>Ga0207639_10002542_pt1 | contig 12243 bp, 10 predicted proteins | sample KBSCornC32_FD_184299 | JGI IMG/M metagenome (GOLD analysis project Ga0207639, IMG submission 184299) | Corn rhizosphere microbial communities from Kellogg Biological Station, Michigan, USA - KBS Corn C3-2 (SPAdes) (version 2) | ecosystem: Host-associated > Plants > Roots > Rhizosphere > Soil ...
TAAGCTCTTTGCGCCACATTTGCGAAACTCGTGATACAGGCCGTCTGGTGGTAGCACTCAAAGAATTAGTGCTCGATTACAACCCAAGCACCCATCTGCTGCGCCGCATCCTTGAAACTGAGTCTTTTCTAACTGTAAGCGACGCTTCGCCGCGCTATGGAACTCACGTCTAGATTCGGCTGCAGTGTGTGTGGTACACCTCAATCCGGCCCGTCTCTGACACCATCGTGGTTCCGAGAAATATCATGGCACCGTTGAGGTGGAGCTATCGCATGCATAACAAGCTGCGCCACAGACAGCACGTGCGGTCCGGACTATATCCCTGACCATAGCCACTTGACCAGCCAGGAACGAGGTGGTCAACCGCTAAAAGAAACAGGTTACGGGCAGACTTGTTCAACAAGCAACATGACGGCATCCTGCTAGTCATCAGTCTAGGTGCAAGACAGATTGCGAATTCACCCTCGGGTAAGTAATGACAGAAGCAGAGAAGAAAACGGGGTTTTGTCGATGTCAACATTAACTCCAACTCCAACTATTGACAACGAGATCGATGGCACGGTCGACAGTTGCTTGAATTTGGACGGTGACTGCCGGGAACTCGGCATGATGGATCTGCTGCTTGTTGTAGCAGAACGAGCGAAGACTATAGCTAAGGTAACCATCTGCGCCATGATGTTGGCCATAGCTGGGGCGTTTCTACTGCCGAATTACTATACAGCCACCACGAGGGTGTTGCCGCCTCAACAGAGCCAATCAATGGCAGCCATGCTTGCCAGTCAACTTGGGAGCCTGGGTCCGCTCGGCGCGACGGCAGGAAATAATCTCGGGCTCAAAAGCCCGAATGATATCTATATTGGGATGTTGAAAAGCGAAACGGTCGAAAACGCACAGATCAAGCGCTTTGACCTTATGAAGGTTTATCGCGATCGTCGCATTTCCGACGCTAGAAGAGACCTTGAAGCCGCGTCTAAGTTCATGTCGACCAAGGAAGGGTTCATTGCCATCTCAGTCGAAGACAAGAATCCAAATCGCGCAGCCGTCATGGCCAATACTTACGTCGATGAATTGCGAAAGCTGACCGAGCGGCTCGCCGTGACAGAAGCTGGGCAGCGTCGGCTCTTTTTTGAGAAACAATTAGCGCAGACAAAAAGCGACCTAAATTTGGCAGAACAAGCGTTCAAAAATGTGCAGCTGAGGACTGGTGTCATTCAGCTCGATGGCCAAGCTAAAGCAATCATCGAATCGGTTGTTCAACTCCGCGCGGAGATCGCGGCTAAGGAAGTACAACTGCATGCTATGCGCTCGTTCGCAACCGAAACCAACCCGGACCTTGCTCTTGCCACCCAGGAACTCTCGGGGTTAGGTGCGCAGCTGCAAAAGCTTGAGCATCAGCAGGGCTCGGGAGGCGGGGATATGCAGGTGCCCGCGGGACAGATTCCAGAGGCTGCGCTAGAGTATGCCCAACGGCTTAGAGACGTTAAGTACAATGAGGGGTTATTCGAGTTGCTGAGCAAGCAATATGAGGCAGCAAAGATGGATGAGGCGCGACAGGGGACAGTGATACAGGTGATCGATCCCGCGGTCGAACCCGACAATAAGTCGTCGCCGCACCGGGTAGGACTGGTACTCGTCATAACCGTATTGGCCATGTTTCTCAGTATCGTATGGTGCATTCTGGTCGGGGCGATCGCTCGCCAACCACGGCGCCAGCAGCAGTTAAGAACTCTGAGGCAAGTGGTTTTGAACGGGGCGATGTCGACACCGTTCAAGTAGGGTGTTAGTAACAAAGCCTATGGAATAGCCACCCTTCTTTGCGAATACCGCGATCCTCAGTTTGCTGCGCAACTTGGATGGGAAGTATCCTCTTCGCTTAGATTTCCATCTCCTGGAGTTGCCGTGCTGCCAAGTTTCAATTCAGAAGTTGACAATGAGAGCCGAGTTTCCGGCGCGGAATTAGACCACGGAATGAAAAAAACGGTTCTTGGAGCAGCGTGCCAAATCCGCCTGCAAAAGCAGTTTCCGCAACTCGATTTCCTGCGTGGAATTGCGGAGTCACTTAGCCGGGTTCCTCAGCTTACACGCAAACTGACTTCTCGGTCCGGCCAGAAGTACAGTTGGACTATCCTCTGTCAGTTGATTGCCCTTTTTGGAAGCATCTTCACCATGCGCATCGCCGCGCACATCCTGGGAACCAGAGGCTTCGGCGAATATTCCATCGCCCGCCGCGGGATGGCGATCGTTGGCTTTACGCTGTTGCTGAGCATGAATAGCGGATTGTCGCGTTACGTGTCGCTGTACAGTTCATCGCGTTCGAGCAGATCACCTTTGGCTTATTTGCTCGGTGCGGTAGGACTCGGATTTCTCACCACCGGGTTTTTTGCAGCCTTTGTGTTTGCAGCTCCAAACGTAGTGAGCTCCATTCTTTTCGGCCAACGAGTCTCTCACCTAGTTATTTACGCAATTTTGGCCGCAGTCGCCGGCACCATACTGCAGGCGCTCGCCGAAGCGTACTATCGCGGGCACTTGCGCATGTATGCTGCAAATACCTGTACCTTGCTTTGCGGCGCAGTGCTACCGATCATCTCTGCGGCGAGCGCCCGCGGGAGCGTGAGCCGCTTGATCTTTGTTTTGGGATTCAGCATCGCAGGAGTGGCGCTGGTATTTCTTCTGGGCGCGTTGCGGTCTGTAACTTGGGCAGATCTTCGTGCAGCCCGCCCGTTGGTGGCTGCGCGCGACCTTACGGTCTTCGGTATACCGCGGATCGGTGGAGAGTTTGCGTGGTTCGGACTATTCTCCCTGCCCACCATCATTGTCGCTCATCGTGCGGGCATTGAAATTGCTGGATATTTTTCCTTCTCGGTTTCCTTGATCCAGCTGATCACTACCTGCTTTACGGGAATTGGATTGGTTCTGTTGCCGCATTTTAGCAAAATGATTGCGTGCGGCCGCAATGCAGAAATGGCTAGACTCATCAACACCATGCTGTGGGGGTGTATTTGTTTGGCTGTTCTTGCGGTAAGTGTCGCACAGTTGGTGATTGGCCCCTTAATCCCATGGTTCATGGGGGCGGGTTTCGAGAGCGCAGTACCCATCGCTCGCTGGCTCCTGGCGGGATCGGTACCGCTCGTTGTTTACATACTTCTAAGACAACCACTGGATGCTGCCACGGTGTGGCCGCACAACACCGTAAACGTCAGTATTGCCCTTGCGGTGTGCATTGCACTGTTTACTTGGCCAGTCACTGCCCGCTTCGAGGGTCCAGTGATGTGTTTCAGCTTCGTCGTTCTCGCGGGCCTCACGGTGCGATCATGGCGACTCGTTTCTGCGAACGCGAACATGCCTGCCATACTCACATCGGAGTTGGCGAGTGTTGAGACGATTTCATGATCGGCCAAAAACGATTCCAGCAAATGAAAACCACTACTCCCAAAGTCTGCTTTCATAGCGGTGTTCGAGACATGAAAGACTTTTGGCATAGCACATGGTACAAGTACGACATAGAAATCCTGCGGTCTTTGGGGTGCGATGTCCGTGTGTCCCAATCCAGGCTGGATGTGCCGCTCAGTAGCGATCTCTACTTCGCATGGTGGCCGACAACTGGCGCCGCGGCATGCCTTGCTGCCGTTCTGCGACAGCGTCCTTTCGTTGTGGTCGCCGGGTCATCGGATCTGATTCACGATTTCCAGGGAGTTGAGAGAGAATTTGGGTTCTACTCTCGTTCCTGGGCAACTCGTAGACTCATTCAACAGACACTGAGCCGCGCTGATCGGATTCTGGCAGTCTCCAATCATGCCGCTGAGCAGGCGACCACCCTTGCGTCTTGCAAGGATGTTCGGCTTGTTCCGTTGGCCATTGATACTGAAGCATACGAGCCAAGCGCTCTTGGTTACGGCAGGACTCTCGACATTGTTTGTATTGTGGCGATATTGACAGAAATCCAAACTCAACGAAAGAAACTGATACCTTTGCTGCGTGCGCTTCCGGAAGTAATTCGTCTGTTTCCTGATGCCCGGCTGCGGATTATCGGGGAGAAGGGGAATGCCTTTCCCGCTCTCCAAATGCTGGTTCAGGAACTGGGAGTTGAGCGCAACGTGCAATTTCTCGGCAGGCTCTCTGAAAGAGACAAAATCCGCGCATTGCAAGATGCTTGCGTATATGTGCAACCCACCAAGCATGAATGCTTCGGAGTGGCCATTGCCGAGGCAATGAGCTGTGGGATCCCGGTAATCACAAGCCCGGTCGGGGCGGTTCCCGAGGTAGTGGGTGACTGTGGATTTTACACGGGTGCAGAAGATAGTCGGAAGATTAAGGAACACTTGATCACTCTGCTCCAAAACCCGACTGCGGCAGCCAACATGGGCCAGAGGGCGCGGAAAAGAATCCTCGCCAACTACACCTTTGCGCAACGCCAAACAAAGATGAAAGAGGCAATCAGCGATCTGTTGTAGGCCCGTATTCAGCCCCCAGACAATCGCCGATCCGCAATGCTAAGTCACCCCAACATCGCGCGAGAACTTCTTTTGTTATTCCTCGTCGCGTATCTTTTTGTCAGCATCAAGGCGTTTCGTACCGCGTTAAACCCGTTGGCTGTCGCGATTGCGCCTTGGCTCGCAATACTTGCTGCTCAGGAATTTCTCGCACCCAGCATGTACTTGTCATGGCTGGCATCGACGATTATTGCAGGTTCCCTGGCGTGCGTGGGCCTAGGGGCGTTCATAGTCATGGTCTGTTTCCCGCGCAAGCCTTTTCCGTCGGAGCCGGCGAAATTAGAGCCGATTCAAGAACGTCGTTGGCTGAGGTACTGCGTCTTCGCCATGATAATAGGGGCGGTTGGCTTACACGTCGGCATTACCTTCTACTATGGCATCTTGCAAGGAGTCGGGCTCTCGAGCACAGGTACCTTCGTTAGTTACGCGCTTTTCGACGAGGTTATGAATTCCGCAATAGCGTGGCCTTACAGGGTAGCGACCACGCTGTTACAGGTTGGAGCAGTCGTTTGTAGCCTAGAACTGCAAACAAAGCGCCCTTCATATGGCATGGTCATAACCTTTCTGGCGTTTGTCACACTGGAATCTGTTTTCATTGCGAGTCGGTTCGGCTTGTACCTTGTTTATTCTGGCGTGATATTGGGATGGGTGGTGTTTGCGGCACAGCGATACCGACGCTTATCGCCCCGTTTAATTATGTTCTTTACGTTTGGACTGGCTGTAGCAGCCGCGGTTTACGGATATACTCAAAGCCGAAGAACCACCACAGAAGATCGAGAAGTCAGTCAGATGATGGCGGCGGGATTGATCAGTTCTCCTAGCGTTTTTACACAGGCGCTCGCGGAACGCAAAGGGTGGGTTACCGGCACACTGGAGGGCGGTACCTTCCACAGCCTGATGTTACTCCTGACTGGCCAGGAGCGTGGGTCTTGGGACTTTGATTCGTATCCTATTGCCCCGGATATGCCGGAGGTTAGCAACCTGTCAACCGGGTTCTGGCAACTGTTGGCCGACTTCGGCATCTCTGGGGCCGCAATAATCCTGACGCTGATGGGTGCGATTTCGACGCGGCTATTCGTGAAATTTAATGCACAGCAGACGGCGAAGCGAGCCGGAAGCCTGCTCTGCATGTACCTTCTGCTGTTTTGGCTACCCGTAGTCGTGCTGACTCATTACATGTATTTTTTTTGTGTCGCGCTAGTGCTTTTCAAGGCCGACCTGCTTTACGGTATGACACTGGGCGCTGGTTCAGGCGCGCCGAAAAGAAGCGAGAGGGGAAGGTTATTCGGCCGGACTGTCCCCACCTGATCGGCTCAATCGCAGTGAGATTCCGTTGGCAGTGCCTTGCGGATAACAGGAGCGACTGAATTTTGTGGATACTCCAACTCCTTTCTCTAAGTCCCTCCTCTCGACAGCCGGCAACAACTGAGAAGCCGGTGGACACACACGCAAAATGAAAAGAATCTTAATATTTAGTCCCGGTGTATTTCAGAGCTACGGGCACGAATTCGACTACGTAAACGGTCTGGCGAGTGCTGCCGCAGCAACCGGGACTTTCGATATACATGTACTGGGGTTCGACGGTCCTTTTGCAGCAAAGCTTCACGCGAAGATTACAGTGCACGCGCGCCACCAAGGTGGCATCGCCAATGCCAAGGGTGGCAGCATGTTCGGCCAGATTGGCTGGGGACTGAAGCGCATCGGTCAAAGCAGGAGCCTCGTGCGCGATGCCCTTGATCTCTCCGCGCGACTGAATACCGCAGGAATCTTTTTCGAGTCTTTTGAGTATTACAGCCTTGCTCGCCGAGTTGGCCGCTTCCGCCAACCTCTGCGCTGCCTTTTTCACGACACCAGCTTCGATAGGAACCAGACCTCAATTGCAGCGGCCGTCTACAAGCGGGCTATGGTGGCAAGTGCCGTGACAATTGTTAAAAGTTGCGAACGGACGTTCGTTCACGGCGATGCGATGAAGATAAATCTCGTGCGCACGCTTGGTTTGAGCGCGTCGCTTGCTGCCCGCGTTTCTGCTATCCCCTACGGTGCGTCGGAACCGAGCGACGTTCGCCAAGTTGACCGCGCCGAGGCAAGAGCCGCGCTCGGGCTAAATGGCGATCCGCGTCCTATCCTACTTGCGTTCGGAACACTTCGAAAAGACAAGGAATTTCCACGGCTGCTTGAAGCCATATCAATGGCCAATGACTGGCAACTCCTTGTTGCTGGCCCCGAGGGAGACCTCGGTTTCGAAGAACTGGAAAACCTTGCCCGCCAGTTAGGAATTTGTGGGCGTGTCCATTACCGCAAGGGCTTTATCGCTAGCGGAGACCAGCCGCTTTATTTCGGTGCTGCAGATGCGGTGGTCGGAATCTACTCCCAGTCGATCCGGCATGAAAGCGGAACGTGTAAGCTCGCTCGAACCTTCGTGAAGCCGATCATCGTTTCCGGTCCGCCGGATCTGGAAGAATATGTTCGCAAGACCGGCGTCGGTTGGGTAGCTGCGGATAGGACCGCAGCCGCTTTGGCTGTCATCCTTTCCCTGGCGGCGCAAGCATCCACGGTTGAACGAAGCGCCGTCGAAGAACGCATTTATGAATGCGCTCGGCAGTTTTCGTGGTCGCGGGTTTGCGCGAGAGTCTTTGATGCCTGGTGCTAGGCAGTACGCCACAAAGAAGGCCCTGACTCGCATCATCAAAGCCCGGTTCCAAGTTTTGATGCGCAATTCCCTGAGGATAGGAACCCGATGAGAAATATGATTGATCCCATCAAGAGATTTATGCAAGAAGTCCCGTATCTGGGGCCTTCTTTAACCAGCCTGCGGAGAAGATTGTGGAACAGATTGTTCAAGGTCAAGAGTTCGTCCAAGTATTGGGAACGTCGTTATCGGCTGGGTGGAAATTCTGGAGCGGGTAGTTACGATAGACTGGCCGAGTTCAAGGCGAATGTCCTAAATAAATTCGTCGAAGAGCACAACATTGCATCTGTCATCGAATACGGGAGCGGCGACGGGGCTCAACTCCAGCGAGCGAAATATCCTTGCTACACCGGAGTGGATGTTTCGGCAACGGCCGTTAAAAGATGTCGAAGGTTATTTGCTGGTGATCCTTCCAAGAAGTTTTTTATTTCAGATGAGCTGACACCGAGGATCACTGCCGATCTTACGCTCTCACTCGACGTGATCTACCACCTTGTGGAGGACTCGGTCTTCGATACCTACATGCGACAGCTTTTCGACTCAGCCACCAGATTCGTCATTGTTTATTCGAGCAATGTAGACGAGATGTGGTTCGGCAGTCACGTCCGGCACCGCCAGTTCACGCGGTGGATTGAGCAACGCAGGCCTGACTGGCGTCTGCTCTTGATTCTGAAGAATGCTTACCCCTATGACGACAAGAATCCAGCAGGAAGTTCGTTCGCTGACTTTTATATTTTCGAGTTTCTGCGGTCTGAACCATGACTTCTCACGATAATTTAATGCTGATGCATCTAAATAAGCTCTTATGACAAGATTGTCGTCTACTCTTGCGTAATGACCCTAGTTTTGCCCGAGGTCTGTTAGAGAGTCCTTCCGACATGTTCCGACTATTCGTCGATCATTTAGCAACCAGGGCGCTTAAAACCAACTAAACCAGCTCTTGCGAGGAATAAGTGACAACGGTTCGTACCGTATATAAAAGGTGGTCCCGTTCTCTGGAATATGTGTTCCGCTGGCTTGTACTTGAAAAGCCGCGCGGACTCGATTTTTCGATGAGAATGAAATCGATCGAGGCTTCGGGCAACCATGGATACGCGCTTACTTCACGGAAGGCGCTCAGGAATATGCTGCGTGACCTACCTATCAGCGCGGCCGATAGATTTCTCGACATCGGCTGCGGCAAGGGTGGGGTCTTGTCTTACGTCAGCGAGTTGAGTTTCGGTAAAGTCGACGGAATAGAGATCGATTCGCAGCTAGTCCGAATTGCCAGAGAAAACATTCAGCAATTAGAGCTTAGCCATAGAATTGAAGTCATTCATGCGGACGCATTAAGCTTTCGTGGCTACGATAAGTACAACTTCTTTTTTTTATTCAACCCATTTGATTCACATATCTACGAGTCGGTGATCGAGGAGATTCTTAAGAGCGTTACAGAGAGAACTCTGGGAGAGACACTTTGGGTCTTATGTTATGGAGCGTCGAGCGACGAAGCGCTAAGAAAAAGCGGATTGTTTGATTTGTATCGGGACGAGGTATGCCCACATCGTAACAACAACATACATATATGGAAATCGAGATGAGTGGTAAACCGAGATGGAGATGCTTTCCGAAGTTATTCTCGGGATGGGGCCAACCTTGCCTCCGGACGACCAATCGCTCTACCAGAGAGTTAGTCAACGAAAGCTATGCGTATTTCCGTCGTCATTCCCTTCTATAACGAGCTCAACCTCATCGATCGTGCCGTTAGCTCTGTATTTTCGCAGTGTCTGGGAGATCGAGCCGACATCTCGTTCGAAGTAATCATCGGAAACGACGGCTCCTATAAAGCCGAAGAGATACTCTGCGCCATCGACGGGCGACACCGCGCTTCCACAAAGATCGTGCGGAATACGGAAACCCGTGGACCAGGCGGAGCGCGAAACGCCGGCCTTCGAGAAGCAACTGGCGATCTCGTTGCATTTCTTGATGCTGACGATTTCTGGTTTTCTGAGAAGATACGTCTTCAACTGGAACAGATCGAGAGAGGATATACGTTCGTATGTACCGGATACCGATTTGAGGATTCACCGGTGTGCATTACTCCGCCTTCCACTATTAAGGAAAGAACGGATATTTTCAGACACCTTGGCATTGGCACTTCGACCGTGCTCATCACGCGCTCGCTGAGCAACCATCAGTTCTTTCGGCCGCTGCGCTTCGCACAGGATATCGACTATTGGTACTTGCTCGCTGGATCGGATGCCTTTAGATACGGAGCGATCGATTCACCCTGTGTCGTTTATTCACGCTCTGGAAGTACGAAGAACAAATTCACCCAACTGCGAGCCTTTATCCGGGTGCTTGCCTTGAATCGGGTGCCACTCAGTGCGCGCCTTCCAATCGTGCTTCGATATTCGTTCAGAGGGCTTTTCAATCATTTCTTGAGACGAAAGTAAGCGTCTCTCTTTTATCTGGGAGTATTATGACAGACCGAAAAATATGGTTTAAGGGTCTTATGATACCGGCCGACCAAGCCCGGGTCAGCGTTCTATCACCGATGGCGCAATATGGTGTAAATGTATTCGAGGGTATCCGCTGCTATAGCTCCTCCAATTCTGACAATCAGCTGTTTGTCTTTAGGCTAGAGGAGCATCTCGCACGTCTGCTCCGCTCGGCAAAGATCTTCGGCATCGCCTGCCCATTTGCAGTTGATGATCTTCGTAAACATCTAATCGAATCAATTGTAGCGAACGACTATCATCAAGATACGATCGTACGCCTAACTCTGTTCGTGGATGGAGAAGGGGGATGGAGCGCCACCGAACCAGTGGAGATGTTCATCGCACCAATCCAGAAGAAGCGTACAAACACAATTGCGCCTACGTTATTGCGGGCCTGTGTCTCTACCTGGAGGCGAATTGACGATAACTCGACTCCACCTCGGGTTAAAGCCGGAGCGAATTATATCAATGGGCGCTACGCCCACCTTGAAGCAGTTCGTCAGGGATGCGATGTTCCCTTACTTTTGGGTTACGATGGCAAACTAGCTGAGGGCGCCGGGGCCTGTATATTCATTGTTCGAGATGGAACTCTTATTACCCCGCCACCAACGTCTTCCTCGTTGGAGAGCATCACGCGTTCGAGTCTCTTGGAATTAGCGCGAGACGCTGGGATGCAGGTAGTCGAACGAGTGGTTGATAGAACGGAACTCTATTTGGCGGACGAAATATTCCTCTGTGGTACAGCTGCAGAAGTGGCACCGATTTGTTCGGTGGACAACATGGTAGTCGGATCGGGGAAACTTGGTCCCATAACGCTGTCGGTTCTCAAAAATTACCATGATGTAGTAAGCGGAGCTGAACCCCGTTTTGCAAGCTGGCTAACACCGGTATATTAAGCGAACAGTAATTAAGTGATTCGAATAGAATGCATGCGTCATTGGGAAAGAGCAAACAAGATAAATGTCACAATGCAAACGCATGAGAGGGAACGGACGTCGCGGATGCTGAAAAGAACCCTGGATATTGTGTTGTCTGTGAGCCTGCTAATCGTATTGCTGCCGCTGATGGTGATCATTGCGATCCTCATAAAGCTAGACTCTCGCGGTCCAGTGTGCTTCATTCAGGAGCGCTTGGGAAAAGATGGGGTCCCTTTCCGAATGTACAAATTCAGAACAATGCAGGAAGCGGCAGAGAAGGTGGGTACGGGTCTTTGCAGCTATGAGAATGATCCGCGTATAACTCGTTTAGGAAGATGGCTTCGTCTTGTAAGCGTAGATGAGTTTCCTCAATTGCTGAACGTAATACGAGGGCAAATGTCAATTGTAGGTCCGCGTCCTCCAGTTATTTACGAACTCGGTAATTACAACGATCTCTCTTCGCGCAATAGGTTAAGATTTCGAGTCAAACCGGGCATTACCGGCCTGGCCCAGGTGTCAGGTCGCAACGCGCTTGACTGGAACACCAAAATCGCCTTCGACAACAATTATGTGGCGTTGACCAGACAATACGGAATTGCGATTGACATAAAGATTCTTCTTCTAACCGTGTGGGTCGTTGCATCAATGCAAAACGTGGTTGAGCGAGCAAATGAGCCGATGATCGAGACCTCACCAACTTCAAAGCAGACTAACTAGAGAAGATCGGAAAAGCAGAATGCTAAGTAATAAGGTGAGCCGCGTCGCAGAAGTATCTGTTCAGGCGCCGGGACACGCCCGCGGATTGACGTGGGAAGAGATTGTTGTTTGTAGCAAAAGCTACGGGGACTCGTTCTATCTGTTTGATGAAGACGCTTTCAGGGGTAACTTCAATCGACTTCAGACAGCCTTTTCGGCCACGTATCAGAAAACAAAAATTGCATATTCATACAAGACAAATTACACTCCTGCGGTTTGCAATCTCGTCGATGTACTTGGAGGCTATGCAGAAGTCGTTTCGGAGATGGAGCTTAACCTCGCTCGAAGCTTGGGAATCACGGGCTCGCAGATCATCTACAACGGTCCGTGTAAGTCCCCGCGATCGATCCAAACCGCTATGCAATGCGGCGCGTTGATAAACATCGACTCTTGGCAAGATTATAGGAACGTGATGGCGATCGCTTCCACGCTCGACGAATACAAGGCTGTTGTAGGAATACGTTGCAACTTCGGTATGGAAGGACGAGAGCGTTCGCGGTTTGGCATTGATGTCGACACCCCGGAGTTCAATGATGTAGTTAAGGGAATTCGATCGACAGGGAAACTCGTGCTCGCTGGACTTCACTGTCATTTTGCAGATCGCGATCTCGAATCTTTTCGACTGCGTACATTGGGAATTCTCGAAGTGGCTAAGCGCTTATTTCCTGACCAAATCGGCTTCATCGATATAGGAGGCGGATTCTTTGGGGAGCTTCCAGAGTCACTGCGGTGCCTTCAAAAAACTTCGCCACCATCCTTCTGTGAATACGCGGAGGTTGTCGGTGGTCTTTGCGCGGAAGCGTTTGAAGGCATGGAATCTCCCCCGATTTTGTTCATTGAACCAGGCACAGCGCTTGTAGCGGACACATTTCGTTTCTACGCTCGCGTTCTCGACATTCGAAATGTGGGAT
>Ga0207639_10002543_pt1 | contig 12242 bp, 8 predicted proteins | sample KBSCornC32_FD_184299 | JGI IMG/M metagenome (GOLD analysis project Ga0207639, IMG submission 184299) | Corn rhizosphere microbial communities from Kellogg Biological Station, Michigan, USA - KBS Corn C3-2 (SPAdes) (version 2) | ecosystem: Host-associated > Plants > Roots > Rhizosphere > Soil ...
TATCTTGCCGTTGGAGGGTATGTTGGCGAAACTGTCCATGCTGTTGCGGCGGACAGAGCCCTTGGCGGTCGCGAACATGACGTGCAGGTTCTTCCACTCCGCCTCGTCCTGCGGCAGGGCCAGCACGGTCTGGATCGTCTCGCCGTCGGCCAGCGGCAGGATGTTGACCATCGGCCGCCCGCGCGTCGCGGGGCCGCCCTCAGGCAAGCGCCAGACCTTGAGGCGGTAGACCTTGCCGTGCGTGGAGAAGAACAGGACCGGGTTGTGGGTGGAGGTGACGAACATCTCCGTCACCACGTCGGCGTCCTTGGTCGCCATGCCGGCGCGGCCCTTGCCGCCCCGGTTCTGCGCCCGGAAACTGTCGAGCGTGGTGCGCTTGATATAGCCTTCCATGGTCACGGTGACGACCATGTCCTCGCGCTCGATCAGATCCTCGTCCTCGATGCCGTCGGCGGCGGGAGCGATCGTGGATTTGCGCGGGGTGGCGAACTCGCTCTCGATCGCGTCGAATTCCTCGCGCATCACCTCGAACAGGCGGGCACGGCTGCCGAGTATCTCCAGATAGCCGGTGATGGCGGTCGCCAGCCCTTCCAGTTCGCCACCGATCTCGTCACGGCCCAGCGCGGTGAGACGGTGCAGGCGCAGGTCGAGGATGGCGCGCACCTGAACCTCGGTCAGCTTGTAGATGCCGCCAGCGATGCTGGCCTCATCGGCTTCGATCAGGCGCACATAGCCCTCGATCTCGGTCGTGGCCCATTCGCGCGCCATCAGTTTTTCGCGCGCTTCGGCCGGACTGGACGATCCGCGGATGATGCGCACCACCTCGTCGAGATTGGTGACCGCCACCACCAGGCCGAGCAAGATGTGCGCGCGGTCCCGCGCCTTGGCCAGTTCGAACTTGGTGCGCCGGGTGATGACTTCTTCGCGGAAGCGGACGAACGCCTCGATAATGTCGCGCAGGTTCAGCGTTTCGGGGCGGCCGCTGCGGATCGCCAGCATGTTGGCCGGGAAGCTCGACTGGGCGGGCGTGTGACGCCAAAGCTGGTTCAGCACCACGTCGGGCGTCGCGTCGCGCTTCAACTCGATGACGATGCGTACGCCGTTGCGGTTGGACTCGTCGCGGATGTCGGCAATGCCCTCGATCCGCTTTTCCTTGGCGGCGTCGGCGATCTTCTCGACCAGCCCGGCCTTGCCGACCTGATAGGGGATTTCGGTGAGGACGATGGACTCCCGGTCACCCTTGCCTTTCTCGACGATGTGCCGCGATCGCATGATGATCGACCCGCGCCCGGTGTGATAGGCGCTGCGTGCGCCGGACTGGCCAAGGATCAGCGCGCCGGTCGGGAAATCGGGCGCCGGCACGATCTCCATCAATTCCTCGACGGTGATGCCGCCATTATCCATATAGGCCTTGCACGCCCGCAGCACCTCGCCGAGATTGTGCGGCGGGATATTGGTCGCCATGCCGACCGCGATGCCGCCGGCGCCGTTGACGAGCAGGTTGGGAAAGCGCGCCGGCAACACCTGCGGCTCGCTCTCGCTGCCGTCATAGTTGGGCGAGAAGTTGACGGTGTCCTTGTCGATGTCGTCGAGCAGGCCGACCGAGGTGATCTTGGCGAGCCGCGCTTCGGTATAGCGCATCGCGGCCGGCGCATCCGGGTCCATCGAACCGAAATTGCCCTGGCCGTCCATCAGCGGCACGCGCATCGACCAGTCCTGGGTCATGCGGGCCAATGCGTCGTAAATGGAACTGTCGCCGTGCGGGTGATATTTACCCATCACGTCGCCGACGATGCGCGCCGACTTGCGATAGGGCCTGTTCCAGGTGAAATTCATCTCATGCGCACCGAACAGGATGCGGCGGTGCACGGGCTTCAGGCCATCACGCACATCGGGCAGCGCGCGGGATACGATGACGGACATGGCGTAGTCGAGATAACTCGTCTTCATCTCGTCTACGATGTTGATGGGGCTGATGTCCGACGGGTCGGCGAGGGCAGCGGTGTCGCTGGTCAAGGCTCTACTCTTCTTGGAACTTGATGGATTATTTCGATCCGAAAACCACTAGAACCACCCCGTCTGCAATGCCAGCCAAAAGCGCCTTTCGGCCGCTTTAGTTACCGTCCGGCGCAAGTCCCCCATGACAATCGGGAACAGCCTCTCTATAGCCGCGTTCAAACGCCGTTCACCCGGTCTTCTCTAGGCCGTCCGTGATGCGGCGCGCCCGAAACGGGCAAGACGTGACGCAAATTTATGGAGATGCCTGATGCGCCTGATGCCCGCCCTTGCCCTCGGCTTTACGGTTTCGCTCGGGAGCGCCGCGATGCTGGCTGCCCCGGCGACCGCGGCCAAGAAGGAGGCAGCCGCCGCGGCGCCCCAGCTGAAGCCGTCGCCCGCCTTCGCCAAGGTTTATGCAGAAGCGGACAAGGCGATCAAGGCGAACGACATGGCCGCCGCGCAGGCCAAGATCGCCGAAGCGGAGGGTGTCGCGACGACCCCCGACGACAAATATCTTGTCGGTGCGTTGAAGCTCAACGTCGGCCTCGCGACCAAGGATCAGAAGTTGCAGCGCGCGGCGCTCGAAGCGATGCTCGCCAGCGGCAAGACCGCGCCTGCCGACACCGGCAAATTCAATTTCTTCGTAGGCCAGTTCGCGTTGCAGAACAAGGAAATCGACAGCGCGATCAAATATCTGAATGACGCCGTGACGGCAGGCTATACCGACCCGGGCGCCCAGGTTTACATCGCGGAAGCCTATTTCGCGAAAGCCTATGACAATGTCGCGGGCAACCAGCTCAATCCAACGGGCAAGCAACTCGCCAACCAGGGTCTCGGCTATCTGAAGCAGGGGATCGAGAAGCAGGCCGCAAGCGGACAGCCGGTTGATGCCAGCTGGTATTCGCGCGGTTTCCGCATGTCGGCGCTCGCGAGTTCGCCGGACGCCGCCTATTGGTCGGCACAGGCGTTGAAGTCCGACCCGAACCCGGAAAACTGGCGCATTGCGCTGCGGACCTATCAGGACGGGCACAAGGCGATGACCCGCGACGAGAATCTTGATCTGCTGCGCCTGATGGCACAGACGGGCGCCCTCAAGGATGCCTATAGCTATCAGGAATATGCCGATTCCACACTGAAGGTGGGTTTGTTCGGCGAGGCCAAGGGGATCATCGACAAGGGCCGCGCCGCAGGTCATCTGCAGCCCACCCAGTTGGCGGACGTCTATTCGATCGCAAGCAATGGCATCGCCGCCGACAAGGCCAGCCTGAGCGCCTCCGAGGCCAGCGCGGCGAAGGCCCCGACCGGCAAGATCGCCGCGTCGACCGCCAGTGCCTATTTGGGCTATGGCGACTATGCCAAGGCCGCGACTCTCTATCGTCTCGCGCTGCAAAAGGGCGGCGTGGATGCGAACGAGATCAACACCCGTCTCGGCATCACCCTCGTCAAGGCAGGCGACATGGCCGGCGCCAAGGCCGCCTTTGCGACGGTAACGACGCCGGGTTCGCGCAAGGATATCGCCGATTTCTGGTCGATGTGGCTGGCCGCCAAGGGCGCCTGAAGAAAGACTGATCGAGAGGATGCGAATGCGATTACATGGCCCCAGGCGGCCGGTCTCGAAGGGCTGCGCCGTGGCGATACTCGCCATGGCCGGCTTTGCCGCGCCTGCTTTTTCCGCCGCCGCACCGGGGGTGTCCTATGTGATGGACGACAGTTTCCGGGCGGGCCTGGAGGGGGCAAAGGCCAGTCTCGTGCAGGGCGATCTCAACGGTGCGCAACAGCGCGCGCAGGCGCTTGTCGGCGCGGCGGACCAGCCGCTGGAGAAATATGCGGCGGGCCAGGTGCTCCTTCAGGCCGCCGCGGGGCGAGGCGACATGCGTTCGCAGCGGGCCGCGCTCAACACCATATTGGACTCCGGCGAAGCGCCGCCTGCCGATATCGGACGGCTGCGCGCGATGGCGGGTATCCTCTCGGCCCTATTGGGTGATCGCAAGGACGCCGTCGCGCAGATCGACTATGCGAACGGGCAGGGCTTTGCGTCCGTGACCAGCCAGGTCGCGCTGGCCGATTCCCGGTTCCAGCGGGGCGATGCGGCGGGCGGGATCAAGGCTCTGGACGAAGCCTTTGCGCTACGTGCCAAAGAGGGGAAGGGCGCGGCGGAGGCGAGTTGGTACGACCGCGCCATTGCGCTCGCGTACAAGGCGAAACGGTTCGACATGGTTGCGCGCTGGACGCAGGCCAAGCTGGCTGCCTACCCCACCGCGCCGAACTGGCGCAGCGGTATCGTCAATTACATTACCGGCGCGAGCGTCGGCCCGGACCAGAGCCTCGACCTGTACCGCCTGATGGCGGCGACCGACGCGATGGCGAGCGAACGTGACTGGCTCGCTTATTCCGCCGTCGCCGTGCAAAAGGGAACGGCGGCGGAAGGCAAGGCGGCGCTTGATACAGGGGTGAAGGCGGGCGACCTCGACCCCAAGGACGCTCTGGTCGCAAAGGAATTGACCGCGCTCAAGCCCAAAGCGGCCAAGGCATTGGCCGAAATCCCCACATTGACGGCCAAGGCGAAGACCGGCAGCGGCGTCGCGATATTGGCGGCGGCGGACGCGCAATTCGCCGCGGCGTCCTTTCCCGTCGCGTTGGACTTGTATCGCGCCGCGCTGGCCAAGGGCGGAATCGATGCGGGACGCGCCAAGACGCGGCTCGGCATCGCCCTGGCGCGGTCGGGCGACCTGCCGGGCGGCAAGGCGATGCTGGCGAGCGTCACCGAGGCGGACTGGGCGCCGACTGCGGGATTCTGGAACATCTGGATAGACCGCAAAATCCTGCGCAACCCGGAATGACCGGATCAAGCGCTAGATCAAGCTGCGTTAAATCGGGATAACGATGCGTTAAACGGGGACGCCGACCAGCGCTTTTGACGTGCGTATTGTCAGCGACGTCTTGACGCTGGCCACATTGGGCGCGGGTGTCAGTTGCGAGGTCAGGAACTGCTGGAAACTCTGAAGGTCGCGCGCCACGACCTTCAGGATAAAGTCGATCTCGCCGTTGAGCATATGGCATTCGCGCACTTCCGGCAGGCCCGCGACATGCTCCTCGAACGCCAGCAGATCCGCTTCGGCCTGGCTGCGCAGCGATACCATCGCGAACACGGTGATGGTGTAGCCCAACGCCGCCGGATCGAGCGCCGCGTGATAGGCCTGGATGATTCCGCGATCCTCCAGCGCCTTGACCCGGCGTAGGCAGGGCGGCGCGGTGAGGCCGACGTGGCGCGCGAGATCGACGTTGGTCATGCGCCCGTCTGTCTGCAACGCATCCAAAATCTGCAGGTCGATCGCATCCAGCAGGTGACTCATAATTCTGTAATTTCCTGCCATTTAATCGACGAAAACTATAAGGATATTATGCTGCAATGCAAATGTCCCACTATGCTACGTCCCGAAATTTGCGGCTGTTCCCCCGATGCCGTGATGCTAGACAGGGCCGTAACATTTTGCATCTCTGACCCGGGCAGACCGCGTTGCGTTTCAACGATCTTATAACCACGGCCTTGTCTGGGCGCGTCGAGACGGCGCGGTCGCGCGCTATACTCTGGCGGCAATGCGTGGACCTGTTCGCACAATTCGACGTGCCGGGTGCCGATAATACGCAATTGGACCGCCTCGCGGTGACGCTGCAAGGTATGCGCGGCAAGGTGGAGACCGAGCAAAAGCTGGCCGGGATCGCTGAACTGGGGGGGCGGCTGACTTCGCCCCGGCTGGTCCGCTTGCTGCTTGGCGAGGAGGCGCGCGTGCAGGTGGCTGTCATGCGCCGGGCACGTCTGTCCGACGCGGAATGGGCCACCCTGATCGCCGAGGCGGGACCGCTGGCGCGTAGCGTGCTGCGCCGCCGCGAAGACCTGGGCGAGGCGGCGCGGCGGGCGCTGGATAGCTTTGGGCTGTTCGACCTGGCGCTCGATGATTTCAGCGGCGACGTGGGTATGGAGAATGCGGAAGACCGGCCGTCCTCGCCGCCCCGGTTGGCGAGCGTCGAGATAGTGTCGCCGCCGTCGATGGTCGAACCGAGCCAGATTCTGCGCATCGTCGACCGTATCGAACGCTACACGAGCGAGCGCGGCAACCGTCCGACCCCGGTCGCGGAATCCTTTTCCGACGAGGATGAATCCGCTGACGCCGTTTCAGAGGCCGAAACCCCGGCCCCCGCTCTCGCTGAGCCAATCCTCCGCGTCGTCTTCGCGACCGATGCGGATGGTGTGATTCGCTCGGTGGTCGGCGCACCGCGTGCGATGCTCGTCGGCGTCCGTTTCGCCTCGCCGTCGCTTGACCGCAGCCTAGGCCCGGATGGACAGATACTGGGCGCATTCCGGCGGCGTGGCGCGTTTCGGGATGGACGGCTGACCATCGGCGAGGGGCCGCTGGCGGGCACGTGGCTCGTCGATGGAGATCCTCAGTTCGACCAGCGCACGGGTCGCTTTACGGGGTATCGCGCCACGGCGAACCGGGCTGGCGACCATGCGATCGCTCCCTTCACAGCCGCCCCTCTTGGAACTGCCGGGGCACCCGCCGCCGGCAATGCGACGCCGCTGCGCGAACTTATCCATGAACTGCGTTCGCCGCTCACTGGCGTCATGGGCTTTGCCGAACTGATCGAGAGCCAGTTGCTGGGGCCGGTCAGCGACCCTTACCGGACAATGGCGGGCGACATCGTGACGGACGTGCGCAAGCTGGTCGAGATTCTGGACGATCTGGATTTCGCCAACCGCGCCGATCGCCAGACCGCACCCGTGCCGCTGCATGGAGCGGACCTCGCCGCGCTGCTCGGCGACGCGATCGGGCGGATCGGGCCGGATGCGCAAGGGCGGCCGCGTATCCATCTTTCCGACATGCCTGTCCTGCCGCCCGTCGCTGTCGCCCCCACCATCATCGAACGGATCATCGTCCATCTGGTGCGGGCGCTCGCCAGTTGCGTGGAGACGGAGACGCTGGCCGCCCGCTGCCTGCGCGAAGGCGAGGCGCTGATCGTCGACATCGACCGACCTGCGGCAATGGCGGGACTATCCGACGGTCAGTTGTTCGATTCCGGCTTCGAGCCTGTCACGATGAACATGGACGGGCCGGTGCTGGGTGTTGGGTTCGCGCTGCGGCTGGTGCGGCGACTGGCGCAGGCCAATCGCGGCGCCCTGCGCGTCCTTCCCGACCGCTTCCTGTTGACCCTGCCGCTGGCGGCCAGCGCGCGCGAACGGGGCGTCACCTCCTAGCGCAACCAAATCGCAAGGCAGCCGCGCTATGCCGGACCGATGACCGACCCGGACAGCCTGCTCCATCCCCCCGGCGACGACCAGTTCGTCAACTGGGATCCCGCGCTCGGCCGCCGCTTCATGCTGTTCGTGGATACGGAGGAAGAGTTCGACTGGCTCGCGCCGTTCGATCGCGCCGCGACGCAGGTGACCGCGACGCGGGGGCTGGCAGAGGGCCAGGCCTATTTCGCTGCGGCGGGCATGAACCCCGTTTACCTCGTCGATTACCCCATTTTGCAGAGTGACGCCGCGGTCGGCCTGTTGAACCAGTGGCTTGCCGAGGGCAGCGCCGATGTGGGCGCGCATCTTCACCCATGGGTCACGCCGCCGCACGTGGAAGAAGTGTGCACACGCAACAGTTTCGCGGGCAATCTGCCGCCCGCGCTGGAGCGGGACAAGCTGTTCGCGCAATGCGCCTATATGGAGGAGCGGCTGGGTCGTCGCCCGCTTGCCTATCGCGCGGGCCGTTATGGGGTCGGTCCGGGGACGGCGGGAACGCTCTTGCAGGCCGGTTTCCTGCTCGATTGCTCCGTGCGCAGTCGTTTCGACTATTCTGCGCAGGAGGGGCCGGATTTCTCCGGCCTCCCGCTGCGGCCCTATCGGCTGGGTCCGGGGCGGGCGCTGGTCGAGTTGCCGCTGTCGACGGCCTACACCGGCCATCTGCGCGGGATGGGGGAGGGGCTGCATCGACTCGCTCGCCGCTCCGGCAAGCTGGGCGGCGCCCTGTCGCGTGGCGGCCTCTTCGCCCGCATTCCACTGACGCCCGAGGATGTCACCGCCCGGCAGTGCATTGCCGCGATCGACGCGCTGATCGAGGAGGATGTGCCGGTTCTGAGCTTCTCTTTCCACTCGCCCACCCTGGAGCCGGGGCACGGCTTTTACGTGCGCAACGAGGGCGATCTGGCGGCCTTCTATCGCTGGTGGGATGTGGTGCTCGGCCATCTGGCGCGGCGCGGGGTCATGCCGATGGCCCTGCCCGAGTTGCTCGCCGCCGTCCATGTCGGGGCGCGGCGCGAACCCTCTTGCCAAGAGGCATGACCCTCCTGTAACCGACGGCGGTCATGGCGCATCGGCGCCGGGATGGTCGGGGCCTGTAGCTCAACTGGTTAGAGCTGTCCGCTCATAACGGATAGGTTGCGGGTTCAAGTCCTGCCGGGCCCACCATCGCTACCTCGCATGAGGATATTATGGCATGCACAAGTGCTTCAATATGAAGTGCTTATAATCCATTCTTCGTTCATGTTGTCTCATGATGTTCACTGTATCTCGACGGATCCGCGGGTAAAGAAGGGGAAGCCGCAAGCTCCTGGATCATGTTGTCGGGACCGAAAGCGAGACCCTGATTGCCTATGAGAGATGCGTCAACGAGGCTGAGTATCGCAAGGTCGAACACACAGAGAATTTAGCGGTTGCGACAAGCCTCGGGGCTTTGACGATGTGGTTGGAACCGCAATGGCGTTCCCATTCAAGCCCTTGTAAATTATGGCTTTCAGAGGGATTGAAGCTCAGGCGAACGGCTATTTCCCTGATCTTCAAGGATCGTCTGAAATACCTCCGCGAAGGCGGGTTTAGTACACCCTTGACCTTTTCACCTGTCAGGCTTTTTCAGCCCCAACAGGTGGGAGTTCAACAAGTGGTGCACCCGACAGGATTCGAACCTGTGACCCCTGCCTTCGGAGGGCAGTACTCTATCCAGCTGAGCTACGGATGCGTCGACAGGCGGCTACCAGCTTTGATGGCGCTGGCCAAGTAAAAAGGCGCAAGGGTTCGGTGGTTTGCAGCCCTGTCGAGCGAAGCGTCAAAATATCCGGTGTGGACCAGTGGGTCAGGATGCGCGACGGCCGAAGATTGGGCGCTGCGGGGGGGCTACGATACGCGGACGCGGCGGCGCGGCGGCCGGGATGGGGGCGGGGGCCTGCGCCTCGGTACCGATCGCGCGTTCGAGCGTCACCATTGTCTCGTGAAACAGGGAGCGCAGGCTGCGAACATCCTCGATCAGGGTGCCGGGCAGTTCGGTGCGTTCCTCAATGCACCGACGCGCGGTCATTTCGAGATGCTGGGCCAGTTCGCCAAGGCGTTCGGCGCCAAGCTGGCGCGATTCGCCCTTCAGGCTGTGGGCCGGGAGCACCATGGCGGTGGCATTGCTGCCGTGCATCGCATTTTCGATGGCGCTGAGCGAGGCAATGCCATCCTGCCGGAAATAGCCCAGGATGCGCGGCAGGGCCGGCCCCAGTTCGCGGCGGGCCGTGGCGAGGCCGATCTCGCTGATGAGAGGATGATGATGATATGGCATGACGGCCCCTCTCTCTCTCGGGATGATCGATAGGAAACCGGAATACTGTTCGACAGCGGTAAACATGCGCTTAATTTGGATCAACTCTGGCATCATTTTCCGGTTCCGGCGCGATTTTCTTTTTCAGCGTGAAACGGGTTCCGTCGGCGCCGCCCGAAGCGGCGCAGGTCCACCCGCGCGCGCTCGCCATCTCCGGCACGTCGCGTAGTGCGATGGGATCGTCAGTAATCAGTTCGACATGGTCGGCGGTGCGCATCGCCCGCGCGGCGCGCAGCACGGGCCAGGGGCAGCGCATGCCCCGCGCGTCGACGATCACGGGCAGAGCGTCGTCAGCGCTTCTTGGTGTCAAAGGGATTCTTGCTGCTGCGCAGATGCAGGCGGACGGGCACCGCGCCGAAACCCAGTTCGCGCCGGATGCCGTTGACCAGATAACGGCGATAGCTTTCAGGCAGTTCGTCGAGCCGGTTGCCGAACAATGCGAACGTTGGCGGGCGGCTGCGCGCCTGGGTGATGTAGCGCAATTTTATGCGCTTGCCGCCGGGCGCCGGGGGTGGGTTGGCTTCCAGCGCGGTGTCGAACCAGCGGTTGAGCAGGCTGGTCGAGACGCGGCTGGACCAGGCGGCGCGTGTATCGAAACCGGCGGCGATCAGGTCGTCGATGCCCTTGCCGGTCGCGCCGGAGATGGTCAGGAGGGGCACCCCGCGACATTGCGCCAGCCCTTCGTCCAGCGCCCGTCGCACGCCCTGATAGAGGGAGGAGCCATGTTCGGCGACGTCCCATTTGTTGAGCGCGATGATGAGGGCGCGGCCCTCCTGCAGCACCCGGTCGGCGATGTGCAGATCCTGCGCCTCCAGCCCTCGCGTGGCGTCGATGAGGAGGACGACCACTTCGGCGAAATCGACGGCGTGGAGAGCATCCGCGACCGACAGCTTCTCCAGCTTGTCCTGCACCTTGGCGCGTTTGCGCATGCCGGCGGTGTCGATCAGGCGGACGTCGCGCAACGCGCCGTCGCGGTCCAGCCACTGCCAGTCGACCGCGATGGAGTCGCGGGTGATGCCGGCTTCCGGGCCGGTAATCAGCCGATCCTCGCCCAATATGCGGTTGATGAGGGTCGATTTGCCGGCATTGGGGCGACCGACGATGGCGAGTTTCAGAGGGCCGTCCTCCGACTCCGCATCGTCCCCGCCGTCCTCGTCGTCACCCTCGCCATCATCGCGCTCGATGTGCGGACGCAACGCGGCGAACAGATCGGCGAGGCCCTGGCCATGTTCGGCGGAAAAGGGGATGGGTTCGTCGAAGCCCAGCGAGAAGGCTTCCATGACGCCATGGTCCGCGGCCCTTCCCTCCGCCTTGTTAGCGAGCAGGACGACAGGCGTGTCGCCCTCGCGCAGCCAGCGTGCGATATGTTCGTCGAGGGGGACGAGGCCGGCGCGTGCGTCGATCATGAACAGCACCACGTCGGCGTCGTTTACCGCCGCCTGGGTTTGCGCGCGCATGCGGCCGGGCAGCGTCGCTGCGTCATCTTCCTCGAATCCCGCCGTATCGACGATGCGGAATTTCAGGCCAAGCAGTTCCGCCTCGCCCTCCCGCCGGTCACGGGTAACGCCGGGCATATCGTCCACGAGCGCGAGCTTCTTGCCGACGAGACGATTGAACAGCGTGGACTTGCCGACGTTGGGACGCCCGACGATAGCGATGCGTGGCGCGGGCGGCATGGCGCGGTAGCTTTCTAACTGGGGCGTCCGCCGGAGCGGCGCGAAAAATCAACGAAAGGCGGTGAGTCGGCCTTCGTCGGTCAGGATATAGAGCATCGCGTTCGCCGCAACAGGCGGGAGCGACATGCTTTGCTTCATCTTCCGTTCGCTCTTGATCGTGCCGTTGGCCGGATCGACCTCCGCCATGATGCCGTCCGTCGAAACGAGGATGAGGCGTCCACCCGCGAGCAGTGGGCCGTGCCAGCGCACGATGCCATTCTTCTTCTTGATATTATGGAAGGCTGCCAACTGGCTGATCCAGCGGATCTTGCCGGATGCGCGCTCGACGCACAGCAGGCGCGCGGCGTCCGTCACCACGAAGAGCCAGTCACCCGAGATGGCCGGGGTCGCGACGCCGGCAATGTTGATCTCCCACAGGCGCTGGCCGCTGACCAGCTCATAGGAGGCCATGCGCCCGCCCTGACCGATCGCGAAGACGCGGCCCCGGTCGATCACCGGATCGGCGTCGATGTCGGTCAGCGCGGCGACGGTGGTGGAGATGCTGGTGCGGCTGAGCGCGTCGCCCCAGAGAACCTGACCGTTTTCGTAGCGATAGGCGGTCAGCTCGCCCGAACTGAAGCCCGCGATCACCGTGCCCTGCGCCGCGGCCGGGGCGGCGACGCCGAAGATGGCGGTGGACTGGACGGTGCCGCTTTCGGTCCAGATCACCGCGCCGTCCTGCTGCGCCATGGCGAAAATCTGATTGTCCTGGCTCATCACATAGATATGGCCGTTGGCGACGGTCGCGGAGCCACGCAGCGGGCCGCCGGGACGCTTTTTCCATACCTCGCTGCCGTCCGCCACATTCAGGGCCGCGACATCCCCCAGGCCGGTCGTGACATAGACACGGTCACCGCCGACCGAGACACCGCCGCCGAATTCCGAATGGCTGGAATCGCCCTTG
>Ga0207639_10002544_pt1 | contig 12240 bp, 10 predicted proteins | sample KBSCornC32_FD_184299 | JGI IMG/M metagenome (GOLD analysis project Ga0207639, IMG submission 184299) | Corn rhizosphere microbial communities from Kellogg Biological Station, Michigan, USA - KBS Corn C3-2 (SPAdes) (version 2) | ecosystem: Host-associated > Plants > Roots > Rhizosphere > Soil ...
GGTCGTGGACGCGCGCGCGCAGGACGTGGTCGAGGCCTTCTTGCTCGCGCTCGACCAGATGTACGGGACGGCCTACTACCACAAGACGGTGCGCGCGGCGTCGCTGCTGCTCGAAGCGACGGTGGGGCGCGCGCTCGACCTGGCGCGGGCGTCGGAGGCGGCGCGCGCCGAGCTCTTCGGCGCGCGCGCCGCCTCCGACGCCCGCCCCGATCCGTTCTATCGCCTGTTGACCGAGCACGAACGGATCCCGCTCGACGACTACGCGCGCCTCGACGAGGCGAGCGTGATGTCCGTGTTCGCGACCTGGCGCGACGCCTCCGATCCCGTACTGCGCGAGCTGGCGACGTCGTACCGGACGCGCCACTTCCCCAAGATGGTGCGCCTGCCCGTCGAGTCCGACGCCGCGCGCCCGCGCACCGAGTGGCTGGCCGCCGCCGAAGAGGCGCGCGCCATCTTCCGGCGGCGCTATCCCGGGCGCGATCCGCGCTACTTCGTGCACTTCGACGAGCCGGCCCGGCTCAGTTACAAGCGCTACGCCGCGGGCGGCGCCGGGCCGGCCGCCGAGCCCATCCGCGTGACGACCGGGGGGGGCGGCGCGCGCCCCATCGAGTCCGACCCGCGCAGCATCGCCAACAACATCTCGACGCGCCTCTATTTCCCGCGCCTGTTCGTCCCCGAGACGATCCGGGAAGAGGTCGAGGCCGCGCTCGCCGCGCCGCCGTCCCGCGGTCAGGAGAACCAGTAGCTCCTGGGCCAATGCCGGCGAACGGAGCGCGCGCGGGCCTTGCGCCCCGAAGGGGCCGGGCTTAGGGAGAGGCCATGGAGACTCTCACGCCGGGCGCCGTGGATCAGAGGGTGTTCGATCTGTTCGACGAATACGTGCACGGCGTGATCGATCGCCGCGGGTTCCTCGATCGTGCCGCCAAGCTCGCGGCGACGGGCGCCACCGCGGGGATGACGGCCACCGCGCTGCTCGACGCCTTGAACCCGCGCTTTGCGCAGGCCCAGCAGGTGCCCAGGCACGACAAGCGCCTTCACGCCGAAACGATCACCTACGACGCGCCCGCGGGAGACGGCCACGTGCGCGGGTATCTCGTCCGTCCCGCCGGTGAGAAAGAGAAGCTGCCGGCCGTGCTGGTCGTCCACGAGAACCGGGGCTTGAACCCGCACATCGAGGACATCACGCGCCGCCTGGCGCTGGCCGGCTTCATGGCGTTCGCCCCGGACGCGCTCACGCCGCTCGGCGGATACCCCGGCGACGAGGACAAGGCGCGCGAGCTCTTCGCCAAGCTGGATCAAGCGAAGGCGCGCGAAGACTTCGTGGCGGCCGTCGGCGTTCTGTCGCGGCGGTCCGACGGCAACGGCCGCGTCGGCGCCGTGGGCTTCTGCTGGGGCGGCGGCATGGTCAACACCCTGGCCACTCGCCTGCCGAGCCTGGGCGCCGCCGTCGCGTTCTACGGGATGGCGCCCGATCTCGGCGCCGTGCCGCAGATCAAGGCGCCGCTGCAGCTCCACTACGCCGAGCACGACGATCGCATCAACGCGAGCGCGCCGGCTTACGAGGACGCCTTGCGGGCCCACCACGTGAAGTACGAGGTCTTCCGCTACCCCGGCACCCAGCACGGCTTCAACAACGACACGACCCCGCGCTTCGACAAGGCCGCCGCGGCGCAGGCCTGGCAGCGCACCGTCGACTTCTTGCAGAAACACCTGCGCGGCGCCGTCTCGCGTCCCTGAGCGCCCGGGCCCGGCCCATCCTCGGGGCCGGTCAGCGGCCGACGGCCAGACCCGAGCTCCGACTTCGCGGCGGGATCGCGAGGCTGTATCATCGGCGCGCCCGTACCCGTGCTCCACGGTGGATCCGGCGGGCCCCAGATCGTCCGTCGTCCAAAGAGAAGGAGCGTCTCGTGTCTGCAGCAGCGACGTTTCGGGATCGTCATCGCCATCCGTTCGCCCGCTTCATGACCATGGGCGCTCTGGCCGCCGCGGGGCTGGCGGCGATGGCGGAGCCGGCCGCCGCCAAGAAGGCCCACCACAAGGCAGAACCCGAAGCCATCGCGACCTCCGTCCCGGCGGCGCCGGAGCTGACCGAAGCCCAGCGCGCCTTCAAGTCGATCGAGTGGACCCCGGGGCCCACGAAGGTGAGCATCGGCGACCACGCGGAGCTTCAGGTCCCGGCCGGCTTCGCGTTCACGGCCCCCGCCGGCGCCCGCAAGCTGCTCGAGCTCATGCACAACACCACCGACGGCAGCGAGCTCGGCGTCCTGGCGGACGAAGCGCTCGAGTCGTTCGTGCTGTTCGAGTTCGAGGACATCGGCTACGTGAAGGACGCGGAAAAGGAGAAGCTCGACGCCGACGAGATCCTGGAGTCCATACGCGAGGGGAACGAGGGCGCGAACGCAGAGCGCAAGAAGCGCGGCTGGGCCCCGATCCACATCGTCGGCTGGCACACGCCGCCTTTCTACAATCGCGAGACGCAGAACCTCGAGTGGTGCATCAAGGCCGAGAGCCAGGGCCACGCCATCGTCAACTACAACACGCGGATCCTCGGGCGGCAGGGCGTGATGAGCGCCAACCTGCTGGTCGACCCCGACAAGCTTCAGTCGACGCTGCCGGAGATCAAGAAGGTGCTCGCCGGCTTCCACTACGTCGAGGGCAAACGCTATTCGCAGTACCTGCCGGGGGACAAGGTCGCCAAGTACGGGCTGGCGGCGCTGGTCGTGGGCGGCGCGGCTGGCCTGGCCGCCAAGGCCGGCTTCCTGGCAAAGATCGCCGTCGGCCTCGGAAAGATCTGGAAGGCCTTGGTCCTGATCGTGATCGGGCTCGCTGGCGGGCTGAGGAAGGTGCTGTTCGGAAAGAAGATCAACGAGAAGGCGGACGACGAGGAGGCCAGTACGCCGCCGCCGGAGGCCAAGACCCCGCCCCGGGAGGCCAGGACGCCGCCACCGGAGGCCAAGACCCCGCCGCCGGAGGCCAAGACCCCGCCGCCGGAGGCCAAGACCCCGCCACCAGGGGCCAAGACCCCGCCACCAGGGGCCAAGACGCCGCCGCCAGAGGCCAAGACGCCGCCGCCAGAGGCCAGGACGCCGCCGCCGGAGGCCAAGACCCCGCCGCCGGAGGCCAAGACCCCGCCGCCGGAGGCCAAGACGCCGCCGCCGGAGGCCAAGACGCCGCCGCCGGCGCCGCAACAACCGCCGCCCGACACGGCTGGCTGAGCCGCGATCCTCCGTTGAGCGATCTCGTCGAGCTGTTTCTGATCTGCGCGCTCATCTACACGTTCGAGTGCGCCGAACTCGTGCCGCAGCGGGCGCTGGGCTTCGTTTCATTCGTGGGAGCCTGGCGGGTCCGACGGACGTTCGCGCCGAACCCGGCGTGGGCGCGGGGCCTGCTCTTCGCCGATCCGTGGCCGCCGCTGGCTCCGGCGCTGGTGGCCGAGGACCTGCCGCTGACCCTGGGCCCCGACGGCCTCGGCCTCGAAGGTGGCCGTCACCAGACGGGCCGGGACGACCGTGAAGCCTGGTTCATCCCATGGGCCCAGGTCGAGACCGTCGCGGCGGCCGGCTCGCTGCTGCTGATCAATGGCGAGACGCTGGCCCGCCTGGCGACGCGCCGGAGCGCGCGCGCGCTGGCCGGCCTCTGCGAAGAGTTGAAGCGCCTCGCCCCGGCGGCGCGCGAGCCTCGCCTGCAATCCTGGCTGAACGCACGGTTCGACGGGACAGCGGCCGCCGCCCGCGTCGCCGCCTTTCGCCGCGAGACGCGGGCGCTCCGCGTCGCCACCAACCTCCTGTGGGCCGGGCTCTTCCTCGCGCTGCCGGCTGTCCTGTTGACCTCGCTCATCGAGCTGCTGTTGCCGGTGGCCGCGTTCACCTTCGTGGCCTGGCTCGCGGCGGCCGTCCTCTTCGAACGCACGCTCCGCAGCAGCCGGTGCCTGGACCGCGATATCCGCCCCGAGCTGTCGAAGCGGATCGTGGCCGTCACCTCGCCGCTCGCGACGGTGCGTTCCACCGACCACCTGGCGCGGGAGCTGTGCGGCGATCTCGATCCGCTGGCCGTCGCGGTGGCGTTGCTCCCGCCCGCCCGCCTGAGCGCCTTCGCGCGCCCGCGCCTCGGCGACCTGCGATACCGCCGCTCGCGCGCCGCCGCGGGCGGCGAGGCCGATGGGCGATGGTGGCGCGGCGAGCTCTTGCGCCGCTGCGAGAACGCCCTACGCGCGCAGAACCTCGACCCGAACGCGATGCTCGCGCCTCCCGAGCGTCACCATCCCGACGTCGTCGCCTGGTGCCCGCGCTGCCTGGCCCAGTACCGCGCCGGCACGTCGCCCCGAACCTCTTGCGAAAACCCTGATTGCCGAGGCATCTCCCTCGGCGTCATGGGGACCGCCCGAGGCCGTTGAGGGGACGGGTGGCGTTTCATCAGTGGCGCACCAGAAGGTCTCTCAGGGCCGTTGCAAGCTCACGGACGTACCACCAGAGATAGTGTTTGCCTGTCACCTTCATGGTCCCTCCTCCCAATGATCGAGTCGCTCGACCTACAAACGGGGAGACTGACACATGTTTCATGACAATTCCGCAAACTCCGCTGGTGTAAGTGAGGTCGCTTGCGGGGCGCGAGTCTCGCAAAAACATCGGCATTACCGATAGATGGCGCTCACGGCCGGCGGGCGCAGGCCCGCGCTCAGGGGGGCTCGCGCGGCCGGCATCCCATTTGCTCAGGGAAAGGCGCAAATGGAAAGGGAGGCGCGCCATGTCCAGAATCGATGACGACAGAACGCTCGACGCGGGGACGGACGAGGGTGGGGAGGACGAACTGCTCGGCGAAGGTAACCGGAGCGCCGATCGCCGTTACCGCGAGGCCACCCATGAGTTCATCGCGGAGGGCAAGGTGGATCGTGCCGCGGACGAGGCCCGGCGCGCGCTCGACGATGAAGACGAGCGCGAAGAGCTGGAGCGACGTCTGTGACTCAGCCGGCCGGCCGTCGATCGGCCGCTCGGCAACGGCCCCCGCGCGAAGGCGCGCGGTCCCGTCACCCGCGGCTGCAGGCCTTCGTCATGTCGCCGCCGCTGCAGCTGACCGCGCAGGGCGCGGTGATCTGGAGGGCATCCAGCTCGGCGGCGGCGCCGCGCACCACGTCGCGCGTGATGGGCGCCGGCACCATGACCAGCCCCGGATCGATGGGCAGGCCGTCGGCGGTCTCGGGCTCGATCGACAGCTGATAGGTCCCCGGCGGGATCATGAACGGCGTCGCGCCGGTCTTGCGCTGGCAGCTGAACCGACACGCCGCCGAGCCCGCGCACGGATCGGGCTGATCCGGGGCACCGAGCGGCGCCTCCAGCTTGAGGCGGACGTACATGATGGCGGGCTCGGTGCAATTGCAGTCGTTGATGGCGCCGCGCCCGTCCTCGGCAAACACGGTCCACGGGACCTCCACCGCGCCCCCGTTGATCTCGACACATCCTTGCGTCGCCCCGGCGATCGTGGCCATGACCGCGAAGGCGGACAGCAGGCCGGCGCGCGTCGCTCGAGAGAACAGAGGCCCCATCGCCGCCATCAAGACTCCGGCTTCTGAAACGTCCCGGTCTGATCGGGGGAGTTGAGCGGCGTCGCCGGCAGGTGCAGCCGCTCGCGGCGCTCGCGCAGCACCTCGCGCAGGAGGATCTGCAGAGCCGCCGCCGCCGGAACCGCCATGACGGCGCCGATGATACCGGCCAGCTCGCCGAAGAACACGACGGACAGGACCACGATCAGCGGATTGACGTGCACCGTGCGACGGAAGACCAGGGGCGCCAGGACCTGGCCCTCGAGCTGGCCGTACGCGACGAAGTAGATCAAGCAGGCGATCCCGGTGCCCACTCCGCCCGTCGCCATCGCGATGATGGTGACCGAGGTCCCCACCACGGCGGGCCCGGCGTAAGGGACCAAGCTCGACAGGCCGCTCACGATCCCGAGCGGCAGGAAGAACGGCACCCCCACGATGGCCAGGAAGATCGTCGTCAAGGTCGCGTTCGTGAAGCAGATGAGGCCCAGGCCCAGCAGGTAGCCGCCGATGGACGCGTAGGTCTTGTCGATGACGGTGCGGTAGCGCGACCGCCGCTCGGGCAGCGTCTCGCGCACGAGCGCGTTCACGACGTTGCCCCCGAAGATCAACATGAAGACGGCCAGCACCGCCACGGTCACGACGGCGACCACGCCGCTCAGCACGCCGCCCAGCACGCTGAGGATCGGCGCCGCGGTCTCCTCCAGCATGCGCGGCAGCTGCTGCTCGAACGTGAGCAGTCGTTGGGCGATGTGCACGCGATCGTCGAGGAAATGAAAGGCCCGCGTGGCCCGCGCCGCGCCCAGGATCTCGGGCAAGCGCACCACCAGCGATTTCCCCTGTCCCACGGCCGGCGGGATCACGGTGAAGCCGACGCCCACGATCAGCGCCAGAGCGCCCAGCACCACCGCGGCCACGGCCCAGGGCCGCGGCACCCGCGCGCGCGCCACCAGGAACACGACGCCGTGGTTCAGAGCCACCGCGATCATCAACGCCGAGACCGTCAAGGTCAGGGCGACCATGGTCCGTTCCACGAACGCGACCAGGGCCCACGCGCCGATCACGGCTCCGATCACGGTGAACAGCGTCTTCAGCGACACTTGCGACGGGGGCGCCTCGCCGGCTCGAAGATGGCTCACGGTCCGCTGTATACCGCGGGGCGGGAAGTTCCTGCGCATCTCACGTTGCGGACCAAGGCCCGAAAGTGGAGACTCCGTGGCCTCATGAGCGCCGACGCGAACGCCGAGCCGAAGCCTTCGAACCTGCCCAAGCTGTTGCGCTTCGGTGTCCCCGCCCTCGTCTCGCTGGCGATCGATCAGGCGAGCAAGCAATGGGCGCGGGCGGCGCTCGGCCCCGAGGGCTCGGGGCGGGTCAAAGCGGTGCTCGGGAAGGCCCTCAGCTTCCACTACGCCGAGAACCCCGGCATCGCGTTCAGCATGTTCCGTGACCTGCGCGGCGGGCGCTTCGTGCTGGCCGGGCTGGCCGTGGTGGCGCTGGTCATGGTCCTGCGTTACCTGCGCAACACGGACGCCAACCAGAAGAAGCTGCACGTGGCGCTGGGGCTCATCGCCGGGGGCGCCGTCGGGAATCTGATCGACCGGTTGCTCTACGCGCGCGTGGTGGACTTCATCCTGGTCGATCTGGGCGTGTGGCCGCTCGATCCGTGGCCGGTGTTCAACGTCGCCGACATCGTCCTGGTGGTCGGCGTGGGGCTCATCGCCCTGGACATGGTCATGACGCGGCGGGCCGCCGCGACGCCCGTCGTTCCCGAGCGCCCCGGCCGGGGTTGACGGCCGGACCTGGGCCACGGCCTCCCGGCTCGCCCTTTTCAGGCAGCGAATGATAGAAACTGAAAATCAAATTCAGTATCATTCCTGTCCATGGCCCCCGGCTCCCACCCTGGCTGGTCGTCCCGCGCGCGGGCGGCGGCCGTCTGCGTGGCGCTCGGGCTCGGCCTGGCGGCGGGGGGCTGCGCGGCGGGTCGAGGGGTGCCGCCCGTGCTCGTCGCGGCGCCCGGGCAGTCGCAGGAGCACCTGGACGCCGGGCGCATGCTGTTCTCCGGCCACTGCCAGGGCTGCCACGCGCTCCCCGCGCCGGCTGATCTGACGGCGACGGCCTGGCCGGCCAAGGTCGAAAACATGGCCCGCAAATCCGGGCTGTCCCACGTCCAGACCGCGCTGGTGGCGGATTATCTGGTGGCCGCCAGCCGCCGGATCCCGTGAGACAGGCGCGGGGAGAACCCAAGCCGGCGGGCCGCGGCGCGCTCTCTGGCGTCGTGGCCGAGTCTTCCATGACACGCCCCCGTGGGCCGGCTATGCTGGCGCGCTGACCGTGAGCGGTACCTTCTCGTCCATACCGGCGTCCGCCGCCGCGCCCGAGCCCGCTGATGACGAGGCCGCGCGTGAACGCACGCACACCGGCGATACGCTGCCCGACGTCCCGGCCGTCGTGTCGGAGGAGCTGCACCTCCTGGCGCTCGTGTCTCGCAAGCTCGGCGCCGTGCCGCGGCGTGTGCGCGCGCAGGTGGACGACGCCGGAGCCTTGATCGAGCTGCGCGACGCCCTGGCCGAGGCCAAGCCCGAGGATCAGGGCTCGATCCTCGAGCAGATGCACCGGATCGAGGCGCTGTCGAAGCAGCGCGGGAAGGGCGACTCGCCGCCTGTCGATCCGCGGTCGCCGTACTTTGGCCACCTGCGCCTCGAGGAGAACGACCGCCGGCGCGACGTGCTCATCGGCGCGCGCAGCTTCGTCGAGCCGGGCGGCGGCGTGCAGATCGTCGATTGGCGGAACGCGCCGGTGTCACGCCTCTTCTATCGTTACGAGGAAGGCGACGCCTACGAGGAGCGGCTCGGCGACCGGGTGGTCGAGGGCGAGATCATCGCCCGCCGGACGGTCGCCATCGTGGACGGTGAGCTGCGCCGGGTGGCCGCGCCCCAGGGCACCTTCGCGCGCGTCGCCCGCGGGACCGAGTGGCGGCCCGTCGGCCTCCACCAGGCCAAGCTCTCGGTGGCTCGTGACGGCACGGCCACGCTCACGCCCGCCTCCGCAGCGGGGACGGGCGCCGGGAACGCGTCCGGCGCGCAGGCCGGACCCGCGGCGGGACGGGGACGCCTGGGCCTGGACGAGACGGGCGCGCGCCGCGCCGACCGCCACCTGCCGGCCATAGCGGCCCTCATCGATCCGCGGCAGTTCGAGCTGATCACGCGGCCGACCTCGGGCCTCATCGCGGTGCAAGGGTCGGCCGGCAGCGGCAAGACCACGATCGGCTTGCACCGGATCGCGTACCTGGCCTTCGCCGACCCGGCGCGCTTCAAGCCCGATCGCATGCTGGTCGTCGTCTATCAACGCGCGCTGGCCCGCTACGTCTCACGGGTCCTCCCGTCGCTGGACGTCCCCGGAGTCCCGGTGCGGACCTTCTCCGACTGGGCGACCGACGTGCGGCTGGCCACCTTCCCGACCCTCCAGGCGCCCGTGTTCGACGAGACGCCGCCGCTGGTCATGCGGGCCAAGGCCCACGGCGCGATGTTGAAGATCATCGCCGACCGCCAGCGCGAGCTGGCGAGCTGGTGCCGGTCCGAGCTGGTCCGCGAGCTGGAGGGGCGTCCCGACGCCGAGCAGGTCCTGGGCGTGTGGGACGCGCCGGAGCGCCGGGCACAGAGCGGCACCGGCTCCGATCGGCCCCTTCCCCCCGTGGACGCACGGGTCACGGGGCTGGCCGTGTGGCTGAAAGAGGTGACCGGGCTCGACCCGATCACGCGCAACGCGGTCGAGGCGGCGGGGCGGCGGCTGCGCGCGCGCACGCGCGACGTCGTGGGCGAGTGGGCCGCCCTCCTCACCGACCGCCAGGCGCTGGCGAATGGCTTCGCGCGCCACGCGCCCGGGCTGTTCTCCGCCGGTCAGATGGAAGAGATTCACCGCTGGTGCATCGAGCGCGACCGGCTGCGCACGAGCGGCCGCGACGCCACCGGCGAAGACGGCGTCGCCTACGCGCTGGACCCGGAGGACGACGCCCTGTTGCTGCGCCTCTATCAGGTCCAGCGGGGCGAGCTGCGCGCGTCGAGCGGCCCGCTGCACATCGAGCACCTGATGGTCGACGAGGTGCAGGACTTCTCGCCGCTCGAGCTGGCGGTCCTGCTCGAGACGACGACGCGCCACCGCTCCGTCACGCTGGCGGGCGACGTGGCGCAGGCCATCGCGCCCGAGCACGGCTTCTCGAGCTGGTCAGACCTGCTCGACGACCTCGGCATCCCGCACGAGCGGGTGGAGCCGCTGCGCGTGTCGTACCGATCGACCCGCGAGATCGTCGAGGCCGCCGAGCACGCCCTCGGCCCGCTGATGGGAGACGTGCGGCCGGTGGCGCCGCGCTCGGGCGGCCCCGTCGAATCGTTCGGCTTCGGCTCGGCGGGCGAGGCGACCGAGTTCCTGTCGCACGCCCTCGGCGAGCTGATGCGCGCCGAGCCGACCGCGTCGGTTGCGCTGATCGCGCGCCACCCCGAGCAGGCGCGTCTCTACTACGACGCGCTCTGCGAGGCCGAGGTCCCGTCGGTGCGCCTGGTCGCCGACCAGGACTTCGCCTTCACGCCCGGCATCGACGTCACCGACGTGCGGCAGACCAAGGGCCTCGAGTTCGACATCGTGATCCTGCTCGAGGTCACCGACGCGGCCTACCCGATGAACGACGACGCGCGCCGCCTGCTGCACGTCGCGATGACCCGCGCCGCCCACCAGCTCTGGGTCACCTACACCGGCAACGCGTCCCCGCTGTTGCCGCCCGCGCTCCGCGGCTGAGCCCCAACGAGGTCCAGATGACGAAGGCACGCCACCGACGTCCCATGCCCCCGACGAAAGTGTCCGGGATCCGCGCGCACCTCGGAATCGGGACGGCTGTCCTGCTCGCGTCCGTCAGCCTGGCCGGAACCGCAAGCGCCAAACCGTTCGAGGAATATCTCAAGCCGACCCCCATGGTCGCGCCGCTCAGCTCGGCCACCTGGGGCGAGGCGGGCGTGCTGCCGCGCGACCTGTCCAACGGGATCGAGAGCGCCAAGGGCGCGGGCGTTCACCCGGACTACTATTACTGGGACGGACAGATCATCAAGGCCAAGGACGGCAAGTTCCACCTGTTCATGAGCACGTTCTCGGGCAACACGAACTTCGGCACGGGCTGGATGAGCTCCGACGCCTACCATGCCATCAGCCAGACCAACGTCCTTGGTCCCTACGTGCGACAGGACTTCGTGTACACCAACAACGGTTCACACAAGGGACACAACGTCTCGGCCGTCGAGCTGCCGGACGGCACCTACGCGGTCGTCGTCAGCGAGATCGTTCCCCTCACGATTTACAAGTCGACGTCTCTCGACGGTCCGTGGACGGCTTGCTCACCCACGAGCCAGATCGGTACCTCCAACATCAGCCTGTTTCCGCGCCACGACGGCAAATACCAGATCGTCGAGCGAAACGGGACGATCGCCATCGCGGACACCCTGTGCGGCACCTACGTGAAGCAGAAGCCGACGTGCTCGTACACGCAGAACGCCACCGACAGCATCTACCCGAAACGGACCTCGATCCCCGGCGTCCCGAGCCCGGCGTACACGTGGCAAGAGGATCCGCACATCTGGCGCAGCGGAGGGACCTACCACGTCATCTATTCGGGCTCCGGTGATCGCGTGGGCTGGCACGTCTACTCCCCGGACGGCCTGAGCTGGAAGGACAACGGGTACGCCTGGTCCCCGCGGGACTACCAGAAGATCTTCTGCTACGAGGGAACGACCACCTGCACCCAGTGGTACAAGATGGAGCGGCCGGGCGTGGTTCTGCAAGACGGCCACCCGACCCATATCACCTGGGCGGTGGCCGACGTCGACAAGGACAACCAGGTCCTGCCGGGCACCAATCACGGCACCAAGGTGATCGTGGTGCCGTTCGACGGGGTCGCCTTCGACAACGACTTTGGGGTGGCCGGCGGTGTCGGTGGCGCTGGAGGGACGAGCGGTGGCGGGCGCTCGGGCGGCATGGCTGGATCGGGCGGGGGCGGCGGCGGCAACGCGGGCACCGCTGGTCGAGGCGGCGCCGCGGGCGGCAGCAACGGTCGCGGGGGCAGCGGCCCGGCGACGGGCGGTGCAAGTGGCGGCGCGGGCACGGGCGGCGCGACGCCGGGCACGGGCGGCGGCAGCGGCGGCGCGGGGACAGGCGGCACGGGCGGCGGCGCGGCGACGGGCGGTGCGAGTGGCGGCACGGCCACCGGCGGTTCGACGGCCGGCACGGGCGGCGGCAGCGGCGGAGCCGGTGCAAACACCGCAACCGGGACGGGCGGCACCGTCGCCGGGGCCACGGGCGGCGCATCGAGCTCGGGCGGTCATCCTGGAATGACGAATGGTTCCGGTGGCGCCGGAACCGGCGGCGCCTCTGCTTCCGGCGGAGCGACGCAGCCGCCGCCAGGGGAAAACGGAAGCTCGGGTGGCTGCGCGTGCACATTGCAGGAAGGCGCGCGACCGAGCGGACCTGGGTTGTTGCCGCTCGGGTTCGTCACGCTCATCCTGCTTCGTGGCAGACGGCAGCGCTCCGCTCGCCGACGGCGGTGAGCCTCAGTGGGTAGCCGGGACGGAGCCACACCAGGTGGACGGGGAGTTTCCGATCCAGGCATTTCCCGTCGAGTCGGCGCTCTGAAAGGCATCGCACCCCTGGCTGCCGTCGTTGTCCTGAAA
>Ga0207639_10002549_pt1 | contig 12225 bp, 12 predicted proteins | sample KBSCornC32_FD_184299 | JGI IMG/M metagenome (GOLD analysis project Ga0207639, IMG submission 184299) | Corn rhizosphere microbial communities from Kellogg Biological Station, Michigan, USA - KBS Corn C3-2 (SPAdes) (version 2) | ecosystem: Host-associated > Plants > Roots > Rhizosphere > Soil ...
TGCTCAGCGCGTGCGAGTTTGCCTCGACCGCTCCTGCATCCTCGCCAGTTCACCGAGTACTGGATCCCGGCTTTCGCCGGGATGACCCCGTGAGTGGGGCGAGGCAGTAGCCCGGCAGCCAAACCTCCTCATGGTGAGGTGCGAGCCGCAGGCGAGCCTCGAACCACGCGCGGTGCATAACTGCGGGTCCTTCGAGGCTCGGCCAAATGGCCTCAGGATGAGCATGAGGCTAGGGGCCCTGACCCTTCCCACACCCACCAGGTCATTCCCGCGAAAGCGGGAATCTCTGTTTGAGGTTGGCACTGTGTTCGCGAGTAAACGGAGATCCCCGCTTTCGCGGGGATGACGCCGTGGGGGGAATGAGCGGGCGGCCACCAACCAGCACCCTCATGGTGAGGTGCAAGCCGTAGGCGAGCCTCGAATCACGCGCGGTGTATCGCCGAGTGTCCTTCGAGGCTCGGTCCTTACGGCCCTTCGCACCTCGGGATGAGGATATGGCCCCTACGCCGCCCTCCTCCCGAACAGCCCGCGCTCCAGAATCGTCTCGGCGATCTGCACCGCGTTCGTCGCGGCGCCCTTGCGGAGGTTGTCGGAGACGATCCACATGGCGAGGCCGTTTTCGACCGTCACATCCTCGCGGATGCGCGACACATAGGTGTCGTCGTCGCCGACCGTCTCGATGGCGGTGACGTAGCCGCCGGGCTCGCGCTTGTCGATGACCTGGACGCCCGGCGCTTCGCGCAGGATATCGCGCGCCTCGTCGGCCGAGATCGGCTTTTCGAACTCGATGTTTACCGCTTCCGAGTGGCCGACGAACACCGGCACGCGCACGCAGGTGGCGCTGAGCTTGATCTTGGGGTCGAGAATCTTCTTGGTCTCGGCCAGCATCTTCCATTCTTCCTTCGTGTAGCCATCCTCCATGAACACATCGATGTGCGGGATGACGTTGAAGGCGATCTGCTTGGGGAACTTCTTGGGCGTCGGCTTGTCGTTGACGAAAATGCCCTTGGTCTGGGCGTAGAGCTCGTCGATGCCTTCCTTGCCGGCGCCGGAGACCGACTGGTACGTCGCAACCACCACGCGCTTGATCGTCGCAAAATCGTGGAGGGGCTTGAGCGCCACCACCATCTGCGCCGTCGAGCAGTTCGGGTTGGCGATGATATTCTTGCGATTGGCCTGCGCCATATAGGTATCGAGCACGTGGCCGTTGACCTCGGGGACGACCAGCGGCACGTCGGCGTGATAGCGCCAGAAGCTCGAGTTATCGATGACGAGCGCGCCGGCGGCCCCGATCTTGGGCGCCCAGTCGCGCGCCGGGCCCGAGCCCGCGCTCATGAGGGCGAAATCGACGCCGGTAAAATCGAAGGTCTCGAGGTCGCGGCACTTTACCCGCTTGTCGCCGAAGCTCATCTCGAGGCCGTTCGAGCGCGAGGACGCGAGCGGGATCAGCTCGTCGACCGGAAACTTGCGCTCCGCCAAGACATTCAGCATCTCGCGGCCCACATTTCCCGTGGCCCCGACGACGGCGACTCGATATCCCATTGGCTTACCCCGTTCTTTTTTCTGTCGCGCGACCGAACCGGAAAACCGGAAGTCCACTTTTCCTGGTCGCGCTCTGATTGTCGCGACCCAAAAGGCGATGAAAGGTCGCTCTACCCGCTCATGCCCCCACGCGGCCAGGCCGCGGTCAGATGGCTTCGTCTCTCCCCGGCGGGAGCGACCCGGGGAAAGCTCAGACGACTTTGGTTTTGGTTTTTGCGCCGACGCGGCTGAACGCCACCCGAACGGGCGGTGCAGCAATCGCGATGGTGGTCCAAAGGGACATGGGCGAACCCGTCGGGCGAAACAGTGCCGAGCGTTCTACGCGGAAATGCCGAAGAGTCAATGAATTCCGGCGTCGGCGGCCCTGCCAGGCCCGTCTAGAACTTCCAGCCGACGACGAGCCCGGCGCTGTTGAGGCCGGCATTCGGGGTGCAGCCGAAGACGAAGTTCGAGACATGCTCCCACTGCGCCGTCACGTCGATATGGTCGCTGATGTTCCAGCCGGCGCCGAGCTTCCAGTTGAAGAGCCCCGCGCAGCCGAGATTATGGAAACCGGGCGGGGCGTTGTTGAGATAGCCGTTGTGGAGCGCCACGCCGCCATCCGCTTCGACATAGAACGGCGTCGAGCCGAGCGGCACGTGCCAGTCGAGACCGGCATGCACAAAGCTTTCGTAGCCCCCGACATTGATGACGCCGCCGAGCTCAGGCCGCAGGGTGCCCCAGCCCAGTTGTGGCAGCGGCGCTCGGAAGAGCACGTCGACATGAATGCTGTCGAGCCGGCCGTGCGAGTTGGCATTGACGTTCCAGAACGGCAACTCGAGGTTGGAATAAGCCGGCCCAATCCGCACTTCGTCGATGCCGAATAGACTTGCATCATTGACGGTCGAGGGCACGTAGCTGTCGGGCGTAACAGTGGGCGCCTGCAGGTCGTCGGCCACGACCGGCGACGACAGCAAAATACCAAGCACCCCCAGACCCAAAACCCCGGCGTGTCGCTTCATTCGCGCTCGCTGCCAGTTGCTCTCCACCCATCACACTGTCGAAGACTCGTATCGCTGGCAATAGACTCCGATACAATTGTCCATAGAGTCGCAGATACTGTTGCGTCCTTGCTCCAATGTCTTTTTTTATAATGGCGGCAGGCTGTTGTCCCCCGGTCGGGGCTGTGGCATGAGCGGCGCATGTCGCTTTCCCCGCCCGCTGCCGCCTATGACGTCGTCGTGCTCGGCGCCGGCGCCGCCGGCATGATGGCGGCGATCGAGGCCGGCAAGCGCGGCCGGCGTGTGCTGGTGGTCGACCACGCCCAGCACCCCGGCGAGAAGATCCGCATCTCCGGTGGCGGCCGCTGCAACTTCACCAATACCGGGGCCACGGCAAAGGCCGCGCCCGAGCGCTTCATCTCCCAAAACCCGCGCTTCGCCATCTCGGCGCTGGCCCGCTACACACCCGAGCAGTTCATCGCGCTGGTGCGTCGCTACGGCATCGCCTTTCACGAAAAGACCCTGGGGCAGCTCTTCTGCGATGGCTCGAGCCAGCAGATCGTCAACCTGCTGACCAAGGAGCTGGCCGACGCCGGCGCCGAGCTTCGGCTGGCGACAACCGTCGAGGCGGTAGAGAAGACCGAAACTGGCTTCGCCGTGGGGCTTTCGAGCGGTGCCGTGACGGCGGCCTCGCTCATTGTCGCGACCGGCGGCAAGTCCATCCCCAAAATGGGTGCGACGGCGTTCGGCTATCGGCTCGCCGAGCAATTCGGCCTTGCCGTGACCGAAACGCGACCGGCGCTCGTGCCGCTGACCTTCGAGCCGGGAGCGCTCGAGCGGCTCGCGCCGCTCTCGGGCATTTCGGCCGATGTCACGGTCGCCTGCGGCAAGAAGCGCTTCGCCGAGGCGCTGCTCTTCACCCATCGCGGCCTCAGCGGACCCGCCATCCTCCAGATTTCCTCCTACTGGCGCGAGGGCGAGGCGATCGGCATTGACCTCTTGCCCGGCGTCGACGTGCTCGATGCCTTGCGCCGCGCCCGCCGTGAAACGCCGAAACTCGCGCTGCAGAGCGTGCTGGCCAATCTCCTTCCCAAACGCCTCGCCCAGTCATGGCCGAAGAAATCGGCCTCCCGGGGCAGGTCGGCGACCTGTCGGACGCCAAGTTCCAGCAGGCGGCCGCGACGCTGCACGGCTGGACCATCAAGCCCGTGAGCTCGGAAGGCTATCGCACCGCCGAGGTGACGCTCGGCGGGGTGGATACGGCAGGCCTCGATTCAACGACGATGATGGCGCGGAATGTCCCCGGACTTTACGTCGTCGGCGAGGTCGTCGACGTCACCGGCTGGCTCGGCGGCTACAACTTCCAGTGGGCCTGGGCCTCGGGCTGGGCCGCCGGACAGGCGGCGTAGCGCTGCAGGCGGGTTGTTGTTCATCGGCAGATGCCGATATAAGCGATCATGCCCGATCTCCCGCTCTCCATTCTCGACCTCGCGCCGGTTTCCGACGGCGCCTCGACCGCCGAAGCGCTGGCGCAAACCGTCGAGCTCGCCAAGCTCGGCGACGCGCTCGGCTACACCCGCCTCTGGTATGCCGAGCACCACGGCATGCCCTCGATCGCCTCGTCCTCGCCCGACATCCTGATCGCCAGCGCCGCCGCGCACACGAGCCACATCCGCGTCGGCTCAGGCGGCGTCATGCTACCCAACCATGTGCCGCTGCGCGTCGCCGAAAGTTTCCACACACTGGCCGGCCTCTATCCGGGCCGCATCGATCTCGGCATCGGCCGCGCCGGCGGTTCGGACAGCCGGGCGCTGCGGGCGCTGCGTTCCTTTGGCGGCGAGCAGTTTTCCGAGCAGATGGCCGAGCTTTTGGCCTTCGAGCGCCACGAATTTCCGGAAGGCCATCCCTTCCGCGACGTGCGCGTCGTGCCCGAAGGCGTGCCGCTGCCGCCGGTCTGGATTTTGGGCTCGAGCGGCGCCAGCGCCGAATTCGCCGGCGAGCTCGGCATGGGCTATTCCTTCGCCGCCCACTTCTCTGCGACTTCGCCGCGGCCGGCGTTTGAAGCCTATCGGGCGGCCTTCCGGCCGTCGGCGTGGTTCGAAAAGCCCACCGTCATGATCTGCCTCTCGGTGGTTTGCGCGCCGACCGACGAGGAGGCGCAATACCTCGCCGGCCCCCAGGCGTTAAGCTGGGTGCTGTTCCACTCCGGGCGGGCGCGCCGGCTGGTGTCGCCCGAAGAGGCAGCGGCCTACACCTATTCCGACGAGGAGCTCGCCTTCCTCGAGACCCAGAAAAAGCTCTGGATCATCGGCAGCCCGAAACGCGTGAAAGAGCAGATGCTGGCCAAGCTCGAGCAGGCGGGCGGCGCCGACGAGATCATGGTGACGACCACCATGCACTCCTATGCCGACCGTCAGCGCTCCTACCGGCTGCTGGCCGACATCTTCGGGCTCGCCGCCCGGCATTGACCCGTCGGCCGTAAACCCGCAAGGCTGGCGGGCGGAGGGGACGGCGATGCGGGGCGAAATCCTCAGTTTCGGCAGCGGCGAAGGCGTCATCGCCGGCGATGACGGCAACCGCTATGCCTTTGGCAGCGGCGACTACCGGCGCGAGGCGCCCGCTGCCGGCACGCCGGTCGATTTCGTCGCCGAGGCCGACCGCGCCCGCGACATCTACCCGCTGGTCGGCACCTCGGCGTTCGCCGCCAACGCCCACGCCGCCATCCGCTCGATCAACGCCGCCCACAATGGCGCGCCGCTGCCGCCCGAAACGCAGCCGCGCATCGCGGCGACCATCGGCCCACCCCCGCAGCGCGGCCTCTTCGCGTTGTTTTTCCGCGCCCTGACCGACGACTACGCAAGCTTCCGCGGCCGGGCCCGCCGCAAGGAGTTCTGGGGTTTTACGCTCTTCACTACGATCGGCCTGCTGCTACTCCTGGTGCTGATCGCCATCGGCATCGGCACGTCGAACTTTTCGAGCACGGCAACGAACATCGCGCTCTCCCCGCTGCTCTTCATCGGCAGCGGCTTTCTCGTGCTGTTCGGCGTCGCCCTCGTCTGTCCCAGTCTCGCCGTCACGGTGCGACGGTTGCACGATGCGGGGATCAGCGGCTGGGCCATCTGGCTCCATGTCGTCCCGGTCCTCGGCACGCTCGTCGTCTTCATCCTGATGTGCGTGCCGGGGGAACGCGCCGCTAACCGCTACGGGCCGCCCACCACCTGAGGCGCACTTGACCCTGGCCGAGCCTTCACCCAACTAGGATCGACCTCAACCGCTCAAGGATGCGACGATGGCCGCAAAGAAGCCGCTGCCCGAAATCTGGCTCGAGCGAGGCCTCTTCGCCTCCCGCTGGCTGATGGCCCCGTTCTATGTGGGGCTGGTGGTGGCGCTGGCGGCGCTGGTCGTCATCTTCTTCGAGGAGCTGCTGCACGATGTGCCGCTGCTCTTTGCGCCGGGCGCCAAGCCCGAGGATGCGATCCTCATGGCGCTGTCGCTCATCGACCTGTCGCTGGCCGCCAACCTCATGCTGATCGTGACCTTTTCGGGCTATGAGAACTTCGTCTCGCGCATCGACGTGCACGAGCACGAGGATCGGCCGGATTGGATGGGCACCGTCGATTTCTCCGGCCTCAAGATGAAGCTCATCGCTTCGATCGTGGCGATCAGCGCCATCGCCCTGCTCAAGGCCTTCATGAACGCCGCCGAGCCGGAGACGACGATCGATCCGGCGGCGCAGACCCGCCCTCCTCTGGCTTGTCGTCATTCACATCACCTTCGTGGTCTCGGGCGTGCTGCTCGCAGTGATGGATTTCATCGCCGGCCGGAGCGAGAAGCACTGATGCGCCGCATTGCGATCGGCCTGCTGCTGCTCGTCATCGGGCTGGCGCCGTTCCCGGCATCCGCTGCCGCCCCTACCGCGACCGTGACGAAAGTCGCGCCGCTGACCGGGCCGACCGCGCCGGGCGACATGCGGACGCCCGACATCTGCGGCACCGATCTCGGCATCATGGCGGAAACCGCCGACCGCCTCTACTTCGCCTTCGGCGACACTTTTGGCTACGCCGGAAAGACCTGCCCCCGCTTCGGTCCCGATTGGCGCTCCAATGTCCTCGCGCACACCGCCGACAAAGACCCGAGCGACGGCATCCGCATGTATGGCTGGCTCACCGACCCGAAGACGGGCCGCGCCAGGGCGGTGACCGAAGGCAAGCACCAGGCCGCGTTCGCCGGCGAGCAGACGCGCATCCCCACCGCCATGATCGCCGTCGGCGATAACCTCTACCTCCATTTCATGTCGGTGCACGGCTTTGCCCCGCGGGGCGGCGTCTGGGACTGTAACTTTTCACGCTTCACCGCCTCGACCGATGGTGGCGAGACCTGGACCGAGGCCAAGGCCGATTTCGGCGACGCGAAGAGCAATTTCGACATGCTGGCGCTGGCCGCCGCCCCTGAAGACGGCGACGGCTATGTCTATGTCATCGGCACTCAGTGCGGCCGCTTCGGTCCGGCCCGCGCCGCACGCGTCAAGCCGGCCGACATCCTCAATCCCGCCGCCTGGTGCTACTTCGACGGCCACGATTGGGTCGCCGGGCAAGCCAAGGCCGTCGACGTCATGCCGCCGCCGATCGGCGAAGGCTCTCTGGCCTGGAACGAGGGCCTAAAACGCTGGATGTTCACCTCGCTCGACGAGGGCGCCGCCGCAATCGAGCTGCGCCTCGCGCCCAACCCCGAGGGCCCATGGAGCGCGCCGGTCACGCTGGCCCGCGCTGCCGATTTCCCCGCCCTCTACGGCGCCTTCCTGACGCCGGCCTTCATCGCGCCCGACGGCATGAGCTTTTATTTCGTCATGTCGCAGTTCGGGCCGTACAACACCTTCATCATGCAGGCCGTGCTGCACGGGACACCGTAGCCGGCAGCCCCCGCGTCAACATGCCCGGCGCGGGCAAGCCGTGTTTTCCTCTAAGCATGGGCGAACGGCGGCGCGCATCGGCGCCTGCACCAGCACCGGAGATCGAAGAATGAAGCGGACCATCCTTCTTGCGACGAGCGCCTGCCTGCTGCTGTCCGTCGCGCCGGCCGAAGCCGCCGGCTGCCTCAAGGGCGCGCTGGTCGGCGGCATCGCCGCCAAGGCGACCCACCACAGCGTTCTCCTCGGCGCGCTCGGCGGCTGCATCGTCGGCCACGTGCTGGCGCATCCGAGCAGCTCGATCACCTACGACCAGGTGACCGGCCCCCTGCTCGGCGCGCAAGGCGACCTCAAGAAGGTCGAGGGCGCCTCGAACGTCAACATCGTGAAACTCTCGAGCCTCAGGGGTTATCGCGCCCACGACACCAAGACGCAGGGCGAGATCGCCGCCAGCGCCGAGGTCAAGGCGCTCGACGCCGCAATCGCCGCCGATCCCGGCCTCGCCGCCGCCCTCAAGAGCGCCGGCTTCGCCTCATCCGACGTGATCGCCGCCTCGAGCGGCGTCGCCGGCGGCGCAACGCTGTTCGTCAATGCGTGAAAGCAGCTGATCAGTGGAAAGCGTCCCGCGCAAAAGCAAGAGATCCCCCGCGCGAGACGTCTTTGAGCTGGAGGAAGCGCCGATTATCGCGGCCGTCTGAGCGAGCACAAAGGCGGCCATCGGTAGCCCGTGGAGATGAGCCACAGCGGCGCATCTCCGACGCTCTGCTAGACCTCTAGAAGTGATAGTTCAGGCCGGTACGAACGCTGTGCTCGCTGCCACCGATGTTGAATGGGCCCACAGTGTAGGTCTGCTGTTCATAGGAGGCGTATCGATATTCAACAAAGGCCGAGAGGGAGTCGGTGATCATGCCTTCCACGCCAGCGCCGGCCGTCCAGCCGGTGTGCACATGGCGCTCGTCGAGTGGTGGCACAAAGTGGAAATAGTGCTGGCCTGATACTGCGACGCCGCCTAGCACGTAAGGAAGGACCGGCCCGAGGTCGAGGCCCAATTTGGCGATCACGGCCGACGACCATTCGATGGTCTGGCCGCCAGCGGCAGCGTTGGTAATGTCGTCCCAGTCGCCGTCAAGCTGAGCCCCAAGGACAACATTGTTGGTCAGATGGAAGTTGTAGCCAACCTGTCCGCCAACTATCGGCCCCATTAGGTCCAGACTGTCACCACCGGGTTCGGACACTGTGTGGTAAGCGCCGACACCGAGATGCCCACCAACGTATGCCCCATCCCAATTGCTGCTCGGGTTTGCTCTTGGTGATGCCATATCGGCTGCGATCGAGTGACCCGCAGCAACCGAAACGGCGGCCATGGCCACCGCGAGGGCTGACAAAAAATTCATGGAAAATCCCCTTCAATAAGCGCGCCGCTGAGCCCCCAAATGGGCAACACGCTCGCTGTCGTATTCATGAAGGATTAGGGTTACCAATGCGCTAACGCGCGAGTGTTGAAGCAATTCCTCTGACTCACGACCGCACGGTGCTCGCCAAGCCCGGGTTGGAGGGCTTGGCGAGCAAGCGTCGGGCCCGACGCCTGCTGACTCGCCCGTCGAATCGAGTCGTGAGCTCAGCCTGACGCGGTAAACATTAGAAAGATTATTGCCTGTTGGTGCACCACTGGTGCCCAAGGGCCAGAGTGGGGCCGGTCCCAAATAGCGCCAATAGGTTATAGGCGATATCAGTTTGTTATCGTGGTGCCGCTTGCGTGACTCGAACACGCGACCCCATCATTACGAATGAGCACAAATTTAATCGCGATTTCAATCGCTTAAATGCTCAGGAGTATGGTCGATGGCCACTATCAGGCAGCTGCCTTCAGGCAAATTCAACGTCCAAATCAGGGTGAAGGGCTCGCCTAGCCGATCGCAATCTTTCGTCACCCTTGACGAAGCGGAGAGGTGGGCAAATGCCCAATCCCCGTTCTCAAGGTCTGGCGGCCAGTGCGTCCCTCACGATGGCTGATCTGGCTTTGCGCTATTGCTGCACTCGGCTCAAAGGCAAGCCCTCTCGACACATGATGGTGGAGAAGATGACCCGGGTGGCGCGCTCATTTCCCCAGCCGTTCACAGCCATCACTCGCACAGAAGTCAATGAGTTTCGGCTGGCGCGGCTGTCCCAAGTGTCCGGTCCTACCGTGCGGGAGGACATTCAACTTATCAGCAAGCTGTTTCGGTGGGCGGAAAGAGAGATGGTCTTTGGGGAACAGGAGCTGAAGTCACCGGCCAGGAACATCGCATTGCCCCCGCCATCCAAACCTCGATCCCGAGTTGTCGAAAGGGTTGAGTTGGAAAAGCTGATGTCCGCTCTAGCACCGGCTATGGCCGTCCTCGTTGAGCTAGCCTTTGAAACGGCCATGCGTCGAAGCGAAATCACCCGATTGACCCCACGCGTTCTTCACCTAGACGAGCGCTGCCTATCAGTGATCGACGGCAAGACCGGGGATCGAATTGTGCCCCTCACGAGCCGTGCCATAGAACTGCTTAGGAAAGCTCAGGAGACCTGCCCGTCGCTCGACAGCAGATTGTTCCCCTACGCCCCTCATAGCGTCTCCACAGCCGTTAGAAGGGCTAGGAGAGCCGTTGGGTTGGACGAGGATGTTCGCCTCCATCAGCTTCGTCACACGCGGATCAGTATGGTCGCGCGACAGGGCTTCAACCAAGCCCAAATCATGATGGTGAGCGGTCACCGCGATAGCCGGAGCGTCCAGCGATACACACACCTCAACGTTAGGGACGTCATCGACCTTTTGGAGTAGCGGTAAGTTCGAGGTGATCATTCCGCATGGTGATCGCGGTCGGGCAACACTAGGCTCACGTGATCAACACCGATTGCCTGGGCCAACTCGAAAAGTGTGACCACGGTGGGATTACGTCGGCCCCGTTCCAAGTCGCTGATGTACTGCTGACTGAACCCCGACCGCGAAGCGACCTCCTCCTGGGTGAGGTTCCGTTCTCGCCGCAGCCGGGCAAAGTTTCTGCCGACCAGCCTTCGCATATCCATGCGCTGACCGATGGCAGTTTGTCCGACCCGCCTTTATCAACTATAGTGTGTATTCATCTCCCCAGAGCGTCGGAATGGGAATGCTGAAAGCCTTGTCCTCTTCGGTGGCGATCGTGATCTTCGGCCTGGGCGCCTTCTTGTTCGCCAATGGATGGCAAAATACCTCACAGATTACAGATCGGGGCCTGACCACCAACTTCGCTGGCCAGGCCTGCTATAGCTCGATTTGCCTTCGTCCCGAATGGATCGGTTTGGGGTCCGGATCGATATTGGCAGGGATTGTCTTGCTTGTGGTCGGCCTTAGGGTTGACCCCAATGCGCCGACTCAACGTTCAGAACCCTTGCGGGCTTGGCTGGCCGCGGTGGGTGGGGCGGGCCTCAGGCTTCTCGCCTTTTGGCCAAGCTGGCTCAGGCTCCGAACACTGCTGTGGGTTGTCATAGCCTTATCGGTATCGGCCAAATTGGCGTCGGCCATGTTCCATTGAGGCACGGACCTCTGCTTATGCGCTTATGCTTCAGGGCACTGCGAAGCGAAGTCGGTAAAACGATTATAGAGATACCGTTTCCTCGCCCCGCATAACAACGAAAACCACAGAACTGAGGCTTTGGGTTGTTGCCTAGCTATCCTACCACACTAGCTCGTGTGGCGAGGGCAGCACCGACCCCGCTGGAACCTCGCGCTCTCCAACCAAGAGTCTTGCCTCTCTGCCCTGACCGGGGTTTTGGTTCTGAAGGTAGCCTTCATCGACGGCTCGCTGAACCAATCGGCTAGTGCTCCCCTGGTCTCGCTGCATCAGGTCCGCCAACTTGGACACGCTGATGCCCCCGTAGGTCGCTGCCTTCCCCGGCTGGTTGCTTTCATGCTCAACCGTTTCAACAGCCTGTCGGATACTCTCTGGCACGGCCGCGTTCAAACCAACGGAAAGAGGAGCGTTCACGAGATCGAATACCGTTTTATAGTCATCGATCGTCGCGATCGGCACTCCATCATGTGAATGCTCTCGGCTGCAATCGTGCATAAGTGCAGAAGCCGCGATCAACGACAGGACCTGCGGAAAGTCACGCTTTATGCGATCATGTGTCCGAGGGAGTCGCTTCGCAAGCGGCAGGGCAAACGGTATCTTCACCAACTTAGGACCAAGCCTCGCGTACTCATACAGCGCGAACCAAGCGTCGGTATCGGGTTCGTTTGGTATCACACCGGCCCCAAGAGCTTGGGCCACCAATGCATCACCGATTTGCTGTGGCGACTCCTGCACGTCGACCGACAGCATGCGGCTTTCATCTTCTGGGTGAAGGCCCGTCGCCGTCGTCGTCATTATGAGACCGCACGGCCCCTCAAGAGAAGGAAGCTCCACCCCGTCCAAACCGTCATTGGTGCTTTGTACGGTCGCGTACCGGACCTTGCCTTCACTGAGCAGTTGCCTAACAAGCGTCCTGCCACTCCCTTCCGCCATTCCAGCAGCTTCGCCGATCACCAAATGCTTGTGCTTTAGATCCAGGTTCTTGAGGTAGACCAGCGCCTTTTCAGACATGCCTTCGTACTGCTCATAGGCAGATGGAGGGATAAACTGCTTGCCGGCGTTGAGGCTGTACGATTTGCCAGCGCCGGATGGGCCCTTGATAACCAGCGACACCGGTCGCTTAAGCATACCCGTGAAGAGCGTAAGGTAGACTAGTTTTGGCAGGTTAGCAGGCCCGGCGAAGCCTAGCTTGCGTATCTCCATCTCCAGTCGATCCAGTATG
>Ga0207639_10002555_pt1 | contig 12215 bp, 10 predicted proteins | sample KBSCornC32_FD_184299 | JGI IMG/M metagenome (GOLD analysis project Ga0207639, IMG submission 184299) | Corn rhizosphere microbial communities from Kellogg Biological Station, Michigan, USA - KBS Corn C3-2 (SPAdes) (version 2) | ecosystem: Host-associated > Plants > Roots > Rhizosphere > Soil ...
GGCAGGACGAAGCCCGAATGGACGACGCGCAACCGGGTTCCGCCATCGACTTCCTCCAGCGTAAAGGTGACGATCGTGTCGAGCCGCGATCCGTAGCCGACATTGGCCTCGTCGCCGCCCCTCCACGAATAAGCGAGCCGCTCGCCCGGCACGACCTCGAGCACTTCGCACTGGATCGTCCCGTCCCAAGCACCTGCGGGCGACGTCTTGTAGGTGAAACGATTGCCGACCACCGGCTCGTACCCGTTCGGCGTCATGTTGAGCCAGCGCCCCATCAGCTCGTTGGTGGCCAGCGTCTTCCACACCGTGGCGGGCGCATGGGGAAACACTTCGTCGATCACGATGTCTCGCGTGTCGGCGTGCAAAACGGTGTCGGTCACGAGTCGATCTCCTTGAGCAAATCACGCAAATTGGCAAAGCGGTCGCGCCAGAAGGCGTCGTAATGGCTCAGCCAGTCGAACAGCGGCGCGAGCCCGTCGGGCGTCGCGCGATAGAAGACGTTCCGCCCCTGCGGGCGTTCGGCGACGAGGCCGGCCAGCTTCAGCAATTTGAGATGTTGCGAAATCGCGCCCTGGGTGACGCCGCTGACGCGGGTCAATTCGGCGACATTGACCTCTCCGCTGCGCGCGACCTGCTCGAACACGGCCCGGCGGGTCGGATCGGCGAGGGCGCGCATGACGGCGTCGACGGGTAAGGCGGGAAGCATGCGAATCGATTAGCCAACGCTAATCAATTAGTCAATACTAATGTTTTGTCCGCTCGCGGCGGAGATAGATGCGCACGAAAAAGGGCCGCCGCGCCAAGGGGAAAACGCGGCGGCCCTCTGCGTGGGCGTCGTGGGAGTTAGATTACGACGCCTTTTGGCCCGAAGCCTGCGAGAGGAAGTTGGTCAGCTCATCCTTCGATACCGATTTGGACTTGTCCGTGTCGGCCTGGGTGAAGGCTTGCGCGACCCAGCTCTTGTTGGCGGCATCGTCCTTCACCGACGGATCGGCCTTGGTGCGCAGCGCCGTCATCCACGCGCCAAACTCGGTCTTGCTTAGCGAGCCGTTCTTGTTCTTGTCGTACGTGCCGAACTCGCCATTGACGACATCGGCGACCTGCGCGCCGACATTGGCTGGCGTCGAATTGGCCGCCTGAGCGTCAGGCGCAGGCGCGGTCGGCGCGGGCGCCGTCTGCGGCTGGGCCTCGGCGGTGGTCGGCGCCGGGGGCGTCGTCGGAGCCGCGCTGGTCGGCGCCGACGTCGTTTCCGGCGCCGGAGTGGATGCCGTCGGTGCCGCCGGCACCGGTGCCGTCTGCGGCTGCGCAGGTGCAGCATTAGCATCCGGCTGCGGCGTTGCAGTCTGTGGCTGGTTCTGCGCCAGTACAGGCGTAGAAATCATAAAAGCACTAGCCAATAGTACATGCTTCAGCATGGCAAATCTCCTTGCAATTTGGACCTGTTTCTGCGAAGCGGTTGTTCACCACCCCATGCGAATTGCTCAAGTAGAACATTCGACTTTCGATATGGGTCCGAAATTGTCAATGTGAAGAGCCGATTTGTCCCAAGATTGGCGCAGGTCGTCGCGCAGTTGTGTTCTAGTTGCGACGAGCTGACTCACGATTTTAGGGAACCGTCACTCCAGCACCACAGCATCCGACGGAACCCTGGCCATCCCGCAAAGGCGATTGAGGGTCGCGACCGCGCTTGCTATCGGCGCGGACATTCCCGGCATCCCGTTTTCGAAAGGCCCATCATGGTCCCGCGCTATTCCCGTCCCGACATGACCGCGATCTGGGCCCCGGAGGAGCGCTTCAAGATCTGGTTCGAGATCGAGGCGCATGCGACAGACGCGCTGGCCGACCTCGGCGTGGTGCCCAAGGAAGCGGCCGCCGCATTGTGGGCATGGTGGGCGACCAACCCCAAGATCGACGTCGCGGCGATCGACGCGATCGAGGCAGTGACCAAGCACGACGTCATCGCCTTCCTGACCTGGGTCGCGGAGAATGTCGGCGACGAAGCGCGCTTCATGCACCAGGGCATGACCTCGTCGGACGTGCTCGACACCTGCCTGGCAGTGCAGCTTGCGCGTGCCTCGGACATTCTGCTGGCCGATATCGATGCGCTGCTGGTGGTGCTCAAACGCCGCGCCGAGGAGCATAAGCTAACCCCGACGATCGGGCGCAGCCACGGCATCCACGCCGAACCGGTCACGTTCGGATTGAAACTGGCCGAGGCTTACGCCGAATTCGCGCGCAACCGCGAGCGGCTGGTCGCGGCGCGCAAGGACATCGCCACCTGCGCGATTTCCGGCGCGGTCGGCACCTTCGCCAATATCGACCCGCGCGTCGAAGCGCATGTTGCGGAGAAGCTCGGCCTGGCGGTCGAGCCGGTCTCGACCCAAGTCATTCCGCGCGACCGCCACGCGATGTTCTTCGCGACGCTGGGCGTGATCGCCTCGTCGATCGAACGGCTGGCGATCGAGATCCGCCATTTGCAGCGCACCGAAGTGCTCGAGGCCGAGGAATATTTCTCGCCTGGGCAAAAGGGCTCGTCGGCGATGCCGCACAAGCGCAACCCGGTGCTGACCGAGAACCTCACCGGCCTCGCCCGGATGGTGCGCAGCGCGGCGATCCCGGCGATGGAGAATGTCGCTCGCCCGGGCAAAAGGGCTCGTCGGCGATGCCGCACAAGCGCAACCCGGTGCTGACCGAGAACCTCACCGGCCTCGCCCGGATGGTGCGCAGCGCGGCGATCCCGGCGATGGAGAATGTCGCGCTCTGGCATGAGCGCGACATCAGCCACTCTTCGGTCGAGCGTTATATCGCCCCCGACGCCACGATCACGCTCGACTTCGCGCTGGCGCGATTGACCGGCGTGATCGACAAATTGCTGATCTATCCGGCGCGGATGGAGAAGAACCTCAACAAGATGGGCGGCCTGGTCCATTCGCAGCGCGTGCTGCTGGCGCTGACCCAGGCCGGGGTCAGCCGCGAGGATTCCTACCGGCTGGTCCAGCGCAATGCGATGAAGGTGTGGGAATCGGACGGCGAACTGTCACTGCTCGAACTGCTCAAGGCCGATCCGGAAGTGACCACGGCGCTGTCGCCGGCCGAGATCGAGGAGAAGTTCGACCTCGATTACATGTCGACACGATCTTCGCGCGGGTGTTCGCGAACGCCTGAGGATGAACGGACTGTGCCCTTTGAGGCACATCCGGATGCAACATGGCAACACAAGTGCAAATGCTGCAACTGCGAAGGATTGAAACAATATTGCGTGTTAGCGCAACTATTTCCATATGCCTCCCAGCCGGACTGATCCGGCTCTAAGGAGAAGCAACCATGCGTATCATGGAAATGCTGGCCACCGCTGCGGTGACGGTCGGCAGCCTGGCGCTGGTGGCGGGGGTCCTTTCCCTCTAAACCATCGGCCCCGCCGCACCCCGTGAAAGCCGGGGGCGGTCAGGCCGGGTTTGGGTGGCACCCACCCACATCCCTACCGAAATTTTAGCGACGTCTGTTGCGACTCCGGTACGTCGTACCGGGTATTCCTGGCGGCAGGGCGATCGCAGCGACGATTGGCGAAGGGAATCCCGTCAATCTACGTTGTGACCCTAAAGGGGCACGGCGGGGACCAGTGGACACTATCGATTTTGACGGGCGTGCTACGCCCGAGCCGGAGCGGTCGGGCGCGACCGGCCCCGCTTTGCCGACCGTCACGGTGGTCGGGTCGGCGCTGGCGCTCGCCGCCTGCGGTGGCGGCAGTGATGGTGGCGGCGCCACCGGCGGTTCGCCGCCCCCGCCCGCCCCGCCCCCGGTCATTCCGCTGAGCGACATCCAGGCGAGCCGTTTCCTCGGCCAGGCCACGATGGGCGCGACGCGCAGCACGATCAACGCGCTGGTCGCACGCGGCATCACCGGCTGGCTGAACGATCAGTTCGCGATGCCGCGTGCGACCACGCATTGGGACTGGCTGGTCGCCAACGGCTATTCGGCCGCGACCAATATCAACAACGAAGCAGGGTTCGACGCGACGATGTGGCGTCAGATGATCGTCGAGCCCGATCAGTTGCGCCAGCGCGTCGGCATGGCGCTGCTCGACATGCTGGTGGTCGGGATCGGCGGGCTCAACCTCAATTGGAAACAATTCGCGATGGCCGCCTATGTCGACGTGCTGCTCGACAATGCGTTCGGCAATTTCCGCGACATCCTCGACAAGATCACCACCAACGCGGCGATGGCGTCGTTCCTGACTTTCCTGGGCAACCGCAAGGCGAATGCCACGACGGGCGCCCAGCCCGACGAGAATTACGCGCGCGAGCTGATGCAGCTGTTCACTTTGGGCCTGTACCGGCTCAACACCGACGGCACCCTGGTCGGCGGCGCGACCCCGACCGAGACCTATAATCAGCTCGACGTAACCGGCCTGGCGCGCGTGTTCACCGGGCTGGTGCTGGCGAACAATACCAGCACGACGCCCGACCGCTACCGCCTGCCGCTGGTGATCAATGCGGCGACCAACGAGACCGGACCGTCGAGCTTTCTCAACACCAGCACGACCGGGGGCGGCATGGCGGCGATCAAGACCGCGCTCGATACCATCTTCGCGCACCCCAACGTACCGCCGTTCGTGTCGAAGCAATTGATCCAGCGGATGGTCACCAGCAACCCCAGCCCAGGTTATGTCGGCCGCGTGGCCAGCGCGTTCGCCGATAACGGCGTGGGCGTACGCGGCGACATGAAGGCGGTGATCCGCGCGATCCTGACCGACAGCGAGGCGCGCGCCGACAGCATGATGGCCGACGCGACCTTCGGCAAATTGCGCGAGCCGGTGATGCGACTGACCGGCTGGGCGCGCGCGTTCAACGTGACCTCGCCCGCCAACACGTGGCCGATCGGCGACACCAGCAGCCCGTCGACCCGGCTGGGCCAGTCGATGGGCCGTGCTCCGTCGGTGTTCAACTTCTTCCGCCCCGGCTACACGCCGCCGAGCACGGCGATCTCCAATGCCGGATTGGTCGCGCCCGAATTCCAGATCACCAACGAGCAATCGGTGGTCGGCTATGTCAATTTCATCAACGCCCTGGTCAACAATGGCAGCGGCGATGCGAAGCCCGATTATACCGAGATCCTGACAAAGGCAGCGGACAGCGCCGCTTTGGTCGACGAGGTGAACGTCGTGCTGGCCGCCGGCCAGCTGTCGACCGCGACGCTGTCATCGATCCGCGCCGCCGTCGACAGCGTGTCGGCGACGGCGACCAACGGTCCCACCAATCGCGCGAAGATCGCCATCCTGCTGACGCTGGCGTCGCCCGACTATCTGACCCACCAATCGCGCGAAGATCGCCATCCTGCTGACGCTGGCGTCGCCCGACTATCTGACGGTGAAGTGATGAGCTGTTTCGAGCACGACCAATCCCGCCGCGCCTTCCTGAAGCGGAGCGCAGCACTCGGCATGGCCGGTGTCGCGGCGCCTTTCGTCACCAGCCTGGCTGCGATCGGGGAGGCCGCCGCCGCGGTCTCGAGCGATTACAAGGCGCTGGTGTGCGTGTTCCTGTACGGCGGCAACGATTACGCCAACACGCTGCCGCCCTATGACGCCGCCAGCTACGCACTCTATCAGGCGGCGCGGTCGAATATCGCCTTGCCGCGCGACGCTCTGACCGCCACCGCGCTCAACCCGGCCAACAGCCTCGGTGGCCGGCAATATGCGCTAGCCCCCGCCATGGCGTCGCTGCTGCCGGTATTCGATGCCGGGCGGATGGCGGTAGTGCTCAATGTCGGCACCTTGGTGATGCCGACGACCAAGGCGCAATATCAGTCGAACGCAGTGCGGCTACCGCCCAAATTGTTCAGCCACAACGACCAGCAGAGCTATTTCCAGGCATCGAATCCCGAAGGCGCGACGAGCGGCTGGGGAGGCCGGATCGGCGACCTGTTTCAGAGCGGCAACGGATCGGCGACGCTGACCTGCGTCAACGCCAGCGGCAACGCGGTCTACCTGACCGGGCGCAGCGCGGTGCAATATGCGGTCGGCACGGGCGGCCCGATCGCGCTGCTCAACAATGCGGCCTCGCTCTATTCGTCCTCGGCCGCGATGGCGACGCTCAAGGCGCTGATGACTGGCAGCAGCGCCAACATCCTGGCCAACGAACATGCCCGGGTGAGCCAGCGGTCGCTCGACACCTATACCCAGCTGAGTGCCGCGCTGGCGGGTGCTCCGGCCGCCAATTTCCCTTCATTCCCCAGCGGCAACAGCCTGGCTGACCAGTTGAAGATCGTGGCGCGAATGATCTCGGTCTCGGCCACGCTCGGAGCGCGGCGGCAAGTGTTCTTCGTGTCGCTGGGCGGGTTCGACATGCACGACAATCTCGCGACCGATCACCCGCGCCAGATCGGGCTGGTCGCCGATGCGCTGAAGGCGTTTTACGACACGACCGGCGCGATGGGCGTCGCCGACAAGGTGATGACCTTCACCGCGTCCGATTTCGGCCGCACGCTGACGTCGAACAGCGACGGCGCCGACCATGGTTGGGGATCGATGCATTTCGTGATCGGCGGCGCGGTGCGCGGCCGGACGATCTATGGCACGCCGCCGGCGATCGGCAGCAACACGCCCGACGATGTCGGCCAGGGCCGCCTGCTCCCGACGATCGCGGTCGACCAATATGCCGCAACCTTGGCGAACTGGTTCGGCGTCAGCGGCGGTGACATGGCGACCGTGCTGCCCAATATCGGCAATTATGCTCCATCGAGCTGGAATATCGGCTTCGTTTAAGACGAGCCGGACTCCTCCGGAGACTATCCCCAATTCGGATATATTTCCGCACACGCGCCGGCGAGCTATGCCGGAGTTTTCGTGGGAGGCACGCGTGAAGAAACCGCAAACGGTCGCCAAGCTGACCGAACTGGGTCGTGTCCAGCTGTCGCGAACCTTTTTCATGCGCGATTTCCTTTATTCGGACATTGCCGAGATTCACGCCCTGTCCAACATTCCCGACGATCCCGATCTGGCGATCGCGGCAGGAACGCGGTTGTGCGAGGATCTGCTCGAACCGCTGCAGGACGTGTTCGGGCGGATCGCGATCCGCTCGGCCTATCGCTCGGCCGAGGTCAATCGGTTGGGCAACGTCAAAGGCTATAATTGCGCGTCGAACGAACGCAGTGCCGCCGGGCATATCTGGGACCAGCGCGACGCCCAGGGCCATATGGGCGCCACCGCGTGCATCGTCGTCCCGCGCTTCGCCAATGAATGGACCGGCCCCGACGACTGGAAGCGCATCGCCTGGTGGGTGCACGACCATTTGCCTTATTCGACGATGGAATTCTTCCCCATCCGCTGGGCGTTCAACCTGCAATGGCACGAACGGCCGCTGCGAATGATCTACAGCCATATCCCGGACGCGCGCGGGTATCTGACCAAGGCGGGGATGCCTGGGCATGATGAGGACCACAGCGAGCTGTGGGGGCCGATCGTTCCTGGAGCTTAAATCCTTCTCCCCTTGTGGGAGAAGGATAGCGGCGCTTGGCAGCTTGCTGCCTAGCAAAGCTTGGATGAGGGGAGCGGCGCTTCAGCGCCGCGCGACCGCTGTGCGGTCGCCCCCTCACCCTTCCCACTCGCTAGCGCGAGCGGGCCCCTTCCCTCTCCCACAAGGGGACCGTTGCGTAATTGAGCGGAAGCGGCGGTTCGTTGCTGTGATGGTGAAGATTGAGCCGATCGGGCCCCTAAGAGGGCTCTGGAAGGTGGGTTTTGCCGGGGTCAGGAGTGTTTTGGACGGAGTCCGGGCGTCAGGCTGCGGCGAGCGTGACCCAGCGGCGCATGTTGAACGCGATGGCGGCGATCAACACCTGGCCTGCTGCTTTCGTTAGGCCGCGATAGCGGATGCGGCCGAGGCCCATGCGCCGCTTGAGGGTGGCGAAGGTGGTCTCGACCGCGGCGCGGCGGCGGGCGATGAGCTGGTTGTAGCGCTTGAGCCATGGCGGCAGCACCGGGTGATGTTTGTTGGGCCGGCGCATGAGACGCGGCTTGATCCCGCGCGCCTTGAGTGCGGCTTGGCGGGCATGGGTGTGATAGGCGGCATCGGCCAGCACCGCTTGCTCATCACCCCGGATCAACTGGTCGGCCGGCACGGTGTCGTTGACGTTGGCCGGTGTCGTGATGACTGCCCGGATCAGTCCCGATCCCTGATCGACCGCGACATGCGCCTTGTAGCCGAAGCTCGAGCCGCTCCGGCCCTGGCGGCGCGTGAAGCGGGCCTCCGGATCACTGGTCGATTGCGGATCACCGGGCTTGGCTGCTTGCGTCTCGATCACCGTTGCATCGAGCATCGTGCCGCGCCTGAGGATCAGCCCCGCTTTGTCGAGCTGCCGGTCGAGCTCGGCGAACAGCTTGTCCAGCAACCCTTGCTCGACCAGCAGGTTGCGGAACCGGCAGATCGTGCTGTGGTCAGGGACCCGGTCGGTCAGCGCCGCCCCTACGAAGCGACGGAACGACAGCCGGTCGATCAGCGCTTCCTCCATCTCCGCATCCGACAGACCATAAAGCGATTGCAGCAACAACACCTTGAACATCAGCAACGGTGGATAGGCAGGGCGACCCGAACCGCTATCCCGCAGCGCCGCCAGCACCTTCTCGAACCGGTACCATTTCACCAGACCATGCAGCTGGTCCAGCCGACCACCGCCACTCGCCAGCTGTGGCGCCAACGCCTCCACAAAACTGAACTGGCCCGTCGATCTAACCGCCATCTCTTCCCTCCAGCATCAGCTACAGAGAATCAACTTCCAGATAGTTTTGCAACGGTCCCACAAGGGGAGAGGGAAAGAGAAATCACCCCCCGACCGCCTTCTTCACCTTCTGGAAGAACCCCTGCGTCTGGGGACATTCGTCGCCCGTTTCAGTACAGCGGAATTCCTCGAGCAATTCGCGTTGCTTGGCGGTCAGCCGGGTCGGCGTCTCGACCGAGATGCGGACGACCAGGTCACCGCGGCCCTTGCCCTGGAGCACCGGCATGCCGGCGCCGCGCTGGCGCACTTCGCGGCCCGATTGGGTGCCCGCTGCCACCTTGACCTCGTGCTGCTCGCCATCGAGCCCGGGAATGACGATCGATCCGCCGAGCGCCGCCGTGGTAAAGCTGATCGGCGCGTGCGCGAACAAGGTCGTGCCTTCGCGCTCGAAAATTGCATGCCGCTTCACATGGAGGAAGATGTAGAGGTCGCCCGCGGGCGCACCGCGCGGGCCTGCCTCGCCTTCGCCGGTCAGACGGACGCGCGTGCCTTCGTCGACACCGGCGGGAATGTTGACGGTCAGCGTCTTGGTCTTTTCGACCCGACCTTCGCCGCGGCACGACGGGCAGGGATCGGCGATCACCTGACCCGCGCCGTGGCACGACGGACAGGTACGTTCGACGACAAAGAAGCCCTGTTGCGCGCGCACCTTGCCATGGCCCGCGCACGTGCCGCAGGTCTTGGCCGAGGTACCGGGCTTGGCGCCCGAACCGTCGCAGGCCTCGCACATCGCGGCGACGTCGATGGTGATCGGCTCGGACTTGCCGTGAAAGGCTTCCTCCAGGCTGATCTCCATGTCGTAGCGCAGATCGGCGCCGCGCTGCGGCCGGCGCTGGCCGCCCCGGCCACCGCCCATGAACTCGCCGAACACGCTTTCGAAAATGTCGGAAAAGCCAGAGAAATCGTTGCCGCCGCCGAAACCGCCCGGCCCGCCGCCCTGCTGGAACGCGGCATGGCCGAAGCGATCATAGGCGGCGCGCTTCTGCGGGTCCTTCAGGCATTCATACGCCTGACTGACTGCCTTGAACTTGGCCTCGTGATCCTTGCAGCCCCCGTTCTTGTCGGGGTGGTATTTCATTGCGAGCTTGCGATACGCCGACTTGATCGTCGAATCGTCGGCATCGCGCTCGACTTCGAGCAGTTCGTAAAAATCAACTTCGGTGGTCATTTACCCGGCCCCCGCCGACTTTCCCCGCCACCCCCGCCAAGGCGGGAGCCCATCTCCTGATCCTGCCCCGATCGAAGCGAGGGAGATGGGTTCCCGCTTTCGCGGGAATGACGGGTAGAGTCCATCACTTACGCCTTGTGGTCGTCCACTTCGGAGAATTCGGCGTCGACCACATCCTCGCCGCCGGCTTCGCTGCCTGCGGCAGCACCGTCGGCAGCGGGCGAGGCTTCGGACGCCGCCTGCTTCTCGTAGATCGCCTGGCCGAGCTTCATCGCGACCTGGGCAAGCGCGCTGGCCTTTTCCTTCATCGCCTCGGGATCGCCACCCTCGACCGCGGTCTTGGCCTCTGCGATCGCCGCCTCGATCTCGGACTTCAGGGCCTCGTCGACCTTGTCGCCATTATCGGCCAGCTGACGCTCGGTGGTGTGGATCAGGCTCTCGGCATTGTTCTTCGCCTCGGCGCCTTCACGCCGCTTCTTGTCCTCGTCGGCGAAGCGCTCGGCATCCTTGACCATCTGTTCGATGTCGGCGTCGGACAGGCCGCCCGAGGCCTGGATGCGGATCTGCTGCTCCTTGCCGGTGCCCTTGTCCTTGGCACTGACATTGACCAGGCCGTTGGCGTCGATGTCGAAGGTGACCTCGATCTGCGGCACGCCGCGCGGCGCCGGCGGAATGCCGACCAGGTCGAACTGACCCAGCAGCTTGTTGTCCGCCGCCATTTCGCGCTCACCCTGGAACACACGGATCGTCACCGCCTGCTGATTGTCGTCGGCAGTCGAATAGGACTGCGCCTTCTTGTGGTCGGGATCGTCGTGTTGCGGTCGATCATCCGGGTGAACACGCCACCCAAAGTCTCGATGCCCAGCGACAGCGGAGTCACGTCGAGCAGCAGCACATCCTTGACGTCGCCCTGCAGCACGCCGGCCTGGATCGCGGCGCCCATCGCGACGACCTCATCCGGGTTGACGCCGGTGTGCGGCTCCTTGCCGAAAAAGTCCTTCACGACCTCACGGACGCGCGGCATGCGGGTCATGCCGCCGACCAGCACCACTTCGCTGATGTCCGACGCCTTGACGCCGGCATCGGCCAGCGCCTTCTTGCACGGATCGAGCGTGCGCTTGATCAGGTCCTCGACCAGCTTTTCCAGATCGGCGCGGGTGATCGTCTCCACCAGATGCAGCGGCGTCGACGAACCGCCTTCCATGCGCGCGGTGATGAAGGGCAGGTTGACCTCGGTCGTCGCGGCCGAGGACAGCTCGATCTTCGCCTTCTCGGCGGCTTCCTTCAGGCGCTGCAGCGCGAGCTTGTCGGTGCGGAGGTCGAGGCCTTCCTTCTTCTTGAACTGGTTGGCCAGGAACTCGACCAGCTTGTTGTCGAAATCCTCACCGCCCAGGAAGGTGTCGCCGTTGGTCGCCTTCACCTCGAACACGCCGTCGCCGATCTCGAGGATCGAGATGTCGAACGTGCCGCCGCCAAGGTCGTAGACCGCGATCGTCTTGCCGTCCTGCTTCTCCAGGCCATAGGCCAGGGCCGCCGCGGTCGGCTCGTTGATGATGCGCAGCACTTCGAGGCCCGCGATCTGGCCGGCGTCCTTGGTCGCCTGGCGCTGCGCGTCGTTGAAATAGGCCGGCACGGTAATGACCGCCTGGGTCACCGTCTCACCAAGATACGATTCGGCGGTTTCCTTCATCTTCTGCAGGATGAAGGCCGAAATCTGCGAGGGGCTGTAATCCTGGCCGCCGGCCTGGACCCAGGCGTCGCCATTGCCGCCCTTGACGATATGATACGGGACCAGCTCGGTGTCCTTCTTGGTCACCGGGTCGTCGAAGCGGCGGCCGATAAGGCGCTTCACCGCAAACACCGTATTGTCTGGATTGGTCACTGCCTGGCGCTTGGCCGGCTGGCCGATCAGGCGCTCGCCATCCTTGGCGAAGGCGACGATGGAGGGCGTGGTACGCGCGCCTTCCGCATTTTCGATCACCTTGGGCTTGCCGCCTTCCATTACGGCAACGCAGCTGTTGGTCGTACCCAGGTCGATACCGATTACTTTTGCCATTGGTCCTCTGTGGCCCCTCAATCAAAATAAAACCCAGCCCGCGCCCCTCACGAGAGGCAGCGCAAGCACCAAATACCCCGGCGATATAGGGGGGGATTCGCTTGCCGCAAGATTGCGTCGTGCCTAGGGATTTCAAGTGTTCCCAAAGTGGGAAGGAGAAGGAATGAAGTCCGCGCTGCTGCTGGTTCCCGCGATCGTCGCTCTGTCGGCCTGCCAACAGCC
>Ga0207639_10002558_pt1 | contig 12210 bp, 14 predicted proteins | sample KBSCornC32_FD_184299 | JGI IMG/M metagenome (GOLD analysis project Ga0207639, IMG submission 184299) | Corn rhizosphere microbial communities from Kellogg Biological Station, Michigan, USA - KBS Corn C3-2 (SPAdes) (version 2) | ecosystem: Host-associated > Plants > Roots > Rhizosphere > Soil ...
TCGGCGCGACGAGCGCGGCCTGCGCACCCGCTTCGACGGCGGCGAGCGCGGCGAGCGCGGCGACCACGGTCTTGCCCGATCCGACGTCGCCCTGCACGAGGCGCAGCATCGGCGTCGCGCAGGCGAGGTCGCGCTCGATCTCCGCACCGACGCGTTGCTGCGCGCGCGTGAGCGCGTACGGCAGGTTCGCGCGCAGCGCGCCGCGCAGGCGGCCGTCGCCGGCGAGCGGTGGCGCGCCGTGCCGGCGCACCTGCGCGCGCAGGCGCTTGAGGCCGAGGTGGTGGCTGAGCAGTTCCTCGAACGCGAGGCGTTGCTGCGCCGGATGCCGGCCCGCGAGCAACGCGTCGACGTCGGCGTCGGGCGGCGGCCGATGCAGCAGCAACAGCGACGCCCGTAGCGAGGCGAGACCGAGGCGCTCGCGCAGCCCGGCGGGAACCAGCTCGAGCACGTCGTCGCCGGGCAGGCGCTCGAGCGCGCGCGCGACGACGCCGGCGAGGCGCTTCTGGCCGAGGCCCTCCGTGCTCGGATAGACCGGCGTCAGCGCCTGCTCCGCGACGGCGACCGCGTCGGCGGCGAGGCGCCGGTATTCAGGATGGACGATCTCCGGGCCGTGCACGCCGTGGCGCACCTCGCCGTAGCAGAGGATGCGCGCGCCGGGCGCGAACTGCTCGGCCTGCGCGCGATTGAAATGGAAGAAGCGCAACGTGAGCGTCGCCTGCGAGGCGTCGACCAGCGCGACGCGCAGCTGCGGGCGGTAGCGGAACCCGCGTTCGACCGCGTCGACGACGCCTTCGACCTGCGCGCTCGCGCCGATGCGCAGCTCGCGGATCGGCGTGACGCGCGTGCGGTCCTCGTAGCGCAGCGGCAGGTGGAACCAGAGGTCCTGCACGCGCGCGAGGCCGAGCCGGCCGAGCGCCTCGGCGAGCGCCGGGCCGACGCCGGACAACGTCGTCAGCGGCGCGAGGCCGCTGTCGGCGAGGGCGACGGTGGAACGGGCGACGCGCGACGGCATGCGCCTAGGTTAGCAAGGCACGTCCCGCGAGCGAGCGGGCGCATGTAGGATCGGCGCGCTTCCCTGCGGTGGAGATCCGGGTGAACGAGTTCGAATACATCTCGGTGCTGCTGTCGATCCTGATCGGCCTCGGCGTGACGCAACTGCTGTCGGGCATCGCGCGGCTGATCCGCGACGGCCGCGCGCTCGCGCCGGCATGGTGGATCTTCGTGATCACGGCGACCCTGCTGCTCGGCAACTTCCAGGTCTGGTGGATTTCGTTCGCCTGGCGCGGCGTGGAGGAATGGACGTTCTTCTCCTACGTGACCTTCATGGTGCAGCCGGTGCTGCTGTACCTGCTCGCCTACCTGATCCTGCCGGCCGACCTGCACCTCGACGGCGAGGCGCTCGCGCGCGCGTTCATCGCCAAGCGCAAGCCGTTCTACGTGATCGTCGCGCTGGTGCCCCCGGCGACGTTCCTGCAGCAATGGATGCTCGCGCACGCGGCGCCGCAGCCCGACCTCGACACCGGCCTGCGCCTGGCCTGGTTCGCGCTCGCGCTGCCGGGCTACCTGTCGCCGCGCACAAAGGTGCAGGCCGCGGTCGCGACCGGTTCGTTCGTGCTGCTGCTCGCGTACATCAGCCTGCTGTTCCTGCGCATCCGCTGATGCGCAAGTCGGCGACCTAGCCGGCGAGCACCATGATCGCGTCGACCTCGACGTGCGCGCCGCGCGGCAGCGCCGACACCTGGATGGTCGAACGCGCCGGATACGGCTGCTGGCAGTACTCGGCCATGACCGAGTTGACCGCGGCGAAGTCGCCGAGGTCGGTGAGGTAGATGCCGACGCGCACGACGTCGGCGAGCGAGCCGCCGGCCGCGGCGCACACCGCGGAGAGGTTCTCGAACACGCGCCGCGCCTGCCGGCTGATGTCGCCGCCGACGAGTTCGCCGGTGGCCGGATCGAGCGGGATCTGCCCGGACAGGTAGACGGTGTTGCCGGCGCGCACGGCCTGCGAGTACGGGCCGATCGCCTTCGGCGCCTGGTCGGTGTGGATGATGCTGCGCGACATGGGGACTCCGGCTGCGACAAACCGGAAAAGCTTGCGCGAGTGCCGCGCGTTGCGCAAGGGCACGCGCGACACGCGCGCGCTCAGACCGGGTGGCGCTTCACCGCGGTCACGACCTGCAGGCGGCGCACGCGGCGCATGACGTCGGCGAGGTGCTTGCGGTTCTTCACCTCGATCGTGAACAGCATCGTCGCGGTGGTGAGGTCGCGTTCCTTGTACTCGACGTTCTCGATGTTCGAACCCGCCTCGGCGATCGCCGCCGCGACCTGGGCGAGCACGCCGGGCCGGTTGGCGACCTCGATGCGCAGCTCGACCTTGTAGTCGCCCTGCACCGCGACGTCCCAGGCGATCTCGATGCAGCGCTCGGGCGACTTGCGCAGCTCGGGCACGTTCGGGCACTCGAGCCGGTGCACGACGATGCCCTTGCCGGCCGAGAGATAACCCATGATCTCGTCGCCGGGCAGCGGATGGCAACAGTTGCCGAAGCTCAGCACGCCGCGCTCGCTGCCGTTGATGAGGATCTTCTCGCTGCTGCCGCTGCGCGCGACGTGCGGGTGTTCGCCCTGCGCGGCGAGCAGCGCCTGCGCGATCGGCTCGGCGGCACGATTGCCGAGCGCGATGTCGGCGAGCAGTTCCTCGAGCCGCTTGTACTTCTGCTCGCCGAGGTAGCGTTCGAGCGCCGCGTGCGGGATCGCCTCGAGCGAGGCGTCGAGCGCGCTGAACGCGCGGTCGAGCATGCGATGGCCGAACTCGACCGCGTCCTCGTGCTGCAGGCGCTTGAGGTGGTGGCGGATCGCCGTGCGCGCGCGCCCGGACACGACCCATTCGAGCCACTGCGGGCTCGGCGTCGCCGACGGTGCGGTCACGATCTCGACGGTCTGGCCGCTCGCGAGCGGCGTGCGCAGCGGCACGAGGCGCTTGTCGACGCGCGCGGCGACCGCGTGGTCGCCGACGTCGGTATGCACGAAGTAGGCGAAGTCGAGCGCGGTCGCGTTGCGCGGCAGGGCGAGGATCTGCCCCTTCGGCGTGAACAGGTAGACCTCGTCCGGGAACAGGTCGACCTTCACGTTCTCGATGAACTCGAGCGGCGACGGCATCTCGGTCTGGCGGTCGACGAGGTTCGACAGCCATTCGCGCGCGCGCGACTGCGCGCTGTTCGCGGGCGTCGCTTCGGTCTTGTATGCCCAGTGCGCGGCGACCCCGCGCTCGGCGACCGCGTCCATTTCCTCGGTGCGGATCTGCACTTCGATCGGCGCGCCGAACGGCCCGAACAGCACCGTGTGCAGCGACTGGTAGCCGTTCGCCTTCGGGATCGCGATGAAGTCGCGGAAGCGGCCGTCGAGCGGCTTGTACAGCGCGTGCACGGCGCCGAGCGCCTGGTAGCTGTGCGCGACGCTGTCGACGACGACGCGGAAGCCGTACACGTCCATCACCTGGGTGAACGACTTGTGTTCCGCGCGCATCTTCGAATAGATGCTGTAGGGGGACTTGATCCGGCTCACCACGCGGTGCGCGATCTGCTCGGCGCCGAGGCGCGTGTGCACCGCTTCCTCGATGCGCGCCATCGCCTCGCGTCGGTTGCCGAGCACGGCGCGGATGCGCTCGGCGATGACGCGGTGGCGATCCGGGTAGAGCATGCGGAAGCCGAGGTCCTGCAGCTCGGACTTGAAGCGGTTCATGCCGAGGCGCTGGGCGATCGGCGCGTAGATCTCCAGCGTCTCGCGCGCGATGCGCCGGCGCGACTCGGGCTCCATCGCGCCGAGCGTGCGCATGTTGTGCAGGCGGTCGGCAAGCTTGATCAGGATCACGCGCAGGTCGCGCGCCATCGCCAGCAGCATCTTGCGGAAGCTTTCCGCGGCGGCTTCCTGGCGGCTGCGGAAGCGCACCTTGTCGAGCTTGGTGACGCCGTCGACGAGCGCCATCACGGGCTGGCCGAACTCGGCGGTGATCTGTTCCGAGGTGAGCGAAGTGTCCTCGAGCGTGTCGTGCAGGATCGCTGCGACGATCGTTTCCGCATCCATGCCGAGCTCGGCGAGGATGCCGGCGACGGCGACCGGATGCGTGATGTACGGCTCGCCGCTGCGGCGCGTCTGGCCCGCGTGCGCGAGCGCGCCGATCTCGTAGGCGCGGCGCACGCGCTCGACCTGCTCGGGCGGCAGGTACGCGGCGAGTTGCTGTTCGAGCGCCCGCATGTCGGCCGGAGGACGATTCGCCTCCGGCGCCTTCGCGCGCATGGACGTGGTCGTGACCATGGCGCCGGCGCAGCCCGTCAGGCTGCCCCGTGGGATCGGCTGCTTCGGCGGGCAGGATCCATCAGAGGTCGTCGCCGCCCTTGCTGAGGTCGTCGTCGACTTCGGCCGCGGCCCACTCGAGCGCCTCGCGCTCCTTGCGCTCGCGTTCCTGCTTGTCGATCTCGTCGATCATGCTGTGGTCGACCTTGCGGTCGGCGATCTCGCGCAACGCGAGCACGGTCGGCTTGTCGTTGTGGCCGTCGACGGCCGCCGTCGCGCCCTTCGCGAGCTGGCGCGCGCGTCGCGTCGCCATCAGAACCAGCTCGAAGCGGTTGTCGACCACCTCGAGGCAATCTTCCACGGTGATCCGTGCCATTCTTGCTCTCCGCTGAAATTTGAAGCCAATTCATGGCTTTACGATCGGTCATTCTAGCGCCACGAATTGCTGCGGTGCAATCTCCCGCTGAACGGGGTAAAAACCGCGGCGCCGGGGCATGGGTGCATGCCCGCATCGAATTCGCGTAGCCTTGCAACGTGGAAAGGAATACCCACGTGCTGCGGAGCCCTGCGTCCGCGCCCAAGAGACCCGTGATGTCCCCGACTCCGACCGCTGCCCACCTGCGTGCGGGCCTGATGGCCTTGTGCGTCGCTCTCCTCGCCGGCTGCACGGTCGCCAAGCCGCGCACCGACGATCCGCTCGAGGGCTTCAACCGCAAGATGTACGCGTTCAACGACGCCGCGGACAAGGCGGTCATCCGTCCGACCGCGATGGCGTACCGCAAGGTCACCAGCGCGAACATGCGGCGCGTGATCGCGAACTTCTTCGCGAACATCCGCATGCCGATCACGATCGTCAACGACCTGCTGCAGGTCGAACCGAAGGCCGCGCTGCGCAACACCGGCCGCTTCGCGATCAACACGACGCTCGGCTTCGTCGGCCTGTTCGACCCGGCCAGCGAGATGCAGCTGCCGCCGCAGGAAACCGACTTCGGCGTGACGCTCGCCAAGTGGGGCCTGCCCGAGGGACCGTACCTCGTGCTGCCGCTGATCGGCTCGACCTCGGCGCGCGACGTCTGGCGCCTGCCCGCCGACCACTACCTCGACCCGCTCGGCTGGTACGCCGACCACCGCGACCTCAAGTTCCACGCCGAGCAGTTCCCGAGCCTGATGTACCTCGTCACGCTGCGCGCGCGCGGCATCGAAGCCGAGGGCCTGCTCGAAGGCGTGTACGACCCGTACGTGTTCTACCGCGACGCGTACCGCCAGCGCCGCCTCTACGACATCTACGACGGCCAGCCGCCGGCCGAGGTGATCGAGCAGATGCAAGGCACCGGCGACGTCGACGTCGACCAGTTGCTCGAAGAGCAGCAGCAGTACGAGAAGAAGAACGGCGGCGGCAACTCGCCGTGAGTCGACGCGCGTTCGCGTCGTCGTAGGCCGGACGCGCGAAGCGCGGCCGGCGTCGTACGCACTGGCGCGCCGAAGAGCATCGCGGCTTCCGCCGCTCCCGCAATCGCAAGGCCCGCGCCGAGGCGCGGGCTACAGGCCGAGCAGGGCTTCGGTATCGCTGAGGTGCGCGAGCGCGACGAGCCCGGCCGGCGCGCCGGTCAGGCGCAGGCGCGCACCGACGCGACGCAGCTGCGCGGCCCAGTCGAGCAGGACCGCGAGCGTCGCGCTGTCGACCTGCTGCAGGCCGGCGATGTCGAGTTCGACGTCGCTGCCGCCGGCGGCGAACTCGCGCCAGCGCCCCGCCGCGCCGGCGGCCTCGCGGAAGCCGAGCCGCCCGGCCAGCCGCGCGCGGCTCGCGTCGATGCGCTCGATGCGCGGTTCGCCCGTACCCATCAGCCGCCCTTCTGGTCCTTTTCCATCGATTCGAGCACCTTGTCGCCCTGCGTCTCGAGGCGCGCGATCAACGCGTCGAGGCTCGACTTCTGGATCTCGGCGCCGACCTGGTTGCGGTAGTTGGTAATGTAGGAAATGCCTTCGATGATGACGTCGTAGGCCTTCCAGTCGCCTTCCTTGGTCTTGCGGAACGCGTAGTCGACCGCGAGCGTCTTGCCGTCGTCGAGCACGACTTCGGTGCGCACGATCGAACGCTTCTCGCTGAGCTCCCCCTTGCTCGGCAGCACGCGCACGCGGCCACGCGTGTAGTTGAGCAGGCCTTCCGCGTAACGGTGCGCGATCGAGTTGTAGAACGCCTTGGCGAAGCGCGTGCGCTGCTCCGGCGTCGACGTGCGCGCGTACTGGCCGAGCACGAGGATCGACGCGTAGTCGATGTCGAAGCGCGGCAGCAGGATGCCGTCGATGACCTTGATCAGCTTCTCGTGGTCGTTCTTGAGTTCGGCCTGGTGGCCCTCGATCGCCTTGCCGAGGTCGTCGGCGATGCCCTGCACGACCGCGTCCGGCGTCGGCGCGTCGGCGCGAGCAGGAACGGTGGTGGCGACACCGAGCAGGCAGGCGAAGGCGAGGCCGAACATGCGTAGCAACATGGGTATCACTCCTGGGGGCTTGGGCGGGGCGGATCGGTCGCGCGGATCACGGCTTGGGCGGTTCGGTCGTGGCCGGCTTCGACGCGTCGTTCGCCGGCTTCTGCGGCGAACCGTTGACGAGGAACTTGCCGATCAGGTCTTCCAGCTGCATCGACGACTGGGTCAGCACGAACTCGTCGCCGTCCTTCATCATGTCGGGCGAACCGCCCGGCTGGATGCCAACGTACTGGTCGCCCAATAAACCGCTGGTGAATATCGCGGCCGCGGAATCGTCGGGGATTTCGCCGTAGCGCTTGTCGATCGAGATGCGCACGATCGCGTCGAGCTTGGCCGGATCGAGCGCGATCGATTCGACCGAACCGATGCGCACGCCGGCGAGCTTCACCGGCGCGCGCAGCTTGAGCTGGCCGATGTTGGTGAAGCGCCCCTTCAGCACGTAGCTGTCGCCCTGGCTGAAGTTCGCGACCGACGTCGTCTGCGTCGCGAGGTAGGCGAGCGCGGCGAAGCCGAGCAGGATGAACAGGCCGGTGCCGATCTGGTACGAACGTCGTTGCTGGGTCATGGTTGCTGTCCGGAACTCGAGCAAAAAGCCTTCGACACGAAGAACGCGAAGAACACGAAGGAAGCGATCCTTCCGATCCCGCATTCGGCCAACCGATTCGACCGCACGTCGCCGAACGACGAACCGGGCAAATCGACCATGTGTTCCTACTTCGTGTCCTTCGTGTCCTTCGTGTTTCAATCTTTCCGCTTCACATCCGCGATCACATCAGGAACGCGGTCATCACGAAATCGAGCGCGAGCACGACGATCGAGGAGAACACGACCGTGCGCGTCGTCGCGTAGGCGACGCCTTCGCTCGTCGGCGGCGTCGTGTAGCCCTGGAACACCGCGATCAGCGACACCACCGCGCCGAACGCGACGCTCTTCCAGACGCCGTTGACGACGTCCTTCCAGACGTCGACGCTGGAGGTCATGTTCGACCAGAACGTGCCGTTGTCGAGGCCGAGCCAGCTCACGCCGACGAGATGCGCACCGAAGATGCCGAGCGCGTTGAACACGCAGGCGAGCAGTGGCATCGCGACGATGCCGGCGATGAAGCGCGGCGCGGCGACGTAGGCGAGCGGATCGACCGCCATCATCTCCATCGCGGCGAGCTGGTCGGTGGCGCGCATGAGGCCGATCTCGGCGGTGATCGAGGTGCCGGCGCGGCCGGCGAACAGCAGCGCGGTGACGACCGGGCCGAGCTCGCGGTAGAGCGACAGCGACACGACCGTGCCGAGCGCGGCGGTGCCGCCGAAGATCGACAGCACGTAGTAGAGCTGCAGCCCGAGCACCATGCCGACGAACAGACCGCAGGTCATGATGATGACCAGGCTCATCGCGCCGACGAACCAGACCTGGCGCACCGTCTCGCGGAAGTGGCGCAGGCTCTTCGGCACCGCCGCGAGCACCTGCAGCAGGAACAGGCCGCACGCGCCGACCTGCGCGAGCGCGTCGCCGAGCATCGACGGCCGGCGCTCGGCGCTCATGCGGCACCGCCTGCGGTGGCGGGAAAGCCGAGGTCGAGCGCGTAGTCGCGCGCGGGGTACTGGAACGGCACCGGGCCGTCCGCCTCGCCCCCGAAGAACTGCCGCGTCCACGGCGAATCGGCGCGCGTGAGCTCGTCCGGCGTGCCTCGCGCGACGACCTTGCCGCCGGCGATGAGGTAGACGAGGTCGGCCGCGCGCGCGACCGCGGCGAATTCGTGCGCGACGAGGATGCTGGTGATGCCGAGCGTGTCGTTGAGCGTGCGGATGAGCTTGAGCACCTGGTTCAGCGCGATCGGATCGAGGCCGACGAACGGCTCGTCGTAGAGGATCAGCATCGGATCGCGCACGATCGCCCGCGCGAGGGCGACGCGGCGCGCCATGCCGCCCGAGAGCTCGCTCGGCATGAGGCCGGCCGCACCGCGCAGGCCGACCGCCTGCAGCTTGGTCAGCACGATGTTGCGCACGAGTTCCTCCGGCAGCCGCAGGTGCTGGCGCAGTGGGAACGCGACGTTCTCGAACACGCTGAAATCGGTCAGCAACGCCGAATTCTGGAACAGGAAGCCGATCTTCTCGCGCAGGTCGAACAGTTCCGAGCGCGTCAGCCGCGGCACGTCGCGACCGTCGACGCGGATCGTGCCCGCGTCGGGCGCGAGCTGGCCGGTGACGTGGCGCAGCAGGGTCGTCTTGCCGGTACCACTCGGGCCCATGATCGCGGTGATCTTGCCGCGCGGAATGTCGAGCTCGAGGTCGTCGAAGATCGTCTTGCCGTTCAGCACGGTGCGCAGGCCGCGCACCTCGACGAGGGCGGCACCGGCGGCGCTGGCGTGGGGGGTGTTCACGTGGGGGCGGGCCCGTGGTCGGCGGAAACGCGGCAGGGCCGCGCGGCGCGCTACCTTAGCCGAAGCCGTGGCCGCGCAGCCAGCGGCGCTGCGCGACGTTCAATCGGCCTTCAGCAGGTCGGCGATCAGTGCCGCGTGGCGCACGGCCTGCGCTTCGCGGCGCAGGCGCTGGCACGAGACGATCGCGCGCAGGTCGGCGAGCGCGTCGGCGAACTGGTCGTTGACCACGAGGTAATCGAAATCGCCGGCGTGGGCGACCTCCTCGCGCGACTCCGCCAGCCGGCGGGCGATCGTCGGCGCGTCGTCCGACGCGCGGTTGCGCAGGCGCCGTTCGAGTTCCGCGCGCGACGGCGGCAGGATGAATACGCTGATGCAACCCGGCATCGCCGCGCGCACCTGGCGCGCGCCCTGCCAGTCGATCTCGAGCAGCACGTCGCGGCCCTGCGCCAGCAGCGGCTCGACCGCGGCGCGCGCGGTGCCGTACAGGTTGCCGAACACTTCGGCGTGCTCGAGGAACAGGCCGTCGGCGATCATCCGCTCGAACACGCCGCGATTGACGAAGTGGTAGTGCTCGCCGTCGTGATCGTTCGGCCGCGGCGGCCGCGTCGTGTGCGAGATCGACAGCGCGATGCCGGGCTCGCGCTCGAGCAGCGCATTGACGAGGCTCGACTTCCCCGCACCCGACGGTGCCGCGACGATGTAGAGGCTGCCGCTCATTCGAGGTTCTGCACCTGCTCGCGCATCTGCTCGATCAGCACCTTGAGCTCGACCGCGGCGTTGGTCGTGCGCGGATCGGCGGCCTTCGAACCGAGCGTGTTCGCCTCGCGGTTGAATTCCTGCATGAGGAAGTCGAGCCGGCGCCCGACCGCTTCCTTGAGGCCGAACACGCGGCGCGCCTCGGCGACGTGCGCGGTGAGGCGATCGAGTTCCTCGTCGACGTCGATGCGCTGCACCTGCAGCACGACTTCCTGTTCGATGCGACCGGGCTCGAGCGGGGTCTTGAGTTCGGCCAGGCGCGTGTCGAAGCGCGCGCGCAGCGCGCTGCGCACGTCGGGCATGTGCGCGCGCACGTCGGCGACGATGCGCTCGATCGCATCGAGGCGCTCGCGCAGGAAGCCGCCGAGCCGCTCGCCTTCGCGCGCGCGCGCGGCGACCATCTCGTCCAGCGCGCCGTCGAGCAGGCGCAACGCGGCCTGGCGCAGCGATTCCTGGTCGGCGCCCTGGTCGAGCAGCACGCCGGGCCAGCCGAGCAGCGAGGCGAAATCGACGTGCAGCTGCGGGAACTTCGCCGCGAGCATCTGCGCGGTGTCGGCGAGCCGCGCGACGAGCGCCTCGTCGACCGCGATCTCCGACGCGCTCGCCGCGGCCGGCTTCCAGCGCAGGCCGAGGTCGACCTTGCCGCGCGCGAGCTTCGCCGCGACGCGCTCGCGCACGGCCGGCTCGAGCGTGCGCAGCTCTTCCGGCAGGCGCAGGCCGAGTTCGAGATAGCGGTGGTTGACCGAGCGCAGCTCGATCGCCAGCGAACCGTGGCCGGTGTCGGCTTCGGCGCTGGCAAAGGCGGTCATGCTACGCAGCATCGGCGGGATCCGCAGGGTACGAAAGGGGCGCAATGGTAAACTCCACGGCCCAATTGCCAAAGCGCCCCCGCATGACGGCTTCCGCCCCGAGTTCCACGCGCCCGTCCGGCCGCGCCCCCGACCAGCTGCGCCCGGTCGTCATCGAGCGGCACTACACGCGCCATGCCGAAGGCTCGGTCCTGGTCGCTTTCGGCGATACGCGCGTGCTGTGCACGGCGAGCATCGAGGACAAGGCGCCACCGTTCCTGCGCGGCAAGGGCGAGGGCTGGGTCACCGCGGAATACGGCATGCTGCCGCGCGCGACCGGCCAGCGCACCCAGCGCGAGGCGGCGCGAGGCGGCCAGGGTGGGCGCACCATGGAGATCCAGCGCCTGATCGGCCGCAGCCTGCGCGCCTGCATCGACCGCCAGGCACTCGGCGAGCGCACGATCACGCTCGACTGCGACGTGCTGCAGGCCGACGGCGGCACGCGTACCGCGGCGATCACCGGCGCCTACGTCGCGCTCGTCGACGCGATCGGCTGGCTCAAGGCGCGCCACCTGCTCAAGCGCGACCCGCTGTTCGGCGCGGTCGCCGCGGTCTCGGTCGGCATCGTCGACGGCACGCCCGTGCTCGACCTCGACTACGCCGAGGACTCGGCCTGCGACACCGACATGAACGTCGTCATGAACGACGGCGGCGGCTTCATCGAGCTGCAGGGCACCGCGGAAGGCCACGCGTTCCGCCGCGAGGAACTCGACGCGCTGCTCGCGCTCGCGTCGAAGGGCGTCGCGGAACTGTGCGCGCTGCAGCGCGAAGCGTTTGCGCGCGGCGCATGAACCGGGTCGTCGCGCAGGTCGCGCTGCTCGTGCGCGACTACGACGAGGCGATCGCGTGGTACGCCGACGCGCTCGGCTTCGTCCTGCTCGAGGACAGCGACCTCGGCGGCGGCAAGCGCTGGGTGCGCATCGCGCCGGCGGCCGATGCCGCATTCGCGCTGCTGCTCGCGAAAGCGGCGAACGAACGCCAGCTCGGCGCGGTCGGCGACCAGCACGGCGGCCGCGTCGGCTGGTTCCTGCACACCGACGACTTCGCGCGCGACCAGGCGCGCCTCGCCGCCGCCGGCGCGCGCTTCGACGGCGCGCCGCGCCACGAGGCGTACGGCACGGTCGTCGTGTTCACCGACCTGTACGGCAATCGTTGGGACCTGATCGGGCCACGCGCGTGAACGCACCCTCCCGCCTCGTGCTCGCGAGCGGCAATCGCGGCAAGCTGGTCGAGATGCGCGAGATCCTCGCCGGCCTCGACGTCGAACTCGTCGCGCAGTCCGAACTCGGCATCGCCGACGCCGACGAGACCGCGACGACGTTCGTCGAGAATGCGCTGCTGAAGGCGCGCCAGGCCGCCCGCGCGTCCGGCCTGCCCGCGCTCGGCGACGATTCGGGCCTGTGCGTCGACGCGCTCGGCGGCGTGCCCGGCCTCTATTCGGCGCGTTACGCGGGCA
>Ga0207639_10002566_pt1 | contig 12182 bp, 14 predicted proteins | sample KBSCornC32_FD_184299 | JGI IMG/M metagenome (GOLD analysis project Ga0207639, IMG submission 184299) | Corn rhizosphere microbial communities from Kellogg Biological Station, Michigan, USA - KBS Corn C3-2 (SPAdes) (version 2) | ecosystem: Host-associated > Plants > Roots > Rhizosphere > Soil ...
AGCGGATCACCAGCGTCGGGTCGACGAACTTCGCAGGAGGCCTCGCCGCGACACAGCACCTGCTCGCGCTGGGCCACCGCCGAATCGCGTACGTCGGTGGGCCGACGACGGCGGCGTGCAACCAGGCCCGGTTGCACGGCTACCGCGCCGCAATGGAGGAGGCGCGTGCCCAGCTCGACGACGCGTACGTGCGGACCGGGAACTTCCTCTACGACAACGGCCTTCGCGAAGGCCTGGCATTGCTCGATCTGCCGGAGCCACCGACGGCGGTGTTCGCAGGTAGCGACGAGACCGCGCTCGGCGTGATCGAGGCAGCCCGCTCCCGCGGGCTGAGGGTGCCCGAGGAGCTCAGCGTGGTGGGCTTCGACGACACCCAGCTGGCCAAGCTGTCGTCACCACCGCTGACCACGATCCGCCAACCACTGCGCGAGATGGGCGCGGTCGCGATGCGCACCGCGCTGCGCCTGGTCGCCGGGGAGGAACTCGACTCGCACCACGTCGAGCTCGCCACCCATCTCGTCGAGCGGCGATCGACCGCCCGGCTCGAACCTCGGACAGGAGCCCCCCGTTGAGTGACGTACCCCCTCGCTTCCCCCCGGGTTTCGCCTGGGGTACGGCGACCGCGAGCTACCAGATCGAGGGCGCCGTCACCGAGGGCGGACGCCAACCGTCGATCTGGGATACGTTCGCGCACACGCCGGGAGCGATTCACAACGGTGACAACGGCGACGTCGCCGACGACCACTACCACCGTTACCGCGAGGACGTCGGGCTGTTGGCCGACCTCGGCGTCACCCACTACCGGTTCTCGCTGGCGTGGCCACGCCTACAGCCCGACGGCAGGGGCGCCATCAATTCCGAGGGGCTGGACTTCTATTCGCGGCTGGTCGACGAACTGCTCAGCCACGACATCGCGCCGTGGGTGACGCTGTATCACTGGGATCTGCCGCAGGCACTCGAAGACGATGGCGGCTGGCCGGTGCGCGACACCGCCGAGCGCTTCGCCGCGTACGCGGCGCTGACCCACGACAAGCTGCATGACCGGATCCGGCACTGGACGACGCTGAACGAACCGTGGTGTTCGGCCTTCCTGGGCTACGCGGCAGGCGCGCACGCGCCGGGCCGCACGGAGCCGGCCGCTGCGCTGGCTGCGGCCCACCACCTGCTGCTCGGGCACGGCCTGGCCGTCTCGGCCATGCGGGAGCAGGACCGCGACTCGCAACTCGGCATCACGGTGAACCTGTCACCGGTCGACCCCGCGACCGATGATCCGGCCGACGTCGACGCCGCCCGCCGCGTCGATGCCGTCTCCAACCGAATGTTCCTTGATCCGCTGCTGCGGGGTGGCTATCCCGACGACCTGCGTGCCGACGTGGCCGCCGTCAGCGACTTCGGGTTCGTCCACCCCGGCGACGAGGCGGTCATCGCCGCGCCGCTGGACTTCCTCGGCGTCAACTACTACTTCCGTGCGGTCGTGCGGGCCAATGCCGGCGAGCCGGTGCAGGACCCGCACGCCCGCGCCTGGGTCGGCAGCACCGACGTCGAGCCGGTACACACCGGCCTGCCGACGACGGCGATGGGGTGGGAGATCGATCCATCGGGCCTCTACGACGCGCTCACCTGGGTACACCGCGACTTCGGTCCGATACCGATCTACGTGACCGAGAACGGTGCCGCCTTCGACGACGCCGTTGGCGAGGACGGAACGATCCCGGACCACGATCGAATCAACTTCCTGGACAGCCACTTCCGTGCGGTTGCCCGGGCGATCGACGACGGCGCCGACGTGCGCGGCTACTTCGTCTGGAGTCTGCTGGACAACCTCGAGTGGGCATATGGCTATGGCAAGCGTTTCGGGTTGATCCACGTCGACTACGCCACGCAGGTCCGCACCCCGAAGGCCAGCGCCCGCTGGTTCGCCGGTGTCACCCGGCGCAACGGCCTGACCGAACCGCTGCTACTCGACTAGCGTCATCACCGGGACGCGAGCCCGTCGACGAGGATCACCAGACCGATCGCGATCAACACCCCTGGCAGCAGGACGTGACCCCACCGGGACAGCGCGCGAGTCATGACGGGCCGCGTCGCGACGAACCGTCCCGCGGCGACCCACACCGCAAGCAGGACCAAGAACACGACGACGTAGACGCTCAAACTGTCGGTCCCGGCCGTGGCGAAGACGGGAACGTAGACCCCGATGTTGTCGCCCCCGTTGGCGAACGTGACGGCCGAGACCTCCAGCGCCGTCGGGCCGCCCCGGCCCGCGACGGCGTTGCCGTCGTCGCCGTTTCCGCCGTGGCGACCTCGCCACGCATGCCAGGCGGCCCGCAGTCCCAGAGACAACGGCAGCAGACCGAGGTAGGGCATGGCGGAGTCCGGCAGAAGGGTCGCCCCGAACGCACCCGCCATGGCCACCGCGAGGATGAGGACGAAGCCCGCGTATTGACCGGCAGCGATCCGCAGGCTCGCGCCGCGGTGACCCGCGCCCCTGGCGAAGAACAGCGCGAGGAGCAGGAGGTCGTCGATGTTCGTGACTGCGAACAGCACGACTGCCTTCCCGATGAGGCCGAAGGTCGCGTTCATCGACGAACACGCCATGGGCGGCGCGGGGCGGGCGCCTCCAGTGACGTGATGCGGGCCGCCGTTTCGGCGAGAAGTTCGGGGACGGAATCGAATTCGGCCGGGTTGATGGGCTCGCCGAAGACCACGTACACGGTGTGCCTCAGGGACGGAACCTTCCGGTCGAGTGGCAGCACCTTGTTCGCGTTGATGATGCGGACGGGGATGATCGGGACGTTCGTCCGTTTGGAGAGCACTGCGACACCGGGTCGGTAGGGCACGACTTCGCCGGGGCGGACGCATTTCTGCTCGGGGAAGATGCCGACGAGCGCGCCGTTCTCCAACGCGTGGACGGCACTTTCCATCGCTTGCCTTCCGGATTCGGAATCCCCGCGCACGACGGGTATCTGTCCGAGCACTTCGACGAGCCAGCGGGTCAGCCGGGACTTCCACAACTCTGCCATTGCCATCGCAATCGCTTGACGACGGAGCGCCGCGAGGATGAACAGCACGTCGATCATCGACGTGTGGTTGGCGGCCAGGATGACGGCACCCCTTCTGGGCACCACGTCGGCGTTGACGATCTTCGTGTGCACGAGTCGCGAGAACCCCAGGAACCAGAGGGCCAGCCGAATCGACCAGGTGACCAGGAACGCCCGCTTTCCCAGTCCCCGAGAACGGCGAACGGCTTCCCCGTCGGTCATGCGAGTCCTTTCGGCGCCGGAGCCCTGGCGCGGGTGGGGTGTGTGCCCCGCGATCATCCCCCAGGTGGTCGGCAACCGTGTTCCACACAAAGCGCCAGGTCGGAACGCTGCCAGCGGGCCCCGAGGTTCGTATGCTAAGTCTGAGCTGTGGATCAGCCCCCCAAAGACCGCCTGCAGTGGCACGGCGTACCTCTATCCCGACGTTCCGTGCTGCTCGGCATCGGAGCGGTCGGCGCCTTCCTTGCCGTCGACCTGGGTGCCGTGGCGTACGCCAACGACTGGATCGGCAGCCGGTTCACGCGGCAGTCGTTCATCGATCTGTTTGAGTCGGTCTCCGGCCTGCACCCCGGATTCCGCCGCAACCATGCCAAGGGAGTGGCCGTTGCGGGGCACTTCGAAAGCAACGGCGACGGGGCCGAGTTGTCCGAAGCCGCAGTGTTCGCCGCTGGCACGTCACCCGTCGTCGGCCGTTTCTCGCTGAGCGGTGGGAATCCGGTCGGCGCCGACGCTCCCGGCGCGACCCGCGGTCTTGGCCTGGCGATCGGCTTTCCCGGGCTGCACCAGTGGCGGACGGCGATGGTCAATCTGCCGGTCTTCCCGGTCAACTCGCCACAGGGTTTCTTCGATCAACTGCTCGCCTCCAAACCGGACCCGGCCACTGGAAAGCCCGACCCGGCGGCGATGGCGAAATTCACTGCGGCACATCCGGAGTCGGTGGCAGCCACGAACATCATCAAGCAGCATCCTCCTACGCCCGGGTTCGCCGACAGCACGTTCTCGAGCCTCAACACCTTCTACTTCGTCTCCGGATCGGGCGCCAGGACCCCGGTCCGGTGGTCCTTCGTCCCACGCCAGGCGGCGCTGCCCGCGGCGAAACCGGGTCGGGACGTCCTCTTCGACGCGCTGGTCAGACAGTTGAAGAGCGGCCCGCTGCGTTGGGACCTCCATCTCGTGGTTGGCGCCCCGGACGACCCCGTCGATCCGACACTGCTCTGGCCGACCGACCGAAGGGTGGTGAACGCAGGGGTGCTCGTCCTGGACTCCGTCCAGACCGAGGCGCCGGGCAACGCACGCGACGTCAACTTCGATCCGCTCGTCCTGCCCGACGGGATCCAACCGTCCGACGACCCCATCTTGAGCGCTCGGTCGGCGATCTACGCCGCGTCGTACCGTGCGCGCTCGGGGGAACCGAAGTCGCCGTCGGCCATCCAGGTGGACGAGGTGGCATCGTGAGCACGACCGCCCGCTTTCCCGTGCGATCGCGAATCCTGCACTGGCTGACCGCCATTCTGGTCTTCGCCGCGCTCCTCATCGGCTTCGCCATGGTCAATTCGATCGGTTCCTACGCTGCCCTCGTGGCCCTGCACATGACGATCGGCATCACCATCCTCGTCATCGTGATCGTCCGGATCGTCAACAGGTTCACGGCCAAGCCGCCAAACTGGCCGGCCACGATCGGTCGCGTGGAGGCCAAGATCATCTCGAACTCCGAGCGCCTGATGTATCTGCTGCTGGTTGCCCAGCCACTGGTCGGCTGGGCAATGGTGTCGGCGACCGGCAGGCCCGCCGTGGTGTTCGGTGTCCCGCTGCCACGCATCGCACCGTTCAGCGACGGGCTGTACTTCGCGCTACGACAAACTCATTCGGTGCTGGCATATCTGCTGGTGATCGTCATCGCCGCCCACGTCAGCGGGGTGCTGTTGCACACCATCGCGCTACGCGACCGCATCCTGTCCCGGATGACGTTCGGGGTGCGCCGCGGCTCCTGACCGGGCACGGCGACGGCGGCGTCAGCCGCCACACCACCCGCGAGCGTCGGCGCGATCGGGCTCGTTGTAGTCAACACGAGCGAAACAGTCGACGGTATCTGGACCGCAACGTGTACTGGCACGGATCCTGCTCGTTCCGTTCCACGATGCCGTTCCTGGGGGCCCTCCGCATGTTCAGCCGTCTACTCCGTGTCGCCCTCGCGTCAGCGCTAGCCGCTACCGCCGTCGCCTGCAGCAGCAACAGTCACCACGGGGAGGCGGAGGGCTTCACGTTGCGGGTCGGTGCCACCTCGACCACCGGAACGCCTGCGGGCTCACTGGGCTGGGGCGACCGGCAGGGCATCCTCGCCGAGCAGCTCAAGTCCGCCGGCGTCGGTAAGATCGAGTATTCGTTCTTCCAATCCGGAAGCGATGTCGCGTCGGCGTTGTTCGCCAACGCGATCGACGTCGCCGCGATCGGCGACAACCCGGGGTTGCGTGCGCGTAGTCGTAATCCGAAAGTCGTTCTATTGTCGCTGGATTCGATTAACGGTGACGCGTGGATCGTCGGAGCCAAGGGTGGACCGACCAACATCGGTGAACTGGTCGGCAAGTCGATCACCGCCCCGGCAGGCACCATCCGCGATCGCGCCGCGCGGCAGCTGATCGATGCCGCGGGACTCACCGGTCAGATCGAAGTGCGTGACGTGCCGACCCCGGAGTCGATCGCCGGATTGAGCGCCGGCCAGATCGACGCCACAGTGGTGACCGGTGCCAGTGCATTCGAGTTGCGGGAGAAGGGATTCCCCATCATCGACAGCCTGTCTCAGCACGGTTTCGGCAGCACGGGAACCAACATCGCGTTGTCGTCGTTCACCGACCAGCATCCCGAGTTCCACGCCGCCTGGCAGAAAGCCGTCACCGCGGTCAATCGCGACATCAACGAGAACTTCGACGAGTACCTCGCCTGGGTCGCCGAAACCGACGGGACGAAACTCGAACTCGTCAAGGAGGCCACCCACGCCGACGAGTTCAACACCGAGCCGTTCCCGGCGGCGGGTGTCGACCAGCTCCAGGCCGCCTACGACTTCCTCAACGCCGACGGCTCTCTGGACGGCGAATACTCCGTGCGGAACTGGGTCGAGGCCTCCTCGTGACCGTCGCCGCTGCCGCAGTTCAGACCGCGGCGCCAGGACCTGAGTTGATCGATGTCGTCGCGGGACGACGCCGACGGCGTGGACCCTGGTCGCGGATTCCGCGGCCGATCCGCCGGCTGATGGGTCCGGTCGGAATCCTCGCGGCATGGACCATCGGCTCGGCCACCGGGTTGCTCAACACCGATCTCTTCCCCCCGCCGGTGGAGGTGGGCGCCACGGCCTGGCGGCTGCTCAGCGACGGTCAACTCGCCATGCACGTGGGGGCATCCCTGACCCGGGTGGTGACGGGAACCGTTCTCGGCGTGCTCATCGGGGTGGTACTGGCGATCCTCGCCGGACTGACGCGTACGGGCGAGGACCTGCTCGACTGGACGATGCAGATCCTCAAGGCGGTCCCGAACTTCGCGCTCACCCCGCTCCTGATCATCTGGATGGGCATCGGCGAGGGTCCCAAGATCGTCCTGATCACCACCGGCGTCGCCATCGCGATCTACATCAACACCTATTCGGGAATCCGCGGTGTCGACCAGCAGCTGGTCGAGATGGCGCAGACACTCAACGCCCGCCGATCGACGTTGATCACCCACGTGATCCTGCCGGGGGCGATGCCGAACTTCCTGATCGGGCTGCGGCTCGGGCTGTCCAGTGCGTGGCTCAGCCTGATCTTCGCGGAGATGATCAACACCACCAAGGGCATTGGGTACCTGATGTCCCGCGCCCAGACGAACCTGCAGTTCGACGTCTCGCTGCTGGTGATCGTCATCTACGCGATCGCGGGGCTGCTGTCCTACACACTGGTGCGGCTGCTGGAGCGGCTGCTGCTGTCGTGGCGCAACGGGTTCGAGGGTTTGGGCGGCGCCCAGTGAGTTCTCGCGTCGTCCAGATCCGCGGACTGGGCCGTGCCTTCGGCCCGCAGCAAGTCCTCGACGGGGTCGATCTGGACATCGCCGACGGCGAGTTCGTGGCCATGCTGGGACGGTCGGGCTCGGGCAAGAGCACCCTGCTGCGCGTGCTCGCCGGCCTCGACAGCCAGGTGACCGGCTCGGTGGTGGCGCCGCGGTCCCGGGCCGTCGTCTTCCAGAACCCGCGGCTGCTGCCGTGGCGGCGGGCGCTGGCGAACGTGGTGTTCGCGCTGCGCGACGGCGGTCCCGATGCGCCCAGTCGCTCGTCGCGCGCCCTGGCTGCCCTGGCCGAGGTGGGCCTGACCGACAAGGCTCGCGCCTGGCCGCTGTCGCTGTCCGGCGGTGAGGCACAACGGGTTGCGTTGGCACGGGCGCTGGTGCGTGAACCCGACCTGTTGCTGCTCGACGAGCCGTTCGGTGCGCTCGACGCACTGACCCGGCTGAAGATGTACCGGCTGCTGCACGAGTTGTGGGCGCGTAGGCGCATGGCGGTTCTGCACGTCACCCACGACGTCGACGAGGCGATCCTGCTGGCCGACCGGGTGGTGGTGCTCTCCGAGGGCCGGATTTCGCTGGATCGCCGGGTGGAGCTGCCGTTCCCGCGCAGCCGTTCGGATGAAGGTTTCGACGAGCTGCGCCGCACTCTGCTGGCCGAGCTTGGCGTCAAGGAGGAAGTCGGGCATGACCGTTCCCGCTGACGTCGACGTCCTGTCGACCGACGTACTGGTCATCGGCGGAGGCCCGGCTGCCACGTGGGCCGCGATCTCGGCGGTCGAGTCCGGCAGTCGGGTGACGTTGGTGGACAAGGGTTACTGCGGCACCAGCGGGGCGACCGCCGCGGGCGGCAACAACCTGTGGCTGATCGGACCCGGCCCGCGCCGGGAGGAGTCGATGCGCGAACGCGAGGTCGCCGCGGGCGGACTCACCGATGCCGAGTGGATGGGCCGGGTGCTGAACACCTCGTGGGATCGCATCGAGCAGCTCGCGCGGTGGGGATACCCGTTCCCGGTCGGTGCCGACGGGCGGCCGATGCGCAGCAGCCTGCAGGGCCCCGAGTACATGCGGCGGATGCGCCGCAAGGCCCACCGCGGCGGCGTTCACATCCTGGACCACCACCCCGCTCTCGAGTTGACCACCGATTCCGGCGGAACGGTGAACGGTGCCAACGGTATTGCTCGTCAGGACAATGGTCGGCCGTGGCGGATCACCGCTGCTGCGGTGGTTTTGGCCAGCGGCGGCACCGCCTTCCTTTCGGGTTCCTTCGGCACCAACGTCAACACCGGCGACGGACTGCTGATGGCCGCGGAGACCGGCGCCGACCTGTCCGGGATGGAATTCTGCACTGCGTACGCCCTGGCGCCCGAATGGGGCACCCACACCAAGGGTCGGATGCTGCAGTGGGCCAGCTTCTACGACGAACACGGCCAGCCGCTGGCCGCCCGGCCGGGTCTGGGTGGACGCCAGGACGCCAAGTGGGCGTTGACCAACGGACAGCGCGTGTTCGCCAGACTGGACCGCGCACCCGAACACATTCGGCAGACGATGCGCGATGCCCAGCCCAACTACTTCCTGCCACTCGACAAGGCCGGCATCGACCCGTTCGTCACCGCTTACCCCGTCCGAATGGTCTACGAGGGATCGGTCCGGGGGACCGGTGGTCTGCGCCTGACCGGGCCGGACTGCGCCACAACGGTTCCTGGGCTCTTCGCCGCAGGTGACGCCGCGACCAGGGAACTCATCACCGGCGCGATCAGCGGGGGCGGTAGCCACAACGGAACGTGGGCCATCGCGTCGGGCACCTTCGCCGGCCGTGGCGCCGCGGAGTTCGGCAAGCGCCGCGCGGTGGGCGCGACGACCGAGCGCGAGCGGGTGGGTCTGCGACCGGGGAGTCGCGACGCTCCCACTGTCGACGAGGTGGTCCGCGCTGCCCAGCAGCACGTCCTGCCACCGCTGCGCAGCCATCTGAAGTCGGAAGCGCGGCTGGCCGAGTCGGCCGCCGCCCTCGACGACCTGTGGCGGGACGTCTCCGGCGGGCTCGCGCCGGTGGCCGCACGGGATGCGTACAAGACCCGTCAGGCGGTCGCGATGGTGGCTGCGGCCAGGTGGATGACGGCATCCTCACGGGCCCGCACCGAAAGCCGCGGCCTGCACCAGCGGGAGGACCGCCCCGCCGGGGACGATCGCCATCGGCACCGGATTCTGGTCGGTGGGTTGGGCGAGGTCTGGACCGCGCCCGATCCGTTACTGCCGCAGCTGCTCTCAGCCGAAGCGGTGGCATGATCGAGATTGTCAGCGCCGCCGCTTGTATCGCCTGCGATGTGTGCGTGAAGGTCTGCCCCACCGATGTCTTCGACCGCGGCAGTGACGGAGTGCCGGTGATCGCCCGGCAGTCGGACTGCCAAACGTGCTTCATGTGTGAGGCTTACTGTCCTACCGACGCCCTGTACGTCTCCCCGGTGTCGGTGCCCGTCGAACCGGGCAGCCCCCATGCCGACGAGAACGCGGTAGCCGAGCGTGGACTGTTCGGCGGATACCGCGAGTTGGTCGGCTGGGGCAGGGGGCGCACCGCGGGGCAGCTGCTCGACAAGAACGCGACTCTCAAGGCCACGCCGCCGCTGTCGGAGTCCTACCTGCCGGTCCCGGCGCCGGTCGCCGACGAGCCCTGGAACCACTGAGTGATCACGGTGGCGACAGTGAAATGATCGGGCCCGCGGGTACGTTTACAGACGTGTAACGACCTTGATTCTGAAGGAACCCCGATGTTTCCCAATCCTCCAGGGCCCGTAGACGCCCAAACGAGCACACATCGAACGGTCCGTCACTCCGTGCTGGCACGGATCATTGCTCGGTGCGTCCCTGATCGTTCGGACCGACGGCTCGCCGTGCGCCAGGCCCATGAGGGCAGGTCACTGCCCTTCACCGCCAGAGTGTCCGTCCATCGCAGCAACATCATCGCCGCCGAGTCCCTGATCGACGACATCACCTTGCGACTGGCTTCCCAGCGTCCCGTCCACGCACGGGGAATGGCTCGCCTGCGCCGCCTGCTCGCCGACGGGCGCGGGCCCTTCTACGAACGTGGTCGCGGAGATCTCGGCGGCCGGCTTCGCGCCGCCTTCGCCGCCCTATGAGCGGACGGGATCGATCTCGGTCCGGTGCGCCGGACACTGACACGTTGCGGCCACCGGCTCGATGACGTCGACGGCATTGACGGGCCTGCTCTCGCAGCAGCTCGTGAGATTAAAGCCGTAGCAACGTGAAACGGGCTCGTCGATGCCGCGTGGAACCGGTTGACAGCCCGGAATCGAGGACACCACGCCCGGTCGTCCGCCGATCGGCAGCTCAGCGGCAAACTATGATGACTGCATGACCGCACAGGGAAGGCCGCCGGCCCGCCGCCGAACGTCCCCGGCGGACCCCGCCGTCCCCGAGCTGGACGAGGTTTCCACGGTCGACGAAACCGACCGCGAGATCATCCGCTTGCTGTGCGCGAACGGACGCGCCAGCAATGTCGAGATCGCCAAGACGATCGGCGTCACCGAGACGACCGTGCGCAAGAGGATCGCGCGGCTACTTTCGACCGGCGCGATCGAGGTGGTCGCCATCCCCAGTCCGAGCCTGGTGGGCTTGAACCTTTCGGCGATCATTGGGATCTCCACCGAGCTCCACAGCCTGCGCTCGGTCAGCCGTAGCCTGGCGGCTCTGCCGGAGGTCCGCTACTGCGGCTATTCGACGGGGCGGTTCGATCTGATCATCGAGGCGTTCTTCGCCGACCAGGCCCATGTGCTGAGTTTCACCACGGATGTGCTCGGTGCCATGGACGGGATCACTGCCGTCGAGACGTCCTTGATCCTGCAGATCGAGAAGTTCAGCTTCGAGTGGTAGACGGTAGCTCAGCGGCTTCCTCGACTTGGTAGACATTGGTCTGCGTCAGTCGCGCGTACTGCTCGGGGTCGTGACTGCGAAGCCAATAGGTGCGGGCCACGCCGACCAGTACCAGTGCAGGCAGGCTCAGCAGCAGCGCGATGTTGATCCAGCCGGTCTGTCCTGAAAGCAGCGCGAAGTTCTTCGCCACCAGGTAGGAGGCGACCAGCAGGCCGAGGAAGCTCATCAGCGGCGCGACCAGCGTGCTCCACCGGGACAGGCCATGGTCTTTGTGCCTGACGTTGAAGTACATCAAAATCGACGCCGAACAGGCCGTCTGCAGGACGATGATCGCGAGCACGCCGCCGGAGACGACAGGGAGAAACACCCGGAGGTAGGCGTCCTTGGCGCCTGCCAGAACGAACGCCCCGAGGATCAGCAGCGCGAAAACGGTCTGGACGATGTTGGCGCGGTACGGCGAGCGGTGCACCGGGTGCACCTTGGCAGTGGCCTCCGGAAGCAGCCGTTCACGACCGAGCGCATGCAGATAGCGGATCGCGGTGTTGTGAAAGGCCAGCGCGGAGGCGAAGGCGCTGGTGACCAGCAGCACCTCGGTGACGACCATCGCCGGGTGGCCGACGTACTGTTCGATGGCGGTGAAGACCAACCCGACCGGGTCTTGGGTAGCCGCCTCAACGATGTGGGACTTGCCGTACGCGGTGAAGACGATCCAGGCCATGAACGTGTAGAAGACGCCGAGGAATCCCACGGCCAGATAGATGGCCCGCGGCACGGTCTTCTCGGGCTCGCGCGCCTCTTCTGCGTAGATCGCGGTCGACTCGAAGCCGATGAACGCTCCGAAGACGATCGCGAACATGGCCCCAGTGCCACCGCCGGCGAAGATCGCCGATGGAGTGAACGCGCTGAAGTCGAATCCCTCTGGGCCGCCTCGGAACAACACGCTGATGCCTAGGATGAGCAGGACTCCGGCCTCTGTCATCAGCGCCACGCCGAGAACCTTGGCGCTCACCGAGATCTGACGGTGACCGAGGAACGCAACGATGGCCAGCGCGATCAACGACCATACCCACCAAGGGATCTGAACTCCGGTGACCCGGCTCAGCGGTGTGGCTGCGAACGCGCCCGATTAACCGCCGATCGGGCAGGTTAACCTGAAAACAGGGGTTTTCGCATGCTCGACGAGGTGGATCTCGTCACCGGCGTGTCGGGTGGCAGGTCACCGCGCTGGCC
>Ga0207639_10002577_pt1 | contig 12167 bp, 5 predicted proteins | sample KBSCornC32_FD_184299 | JGI IMG/M metagenome (GOLD analysis project Ga0207639, IMG submission 184299) | Corn rhizosphere microbial communities from Kellogg Biological Station, Michigan, USA - KBS Corn C3-2 (SPAdes) (version 2) | ecosystem: Host-associated > Plants > Roots > Rhizosphere > Soil ...
TTCCGCAAGAACGACACCTTCATGGTCAAGGCCGTCGATGACGTGAGCCTCGATCTCCGCCCCGGCGAAAACCTCGGCATCGTCGGCGAGAGTGGTTCGGGCAAGACGACGCTCGGCCGGCTGGTGCTCAGGACCACCGAGCCGTCCGCCGGCCACGTCCTCTACCGCGATCGCGAGGGGCGGGAGCGCGATGTCACGACGATGAGCAAGGCCGAGCTGCGCGCCTACCACCGGGACGTACGCCTTGTGTTCCAGGACCCGTTCGCCTCGCTCAATCCGCGCTTCACCGTGCGCGACATCATCGCGGAGCCGCTGGTCATTGCCGGCCGGGCGAAGGGCAAGGCGCTGGACGAGCGTGTCGCCGAGCTGATGGGCATGGTCGGGCTCGATACCGCGGCGATGGAGCGCTATCCGCATGCCTTTTCCGGCGGCCAGCGGCAGCGCATCGGTATCGCCCGCGCGCTGGCGCTCGAGCCGCGCGTCATCATTGCCGACGAGGCGACCTCGGCGCTCGATGTGTCGATCCGCAGCCAGGTGCTTGATCTGCTCCTTGACCTTCGGACGAAGCTCGGCCTCAGCTTCATCTTCATCTCGCACGACATTTCGGTGGTGCGCTATTTCTGCGACCGGGTCGCGGTGATGCACCGCGGCCGGCTGGTCGAGCTCGGCACCGCCGAGGAAATCTGCACCGCGCCGCGCGAGGACTATACGAAGATGCTGATTTCGGCCGTGCCCAATCCCGATCCGCGCAACAAGCGGATGATGCATCGCGTGCGCCGGCACGGCGACCAGAACTGATCGCTTCATCCCCTACAGGGCTTCTCATGCTCCGCTTCTCTGCCAATCTCAGCATGCTCTATCCGGAGCACGACTTTCTTGAGCGCTTCAACGCGGCCGCCCGCGACGGGTTTACCGGCGTCGAGTATGTCGGTCCCTACGCCGAGGCGCCGGAGACAATCGTTGAGCGGCTAAAGTCGAACAACCTTACGCAGGTGCTGTTCAATCTGCCCGCTGGTGATTGGGCTGCGGGCGAGCGGGGCATTGGTGCACTGCCCGACCGGGTAGCAGAATTTCAACAGGGCATCGGCGAGGCGATCCGCTACGCCACGGCGCTCGGGTGTGCACAGGTCAACTGCCTTGCGGGGATTCCGAAGGCCGTCTCGGCCGAGGCGGCCGAAGACACGCTGGTCGCCAACCTCGCCTACGCCGCGCCGCGGCTCGCGGATGCCGGCATCAAGCTGCTGGTCGAGCCGATCAATCCGTTCGACATCCCGGGCTTCTTCGTCAGCGGCCCGACGCAGGCGATCCGTATCCTCGATCGCGTCGGCCACGACAACGTCTTCCTGCAGTACGATTTCTATCACGTGCAACGCGTGCAGGGCGAGCTCGTCGCGACCTTCAAGGCACTGCTGCCGCGCATCGCGCATGTGCAGATCGCCGACAATCCAGGGCGCAACGAGCCGGGAACGGGCGAGATCAATTACCCCTTCATCTTCGCCGAGCTCGAACGCCTCGGCTACGACGGCTGGGTCGGCGCCGAGTACAAGCCGAAGGCCGGCACATCGGACGGCCTGGGCTGGCTGCGGGACTATCGCGGCTAACGCGGCCGGCGCAAGCGGCCGCGTTCGCCATTTCTACCGAAGCTCCAGGATCAGCGCGTCGCGCGCCGGGACGGTGACAGTGCGGTCGCCGTTGAGGGGCTTTGTCTCCGGCCAGAGCGAAGCCTTTGACGCGACGGCTCCGTAGTTCGAGGCAAGCGAGAACGTCACCGTCTGCGCCTCGCGCGTGGGGTTGACCAGCCAGAGAAACAGCGTGCCCTCGCCCTTGTGCAGCCGCGCCTGCACCGCGGAGTTGTCGATCGTGGCGTGCCTGGAGTTGCCCAGCCATTCGAAGGCCTTGGCGAAGTAGAAGCGGTTGGCGGGGCTGCTGGTGCGATAGTAGGCCACGGACGGATGGGTGCCGACGAGCAGCGTGCGGCCCTTGCCGAACGTGTCGGAGACCACCGCGAGGCGCCCGTCGTCAAAGTTGCCGTGGGGTTCGCCACCCGCCAGTTTGTAGCTCTGCAGGTAGCCACCGCCATCGACCGGAGCGCCTTCGATGTCGAAATGGATGCGGTCGCCGATGTCGGGCATGAACTCGACCTCGTCCTCGCGCGCGCCGAAGACCGTATCGAGCCCGAAATTCGGCTGCACCGTACCGACATGGCCGCGGTCGCCGAAATAGGCGGGGCAGGCTTCGGCGACGAGCCGGCCGCCCTTTTCCACCCAGGCGGCGAGCTGCTTCGCCTGCGCTTCGAGCAGCATGATGGGGTAGGGGAAATAGATCGCGTCGTACTGGTCGATGTCGTCGATATGCACCCAGTCGGCCTGCACGCCATTGTCGAAGAAGCCCCGATAGGCGCCCCACATGGCGGCCGCGTAGGTGTCGAACTTGGTGTCGTGGTTGAGCGCGTAGTCCCACATCTGGAGCTCGGGCACGACCAGCAGCCCGACTTCGCCGCGCACCGGTCTTGCGGCCATCAGCGCTTTCGTTTCGGCGGTGTTGCCCCACTTGGCCATGCGGCTCGCCATGTCGGAGCGCGGGGTGCGCGAGCCGTCCATGGCGTAGGAGCCGAAGGCGCCGAACAGCGGCCCGTCGAGCAGCGGCCGCCAGCGGAGGTTCATGACGCCGCGCGCACCGCCGGCAAGCGAGGTCAGGCTCCAGAGGCGGATGTCCTCGGGTTCAGCGACGCGGCCGTCGTCCTTGTCGCGGCCGAGCACCTGCGGCTGGAGCCAGAGCGGGCCGCCCTGCCGCTCGGCGTGCCAGAACGGCTTTCCGCGCGCGGCGCTGCGGGTCAGGTCGACGCCATACCAATTGCGCCAGGGCTGGTTGCCCTTGCGGGCCGCGATCCAGGTCATGCCATAGACCTCGACCTTGCTCGCGGCGAGCCAGTCGTCGGAGCCGTGCGCCGCGAGGTTGGGGATGGCGCCCGAAACGCCGTGCGCGACGATCCGGTTCTTGCTGTCGATGCCGCGGATGGTGTCGATCCGCCACTGCATCAGCCCATAGAAATTGTCGCGCTTGAACAGCAGCCAGTCGAGCGTTTCGGCATAGGGAGCAATGACGACGGGCGGCTCGACATAGTCCCATTTGGCGAAGGAGTAGCGGTGCCAGGCTTCGGCGAGCTTATCGAGCGTGCCGTATTTCGCCTTTAGCCAGTCGCGAAACGCCTGCTTCGAATAGTCCGAGTAGTCGGCGTCGGCCGGGTAGTTGACCTCGTTCCAGACGTCGTAGCCCAGCATGGCCGGGTGGTCCTTGTAGCGGCTGGCCAGCGCCTTGAGGAAATTGCCGGCCATGTCGCGGATTTCCGGGCAATTGAGCGTCAGCGTGCCGGCGCCGCTCGAAAAGCCGCCGGTCGCGCTCGAGACACCCATGTTCGACGTGGCGGGCGATCCATCGGCGTGGATGACGCGGGCGTGCGGGTATTCGTGCACCGCCCAGTCGGGCACCGTGTGGGTCAGCTCGGCGATGATGGTCTTGATGCCGTTCTTGGCGGCAAGGTCCATCTGCCGGTCGTAGTCGGCCCAGTCGTATTTGCCCGGCTCGCGCTCGATCGAAGCCCACATGAACCAGTGGCGGAAGACGTTGAGACCATCTTCTCCAGCTACCTGATAGTCGCGCTCCCAGTCGCTCTTCGGCGGGTTGGACTTGCGGAAATACACCGCGCCATAGGGGAGCTGCGGGAGATCGGTCATCGGATGTTCCTTCGGGGAGAAAGCGCGAGCGGCCGGGTCCGGTCGCCGCGATGAGGCTAGAGGCGGGCGAGCGACTGCCGCTCGACAACGGTCGGCGCGATGACGAGGCGGCGCGGGGCGCGCCGGGGATCGGTGCGCTGCTCGATGCCTTCGCGCAACAGCTCGAAGGCGGCGGCGCCCATCTCCTCGCCGGGCACCCGGATGGTGGTAAGCTGGGGCTTGGTCTGCACGGCGGCGGCATAGTCGCCATAGCCGACGACCGAGATGTCACCCGGCACGTTGATGCCGGCCCGCAGCAGGTCGGAGATCACCGCGACGGCGATCCAGTCGTTGCCGGCAACCAGTACGGTCGGTTTGCGCCCGGTCGCCTGCAGCGCCTCGAAGGCATCGAGGAAGCCGCCATCCTCATCGAAATAGAGTTCGAGAACTTCCCTCGCGCCCGCGTCGGCGAAGACGTCGCGCAGCGCGCGATAGCGGCCGGTGCGGCCCCGTAGGTGGCCGCGGCCCTGGAGGAACACGACGTCGCGGTGGCCATAGTCGAGAAGCTTGAGGCCGAGGGCGGCCGTGGCCTCGTTGGCGCCGACATCCACCTGGTCGATGGCTTCGAGCGGCGCAATGAGGCCGACCTTGACCATCGGCGTGGGGCGGCGCTGGCTGGTGTGCGGCGGCAGCGGAACGTGGGGGCCGACGAGGATGGTGCCGGCGCCGTTGCGGGTCAGCTCGCCGATGCGCCGCATATCGTGCGTCCATTGCATCTGGACGGGATAGCCGTGGCGTTCGGCGGCGCGCTGGATGCCGCGCTGAATGCGGAGCTGCACCTCGCTGTTGACCGGGTCGTGGTCGTGCAGCACGAGCTGCAGCGTGCGGGCGCTGGCGAGGAGGCTCGGAGCGATATAGCCGAGCTCGTTGGCGGCCCGCTCGACCGTCTGCCGTGTGGTTTCGCTGACGCCGTCCTTGCCCGACAGCGAGCGCGACACGGCGTATTTCGACACGCCGAGCTGGTCGGCAATGGTTTGCATGGTCACGCGATTCATGGCCGAGCAGCCTAACAAAGTGCCTAACAATATCGCCTGGTGGTGCCTGCACAGGCCCGCATCTGGCGAGAGCAGAGCCTATGCTCGGCTCCGGCCGGCTTCAACAAGTGCAGTGAAGTTAGGTCGGCTGTTAGGCCAAGCAGGGGCGACGGATTTGAGGTCGCGCGGCTAGCCCGCGGCGCGCCTCGCGCCGGACCGCACCCAGCGCTCGAGCTCCTCGGCCGGCATGGGCCGGGCGAACGCGTAGCCCTGGAGGAAGTCACAGCCGACTTCGCGCAGGACACGGGCCTGCTCCATCGTCTCGACGCCTTCGGCCACCACCTTGATGCCGAGGGTGCGGCCGATGTCGACGATCGAGGCGACGAGCCGCCGCTGGCCCTCACTGGTCGCCACGGGCTCGATGAGCTGACGGTCGATCTTGAAGCGCCGCGGCATCAGCCGCAGCAGGCTCACGAACGAGGTGTGCCCGGTGCCGAAATCGTCGACATCGATGCCGATGCCGAGCTCCTTAATGGCATCGATGTTCCAGGCGACGCGATCGTCGAACTCGTCGAGGAAGATCGATTCGAGGAACTCGAAGGAAACGGTGCCGGGCTTGATGTTGAGCCGGCGCAGCGACGGAACGAGGCCCTCCTCGCTGAGGCGCCGGAAGGAGACGTTGACGGAGACGGACTGGATCGGCAGTCCGCGGGCCTGCCACTGCGCGAGGTCTTCGATGGCGGTAGCGAGGATGTCGCGATCGATCGCCGGGAGGACATTGAGGTCCTCGGCAACCTTGAGGAAGCGATCCGGCGCGAGGATGCCGTGGGTCGGGTGCCGCCACCGCACGAGAGCTTCGACCCCGACCGGCTCGTAGGTCCGCGCGTCGACCACCGGCTGGTAGTAGGGGATGAATTCGGTCTGCTCGATGCCGCGAAGAATGTCGTCGGCGATGCGCTTGTTGGATTCGAGCTCCTGCTGCAGGGCTCGCGAGAAGAATTCGTGGCGGTTGCGGCCGCGCTCCTTGGCCCGGTAGAGGGCCATGTCGCCGTTGATCAGCACACGCCGCGGATCGATGACGCCGCCCGCTTCGATGGCGATGCCGACGCTGGCGCCGACGCGGCAGAAATGGCCCTCGTAGGGCATCGGCTGCTGCACGGCGGCGATGATGCGCTCAGCGAGGACGGCGAGGCGATCGGGATCGGTCTCGTTGAGGCAGACGACGACGAACTCATCGCCACCGACGCGGGCGACGAAGTTACTCATGCCGGCGGCTTCGAGGAGGAGTTTTGCGACATGCCGCAGCACCGCATCGCCGGCGTTGTGGCCGAGCGTGTCGTTGATCTGCTTGAAGCGGTCGAGGTCGATGTGGAGGATGGCGAGACCCTCGTGCGCGCCGTCCTGGCGGCGCTCGGCGAAGCTTGCGATGATTTCGTCGAGGTAGCGCCGGTTGGGGAGGCCGGTCAGCGCGTCGTGCAGCGACTGGTTCTCGATCCGGGCCTTGGCGGCTTCGAGCTCGGCGTTGCGGGCTTCGGCCAGCACGTTGGCGGCGCGCAGGCTTTCGGCGAGCGCCACTTCCTCGGTAATGTCGGCGTTGGCGCCGATGAGTTTTGGGGTGCCGTCGGCGTCCTCGATATAGGCCGCATTCGAGGCGATGGTCCGGATTTGGCCGTCCGGCCGGATCATGCGGTAGCTCTGCCGGAGCGTGCCCTTCGACGCGACCGTCTCGGCCAGCGCCCGCAGCGTTTCCTCGGCGTCGTCCGGGTGGAGGGCCTGCACCCAATCGGCGGCGGTCAGCGCCTTGCCGGCGGGGACGGAAAAGATTTCGCGGATGCGGTCGTCCCAGAGAAGTTCGCCGGTCTTGAGGTTGCCCTCGAAGACGCCGATTCGCGCCACGCGCAGCGCCAGCTCGAGGCGCTGCGTGACCTCGCGCAGCCGCTGCTCCTGCTCCTTCTGCCGGGTGATGTCGGTATCGGTGCCGATCATCCGCGTCGGACGGCCGTCGGCGTCCCAGGCGTCCGCCGCGCCTTTGCTCGAAATCCAGATGTAGCGACCGTCCTTGTGGCGCTCGCGGTACTCGAAATCCTCGCGGGCGACCTGTCCCGAATCCTGCAGCGCAATGGTTTCGCGCAGGCGCTCCCGGTCGTCCGGATGGACGCGCTCGAGCCACTTTTCGACGTCGCCATCCACTTCCTCGTCCGGGCCATAGCCGCGGAGGCGCTTCCACATCGGCGAATAGTGCGTGGCTTTCGTTGCGATGTCGGCTTCCCAGACGCCCTGGCCGGCGCTCTCGAGCGCAAAGACCCAGCGCCGTTCGCTTGCGGCAAGGGCCGCTTCGACGCGCTTCTGCTCGGTGATGTCCTCCGACATGGCGAGGAGGTATTGGGGAACGCCGGCTTCGTCGAAGAGCGGCATCTTGACGGTCCGCAGCGTGCGCACGCCTTTGTGGCGCGTGGTGATCTCCTCCTCGGCGATCACCTGCATTTGGCCCGAAGCCAGCACCTCGCGGTCGCGTGCGACGAAGGCTTTAGCCTGTGCCTCAGGGAAGAGGTCGAAATCGTTGTGGCCAAGCCATTCGTGCCGCGCGAGGCCGGTCAGCTCCTCGCCGGCGCGGTTATAGAGCACGAAGCGCAGGTCGCGTGCTTCCTTGACGGCGACCAGCGCCGGAATGTTCTCGATCACGGTGTTGAGAAATGCCGTCGTGCCGGACAGCATTTGCGAGCGTTCGATCGCCTCCTGCCGCGACATGGCCGGCCGCGCAGCGTCATCGCGCACAACTGCCGACCGAGACCTGCTCTTCATTCCCGCGCAATGCCTCCGCCAGCGCCAGGCGCGCAGGATGGTGCGAAAGAATGAACGCGGGCTAAAGAGCCGGGCGAGATAGCAATCCAGTATGGTTCAGCGGCGCCAGAATAATTGGTGTCATAATCCAAGCAGCCAATCTGCCGCAATAGGCCGCTATTGGTGCATTTGAGGGTGGATTGGCCGCTGCGGACTTTCGTCTGCTGGCGTTTGCCGATTGTTTACTTTGCGGCGCGGAGCTCGACGCGGCGGTTAAGCGCCCGGCCGTCGTCTGTATCATTTGAGGCGATCGGCTCGGTCTGGCCTGCGCCGGATGAGCTCAGCCGATCGGGCGCAACGCCATAGCTCGTCACCAGCGCGGCGAGGACATTGGCGGCGCGGCGCGCCGAGAGATCGAGGTTGTAGGCGGGCTGTCCGACGTTGTCGGTGTGGCCGACAATCTCGAGACGAAGGCCGGTATTCTGCTGGAGGAGAGCAGCGATCTGGGTGAGCGTCGGCGCGGACTCGGGTTTCACCACGTCGCTGTCGAAGTCGAAATAGATGCCGTGGAGGTCGACCTTATTGTCCTCAGTCAGCGCCGCATTCATCTGCGCCGCGTCGACCGCCTCGGCAGGGGCCGGCGCCGCCGCCGGCTCCTCGGCGGGCGATGCCGCGGAAACCTTGCCGCTTTCGAGCGCTTGCGTCTCGACCACCTCGAGGAAGGCGGTCGTCACGTCCTTGTCCTCGCCGACGAGCACCGACGCGTAGACGATGCCGGCGGGCAGGGCGGCGCGCGCCAGAAGGTAGCGAGCGTGGTCGAAATAGGCGGTGCTGACGCCGTTGGTGGTGTCGATCTGCTGGCCGAGGAGGAAGGGGTCGTTGACGCTGCCGGCAAAGCACGCCTGGTCGGCACAGGCGAAGGCCACCGCAAAGCCTTTTGCCGTGAGAGCCTGCTCGAAGTTGCGAAGGACTTCCAGCGATGAGCGGCCCGGCGGAATGGCGTAGCGGATCTTGGTGACACGCCCCTCGACGTGGAGCCATTCGGCGCCGGAGCGGTCCTGCAGCGCGTTGCGGTCGAGCAGCGCGCCATAGTCGTGCGGCTTTTGCAGCAGCGCGGTCTCGTCGAAGGCTGCCGCCTTATAGAAGGTGATCTCGGAGCCTTCGTAGCGGCCGACCAGCGGATGGTCCTGCGAGCCCGGCTCGTCGGCGGCGCCTGAGGGACCCGTGACGGCCAGCATGGTCGCCACCCAGAGCGCTGCTGCTATTCGCTGCACGATCGTCATCGGCACATCCTCCCAAGCAAGCGCCGCCCGGCGCCGGCCCGGCGGCGGCAAACCGTTGTGCCGCCCGGCTTTTGTGCGCGCCTCCACCAAACGGTGGAGGCCAGCGCATTTTGGGCTGTGCCAACCTCGGCGCGGGGTGGGTCGGATCGAGGGAGTGGATGATGCCGGCTTTTTCGTCGCGCGCTTTGGCTATGCTGCGCACCCTGGCCGCCGTGGCGCTACTCAGCAGCCTCGCCCTCCCCGCCGTCGCCGACGATGCCGTCCCTCCGGCCGATGCTGCCGCTTCAGCCGATGCCGCCGAGGACACCCCCGCCGCCGATGCCGCCGCGCCCGATGGCGCAGCGCAGCCGCTGCTGCAAGCGCTGCCGATCCCGCTCGCGCCCGGGGACGTCGCCGTCACCGGCTTTTCCGGTGCCACCCTCGCGAACCCCGTCCTTCCGGCGGGCGTCGACCCGGTCGACAAGACGGTCATCGACGGCAACGGCACGAGCCTGCGCATCCTCGACCTCTCGACCCTCGGCGGGCCGACCGTCGGCCAGGTGGTCAATGCGCCGGTCAAGCTCGCGATATCGGCCAAGGATATCGGGCAGGTATTCGCGCTCGTCTTCGATGATGGGGCGGGCACAGGCGGCACGGGCGTACCCAACCTCTATGCGGCGTCCACCTCCCGCTATGGCCTCCAGATCGTCGGCGATCCAGCGGAGGACGGCTCGGTCACGCGGCTCAAGCAGGGCGATCCGCGCGCCCGCTTCATGGACGGCCAGTTCGGCAGCCTGCCGGGCGCAGATCCGGGCGCCATCTGGAAGATCGACGGCACGACGGGGGCGGTGACGCATCTCGCGGATACAGCCTTTTCGGGCGTGCTCAATAGCGGGCCGGGAATCGGCGATCTTGCGTTCGATCCCGCGAGCCGCACCCTTTACGCGTCAGACCTCGATACCGGCCTCATCCACCGGTTCGATCTCGAGCACAATGCGGCCGATCTCGGCCAGTTCGATCACGGCATGTCCGGCCGGCCGGGCGCCGAGCTGCCTTCGCTCGCCGACGACGGCAAGCGCGCCGATATCCTCTCGCCGGATTTCCACGCCGACGATCCGGCGACCTGGGGCTTTACGCAGCCCGAGCGGCGCGTCGAGGCGCTCGCCGTGCACAATGGCCGGCTCTACTACTCGGTGGCCGACGGGCCGACGATCTGGTCGGTGGCGCTCGGCGCGGACGGTTCCTTCGACACCACGGCGCGGCTCGAGCTCTCGGTCGACGCGGCGCAGCCGTTCGAGGTGACCGACATCGTCTTCGATGATGCGGGCCGCATGATCCTGGCGCAGCGGGCGAACCAACAGAGCCCCTTCGACTACGGCCAGTTCACCGCCCCGGGCCAGACGCAAACGTTGCGCTTCACGCCGACGCCGGAGGGCGAAGAGACCGCCAACCTCTGGACACCCGCTCCCGAGGAATTTCCGATCGGCCTCCCCGACGGCAATCGGCAGGGCTCCGGCGGCGTGACGCTCGCCAAGGCCTATAACCCCGATGGGACGCTCGGCGAGGCGTGCGGCGCGACGCTCATGACCACGGGCGACGATCTGCGCGACAACCTGGCCCTCGCCGGGCAGTTGCCGGAGGGACCGCTCAATCTCCACGGCATCCAGGCCAACGATGCAGCACTGGTCCTGCCGCAGAACGCGCCGCCGGTGCAGAGCGCGTTCGCAGCGTTCGATTCCAGCCAGGCCGATCCCGCGGCGCGCGGCCATGTCGGCGATGTCGAGGCAGTGCCCTGCGTGGGACCGGCCGGCGAAGCGGGCGCGCCCGAGGCGACTGCCGGCGACGAGAGCGAAGGTGGTGACGAGGGCGAGCTCGCCCCGACCGACACGCCGTTCGGCCCACCGATCTTCCCGGGCGGCCAGCCGCCAATCCTCGAGCCGCTGCCCGATGGCGGTCCCGGCGCGGGCCTGACGCTCAGCAAGTTCGCGCTGGTCGAAAACTGCACGACGGACGGCGGCGACTGCTCCTTCGTCATCACCGTCCACAACCCGGGGCCCGATCCGTTCCCGCCGGGATTCTCGATCGACGACGTCTTCACCACTGCCGATGGTGGACCGCTGCCGAACGCCAAGCTCACCTCGCCGCCCGATCCGCAGTGGCAATGCTCGGCCGCCGCGCCGATCTCGTGCGTGCATCCCGGTCCGCTGCCGGTCGGCGATACTTCACTGAATCTGAGTTTTGCGCCGGGCGACATCGGCGGCTCGACGGGCGTCCTCAATTGCGTTGCGCCGACCGATCCCGACAACCCGCTGGCCGATGCCGCGGGGCCGGCCGCCAACCCGCCGCCGCAGCCGGCTCCCGCGCAGCAGCCCGCACCGGCCGCCGCTGCGCCGCCCCCGCTGCCGACGAGCTCGGACCAGAACGGCCTCAAGGTGGTGGTCAACCCCAAGGTGCCGAACTGCTCGGCGGTCAATGGCGGGTGCGATTTCGAGGTCCAGCTCAGCAACACCGGGCAGACCAAGATCGAGAACCAGCCGCTGACCTTCGTCCTCAAGGCAACGCTCGGGGCCGAGCCGACGCAGGCGGTCATCGACGGTACGCCGGTCAGCCTGCCTGCCGGGTTCGCCTGCCAGCCCAAGAACGACGGGGAGGGCGCGCGGGTCGAGTGCACCAACAACGCCGTCACCCTTGCTCCGGGGCAGTCGCAGAACCTCACCTTCAGCCTCAAGGCGCAGGTGCCGCCCAACTCCAACGCAGGCAGCATCACGGCGCGCGTCGACCTCACCGTCGGCGCCATCGCCGGTACCGCCTCGAACAGCATCGCCTTCAACGATGCGCCGGTGAATGCAAAGCCGGCGCAGGGCGGCGCGAAGCCGGCCGGGCCTCAGGGCCCCAAGGGCGGCGCAGCGCCTGGGGGCAAGCTCAAGGACCGCCTGCCGCCGCAGCAATGCGCGGCCATCAACATCGGCAATCCGGGCGGTGGCGGAAAGGTGAATCCGGGTCAGCCGGGAGGCGGCGGGAAGACCGACACGCCGCAGCTCTCCATCACCAAGACGGCGGCGCCGGGCGTCACGAAGTGCTCCGACCGCTGCGATTTCCTGATCACCATCAAGAACAAGGACCCCAACAAGCCGTTCAACGGCCCCGTCAGCATCAGCGAGAAAGGCACTAATATTTCCACCATGACGCTGGTCTCGGGCGCGCCGTGGGCATGCAACAAGTCCACCCCGGCCACCTGCACCCATCCAGGCCCCATTCCGGCTGGCGGAACGCTGACGATGACCATCGGGCTGACGCCAGCCCCTGGCGCCAAGGACGTCACCAACTGCGCCCAGCTCGGCGGCGCCGAAGCGCCCGCCTGCGCGACGATCCCGCTC
>Ga0207639_10002579_pt1 | contig 12162 bp, 11 predicted proteins | sample KBSCornC32_FD_184299 | JGI IMG/M metagenome (GOLD analysis project Ga0207639, IMG submission 184299) | Corn rhizosphere microbial communities from Kellogg Biological Station, Michigan, USA - KBS Corn C3-2 (SPAdes) (version 2) | ecosystem: Host-associated > Plants > Roots > Rhizosphere > Soil ...
CACGGCCGGGGCGGCGCGGTCGGACGTGGCGGCGGATCGAGCTTCCAGGCGATCTTAGCCCAGCCGATGGGCACGGTGCAGGGCCGCATCCGCATCACCGAACAGGGCGAGGTGATCGCCGCCAAATATGGCACGCCCGAAAGCGCGATCGCCAATCTGGAGGCAATGGCCTCGGCGACCTTGCTCGCCAGCCTCGACGGCCCGGCCATTCCGGATGCCGACCGGAGTCGCTTCGCCGGCGCGATGGATACGCTGTCGTCCACCGCCTTTGCCGCCTATCGCGACCTCGTCTACGGCGACGACAGTTTCCGCACTTTCTTCCGCCAGATGACACCGATCGCCGAGATCGCCGGCCTCAAGATCGGCTCGCGCCCCGCCAGCCGCACAAAAAGCGACAAGATCGAGGATCTGCGCGCCATCCCCTGGGTGTTCAGCTGGGCGCAGGCGCGGGTGATGCTGCCGGGCTGGTACGGCGTCGGGCAAGCGCTCAAGGGCTTCAAGGACAAGGGCCTGCTCCGTGAGATGGCGGAGGCGTGGCCCTTCTTCCAGACGACGCTCGCCAACATGGAGATGGTGCTCGCCAAATCGGACATGACGCTCGCCGCGCGCTACGCCGCGCTGGTCGAGGATCGCAAGATGGGCGATACCTATTTCGGCCGCATCCGCGATGATTGGCAGGCGACGCACGATGCCTTCCTGTCCGTGACGCGCCAAACCCGGCTGCTGGAAAAGCAGCCTGCGCTCGATACGTCGATCCGGCTGCGGCTGCCCTATATCGAGCCGCTCAACCTGTTGCAGGTCGAACTGCTCAAACGTCACCGCGCGGGCGAGACCGACCCCCGCGTCGGCGAAGGCATCCAGCTTTCGATCAATGCGATCGCAACCGCACTCAGAAACTCAGGCTGATCTACTCTTCGTCATGGCGGTGGCTCGGAAAGCTAATGCCGCGACCAGCGGGCGTGAATGAAATAGGCTGAGATCGTAACGGCGACGACCACGCAGAAGATCACGACGCCCCAGAAGCTCCAGGGGCTGTGCGCGTAAGGGATGCCTTCCACGTTCATCCCCAACAACCCCGTGATGAACGTCAACGGCAGAAAAATCAGGGCGACGATCGAGATCAGCAGCGCGCGGGTTTCCAGCGTCTCGGAACGCAGGTCGGTCAGCTGCTCGTGAAGCAGGGCGGATCGCTCGCGGATCGCTTCCAGTTCCTCCGCCATGCGGGCGAAACGGTCGGCGGCTTCGCGAAGATGGATCTGGTCGTCCTCTTCCAGCCAGCCGCATTGAAGCGTGGCCAGCCGTTCGAGCGCCTGCCGCTGCGGCACGACGAACCGGCGATAGCTGATCGCCTCGGATCGCACGCGGCCGATGATGCGCCGGAGCGAAAAGGCGCGGTCCGGGGACAAATCGGTCTCGCATTCGTCAATCGAATCGCCCAGCTCCGCGATGTGAGGATCCATATCCTCGGTGATCTGCATGGCGAGCGACGTGATAAGATCGCCGGGATCCTTCAGCCGACCCTGCGCCATCTGGTCGCGCACCATTTCCAGATCGCGCAGCGACCGGAAGCTCAGCGAGATCACCTTCCCCGCTTCGGCCCAGAGCCGGATCGAGACGAGATCGTCGGGATCGTCGTCCGGCGTCGCACCAAGGCCGCGCAGGTTGATCAGCGCACCGCCATCATACAGCTCGATACGCGGCCGTGTCTCGATCGCCTTCAGCGCGCGGATCGCGGGGTCAGGCACTCCGCTTTCCTCGTCCAGCCAGCGCAACGATTCGGCATTGCGGCCGTCGAGATGTACCCAGGTGAAGCCGGGCGCGCCCTTCTGATCCTCGAGGATCGTTCCGTCACCGCTGTGTGTCAGATACCATTGGCGCATCAACCGCCCCATTTTACGACGAGAGTCAGTCCCGGCAAATCCTGCCCTGCGGCGGCATTTCCCGCAATCCGCACCGCATCGGCGCGTGCGCGGGCCAATATCGCCTCGGGAATGTCAGGATCGTGAACGATCCGGTCCGCCCTCCCCAGTAGCCTCGCCTCCCGCAAGGTCAGATCATCCGGGTCGCCAGATCGAAGCATGATGGTTTCCATGGCGCGGAAGATGGTCATCGGTTCGGCAATCCAACGCTCGACATCGGCGCTGCCGGCATCCGACAGGGGATCGAGCGGCCCGCCCGATGCCAGCGCCGCGTCGATCGCGATGCGGCGGTCGTCTGCATTGGACCACCGCGTCCTGATCCTGCCCCGTGCCTCGAACATCGCTGTTGCAAGCGCGCCGAGCGTTGGGGGCAGCATTCTTTCTAGAAAAAGGCGAAGCGTCTTCGCGATCCCCGCCGAAGCACCGCCGGTGCCGATCGCAATCAGGACCGGCTCACGGTCGACGATGGCCGGCAAAGTAAAATCGCAAAGATCCAGCCGGTCAGTCGCGTTGACGAGAATGCCACGCGATCGCAACCGCTTCACGGCTGCAAATGCCTCATCGTCATCCGCAATTGCCACGATGGCGAGACGCGCTTCATCATCATCCTCACCAACCGGCTTTGCCCCGGCTTTCAGCAGCAGCCTGCGCTTGGCCTCCGCCGCCTCGCCATCGCCCAGCAGGATCACCGGGCGTCCGGCCAGTTTGAGGAAGATGGGCAGGCTCTGCATCGGACCGTCTCTATCGCACCGTGCCGAGGCGGGCCAATGCCCACTGCGCCGTCTCCGAGACGACGGGTGACGGGTCAGCCGCCAGCGCCGCGACCCGCCCCCGCAAGGCGATATCGCCGCTGTTTCCGGCGGCGATCAAGGCGTTGCGCACCATCCGGTCCCGCCCGATCCGCTTGATCGGCGATCCGGCGAAGACGGTCCGGAAGCCGGCATCGTCGAGATCGAGCAGGTCGGCGAGGCTGGGTGCGGCGAATTCGGGCCGTCCGACAAAGGCGCGATGCGCGCGTGCCGAATCAGCGAAGCTGTTCCACGGGCACACCACCAGGCAATCGTCGCAGCCATAGATGCGGTTGCCGATCGCCTCGCGAAACTCCAGCGGGATCGGGCCCTTATGCTCGATGGTGAGATAGGAGATGCAGCGTCGCGCATCGAGCCGATAGGGCGCGGGAAAGGCATCGGTCGGGCAGGCGCGCTGGCACGCGTCGCAGCTGCCGCAGCGGTCGGCATGCGGCGCATCGGGCGGCAGATCGAGCGTCGTCATGATCGCCCCGAGGAACAGCCAGCTGCCCTCGCTACGGCTGACGAGATTGCTGTGCTTGCCCTGCCATCCGATCCCGGCGGCGGCGGCCAGCGGTTTTTCCATCACGGGGGCGGTATCGACGAACACCTTCAGATCCCCGCCCGCCTCGGCCACCAGCCAGCGGGCGAGCGCCTTCAGCGCCTTCTTGACGATATCGTGATAATCCGCCCCCTGCGCATAGACCGAAATCCGCCCGCGATCCTTCACGTCGGCGAGCCCAAGAGGGTCCTGTGCCGGCGCATAGCTCATCCCAAGCATGATTACGGATCGCACTTCGGGCCACAGGTCTCCGGGCCGTCCGCGCTGGTGCGCGCGCTCTTCCATCCAGAGCATGTCGCCATGCGCGCCCTCGGCGATCCATTCGGCGAGCCGCGCGGCGGACTCTGGCGTCGCGTCCGCCGACGCGATACCGCAGTCCGCGAAGCCGAGTTCGCGGGCTTGCGCCTTGATGGCGGCGCTTAACGCAGCGTTGTCAGTTTGATGCGATGGGACGTGCACGAGGCATAGGTAGAAGGACCGGCGTTTGACGCAAGCTTTCGCGATTCAAGCCAAGGGGCTGGTCAAGCAATTCGATGCCGTGCGCGCGGTCGACGGCGTCGATCTCGCCGTGCCGGCCGGCATGATCTACGGCGTGCTTGGTCCCAATGGTGCCGGCAAGACGACGACGCTGCGCACCTTGCTGGGAATCATCGATCCCGATTCGGGCGAGCGCAGCCTGCTCGGCCACACAGACCCGCTCAAGGCGGCGAGCCGTGTCGGCTATCTTCCGGAGGAACGCGGGCTTTATCCGACCATGCATGCGCGCGAGGCGATTGCCTTCATGGGTGCGCTGCGGGGGCTGCCCCTGGCCGAAGGACGCATCCGCGCCGGCCGCCTGCTCGAAGAACATGGCCTCGGTCATGCCGCCCGCCGCCCGATCCGCACCCTTTCCAAAGGCATGGCGCAGACGGTCCAGATCCTGGGCACGATCGTCCACGAACCGAGCCTGATCGTGCTCGATGAGCCCTTCTCCGGTCTCGACGCGCTCAATCAGGGCCGGCTGGAGGCGCTGATCCGCGCGCAGGTCGCGGCCGGCGTCACCGTGCTCTTTTCGACTCACGTCATCGCCCATGCCGAGCGGCTGTGCGAGCGGATCGCGATCATCGTCGGCGGCCGCGTCCGCTTCGAAGGCAGCGTTGCCGATGCGCGCGGGCGGATGCAGCCGGTGGTGACGCTCGTCACGCGTCGCGAGCACGGCCCCTGGCAGGATGCATTGCCGCCCGGCGCCCGGCGCGACGGCCGAAGCTGGACCTTCGATCTTCCCGAAGGCGGGATCGAGCCGTTGCTCGCCCGTCTGATCGATGGCGACGCCGGGATCGAGGCGCTTTCGATCGAGCGGCCCGGCCTGCACGACGTGTTCGTCGATATTGTCGGGGCGTCCGTCACGAAGGAGATGGACGCGGTGGAGGAGGCGCAATGATCTCGAACATGCGCGCCGCGCTCGTCATCGCCCGCCGCGACTATATCGCCACGGTCTGGTCGCGTGCCTTCATCCTGTTCCTGATCGGGCCGCTGCTGCCGATCCTATTCGGCGTGACCTTCGGTTCGATCGGTGCGAAGATGCAGGATGCTCCGACGCCCGTGATCGCGATCATCGCGCCGCCGGATGCAGGTCAGGCGCTCGTGGCCGCGCGAGTCCGGCTAACTGAAACATTCGGCGCGATGGTGCCGGACTTCAAGCTGGTCAGCCCTGCCGGCGATGCGATCCGGCAAGGAAATGCGATTCTCGCCAGGGGCGAGGCGATGGCGGTGCTGAGCGGCGTTCCCGATCGGCCCACCCTGCGCGGCAGCCGCGAGATGTTCCACAGCTTTGGGCCGGAGATCGACTGGATCCTCAACGAGATCCGCCGCGATGACGCGTTCGCGAAGGCCGGGCTGGAGGTTCCCGCCGTGCAGCTGACGCGCCTGCCGGTCGCTGAGGTCGCCCGGCCGGCCGAGGCGGATCGTGCCCTGGTGGCGCGGGGCGCACAGTTGCTGCTGCTGTTCCTGACGATGATTCTCAGCGGTATGCTGCTGTCCAACCTGCTCGAGGAGAAATCGAACAAGGTGATCGAGGTGCTGGCGGCGGCGGTTCCGGTCGATGCGATCTTCATGGGCAAGCTGATCGCGATGCTTGGCATGTCGCTGACCGGAATCACCATCTGGTCCTCGGCGGCCCTTGGGGCGGCCGCCATTTTTAAGCCCGGCCTGCTAATGGCACTGCCGGTGCCGGCGGTCGGCTGGCCAATGTTCGTGGTGCTGGGCGTGGTCTATTTCATGGCGAGCTACCTGCTGATCGGCGCGTTGTTCCTCGGGATCGGCGGGCAGGCGGCGAGCGTGCGCGAAGTGCAGACGCTGTCGATGCCGCTCACCTTCGGGCAGCTGATCGTGTTCGGCTTCGCCACGGCAGTGATCGAGCAGCCCGATGGGCTGCCCGCGATTCTCGCCAGCATCTTTCCGTGGAGTTCACCCTACGCGCTGCTCGCCCGCGGCGCGATGCGGCCGGAGCTGTGGCCGCATCTCCTGGCAGTCGCCTGGCATGCGGTGGCGGTGACGGCGATCATCCGGATCGGCGCGCGGATGTTCAGGAGCAGCGTCCTCAAATCCGGCGGCGGCGGGCTCCGCCGCTGGCTCAGCCGGCGTTCAGCTAAGGCGTCCTAGCAGGAGCCCATGGCCATGACGCGGCGTGACATGCTTCTCGGTTTCTCCGGCTGCGCGATCGGCGCGCTAGTTGCCGGCCTTGCCGGAACGGCGGCCGACGCCGGGACCTTCGAAGTCACGCTTTCCGATGCGGAATGGCGCAAGCGCCTTGATCCACAGGCCTATGCCATATTGCGCCGGCAGGCGACCGAGCGCGCCTTCACCAGCCCGCTCAACAGGGAACATCGTCCCGGTATCTTCGTCTGCAAGGGCTGCGCATTGCCGCTGTTCAGCGCGATGACCAAGTTCGACAGCGGAACCGGCTGGCCGAGCTTCTGGCGTCCCCTGCCCAATGCAGTGCGCACCAGCGTCGATCATGATCTCGGCTATATCCGCACGGAGGTCCATTGCCGGCGCTGCGGCGGTCATCTCGGCCATGTCTTCGACGATGGTCCAAGGCCCACGGGCCTGCGCTATTGCATGAACGGCGGCGCCCTTCGTTTCGTGCCGTCCCAGGCCTAGTTCCAGCGAATCATGATCATGCGCATTACTGCGCGAAATCGCCGTCGATAACCTATCGTTAACGACATTCAGCACGCGATGTTAAAAATTCATAAGTAATTACCAAATATAAGCAAAATCATCGGCTGTCGGAAACGATAGTGTCCCGTTTCGGTGCAATATCGAAGTGAAACAGGTTTATCGGAAATTTAACTGGATCATTGCCAACATATCCAAAGATATAGCGTGATTATTAGAAGGTAGGCAGGTCAATCACTGACCAGGGCGGAAACTGCTTACCGATAGAATAGCTGGCGAGAATGCTGACCCCTCTGCAGCCGCTTGGCGGTTCAGGGCATGTGGAAGCTTGTGTGCTGGAAATGAATATTCGTTCTTTATGACTGCCAAGGAGTATTGCTGTGAGCCTCTCTCTCGACGTCCTGATCGACTATCTGCAGAACGACCTCGCGATCGAAGTCGGCGATCTGACCCCGGAAACCCCGCTGTTCAGCTCGGGCATCATCGACAGCTTCGCGCTGGTCTCGCTAATGACCTTCGTCGAATCCGAAGGCGGCATCCGGATCGCTCCCTCCGACGTGAATCTCGGCAATTTTGATAGCATCTCGCGAATTCAGGATTATGTGACCCGTCAGCAACTCGGCTGATCGCACATAGTCAGGGAGTTCGACGCGATGGAAGCGACTTTGCGCGAGAATCTTCTGAAGGCAGCGGCGGCGCAGGGAACGCCCGCCTATGTCTACGATCTCGATATCATCCGGGGCCGCTACAAGCGGTTGAAGGCACTGTTCGGTCGTCATTTCGGGGTAAGCTTCGCTGTGAAGTCCAACCCGAATGTCGAAATGCTCCGCCGGATGCTGCCGGAAGTCGTGACGTACGACGTGTCTTCCTATGCGGAAGTCGAACGGGCCATGGACGCAGGCTGCCCTACTGCCCGCATGACCTTCTCGGGCCCCGCCAAGCGGGTCGGAGAGATCGAGAACGCCCTGCGAGCCGGCCTTGGCGAGCTCGTGCTGGAATCGGTCGCCGAAGCCGGAATCGCCAGCAAGGTCGCGGTCGAACTGGGGATCACGCAGGATGTACTGATCCGGATCAACCCGGCCACCTCGCCCCGCCACTTCGGCGTCAACATGGCGGGCAAGGCCAGCCAGTTCGGCATCGACGAGGAGGAGATCGAGCCTGCGATCGATACGATCAAGGCGCTGCCCGGGCTGAATCTGATCGGCTTCCACATCTATTCGGGCACCAACAGCCTGAAGGCAGAGGCGATCTCGGAGAATTACGGGATCTTCATCACGCTGTTCCGCCATTGCTCGGCCTATGCCGGGATCACGCCCAGGAAGCTGATCTTCGGCTCGGGCTTCGGCGTGCCCTATATCGACGGCGATCAGTCGCTCGATGTCGACGCGCTTGCCGAACTGGTGATGCCGCAGCTGGACGAACTGCGCGCCGATCCGCGCTTCGCCAAGAGCGAATGCATCCTGGAGATGGGCCGCTGGCTCGTAGGCCCGGCAGGCTGGATGCTGACCGGCGTGATCGCCGAGAAGCGCAGCCGCGGTGTCGATATCCGGCTTTGCGATGCCGGCTTCAACAACCATCTCGCCGCGTGCGGCATGATGGGCACGGTGATCCGCCGCAACTGGAGCTTCACCAACGTCTCCAATCCGGAAGGCGAGCCCGAGAAATATAATCTGGTCGGCCCGCTCTGCACGACGATCGATATCCTCGCCTCGGACATCACCTTGCCGAAGGTACGGACGGGGGACGTGCTCGCGGTCTCCAATTCGGGCGCCTACGGCATCACCGCCAGCCCGACCCGCTTCATCAGCCATCCGGAGCCGGTCGAGATGATCATCGACGGCGGGGCGCTCGTGGATGCGACCGAAAGCCGACTGAACCACTGGCGCGCCAAGCCGCGCACCAAGCTGTCGGACGCTGCCTGAGGGTGCGGCATGGGGGCCCTCTGGCGAACATTCGACGCGCTGTCGCGCGCCAAATCCACCAACGCAGCCCTGATCTGCGGTGATCGCACAGTCAGCTATGGCGAACTTCGCGCCATGGCTGACGGAATGGCGATCAATCTTGCCGGCCGCGGTGTCGGCGCGGGATCGCGCTGCGTCCTCTGGTCGGCCAATTCGCCCGAGCTGGCGGCAGCCATCCTGGCGATCTGGCGCGTGGGCGCGGTCATGGTCCTCGTCAATGACGAGGCACCTGCGACCCATTTCGGTCATGCCGCGAACCTGACCCGTCCCGTCCTCGCGCTGGTCGAAGAAAGGAATGTCGAGGCCGCGCGTGAAGTGACCGACGTTCCGGTTAGCGCGCTCGCGATGCCCGGCGATCTCGGCACCGCCCCGAACGCGGCAACAGGCGTCCACGATCATGAGCCTGCCTCTGTCTTCTTCACCTCCGGCTCGACTGGACTGCCCAAAGGCGTCGTCCAGTCACACGCCAATCTACTCGCCGGTTGCCGCATGGTGGCCGAGCATCTCGGCACCCGACCGGACGACAGCATCCTTTGCCCGATCCCCTGGTCGTTCGACTATGGCTATGGCCAGCTCCTCTCGACCTTGCTGCTCGGCGTCACCCAGATATTGCCCGAGGCGCGCAATCCCTTCTCGCTGTGCGAGGCGATCCAGCGACACCAGCCGACGATCCTCGCCAGCCTGCCGTCGATCGCGGCGTTGCTGATCCGTGGAATCTCCCCGATTCGCGAGACCGATCTGAGCTCGATCCGCCTCATCACCAACACCGGCGGCAAGATCGCGCCGGCGATCTTCGACGAGATGCTGGGCCTGTTCGGCCATAGCGACATCTCGCTCAATTACGGCATGACCGAAACCTATCGCGGCGCGGGCCTGCCCGTCCATCTCGCGCGCGAAAACCCGGAATCAGTCGGCTATGCCTATCCAGGTGTCGCCATCAACATCCTGCGCGAGGACGGCACTGAGGCAGCGCCTGGCGAGCAGGGCGAGATCGTCCATCGGGGCACCGGCGTGTTCCTGGGCTATTGGGGCAATCCCGAAGCCACGGCCAAAACCCGCCGCCCCGATCCGCTCTGGACGCAGGATGGCGTCGCGCCGCCGATGGCGGTCTTTTCGGGCGATCTTGGCTGGAAGGACGATCGCGGCCTGCTCTTCGTCAAGGGTCGCCGCGACCGACTGATCAAGTCGATGGGCGTCCGCGTGAGCCCCGACGAGATTGAGACGATGATCCGCAATTCGGGCCTCATCCAGGATGTCGCGGTGGTCGGCGTCCCTCATGAGCTGATGGGCGAGATGGTCGTCGCGGCGATTACCGTGCCCGAAGGCGCTCAGGACGCAGTGCGCGCGCTGAAAGTCTATTGCCGGGATTCGATGTCGAACTTCATGCAACCGCGCGAATATCGCATCCTCGAGGAATTCCCGCTGACGCCCAACCGCAAGATCGATTTCGCGGGCGTCCGCGCGCTGTTCGATAAAAAAGCCGCATGACCGCCACTTCGTCGAAAAAACAGTCGCGTCTCGTCGCGGCGCTTGGCAATCTCTGGGCAGGCTTCACGCAACCCAGCCTGTTCGCCCTGTGCACGATGGCGGTCATGGTGATCGTGACGGTCATCGCCGTGCTCGTCTCGGTGACGCCGGAGAAGCTTTCCGGACCGTTCGGCGCCTATCTGGTCAAGACCAGCAACGATGCCGAAGGCGCGGCCACCAAGAACGCCTATATACTCGTCGATCCCAGAAAGCCGGTCAGCACCACGCCGCACCTTTATGTGGTCGGCAATTCGCTGATCGCCCAGGCGATCGCCGACGGGCCGAAGCTGGACAAGGCACTGGAAGCCGATACCGGTCAGTCCTGGGACACATATTTCCTGACCACCGGCTCCCAGGGGCCGCTCGATGAAGCCGCGCTCGTCGATTATGCGACCATGCATCAGCCGGGTGTTGTTGTGTTGCCGATTAACTTCGATCGCTTCGACGACGATGTTCAGGACATCATGAAATTCTATCGGATGGGCCGTCTCGGTTTCCGATCCGATCTTGCAGACAATCAGGTCAAGCATATCCTCAAACAGCGTCCGCGCCGTCGTACCGGCATCTTCATCGTCGATAACCGCTTCTTTTTCCTGCGCAACGCCAGCATCATCGGATTGCGTTTCCTGACGCAGCAGCCCGCCGAGCAGAAGATCGACGCCTTCGTGTTCAAGCCGACGCCGGAAAAGCTGGTCACCTACAAGCGCGACATAGTGGGCGCGCTGCGGCAGAACTACCAGCATCCGGAACTTGCCACCGCGCTGCTGAAAGATACCGTCAAGACGGTCGAAGCTCGGGGCAGCAAGGTCGTGTTCTTCCAGGTCCCGATTTCGCAGACATTGCTCGATAATCCGGCCGATTATAAGCGCTTTCAGCTTCACATGGCCAAATCCGAAGAATTCGCGAAACGGCTGGGCAGCGTTTACTGCAAACAACCAGGTGACAATGTGCTGCCGACCCGTCTGTTCAGCGACTATTACCACATCGCTGATCCGGTCTGGCAGGAAAAGCTGCGCAAAGTCCTGGCTCGCTGCGTCGCCTATGCACAGCGTGGAAAGACAGCGTCATGACGAAAAAGAGCAAGAAATGGTGGACGCCCGAGAAGGGCCCGGTGTTGCCATGGCGTATAGGCCAAGTCGCCCAAGGGGTGATCATGGGCGTGTTGCTTGCCTTCGCAGCAGTTGGATTGGCCGCAATGTACGGGAACGTGTCGGCGTTTCAGTATCAGGGCTTTTGAGCGAGTAATCAGACGTGATCCAGAATCCGAGCTGGTGGATATTCTTGGTCCTGGCACCGCTGGTCTATTGGCTGGCGCCTGCGCGATTCCGCCCCGCCATCCTGATGATCGCCAGCTTTTCCGTGCTGGCGCTCATTTCGCCGCTGTCGGTCGCGTTCATGGTCGCGCTGTCGCTGTTCGTCTATTTCATCTTGAAATATACCGCGCCGACGCCCGGTATCGCCACCATAGAAGGCGATCCGTCAGTCGCGGCCACGCCTTATCTGCCGAGCAAGATCGGCAATGTCCGGATGACGACGTGGATGTTCTTCGTCGTCCTCGGCTATCTGGTCTGGTACAAATATACCCCGCAGGTCGCCGATTGGCTGGCGCCCAAAAGCTCACTGGCGGACATCGCCGTTCCGGTCGGCATCAGCTATTTCGCGTTCAAACTCATGCACTATGCGCTGGAACGCGGCCGCGGCACGCTGCCGGCGCACAACATCCAGGATTTCGTCTCCTGGATGTTCCTGATGCCGACGTTCACGTCAGGGCCAATCGAGCGTTTCGACCATTTCCAGGCCAATAAGGAAACGACCTTCCAGTTCGCCTTCGTGGTTGAAGGCCTGACGCGCATCACCCAAGGCCTGGTCAAGCGTTTCATTCTCGTTGATCAGCTGACCCAGCTCTGCATCTATCTCGCCAGCGACGATCTCATTTCCTTCGCGCATGGCAATGCGGGGCAGGAAGGTGTGTGGGCGGTCTGGGCCTATCTCTTCGTCGCGCTGGTCGTGCTCTATCTCGATTTCTCGGCCTATACTGACATCGCCATTGGCGCGAGTCGGATGTTCGGCTTCAAGATAATGGAAAACTTCGATTATCCGCTGCTGGCTACGAACATCACGGATTTCTGGAAGCGCTGGCATATGTCGCTGACCGGCTGGTGCCGCGCCTATGTCTACATGCCGCTCATCGGCATGACCCGTAACCCCTATCTGGCCGTGATCGCCACCTTCCTGCTCGTCGGCGT
>Ga0207639_10002588_pt1 | contig 12148 bp, 8 predicted proteins | sample KBSCornC32_FD_184299 | JGI IMG/M metagenome (GOLD analysis project Ga0207639, IMG submission 184299) | Corn rhizosphere microbial communities from Kellogg Biological Station, Michigan, USA - KBS Corn C3-2 (SPAdes) (version 2) | ecosystem: Host-associated > Plants > Roots > Rhizosphere > Soil ...
TGCGATCTGCTGTCGCAGGTCCTGGTTCGCACCCAGGGCGAGCCCCTTGCGCAGCTCCACAGCATTCGACAGCAGATCGCAACTATTGATCCCGACCAGCAGGTGGGAGGAGAGATCCGCGACCTTCAGGGCTGGATCCGGCACGAACCGGAATTTGAACGGGGACGACTCATTTCGATCCTCTTCGGAGCATTTGCCTTTCTGGGGCTCTCTCTCGCTGCAGTTGGCCTCTATAGCGTCGTCTCTTACACCGTCCTGCAACGGACGAGCGAGCTCGGCGTGCGCGTCGCTCTCGGAGCGCGTCGCCGCGACGTGCTGAGCCTCGTCGGCCTCTCCGCCGGAACCAGCGTAGGAATAGGAATCGCTGCGGGACTCGCTCTGAGTCTCGGTCTCAATCAGCTGATCGGGCGATGGATCGAGACTGGAACGCGCGATCCCTTCATGATCCTGACAGTATCGCTCGTTCTCATTGTCGTCGCGGCGCTTGCCTGCATCATCCCGGCCCGCCGCGCCACAGGCATTGATCCCATGATCGCTCTACGCTGCGAATAGTTCAGTTCGAAAATTTCGTTAATGCGTCTATCGGGAGTGATTTCTAGATCGAGTTAAGGATAAGTACTCTTTAACGGCATCACGCTAAGCTTTCTCCGGGCAGCCAATCGCCGCCCGAATCGCTAGACACTCGCCGACCTACCGGGACTGATCGATTTTTCTCTGAAGAAGTCGCAGTGCCTATCCCGACTAGAATTGCAAATGCTGCTGGAAGAACGGCAGCACATCAGCAATTACGCGACCCTCTGCGCCCCAGTAGGGATCCGCGTCCCAAAGCCCGTTGTACTCCTCGGCTTCGTGCACAATGCCAAACTCATTCAGCTTGTGCGTGAGCGCATGGTTCGCGTACACGTGGTCCCAGATCGCATCGTTGCGCGACCAGTCGAACTTGAAACCACGCAGCGTCTTCAGATTGTCCGCATACTGCGGGATCATCGACTCCAGAAAGAAGCTATCTCTTAGTCGCGCGGTGAGCTTCGAGTCGATCACCAACTTTCCACCCTCCAGATGCGCAGGCAGATCAACATAGAGGGGTGGCTTCTCCGGGTTCGGCAGGTGGGCCTGAAAGATCGACGCGAAGATCGCAGAGAATCCATCCTTCTTCACCTCATCCAGAAAAACCGCATGCGCGAGCAAATCCCAATTGGGCCTTGAATCCATAATCTGCACGCCTGATCCTGTACCCACCGGATTCATGCCGTAGATCGAACCAAAGACATCCGTATGCTTCATGCCAATGCGGATAGCGCCATAAGCTCCCATATGGTGTCCCACAAGTCCCCGCGCATCCCGCGTCGGTATCGTGCGGAAGCTGGCATCGACATACGGGACAAGCTCCTGCACCACAAAGTCTTCCCAGTTTCCGGTTACAGGAGAGTTCACAAACCACGAAGCTCCCAGTGGAGTCGTCATATCCACGGAGACGAGGATGAAGCTGCGAACTGTGCCTCGTGCGATTGCGCGGTCGAACAGAGCCTGCGCGCCGCTCTTATCGAAAAGCGTACGATATCCATCCATTGGGCTCGGGAAAAAGTAGAGAACCGGATAGCGCTTCGACGCTCCGTCATAACCAGCAGGCAGATACACCACCAGCTTGCGGTCAGCGCTTACGCCAATCTTGTTCCCCTCAAAGTTCTTCGAATGAATCACTCGCTCCACAATCTGGCTCTTGCTCCCATTGCTTTGAGCGACTGCGGAAACCGTACTCAAAAGGAGAGAGCAGAGAACGGTTACAAATTGCTTATTTCGCGTCTTCATGCCGTCATTTTCTCGTTGGAGAGTTCCGATCGTTCCGCATGAGCCACAAGCCACCATGCAGGCAGGAACAAGAACCAGTTCCGCATGTACATGCCGCCCCAAACCAACATCAGAGCAGTCATGGCTATTGCCGTCGTTAGCGCTGTCCTATGGGACAAACGAGCACGACGTACCCCCTGAACGGCACCGACTACACCCGGTAGCAGAAACAAGAGCACGCACAGACGCGAGAGAGAGGTGCCATGAAGCCGAAGCACACAGGAAAGGCACGGAATCGCGCACAGAATGCCGCTCACCCATCGCGTCTTCCCAGAGAGTGACCCCACCACAAATCCGCTCGTCCACGCCCACGACAGCATCAGCAAAGCTTCACAGAGCACGCTACCATACCCACGCTCGCCGCGCGGAAGATGACGCGAATCCACCGATAGCCCAAAGGACACGCCCAGCAAGAGCAAACTCCCCGCTAAGGCCACGCTGCTCGCTACCCACGGCTGCCACGCGCGCCAAAGTTCCATCTGCTGCCGCAGCACAAGTCCCAGCACTGAGCCAAGGGCGCTCCATCCTCTGGCACCCATCTCCGCCAGATCGCCCAGCACCGCATCCCGATCCTTCGGCGCAAGGAAGATCGTAGCCATCTCTGCCAATGAACTCATGACGCACGCTCCGGCTTGCCCGTAGCCCATGAAGCGTTACTGCTTACGCGCATCATCGCTTCGTAAAACTCCTTAGCCGCATGCACGCCCTTTGGCGTCACACGCACCATGCGTTTTGCCCTGCCGCCGCGTTGGGCCGTAGCCTCGCCCATCCACGTCTTCAGCAGGCCTTTTTTCTCCAGCCGCTCAATCGTCGTGTACAAAGCCCCAATCGAGCATCTTCGGCCCGCTACCTTCTCAATCTCTTCACGAATGGCTGCACCATAGGCGCTCTCGCCCAGGCCAGCCGCTACCGTCATCAGAACGTATTCAAATTCACCGAGCACGATATGTACTGCATTGTGTAAGTAATGAGGAATATTTGTCAAGCGCGCGATCTCATCCTGCGAACCTTGATTACCCCCTCTTTGCCGGTGGCTTGCCTTGTCCACAAACTGATATCAACTGCCCGCTCAAAGTCGCCTTTTCGGTGTGGCTGTTGAAAAACTCCAATTTGCTAAATTCGCGAGTTTGGCAAGTTGGCTCAATTGCATTTCGTCAGCAGCCCCATGGACGCACTTACTTCTTATCGATTATTTTTCTCGCCATCAGCAACATCGCTTGCAAACTCGGCTCGATCTTTGTTCACTAGTGGACGTTCAGTCCATATGTGAACAGAGAACCACGCCCTGATGGGGACGATGCGTTCGGTAAGTCATTTGTTTTTACCTTCAACGCGGTTGATGAGAATGGAGGGCCAAATGCTTGCCTCCTGTGGGGATAACACAGGAGAGTGATCATGCAGTCTCGATGGATTTGGTTCGCGGCAGTCGTGATGATGTGGCTGATGTTGTGCCCTTTGGCACTTCCGGCGCAGGAGCCGGGCACACTGGGGTTCTCGGTGGCTCAGCTTTTCAGCGACGAACAGCCGAACAAGCGGGGCGTGCTGATGGTGAGGATGGTCGAGAAACGGTCGTCGGCCGAGGAGGCGGGGATTGGAGTGGGGGACGTCATTGTGTCCGTGAACGGAACGGCGACGGAAAGCCACGACGGTGATGAGCTCGGACGGGCGGGCCTGCGGGGAGTGGCGGGTGAGAGCGTTCGCCTGTTGGTGGTGAAGGGCCACGGCGCGCCGACAAAGATGGTATTAACGCGGAAGCCGTATGCTCCGCATGTTAGCCGGGACACGGACCTATTTCACTATTCGATCCCAGGGAACTGGCAGATGGACCCGCGGTATCCGTTTCCACTTCCATGGTCGCCTTCGATTGCATACGAAGGTTTTGAGGACCTCGCGTTTGCTCCGGGCTTCGACAATACAAGCTCGCCGGAGTATCACAGCTACCTGATCTTGTGGTGGCTGAAGGGCACTCCGACGTTTACATCTGACTCTCTGGAAAAGAATATGATCACCTATTTTCGGGGACTCGCGGAGCAGCGGGGCAGGAATAATAAGTTCACTCCAGACCTGTCGAAAGTCGCGGCGAGTTATAGGGAGAGCGCGGGTCCTCAGGCCTTTGGTGGTGCAGCTGCGAAGAATTTTGCTGGAATGGTGACGCTCTACGACAGACATGGCGCAGTGATCACCCTTCACTCCGAGGTTGTCACGTCAGTATGTGCGGCCGCGGGAAGTACACCGGTGTTCTTTTCAATGTCGAAAGAGGATCGTCCGGCGGCGTTGTGGAAGCAACTGGACGCAGTGCGGAATGGGTTTCGCTGCGCAAAATAGCCATAGTGCACTCCTTCGTCTTAAACATCAGGGAGCGTCGGTCCGCCGCGCCGCTCGGCACGCGAGGTAACTCTCGCCATCGAGCCTGTGCTGGAGATCGTCGAGTTGCGATCAGCCGAGTTCCGCGGTCATGGCGCAAAAGCGTGGTTTTGCCTCTCACGCCGACGCGCGATACCGGCGCATGTTTAGGTGAGGCGGAACTTGAGTCTTGTTTTCATTACCGGCAGCTCGGAAGGACTCGGCTAACGCCTGCCATGGCCCAGAAGTAGATCTTGCCAAATCGCCGATGCAATTGCCGCCCTTGACTGTTCCCAGGGCTACCGGAGCGCACACAAACCCCACGACACCGCACGAAATATGCAGTGCGAGCAGAACTCGCATGTAGGTTGCCCATTCAGGATGCATCACGTTTACCCCGAGTAATGCGCGCCCAGCTCACAATATCACCAATGCCATTTCTCATAGGCCGCCAGCCGGTCAGGCTCCGTGAGATCACCTGTCTTCGAAGCCGTCCCGGTTTTTCCTTCTATATTCCTAAGTCAACGATAGGCGGCGGCCTGGATGCTGTAGAGCTCCGAGTAAGAACCTTGCTGAGCCATCAATTCCTCATGAGTGCCGACTTCTACCAGCCGAGATCCATCGAGAACGAGGATCAGGTCGGCCATGCGAACTGTGGAGAAGCGATGAGAAACGAGGATCGTGATTCGACCGAATTCCGCTGCTCTCTCCCCGCGCGTCGCCGCGGCATATCGCTCGAAAAGCGCATGCTCGGTCTCGGCGTCTAGCGCGGCCGTCGGTTCGTCGAGCACCAGGAGGAGTGGCTGATCACGCATGAAACCACGTGCGAGCGCGAGCTTTTGCCATTGGCCGAACGACAGTTCGACACCTTGTGGCCAAGTGCGTCCGAGTTGTGTATGAAGGCCCGACGCTAGAGAGGTCACAACGTCGGCGGCTCCGGCGCGGTCAACTGCGGTGCGCACAGCGGCCTCATCGTCCATCCGGGGGACATCGCCCAATCCGACCGTGTGCGCCGCACGGAATTCAAAACGGAAAAAGTCCTGATATGCTCCCGCGAGACGAAGCCGCCATTCCGATGCATTCACTCGGGCCAATGGCGTGTCATCAACAAAAATCGAACCCGAGGACGGCTCATACATCTTGGCGAGCAGCTTGACCAGCGTTGTCTTGCCCGCCCCGTTCTCGCCCACGATCGCAACGACGGCGCCCGCAGGCAGCGTGACCGACACATCATCGAGGACTACGCGTGAAGTGCCTGGGTATGCGAACGACACATGCTCTAGACGGATGCCGCGCTGTAACAGGGCCGGAGACGGAAGATCACCGGTCGCAGCAACTGCGGCGGCGTAGTCCTCAAGCCATGCGAGCCGCCGTGAGCCATCCATCCAGAATCCGCGCAGGAAGCCAACCTCTCCGACGGTGGCGCCGATATAGGCTGACAGCCGTGCGCCTGCCGCGAGTAACAGCAGGACCGCACTGGCAGACGCATGGAGACCTGATGATACGAAAACGATTGCACCGACATAGGCCATTCCAAAAATGGACCAGGCCAGCGCATACCAGAACGCTGAGCTTCGTCGGGCCGCTGCGACTGGACGGTACCATCTCTCCCACGCCGCTCGCCGCTGCGCCACGAGGTGCTCTCCGATTCCTGTAATCCGAACTTCCTTGCCAGGAGGCGCGGTTGTAGCAATCGTAAACAGGTGTCGAGCCAGCCGATTGCTTTGCGCGCCTCGCTCCTGTACGGATTTCTCAACCTCCGGACGCCACGTCGAAGTCAAAACCGTGGGGATCGCAAAGAACGCGAGCAACAGAAGTGCAGGATGAATCGACGCCAGCAGCGCCATCGTTACTCCCAGCCGCAAGATCCAGCCAACCGTAGAAAAGAGCGACATGTACATGTGGTCGAGAACGAAGACTTGATTCCGGAGCATCGAAAGACGATCGAGATACTCCGGACGCTCCTGGTGAGCGATGGTCGCGACCGACGCCTGCAGTTGGGCTACATGCGACTCGAGCGCGATCGTCACCTTGTCGCGAAAGCGGCGCTGAACGCGGGTGCTGACCGTGCGAAGAAACCAGGTAGCGGCGGCAGACACCCCAAGACCGATCGCCGAACCCTCGATCAAGCCGGGCCTATGTTCGAGGACGCCTTTGCCGAGCAACATGAGCCACAGGGCGAGAAGTGCATCCGGCAGTGCAGCAAGCTGGGACAACAGGAATGCCACAAGCATGAGGCGTGGCTCGTGACGATATCCGAGCTTACACAATCTCCACATCGATGACAGAGCCGGAGGCAACGGGCCAATGGCGCGGTCAGGGACACAGTCAGGAGAGGACGTCATAGATGGCACCCTCCTCATCGTCAGGAACGGCGAAACGCTGCGCCTGCAGATCGAACATCGTACGGTACCGGCCGCCCAGCGCCATCAATTCCTCATGCGTGCCAAGCTCGATGACTTGACCCTGCTCGAGCACGCAGATGCGATCGGCATGCCGGACTGTCGAGAAGCGGTGAGAGATCAGAATTGTCGTACGATCCCGTGTCGCAGTGAGAAGCCGTTCGAAGATCTCCGCTTCCCCGCGCACGTCGAGCTGTGCCGTAGGTTCGTCGAGCAACACAACGTCAGCGCCGAGCTTCACGGAAGCCAGAGCCCGCGCGAGGGCGATGCGTTGCCATTGGCCACCGGAAAGATCGGTGCCGCCTTCGTATCCGCGAGCAAGAATCGTGTCCAATTTGGCCAGGTTGCCGGCTCCCGCTGATACAAGCGCGGCGCGAATCACGTCATCGGGTGCTCCTGCCGGCGCCACGTTGTCACGCAGCGAAAGTTCAAGACGGATGAAATCCTGAAATACGGCGGCGACGCTCGAGCGCCAGGATGCAAGATCAAATTCGCGAAGGTCGACACCATCGATCTCGATCGTGCCGGACTGCGGATCATACAATCTGCACAGAAGCTTGGCGAGCGTCGTCTTGCCGGCGCCGTTCTGTCCCACAATGGCTAACGACGTTCCGGCGGGAATCGTGAGATTGAATTGATCTAATACTCTTGTCCCTAAAGTTGAGGCGGTCGAGTCACCAGCAGGATATGCGAAGGTGACGTTGCGGAGACGAATTTCGCATCCTCGCTTCGCAACCGCCTTACGATTCCCAGAAGGCAGCGCACCGGCCGGACGCATCGCCGGCTCAAGGCGCAGCACGGCCGCGACCGGGGCAGCCGCTCCATCGAGAGCCCAACTGAATCCGCCGAATGCAATCATGGAGACGCCGATCGCACTCTGGACAAAAACAACAGCCTCCCCGAGGCTGACACGGCCATGTCCAGCGTCGACAGCCAGCATCCAGAACACAAGGATGTTTGCAGTCGAAACGAGGAGCAGACTCCAAATGACAGGACGCTCGCGCAGGCGCGTGGCGGCGTATTGAAGCTCATGCAAGCGTGTACGGCGAGCGATGAACCGGTCAATCGTCCAGCCGGCGAGCCCGAACATTCTTAGTTCCTTGCTTGCCGGTGGGTCTACAGCCATGCGGTAGGCATAGTCGGCATCCCGCTGCGCGCCTCGCACCTCCTCGGTGTTGCGATCGCGCCAGATTGCACTTTCGCGGAGAAGCCAATGCGTTGCCAGCCACGCTCCTGCCAGCAAGATCGGCGCCCACCATGAATATTTTGCAAGGATGAGAGCCGATGCGATTCCGCCAATCATCTCAACCAAGCCGGTCGCGATGAAATCCATTGAGATCGACAGGGGAGGCCCGGTCATTCCCAGATCGAAGTCGCGGGCAACAGTGAGATCGCCAGTCAGTTTTGGGTCCTCCAGATGTCCGATCCCCGGCGGCCGCACACAAGCCTCGGTCAGGCGGTCGTAGAGCCATGCAGCCATTCGGTCGCCGAGGTTGGCACTGACCGTCTGATGAATGGGGCTCAGCACCTGAAGCAGCACAAAAACTACGCCCGCAAACGCAAGTGGCCCAGCGAGAGGCTGTCCGCGTTGCACGGCGGCCACAAGCACTCCCATTGCGATCGCAAAGGCAGCTGGCAGAGCTCCCCTCAACAAGAGGACGAACCACCAGGCCGTAGCAAGGCCGGGGGCTGCCTTCGGGAGGACGCCGAAGAACTTCCATTCTTTACGATCAGTCAAACGTTGGAGCACGGCCGACCTTTCCCTCAGAACCACTTCCGCAAGTTCTTCATCTTCAGTGTGAAGGCGAAGAACTCAGATGGTTGGCGAACAAGGAGACAACTTAAACGGGAAGCCATCGAGCGTCATTCTGCCGAGCACCGATCCCGTGCGGGAGCAGAGAGAATCCGTCTAATCAAATCATAGGACTGTTGTGTCACCCGGGCCTGCAAAGTTGACGACACGCCAAGTATCTGCCGTACCTCCACCAATGTGTTACATCTCGGCTGAGGTTGTGACCCTCATCCGCAAACTCGATTCACTCGAGTCATTTTGTTTGGTGGACGAGCAAACGATAGCTGGTGGCCGTCCACTCTACCATAGGGAAGCTCCATGCCCATAACATCTCAGTAAAATCGCACGGACTTCATCGTATTCGCAACGCGCAGAGTGACCGCGGAACTCCTTTCAATCGTCGGTTCCATACGCCCCGAGTTTACCTCGGTCACACTTGAATCTTCTCTGCGGCAGGCATACGGTGAAAGACAGCGAGGTGGCCCATGGCATATATCATTGCCGAACCCTGCATCGGGACAAAGGACACCGCTTGCGTCGATGCCTGTCCCGTGGATTGCATACACCCGAAGAAGAACACGACCTATGACGACGGCCGGACCACATTCGACGACGTTCCGCAGCTCTACATTGATCCTGTGGAATGCATCGATTGCGGTGCATGCGTTCCCGTCTGCCCCGTCTCGGCGATTTTTGCAATGGATGACCTGCCCGAGAAGTGGAAACAGTATACGGAGCTGAACGAAAGCTACGTCAATGCCGGCAAATTCACGCCCGAGGAGTACGCCAAGCACCAAGTCAAGTAGTCCTGATCGCGCGGATTCCCGGCGCACCCGAACGCAAGCACAAACCACTCCGGCGGCTTTCGCTGGGAGAGGCCCTTATGAGCCAGACCTTCGTCAGCGGTGTTGGCGGTGCGGCCCGGTCTACGTGTAAAGAAGCTGGAAGACAATGCCGCTTACGACGCGCCGGACTGAAACGGCGGCGGTGGAACGATCGCTCTTGTGGGGTGAGGAGATCCCCATCGGCAAGTTCTTCGAGCGCACCGACGTGCGATGGTGCGATCATTAACCTCAGTTTGTCCGATGCCCGGGTGTCAGAAAAGACTTACTGTTTGCGTTCATCGAAAGTGCAAATCGGAATAGATGCGGCCTGGAGCAATCGGCCGGGGTTTTGAGATGGCAACCAGCGAATCGACCAATCCGTACCGTATCGAGGAGGACGCGTTAGGAGAAGTTCAGGTTCCGGCCGGTCATTTGTGGGGCGCACAGACCCAACGCTGTTGCATCAACTTCTCCATCGGGGTTGAGCGTTTCCGGTGGGGCCGTCCCGTGATTCGCGCTCTCGGTGTCCTGAAAAAATGCAGTGCTCTTGCCAACGGTGAACTGGGTCAGCTTCGGAAGGAAAAAGTAGATTTGATCGTGAGTGCGGCGCAAGAAGTGATCGATGGGCGCTGGGACAACGAGTTTCCGCTGGTCGTATTTCAGACGGGCTCTGGCACGCAGACCAATATGAACGCGAACGAGGTGATCGCCAACCGGGCGATCCAACTTGCTGGCGGCGTGGTCGGATCGAAGAAGCCCATTCATCCCAATGACGATGTGAATCAAAGTCAATCATCGAACGATACGTTTCCAACGGCGATGCATATCACTACCGTCGAGGCCATCGAACGCGAACTGATTCCTTCTGTGGTGGAATTACGCGACGTGCTGACCGCGAAGGGGCAGACCTATCGCGACATTGTTATCGTAGGTCGGACCCATCTTCAGGACGCGACGCCGCTGACCCTGGGCCAGATGATCTCGGGTTGGGTTGCGCAACTCGACCAGGCACTCGACGGCATTCGCCAATCTCTCCCTGGGGTGTATGCGCTGGCGATCGGAGGCACGGCGGTCGGCACTGGGCTCAACGCTGATCCACGCTTTGGTGAGGTGGCTGCCCGGCGAATCGCCGAGGAGACGGGCAAGCCATTTGTCTCGGCTCCAAATAAGTTCGCGGCGCTCTCCGCGCACGATGGCATGGTGAGCGTGAGTGGAACGCTCCGAACACTTGCAGGTGCCCTCATGAAGATCGCCAACGACGTTCGTTGGTACGCCAGTGGTCCTCGGGCGGGAATAGGCGAACTCACGATTCCAGCCAACGAACCAGGCTCCTCCATCATGCCGGGCAAGATCAACCCGACGCAGTGCGAGGCAATTACTATGGCTGCGGTCCAGGTCTTTGGCAACGACCATGCTGTCGCTTTCGCGGGCTCGCAGGGTAACTTCCAGCTCAATGTCTACAAACCGGTCATCCTGCACAACGTTTTGGTGTCGATCGAGCTCCTGGCTGACGCCTGTCGCTCATTTACCAAGCACTGTGCTGTTGGGGTCGAGCCAAACGCGAAACGAATCAAAGAACATCTCGAATGCTCGCTCATGCTGGTCACCGCCCTCAATCCACACATCGGATATGAGAAGGCGGCACAGATAGCACTCACCGCATATCGGGAGGACATCAGTTTGCGCGAGGCGGCTCTCAAGCTCGGCTTCCTCACCGCGGAGGAGTTCGATTTGTGGGTGCGCCCTCAGGAAATGACCCATCCGCAGGTAGGAGGTCTGTGAGAATCCCAACGCGCTATTGATCAAGCACCGTCTGAGTTGCCATTCGATGGTTACGAAGTCTGCGTTGATGGTCGCAAAATGCGTGTTAACAAGACAGCACAGGGATGGATTACAGAGCAGATCTAGTCCATTCCTCAGATTGAAATGACAACTGAACTCAAAATCAATTACGACGCCGAGATGAACCCAGCCTCCGCTTCCTGCACGGCTTGTGGTGAGAAGATGCCGTTGCCGCCTGTAGACCTAAAGAACTCTGCCGACGTTATCGTCTGGTTTTCGGGCAAGTACATCGAACATCGGAGCCTAAAGCACTCGCACGACGACAGAAGGCGAGTGCCTAGAGACTAGTGCCCGTACTTCTGGAGGGACTTCGCAACGGCTTCGCGTCCGTGTGTTGTGCCGCGATTCGCGTTTTTGTTAGCCGCTCTGCGGTCAGCGCATTCCGCCGAAAGGCAAGCAGCAATGGCAAATGTAACGAAGACTTCGACCGGCTATATCTTCGACCGTCTGAATGCTGATGGGTTGAAGTTAGTGAATGAATTTCAAAGACAGCATCCCCGGCTATGTGAGCCGAGCAGCGAGCCGACGTTTAGATTCATCCGTTATGGCTCTGCGGAGGATAATCACGCTCTGGGGCAGCTAATCGCAAAGGTTAGAGCAACAGACAAGTAATACCCCGGCGTTCATTTTGCGGACGTGAACATTTGACCGATGCGCGGTTTACGGACGCAGGTTCTGAGCGTTTCCGGCCTCTATTCCCGACCTGAAGCAACGCTCACCCGGGCCCACAATGCGGCGACAAGGTTCCGCCGCCATAGTTAGAGCATTGGACGGTGAGCACTCCAATGTCCGAAGTGTGGGGAAGAAAATGTGTATAGGCTTGAGCGCTATTGAGAGTGTGCCTTTATGGGTTGACATGCTTTCTGATGGGCTTGGGCTGAGCCACCGGCAAGGTGCTCAAACAAGACTTTAGGTCTCGGGAGCCTCGTCGTCTCTTCTCCCTGTGCGATATTCTTCGACCGCCTTGCTCAGGCCGCGATAGCGCTCAACACGCGACGGGTCGCAAACGTGGTTTTCTTCGACTCTCTCAAGGTCCGCTTCCTGAAGACAGGGGCCAACAGTTGTAAAGCAACGTGGGCAGATTAAATCAATAGTTT
>Ga0207639_10002600_pt1 | contig 12121 bp, 9 predicted proteins | sample KBSCornC32_FD_184299 | JGI IMG/M metagenome (GOLD analysis project Ga0207639, IMG submission 184299) | Corn rhizosphere microbial communities from Kellogg Biological Station, Michigan, USA - KBS Corn C3-2 (SPAdes) (version 2) | ecosystem: Host-associated > Plants > Roots > Rhizosphere > Soil ...
GATTGCAGGCCGCGATCGTCCATCAGGATGCGGGCATAGAAATAACGCTCTTCGGCGGCTTCATGTGCTGCCAGTTCGCGTTTAAGACAGGTGAACACGGTGATCCGTTTCGCTCCAACATCAGACAGCAAGAGTCTCCTGATCAACGTCCGCTGAATTGCATGGCTTTCGCGCAGCGCTTCGAAAATGGTATTCGGCATGTCTCGATCCTCTTCATCCAGCTGTCTACGCCAGCTTTCGACCACAAACGCGAGCGTCACGCCCACAAAAAATAATGCGCCAACACGTTGCGCACGCGTATGCGCCAGAGCGCGCCGTCAAAGCGATGCTGCATGGCAACCCCGAGCACGTCCAGCAAGCGTACTCGGAAGAGAAGCAGGAACGGACGCCGATTACCCGTCGAGTGGAGTTCCGCAGAGACGCAAGTCTGAGCGTCGCTGTCTTGCGGACCACTTTTTGTCCGCGCCTGCGACATACCTCCCGGAGCTTGCTGGAGCCAGGGATGTCATCGGTCTGAAGCTCATACCTTACATGCGGCGCGGTGCTGAAGCTCTCGCGATGGACCTGGTCACCATCGACCAAAGCCGGATGAAGCCATCGCAATCATCACAAGCATCGGCCCGTATGCATCGGGATCGGACGTGATCGCCGCCGGACAGAAAGCAAGTATCGCTCGCCAATCACTGACCGGCACAGGCGGCTACACAAAAACCCCCTCCCACCGCGTTTTCATACGTATCGGCGCCACAGTAGCTTCCGCAACGCAAGCTACAGTCCGGCGGTTGCTTTTTGGCCGTAGCTATTTTTTCTTCGGTTTTCAGCGCGAAAGTCGGCCGCTCGCCCGCAGGCGTTCACCGATGCGACGAATCTCCGCTTCGCCGTGTTGGAGGGCAGCAGGATTGGTATGAACCGAGTAGCGACCGAGCACGAGTTCGTGCGGGTGCTTGATCGCAGTGCCGATGACGAAGGACGTCTTGCCCTGCGCGGTGAACGCTAAGGCGTTGTCCGTCTGGTCGAACACCGCCATCGTGCCGGCAGCAATCGTCGCGGGAGTGAGCAACGTGCCCTCGTAGACTGCCACCCAGCCGACCGTGTGGTCGCGTGGCGGCGCGTAGTTCCAGGTCTGCCCCGATTCGAGTTCGACCTTGAAGTAGTTCACGCCCGGCGGCGATCGGATGACGCTTCGCGCGGCGCCATACGCGCCCAAGACCACGGTTACCGGGCCTTCATGGGGCACGGCATCCGGGCCGATGTACTGGCTTTCAGCCGGCGCCAGCTCCAGGTGTGCCGGCAGGGCCAGCCACAACTGGAAGGCCTGCATCGGCTCACCCGGCTCGATCTGGCCGTCGTGCCACACGCCGGCGCCGGCGCGCATCCACTCGACGCCGCCAGCTGGCACCACCCCGGTCTTGCCGGTGGTGTCTTCATACGAGAGAGCGCCTGTAAGCGCAAGCGTGATCGTGGCGATACCCGAGTGCGGGTGCATGCCGAACAGCGGGACATCGGTTGGCGGCAGAACAGCGTAGTCCAGGAACACGAAGGGCTTGAGCAACTCGCCCAGATCGCCGGGACTAAAAAGACGCGTGATCGGACCATGGCGTTTGCCGCTCGTGGTATACACGACGCGGCGCAAGTGCGACCCGGCGGCGGGCAACGTCGAGAGAGAACGGGTTACGGCGTTCATGACGGTATCCTTGTGATGTTGGAAGCGGGCGTAGACGCGCCAGGCTTATCCGAGAAGCTCATTCATCGTGTCTTACGATAGAGATGGGACTTGCCGCCTCGGCGGAGAAGCCGGTTGTGCATCGACGGCGTCACGCTCGATCAGTGGCGCGTCCATCTTCCTCGGCTGGCCTGCGTGGCCGACCACTTCGTACAAGGCGTGTTTGCCACTTTTTCCGTGAATGGGAATGTGCAGGCTCCGTCCTACTTGAATGCTTTGCGCCACGCGTGTGTAGAGCGGTTCCGAGATCAATAGGCGCGAGCCGATCACCTTGTTTGCACCTTCGATGCGGCTGGCGAAGTTGACCGCATCGCCGATCGCCGTGACACGTTCGCGTCCCGCTGCGCCGACGCTGCCAACGACCGCTTCGCCGAAATGAATGCCAACGCGCATATCAAAACTCAGCCCGTAGGCGGTTTCGAGATACGGCTTCAATGTGTCCATGGTATCGAGCATGGCGAGTCCGGCTTGCACCGCCTGGAATGCAGCACTGTCGTCGTCTTTTACTTCTGACTCTCCCAGCCCGAATAGCGCCATCAAGCCATCTCCCATGTAGTTGTCGATGCGGCCGCCGAAGCGTGCAACGTCGCGGCCCACCGCGTGAAAATACCGGTTCAACACGTGCACGACGTCGTGTGCGGGCAGGCGATCGGAGAACGCCGTGAATTCGCGGATATCGGCAAACAGGATCGCCAGCATGCGTTCCTGGCCCACCGTAAATGCAGCGGTGTCGCCCGGACGCGGCGCAACCAGGGCAACGTCTTCATCGTCGAGGATCAGGCGGCGCATGGTCACATCGGTATTCGCGATGGTCTGGCATGCCAGGCGCAAGTGTGGTGCGAAACCCAGCCGCTGGGCCAGCTGCTGCTCGGCGAGCGTTCGCGGCGCGCAGTTTTCAATGCCCTCACTTACTTCCACGCGACACGTTGAGCAGCGCGCGTGCCCGCCGCAAGCATGCGCGTGCGCGATACCGCTGCGCAGTGACGCCTGGAGCAGCGTCTCCCCTGGCGCCGATTCGATCAGCACATCCTCAGGCAGCACCCGGATGGTGTTCATGCGATCTCCGAAAATATCGAGTTGCGAACAAGACTCCCGCCAGCTTCGGCGGGAGTCGGGCGATCACTTGGACTTGCGCGCGTCGAGGCTCAGCGCGCCGGCGCCATTCGCCGCGAGCATCAGAAATGCGCCGGTTATCGAGACGTTCTTGAAGAACATGATCATCTGCATCTGGTCCGCCAGATTGTTGTGAAACAACACGGCGCTCAATAACGTGAAGCCGGCCAGCAACAGCGACACCAAACGGGTCTGCCAGCCCAGAAGGATTGCGATCGAACCGAGCACTTCGGTGGCGATCACTAGCGGCAACAGTGCACCCGGCACGCCGACCGATGTCATGTAGCCAGCCGTGGCGGCATAGGCGCCGAGCTTGCCCAGGCCAGACAAGAGGAACAGGGTCATCAACAGAATGCGTCCGGCCAATTCTGCTGTGTTGCGCAACGTGAACCGCGATTGCGTCGCGGACGGTTGCGAGGCGATACGTGAGTCAAGAGCTTGCGTTGAAGTCGACATGATTTGAACTCCTATGGATGGAGACGGTGTCTCCGGTGATTGATGAACTTTATTTCGCCCTGGTGATACGCCGTATCGATGCAGCCGTTCCGCAACGAAAGGTTTGCGCAGATGGCTGCCGGCGGCATTGACTGTGATTTTCACGTCGATCTCGCCGGGAAGTTCGCTCGTGCCCAATCGGCGAATTTCGTCGGCTGCCGGCCAGCCACCTTGTTCGCAACCGCAATGGCATCGCGCGAATCCGAACCGAGGTAGGTATTGGCTTCGAAGTGAGCGAACATCTCCGCGAGGTCGGCGGCGCCCGGAAAAAAGTTTGCGAAGATTTCCTTTGGAACTTGTTTGAACGACAAGTTTTGTCCCTGCCGATTGAGCGTGACGAGGATCTCGTTGAAGCTCATGAAGTCGCCGACCAGCGGCAGATGCTCGCCGTGGCCGGCCAGCTCCGGATGCGCGAACGCGCCGGCGACGATATGGCCGATTTCGCCGATATCGCCCATGTGAATGACACGCAATGACGGATCGAGGGGCAGCGCCCAGCCGAGCGATCCATCGGCCTGTTTCTGTGGCGCCGATACACCGGTGAGGTTCTGGTAGTAAAACGGCGCGACGACGAACGTGTGGTTCGCAAAGCGCGCTTCCGTCACGATCTGCTCGGCCTTGGCCTTATCAGTGAAGTGCGGAACGTGCAGCTTGCCTTGGCTGATTGCCTCGACATCGGGCAACGTCGACCAGATGAAGTGCTTGACGCCGGCATCCTTGGCCGCGCGAACCGCCGCCGTCGCCTGCTTCAGTTCGTCGGTGCCCGGTTCCCAGGCGTTCGTGACGACGAATACGCCGTATGCGCCGGCGCAAGCGGCTTCCAGCGTTTCGGGGCGGCCCAGATCCGCCGCGACGACTTCGTCGGCGAGGTCGCGATGCTTGTTTGGGTCGCGCGTCAGCGCCCGCACTGTGAATTGGCCCTGGGCCTTGAGGGCGCGTACGACGGCCCCGCCTTGCTGCCCGCTTGCGCCGATGACGGCGATGAGTTTCTTGGTGTTCGACATATCTGTCTCCGATGAGTGGTTTCTGACTGCAGAGAGAGAGTAGGCTCGCGACATCTATCTTTGAAGCCTATATCATTCGATAAGAACCATCGCTTCTGGAGATAGATCATGCTCGACGCCATGACGTTGGATCAGCTGCGTACCTTCATCGCTGCGGCCGAACAGGGCAGCTTCTCCGCAGCCGGTCGCAAGTTGCGGCGGGCGCAGTCGGTCGTCAGCCAAACCCTTGCGAATCTCGAAGGACAACTCGGCGTGATCTTGTTCGACCGCAGCGCGCGCTACCCGACGCTCACGGAAGATGGGCGCGCGCTGCTCGAGAATGCACGTGCGGTTGCCGATCAGATCGATGGATTCAAGGCGCGCGCGAAGACCTTGCGTGAAGGGCTCGAACCGGAACTCTCGCTCTCGGTCGACGTGATGTATCCGATGAGCGAGTTGATTGACGCGGTGGCCAAGTTTCGCGACAAGTTCCCGCACACACCGCTGAGGTTGTTCGTGGAAGTGCTCGGCGCCGTCATCGAGCCAGTGCTACAGGGAATCTGTCAGATCGGCATCGTCGGCTCGCTGCCCGTGATTCCTGAGACCATGCACAGCGAGTCGCTGATCGACGTACCGTTGGTGGCGGTCGTTGCGCCGACACATCCCTTGGCCTCGTACAAAGGCATCATTCCTAGATCCGAGCTGCAGCGCCATGTGCAACTCGTGTTGACCGATCGATCGACGTTGTCCAAAGGGCAGAGCTATGGCGTGCTCTCGAAGAATGCCTGGCGGCTGGCCGACATGGGCGCCCGGCACGCTTTTTTGCGCGCCGGGTTCGGCTTCGGCAACATGCCGCTCTTCATGGTCGAAGACGATATTGCCAGCAAGAAGCTGCGCGTCATCCGACTCGAACTGCCAAGCAATATCAAGCCATTGATGCCGATGCGGGCGGTGTATCGAAACGATGCGCCACCGGGGCCGGCGGGACGCTGGTTGATCGAGCACCTGAAGGGAAGGCAGCCTGCGCGCAAGAGTCGATGAGCAGCACACGTGCAACAAGGAAAGATTTTCGCTAGGAAGAAGCTATACGACAGTGCATGAAGTCTTTGGCGTGCAGTCGCGAACGGCACTTAATATAACTTGAGCTAGGCAAGCTGAATCTGGCCACAAGAGACAAAAATAAAAAAATCCCTTGAAAATCAATGGCTTATGTGGATATGAGACTAGGAGTCGAACACAACATATAGGTTGTTGTTTCGCAAACGTTTTGTACACTCGATATTCTCCGATACCCCACGTTTTACCCCATATGCGTCCACTATCGCCTGCGTGTCCAATGACTTACACAAAAAAACCATCTCACCGCGTTTCCATGCGTATCACGACGTTCAATTGCTGATCCTCTTCCCTCAACCGCCGCTGTTAGTTCACGGGTTCGAACACGCAGCGACCCCTTTCGGCGAATAGCGAACCTACGCCGCGCTCAATTCCTCGCCGAGAAGCGGACGTATATCTGCACCGTTCCGACTCTGTTTGGCGGCTCCGCGGCGGGAACGAGAGCAATGAGAATTGCTCTCGACGCGAGATCATCAATGGGCCGGCCAGAGGCGAACGCGAGGCGGACGTCGATGCCTGACGGCTAGGCAGTGTCGATGCACCGTGCGCATGCAGTAACTCTTGCATGACTCTCAGGCCAGACCAAACGCTTTCCTCAAGCTCGCATCGACAGGTCCCGCCGGCATGAACCGGCGCAGCTTGCTCAATAGCGAAGCCTGCCCGGCCGGCGTGCGACGCATACGCCAGGCGCCGAGCGCCGCTTCGACGATCGCGTTTGCCACGCCTTCGGGTTCGGGCGCGCCATTGATGCTCTTCGCCACAGAACGCGCCGCGATTTCGCGTTCGCGACCGTATGCCGGGATTGTTGCTTTCGCCCGGGGCGAATTGGCTTCGAGGTTAGTTCTGGTATACGCGGGTTCGACCAGAGCCACGCGAATGCCGAACTGACGTACTTCGTGATCGAGACTTTCCGACAATCCCTCGACCGCGTGCTTGGAGGCCGCATACAGGCCCATGTACGGCGCCGGCAGAAAACCGAGCACGGAACTGACGTTGACGATCCGCCCTTGTCGCTGTGTGCGCATATGCGGAAGTACCGCTTTTATCGTGCGCAGCGCGCCGAACACGTTTGTATCGAACAACGATGTGGCCTCGTTGATGGCGGCCTCCTCCACTGCACCCAGCATGCTCATGCCGGCGTTGTTGACCAGTACGTCGATGCGGCCCTTGCTATCGGCGATCGACTGGATCGCGCGTTGAACGGAAGCCTCGTCGCGAACATCCATTTCGACAAGCTCCACACCGGCGACGCCGGTTGAGCGGCCGATGCTGCGCACGGTTCCAAATACCGTGCATCCCTTCTCTGCAAACTTTTGCGCGGCGACGCGTCCGATACCCGATGAGACGCCGGTGATGACTACAACTTTTGAGTTCTTCATGGGAGTTCCTTTGAGGTGATTCGAAATTCAGGCGACTTGCTCGATCAAGGAATGGTTGTCAGCGGTCCTGATCTTGAACCAGATGGAATACATCGCCGGCAAGAACACGAGCGTCAGGATCGTTCCGGCGAAAGTGCCGCCGATCAGCGTGTAGGCGAGGGTTCCCCAGAACACCGAATGCGTGAGCGGGATGAAAGCGAGCATGGCCGCGAGCGCGGTCAAGATCACCGGGCGTGCGCGCTGCACCGTGGCTTCGACGACGGCGTGCAGCGGATCCAGCCCGGCCTGAGCGTTGTGGTGGATCTGCCCGATCAAGATCAGCGTGTTGCGCATCAGGATTCCCGACAACGCCACCAGTCCGACCAGCGCATTGATGCCGAATGGCTGATGAAACAGGATCAGCGTCGGCACCACGCCGATTAGGCCCAGCGGACTGGTCAGGAAAACCATGACCATTGCCGAGATCGAACGCACCTGCAAAATGATGATGATCAGCGTGAGAGCGAGCATGATCGGGAAGATCGGCAGCATGGCCGTCGTCGCCTTGCCCGATTCCTCGATCGAGCCGGCCTGCTCGATGCGATAGCCGCTCGGCAACTTCTCGATCAGCGGTTGGAGTTGCCGTGTGATGGCCGCCGAGACGTCCGGCGGCTGCAAACCGTCCGCGATGTCGCCGCGCACCGTGATCGTCGGCACCCGATCGCGGCGACGCAGGATCGGTTCTTCCATCCGTATATCGGTTTCGCCAACCTGCGACAGCGGAATACGCTGGCCGTTGGCCGTCGCCAGCGTGAAGTCGCTGATCTTCGCCGGGTCGAGCCGGATGTCGCCAGCCGAACGAGCGACGACCTGCACGGTGCGGATGTCTTCGCGTACGAGCGTCAGCGGAATTCCCGTCACCAGAAACTGCAATTGTTGCGCGACGGCGCTCGAGGTCAGGCCGACGGCTTGCAATCGATCCTGCTGCAAGGTGAAGTGCAGGGTCGGTGTGCGCACGCTCCAATCGGTGTTGACCGTGCGCATCAGCGGACTGGTGTCCATGACGTGTTGCACATCAGCGGCGATTTTGCGCAGGACCTCCGTATCCGGCCCGCTGACGCGGTACGCCACAGGAAATGGCGAATACGGACCGAACACGAGTTGGGTCACGCGCACGCGGGCCTCGGCAGCAAGGCCATCGGCAATTGCCTGGCGCAACCGATACTTCAGCGCTTCGCGCTCGTCCTGGTTGTCGGTGCGCACCACGATCTTGGCGAATGACGGATCGGGCAGCTCCGGTCCCATGGAGAAGTAGAACCGCGGTGCGCCTTGGCCGACGTAAGCGCTGACGATTTTGGCTTCCTTCTGTTGCGCCAGCCAGTTCTCCACTTTCGCTGCCGCGGCGCTCGTTTGGTTGATCGATGTGCCATAGGGCATTTGCACTTCGATCAATACTTCTGGTCGGTCGGAGATCGGGAAGAACTGCTTTTTGACCAGCGCCATGCCGAGCACGGACAGCACGAAAAGCCCAATCACCGAAGCGGCGATCAGCCATTTGCGCGCAATGATGCCGTGCAAGAACTCGCGGAAGCGGTTGTAGCGCGGCGTGCCGTAGATCGCAGCGTGGCCTCCTTCGACCTTTTTGAAATCGGGCAGGAGTTTGACGCCGAGATACGGCGTGAAAATCACCGCGACCACCCACGACGCGATCAGCGCGATGCCGACGATCCAGAACATGTTGCTGGTGTATTCGCCGGCCGAGGAGCGGGCGAAGCCATTGGGCATGAAGCCGACGGCCGTCACCAGCGTGCCCGCAAGCATCGGCGCTGCGGTGTGACTCCACGCGTACGCGGAAGCCTCGATTCGGCTGTAACCCTCTTCCATCTTCACCACCATCATTTCGATGGCGATGATGGCGTCGTCCACGAGCAGGCCGAGCGCGAGGATCAGCGATCCGAGCGTGATGCGATCGAAGTTCTTGCCGGTCGCCAGCATCACGACGAACACCACCGCGAGTGTCAGCGGCACGGCCGCCGCCACCACCATACCGACGCGCCAACCCATGCTCACGAAGCTCACCAGCATGACGACGAGCAGGGCGGTGAAGAACTTGATCATGAACTCATCGACCGCCGAGTGGATATTGACGGCTTGGTCGGTGACCTTGGTCAGGCTCATGCCGAGCGGCAGTTCGGCGTTGATCGCACCGATTTCGCCGTCCAGCGCCTCGCCGAGGTCGAGTCCGTTCCAACCATCGCGCATTACGACGCCGAGCAGCAGGGCAGGTTCGCCACCGTTGCGGACGAGGAACGTCGCCGGATCTTCATAGCCGCGCTTGACCGTGGCGATGTCCGACAATTTCAGCGTGCGACCTTGCGCCACCACGGGCGTGTCGCTGATCTTCTGCAGCTTGTCGAACGCGCCGTCGAGGCGAATGAACACATCGGGTCCCTTCGTTTCCACCGAACCGGCAGCGGTCAGCGCGTTCTGACTGTTGAGCGCGGCAAATACATCCTGCGGACTCACGCCAAGCGTGGCGAGGCGTTCGTGCGAAAACTCGACGTAGATGCGCTCGGACTGCTCGCCGACGATGTTGACTTTCTTGACACCTGCCACGTGCAATATGCGTTGGCGCAGCGTCTCCGCCTCGCGCACCAGCAAACGTTGCGGCTCCCCTTTGGCCTTGAGCGCGAACAGTGCAAAGGTGACGTCGGCGTATTCGTCGTTGACGATCGGGCCGATCACACCGGGCGGAAGATTGCTCGACTCGTCGCCGACTTTCTTGCGCGCCTGATAAAACTCCTCCTGCACGTCCGCAGGCGGCGTGCGGTCGAGTAAGGTCAACGTGGTGATCGCCAAGCCGGGTCTGGTATACGTTTCCGTGCGGTCGTACCAACGTAGTTCTTGCAAGCGCTTTTCCAGTTTCTCGGCGACTTGATCCTGCATCTCCTGCGCGGTCGCACCGGGCCACACGGTGATGATCGTCATCACCTTGATCGTGAAAGCCGGATCTTCCGCCCGCCCGAGCTTGAAGAACGCGACCAGACCGGCGAGCGAGATCAGACAGATCAGAAACAGCGTGATGGAGCGCTCGCGTACGGCGAGGGCGGAAAGATTGAAGCGGCTCTCGCTCATGGTTACAGACCTGCAACCTTGGGCGATTGGTTGGTACCGGCCGCGACACGGACTTGCTCGCCTTCGCGCAGCAAGTGTGCGCCGAGCGCGACGACCCGATCGCCAGGCTCAAGCGCACCAGCGACATGCGCTTCATCATCGCCCAGATGCAGAACCGTCACTGGCCGCCAGGAAACTTTTGCCGGCTCGCCGCTGATGATCCACACCCCGGAACCATGGCCCGCATCGAACAACGCGCCGATGGGTACCTGTGCACCGCCTTGCACCGCGGTGTGACCGTCCGCCAGCGCGACCGAAACCGTCGTGCCTAACGGGACATTCGCGAGTTCTCCCTCGAGCACATAACGCGCTTCGAAAGTTCGTGTAAATCGGTCCGCCGTATCGGAAAGCTGGCGCAGTTTGACCGGCACACGCACACCTTCTTTGCCAAAAATGCTGGCTTGTCCGATTGAGCCGACCGTAGGACGCAGTGTTTCCGGCAATTGGATGACCGCCTCGCGCGGCCCGGCATGGGCCAGGCGCACCACGGGTTGGCCGGCGCTGACGACCTGGCCGGGTTCGGCGAGCGTTTCCATTACTACGCCGTCGCCGTCCGCAAGCAGCTCGGCATAGCGGCTGGCATTACGCGCAACGTCGGCTTGCGCATTGGCCGCGCTCAGTTGTGCCTTTGCTGCGTCGGCCGCGGCTTTGGCTTGGTCGTAAGCGGAAGCCGAAATCGCGCCGGTGCCGACCAGGTTGCGATAGCGCACTTCATCTTGTGCCGCCTGCAGCGCATGCGCGCGCGCGGCGGCAACGGCTTGTTCCTCTGCAACCGCAGCAAGCTTCAGGTCGACCGGATCGATGCGCATGAGCAACTGGCCACGTGTGACGCTCTGTCCGACATCCACCAATCGCTGCAAAACCTTGCCGGATACACGAAAGCCCAGATCGCTCTGCACCCTAGCTGCCACCGTGCCGGTGAACGAGCGCGAGCTTGGGGCGGATGCCTGGACGAGCGCCGCGCGGACGAGGGGCGCTTCGGTTCGAGGATCGTGTGCGGACGTTTCGCTGCAGGCGTTCAAGGCAAAGGGCAATGCAGAGATCAGGGCAAAGCGGATGAAGCGGCTCATGGGAATGTCTCGCATGTTAGTATTATATTGATCATATAATCGGTCGAAATTCGTGTTCGCAGGAAGCTTGGCGAAAGGATCTTTAGTGAGTGTGCGCGCCTAATCGCTGCGCAGCCCCAAGCGCGACGCGATGGCGCGACGCGAACGTTGGAGGATTGCGTCGGAGCGTTTGTCGTCCGGTTCCACACGTGCCAGTGAAATCGCGCCGATGAGTTCGGCATAAACGGAGTCCGCGTCGGCCGCCGCGTCCTTACTTCCGGTTTGCCGGATCAGATCGGCTATTACGTAGTGCATGCGCTCGCGGCCGGCGGCGAATTGCGCGCGGACCTTCGCGTTGAGGCGCGGCATGTCCGACGAGAGCGCGGCGAGGGGGCAGCCATGGCGCCGTGCGTCGCGGTGCTCCGGCGAAAGATAGAAATCGACATAGGCCGCGAGCGCGTCACGCGGCGCGCGGCCCTGCGTTATTGCTTCGAATATCTCCCGCGCTTCCTCGAACATTTGCCCGATGGCCGCCGCGATCAGTTGGTCCTTCGATCCGAAATGGGCGTAGAAGCCGCCATGCGTCAAGCCGACAGCTGCCATGACGTCGGCGACGCCGATGCGGTCGGGACCCTTCGCGCGGATGGCATTGGCCGCCGCCTTGACAACGCGGTTGTGGGTGCGCTGCTTGTGCTCTGTGTCGTAACGCATGGCGCCAATCTCTATTATATGATATATATCATACTATGATACTTGAACACGTGCAAGTACTTTTCGATATTTCCCTCCACAACAAGGAGCTCATCAGCAATGGATGACGTCATCATTATCGGCGGCAGCTTTGCCGGCCTCGCCGCCGCTTTGCAGCTCGGCCGTGCCCGCCGCAAGGTCACCGTTCTCGATACCGGCCTGCCGCGCAATCGCTTCGCCGGCCACTCGCACGGCCTGCTCGGCCACGATCACAAGCCACCGCTGGACATCCTCGCCGAGGCGCGGCAACAGCTGGCTCGTTATCCCACGATCAAGCTCGTCAGTGCCCGGGCCGACAGCGTCTCCGGCGCCATCGACGATTTCTGCGTCCGCACTGGCAATGGCGAAAGCCTCGGGGCG
>Ga0207639_10002604_pt1 | contig 12099 bp, 10 predicted proteins | sample KBSCornC32_FD_184299 | JGI IMG/M metagenome (GOLD analysis project Ga0207639, IMG submission 184299) | Corn rhizosphere microbial communities from Kellogg Biological Station, Michigan, USA - KBS Corn C3-2 (SPAdes) (version 2) | ecosystem: Host-associated > Plants > Roots > Rhizosphere > Soil ...
TTTGCCGAGTGCGCAAGAGCATGGGCGCGCTGAGGCGGCCGGCACGTTGCCCGCCGGGCTGGAGCACATGGTCGGCAATGATCCTTTTCACGGTATTCGGCGCGCCGGTGCGAGCGGAATGGCTGCTCGACGCGGCAGCCGCGGTGAAGTACGACAGCAACCTGACGCGCGCCGCGAACGGTCCCGATGTGCGGCCGGGCTTCGCGGCGGCGCTCGACGCAAGCGCGGGTGATTTCATCGCGATCACGGGCAATGACGGCGTGACGCTGACCGCGCATGCGCGCGCTGAAAGCCACGTCCGTTACCACGGACTCGACGTCGCGGGCATCGGTGGAACGGCCGTGTACCGGCACAAATTCGGAGTCGGCTGGGCCGCGCCGTGGGCGGCACTCACAGTGGATGGCTCGTACGATCGCTACAGAAGCGAGATTCGCGACGGCGCGAGTTTCGATGTTCGCGCAGAAGCCGGTCGCCGATTCACCGAGCGCGTGGACGCGTTGATTGGTATCGCCTGCGACCGGCGCTACGCGCCCAACGAGCGTCCGGAGGTGCCCGGCATTCCCGGCAACCCGTTCGCCCTTGCCGGCCAGCGCGTCTACGTGCAGGCCGGTTATGCGCTCGGCGAGCAGTGGCTGTTCGTGCTCGACGCCGCGATCCGTCGCGGTGATGTCGAATCGACGTCGCAGCAGGGTGCCGCCGTTTTCGCGGCATCGAGCGCGATTGCCGAGGATCCCGCATTCGGCGACGAGCGGCTCTATGCGTATCGGCTGCGCGGAACGACGGCGACGCTGGGCGGGACGTTGAGCTTCGCACTGAACGACCATGCGTCGGTCGATCTGCGCTACCGCTACGCGTCGACGCGTTCACCGCAGTCTCTCGAATACCGGACCAGCAATGTGGCCCTTCTGCTTGCCTATCGCCTCTGACGAAGGAATGTGATGCGTGACCTCGAAAAAATTGCAGCGCTGGCGCTGTTCGTCGCGATCGCCGGCGCAGCGCGCGGGCAGACGCCGGGCATCGACGTCAGGGTCGTCGATCGGCAGGGAACGCCGGTCGCCGACGCCGTTGTCGTCGCCGTGCCCGCCGATCCGAACGTGCGCCTTCCGGCAAGGCTCGCGCACGGGAACGTGGTCGACCAGATCGACAAGCAGTTCGTCCCGCGGGTGCAGGTGGTGGAGGTGGGCACGGCGGTCACGTTTCCGAACAACGACCATGTGCGACACCAGGTGTATTCGTTCTCGCCGGCCAGGCGCTTCGAGTTGCCGCTGTACGCGGGCGTGCCGGCAAAGCCCATCCTGTTCGACAAGCCGGGCATCGTCGTGCTCGGCTGCAACATCCACGACTGGATGATCGGCTACATCTACGTGTCCGAATCGCCGTACTTCGCGAAGACGCGCGCCGACGGCACGGCCGTGCTCGCGAACCTGCCGCCGCGCGCCTACGTCGTGCGTGTCTGGCATCCGCAGATGAGTGTCGCGGAGGAGACGACGCACAAAACGGTCGACGTCATCCCCGGGCCGCATGCCAACGCCGCATGGACGCTGGAGCTCAAGCCGGAAACCGGCATCCGGCGCGCGCCGGCGCCGGGGCAAGGCCGGGGCTACTGAAAGTCGGCGCATCCGCTGGCGTCGCGAGCGCGGTTCGGCGCCGAGCGGCGATCAACCGCGGATCGACTTCCAGAACATGTAGCCGCCGAGGCTCACGAGCAGCGCCGCGAACGCACGGCGCAGCTTGACGGCCGGCCAGCGGTGTGCAAGCGACGCGCCGGCGGGTGCGGCGAGCATGCTCGCGACGACGATCACGGACATCGCCGGCAGATAGACATACCCGACCGACCATCGCGGCAGCCCCGGCTGGCGCAGGCCGGCGATGATGAATCCAAGCGTGGCCGCCACGGCAATGGGGAGCCCCAGTGCGGCCGACGTGGCGACCGCGCGGTGGATTTTGACGTTGTGCCGGCCGAGGAACGGAATCGACAGGAAGCCGCCGCCGGCGCCGACCAGGCTTGAAACGATGCCGATGCCGGCGCCCACGCCGAACAGTCCGGTTCTCCCCGGCAGTTCGCGTCCGGCCTTCGGTTCGCGCGCGACCAGCATCCTCGCGGCGGAAAACCACGTGAACGCGCCGAACAGCGCGGCGAACACGCGCGTCGGCAGCGCACTCGCGATCTGCGGGCCGGCAAGCGATCCGACGATGATGCCCGGACCCATCGCGACCACGACGGGCCACAGCACGGCGCCTTTGCGCTGATGCGCGCGCATCGACGACATGGCGGTAAACACCATCGTGGCCGTCGCCGTCGCGACGGCCATGTGAATGACGTGATCGGCAGGAAAATCGCGCGCGGTGAACAGGATCGTCAGCAGCGGGACCAGCGTCATGCCGCCGCCGATGCCGAGCAACCCGGCGAGAAAGCCGACCAGCGCGCCGAAAGCGAGCAACACCGGCAGCAGCATCCAGTCGGTCACCGCGCGAGCTTCTCGACGATCTTCCATTCGGCCGGCGTCACCGGCGTGATCGACAGCCGATTGCCGCGGCGCAGGACCACCATGTGCTCGAGGCCGGGTGTCGCGCGCAGCATCGGCAGTGTGACGAGCCGCGTCTTGCGCACGAGCTTCACGTCGACATGCACCCAGCGCGGGGACTCGCGTGGAGACTTCGGATCGTGGTAAGGGCTTTTCGGATCGAACTGCGTCTCGTCGGGATAGGCGCGACGCGAGATCTCGACGATGCCCGCGATGCCGGGCTCGGCGCAGCTCGAGTGATAGAAGAACGCGCGATCGCCGACCCGCATGTCGTCGCGCATGAAATTGCGCGCCTGGTAATTGCGCACGCCAACCCACGGCGTGCTCTGCGACGGCGCGGCGACGAGATCATCGATCGAGAACTCGTCGGGCTCGGATTTCATCAGCCAGTAGCGTCGCACGGCGTCTCTTCAGTGCAGGGAAACGCAGTTTCGCACGCCGGCGTGCAGCCGATCCCGCAAACAGGAATCAGCGACGTGATCCCGAAGGAATAGGCCCCCCGCCTGTGCCGTTCCGACCGGTCATCCTGAACCGGGGTTCAAGATCGGTCGCCTGCCGGGACCATCAGGCGCTTCCGCGTGGGAACGCACACCGGTCCGCTGGCTTGGCAACCTCGCTACGAGAGCATTGGTTCAAAGAACGTAAGGCCGGATCGAACACCGCAGGGGATTGAAAGCGATTCGTCGTGAAATGGCGCCAGGCGTCGACGCTTTCAAGCTAGAACAGATTTTCCTGTCCGGCGAGCGTCTCGTCGATGGTTGCCTGCATCGCCTGGATTCTACGCCGCGCCGCTTCGGCGTCGAACGACTCGCTGCCCGTCGCGGGCCGCGCGTCGACGGCGATTGCCGACGCGCGACGCTCGCGCAGCAGCTCATGCGCGATGTTGAGCCCGGCCATGACGGCGATGCGATCCGTTCCGCTCACCTTGCCGGCGTCGCGGATCTCGCGCATGCGCCGATCGAGCAACGCAACGGCCTCCAGCAGTTCGTCGCGCTCGTCTTCCTTGCACGCGACCTTGAAATCGCGCCCGAGGATCGATACGTCGAGCGTTACGGTGCGCGCTGCGTTCTGCGTCATTCCCCGGCCTCCTTGCGCGTCATTCCACCGGCATCCGCGCGATCAGTGCGTCGAGACGCTCGCTGGCCTGCATCACGCGTGCCGTCAGGTCGCGATTGCGCTCCTGCGACGCGAGCAGCTCGCCGCGCAGCAGCTCGTTGGCCGCGCGCAGCTCACGCGCGTACGTGATCAGCGTTTCGAGACGTTCTTCGAGTGCGGCGAGATCGGCGTCCACGGTTGCCGCACTATAGAAGGCGCACGATCGGCGAGTCAACCACCGCGCATCAGGGATCGGTGGCGAGCGCCACGTAGCGAACGTCGACGACGTCGAGCTCTTCGATGCCACCCGGCGTGTGCACGGTGACCGTATCGCCTTCGCGCGCCTTGAGCAGCGCGCGCGCCATCGGCGATATCCAGCTGATGTAGCCGCGCGCCGTGTCGATCTCGTCGATGCCGACGATGCTGACGGTTCGCTCGCCGCCGCTGCCGCCGGCAACGGTTACCGTTGCGCCGAAATAGACGCGCGACGCGGCGTCGTCGTCGCGGGGCATCGCCGGGTCGACCACCTCGGCGGTGTCGAGGCGGCGCACCAGGAAGCGGATGCGCCGGTCGATTTCCCGCAGGCGCTTCTTGCCGTAGATGTAATCGCCGTTTTCGGATCGATCCCCATTGCCGGCCGCCCACGCGACGGTGGCCACGAGCTCGGGGCGCTCCTTCGACACCAGCATGTCGAGTTCCCGGCGCATGCGCGCGAATCCGCCGGGCGTCATGTAATTGCGTGCGCCCGCGGGCAGCGGCGACGCCTCGACGATGTCGCCGTCGTCGCTCTCGGCCGCTTCTTCGCTGGTGAATGCCTTGCTCATTTGGAAAGCTCTCCCCACGCGTTCGACGCGTAGGCGCGTCGCGCGTTCGCCAGTGTGCGGCACAGCTGTTCGATGCCGTCGGCGAATCGCGGTCCCGGCCGGTGCAGCAGGTTCGCATCGACCGTGTAGAGCGTGCGATGACGCGCGGCCGCGAGCACCGGCCAGTGCGACCAGGCATCGAGCCAGGGCGGCCGCTTCGCGTCATCGGTGCCGGCAAGGATCACCTGCGGATTCGCGGCGAGCACCGCTTCGATACTCACCTGCGGGGCGGGAATCGAGAGCCGCGCAAACACGTTCTCGCCACCGCAAAGTGCAAGGGCCTGGCTGACGAGGTGCGTGCCGCCCAGCGTGAACAGCGGCACGTCGGACACCTCGTAGAACACGCGTAGCGGCGGTCCCGGCGTGCGTGCGCTCGCTGCTGCTGCCACACGGGAACGAAAGCGCTGCGCCGCCACGCTTGCGGTGTCGCCGGTGCCGGCAAGCCGGCCGATGCGCTCGATGTCGCTCGCAATGGCGTCGATCGACCGCGCATCGGTCTCGAACACCGCGATCCCGCGTTCGCGCAGCGTTGCCACCTGGCGCGGCGTCGTCCACGGCCACGTGACCACCAGGTCGGGAGCGAGTGCGACGATCCGCTCGACATCGAGCGCCGCAACGTCGCCGATGACCGGCAAATTGCGCACGGCCTCGGGGTGGTCGCTCCCCCTGATCACGCCGACGATCCGCGCGCCGGCGCCTGCGGCGAACACGAGCTCCGCCGCATGCGGCGCGAGCGTGACGATGCGCATCGCCGGCGAGGCGATCTCGACGACGGCGCCCGTATCGTCGACGACGCGCACCACTGCGACGGCCGGCGGCGCGATCAGCAGCGCGAGCAGCGCCAGCATCCGGAATCGGGTCAAAGCCGCCACCGCATTCCGCCGAAGACACGCGCGCCTCCGGTCGCAAAATCGGCGGCCAGCTCGTAGTGATGATCGAGCACGTTGTCGGCGCGAAGAAACAGCGTCGTCGACGGGTCGACCGTCCATTCCACGGCGACATTGACGATGCCGTAGCCGCCGAGCCGGCGCCGATTCTCGGCGTCGTCGAAGCGGGCCGACGAGCCGACGATCTCGGCGCTGATGCGTGCGCGGCCGAGCGCCTGTGCGAGCGACAGCACGCCATGGCGGCGTGCGCGCCGCGGCAGCAGAAGGCCGCTCGCCGTGTCGGTGGGCGATTGCAGATCGACCGACGCGTGCACGAGCGTGTCGCGCCATTCGACGTCGCCGTAGAAGCTCGCGCCTTTCAGCGTCGCATCGGCGACGTTGTTCGGTGCGCAGTTGAAGCTCGCGTCGCACTGGAAGACGATCAGATCGTCCACGCGCTGATGAAATGCGACGCCATGCGCCTGCCACGCGAATTCGCCGGCGCGTGATGTCCAGTGCACGCCGGCCTCGACGTTGCGCGACGTCTCGGGCCGCAGGGCGGGGTTCGAGAACCCGGGAAAGTACAGATCGTTGAACGTCGGCACCTTGAACGCCGTGCCGGCACTCGCCGTCACGCGCCACGCGGGTGCGAGCCGATAGCCCCACGCAAGCGCGCCGGTCGTCTTGCCGCCGAACTGGTTCGAATCGTCATGGCGCACGTTGGCCTGCACTGCATTGGCGCCGGCGTCGAGGCGATAGATCGCCGTGATCGCGTTCGTGTCGCGCCCGGTGACCGGAAAGCCGGCGCCCGCATCGACGCGCTCCTCGCGCCGCTCGAGTGCCGTGGTGAGCGCGCCGCGCGGCAGTGTTAAATCGTTCTGCCAGGTGAACTGGCGCTGATGCGTGTCGAACGGGAATTCACCGAACCCGGTCTTCGATACGGACCGGTCGCTTCCGTCGCCGAACGACACTTGCGAGGTCCAGTTGCGCGCAATCCGGTTGCTCGATGCGATCTGCCACGTTTCGAGCGTCGTCACCGTGCGATCGTCGAAATCGTCGCCCGCATCGAAGCGATCGTCGAGGCGGCTCTTGAAGTACTGCAGCGCCAGTGTCTGGCCGGCCGCGGCCTCGAGCGAGCCATGCGCGCTGACACTCGCGTTGCGGTAGCCGTCGCGATCGGGGTCATAGCTCGGATTCGCCGGATTGACGATCGCGTTGAAGCCCGCGCTCCCGCGGCCCGCGAGTTCCACGCTGCCATGCAGCGGGCCGCGCCCGCCCGACACGCCCGCCGCGCCCGACCAGCTATCGAACGTTCCGTAGCCGACGGAAGCGTTGGCGGCCATGCGGGCCCCACCGCGTCGTGTGAACACCTGGATCACGCCGCCGATCGCATCGGCACCGTAGAGACTCGATGCCGGTCCGCGCAGGATCTCGATGCGCTCGATCTGCTCGACCGGTATCGCTTCGAGCGCGGTGGCGCCGCTCGACGCGGAAGCGACGCGCATGCCGTCGATCAGCACCAGTGTCTGCGCCGCGTTGGCGCCGCGCAGAAATACGCCCGACGTGGACCCGGGACCGCCGTTCTGAATGATCTCGACACCGGGCTGCCGCGAAAGCAGCGCGACGAGACCCTGTCCGGCACCGCGCGCAATTTCGTCGGCGTCGATCACGGTCACGTCGGCCACGAGATCGAGCAAGCGCTGCGGCGATCGCGTCGCGGTGACGACGATCGGATCGAGCACCGCGGGGGAAAAGGGTTGCGCGTGCGACGCGACGCTCAGCATGGCAAAGCAGGGGAAGAGCCACCACGGCGATGACGGCCGTGACGGCGATGCTTGGAAAGGAGACATTGGGATCGATCCGCGTCATGCCGTGAGTGCCCCGCACGGCTTACCAGGGATCAGGCAACAGGGATCGGAGACCAGGGATCGGCGATCGGCCTCCGGTGCCAAAGCGGCACAGGACGCCGATCGCGAACCTCGGTCGCGAAGCTGTTTCCTGACGGCTATTTGTCGCACCAGGGAGCGGGAGAGGCAGCGGTCCACGCTCGGCGCGCAGTGACCGATGCCTGGTCCCTGACCTCTGATCCCTGGTTCGCAGGCCGGTCTCCGGGCTTGGAAAGCGATTGCGCTTTCCCTACCGTTGCGGGGGCAGCTGCGGAATTTCGCGCATGATGCGCGGGCACCGCATTCCCGTTTCACCCGCCGGTCGCTTCAGAACGCCGTCCGGCGGACACCTGCACCCGCGATTCTACTGCCGTTTGTTATAATTCGCCCCCCTCCAAAGACACCCCTGTGGCAAGCAAGCTCTTCATTCGCACGTTCGGCTGCCAGATGAACGAGTACGACTCGGATCGCATGGCCGATGTGCTCGCAGGCGAAGGCCTGACGCTGACCGATCGTCCCGACGACGCGGACGTCATCCTCTTCAACACGTGTTCGGTGCGCGAGAAGGCACAGGAGCGGGTGTTCCACGATCTCGGCCGTGTACGCGCGCTCAAGGTCGAGCGGCCGGAGGTCCTGATCGGTGTCGGCGGCTGCGTCGCGTCGCAGGAGGGTGCCGCCATCGTGCGACGGGCGCCGTACGTCGATCTCGTGTTCGGTCCGCAGACGCTGCACCGGCTGCCGGCGATGATTCGCGCGCGGCGCGAATCGGGTGTGCCGCAGGTCGACATCTCGTTTCCCGAGATCGAGAAGTTCGATCACCTGCCGCCGCCACGCGTCGACCGCGCGTCCGCCTTCGTGTCGATCATGGAGGGCTGCAGCAAGTACTGCTCGTTCTGCGTCGTTCCGTACACGCGCGGCGAGGAAGTGTCGCGCCCGTTCGACGACGTGCTGACCGAGCTTGCCGACTTGGCACTTTCGGGAGTGAAGGAGGTCACGCTGCTCGGGCAGAACGTCAACGCCTATCGGGGTCCGATGGCGTCGGGCGAAATGGCCGACCTCGCCACGCTCCTCGAATACGCAGCCGACATCCCCGGCATCGAGCGGCTGCGCTACACGACGTCGCATCCGAAGGAGATGACCCCGCGGCTGATCGATGCGTACGGGACGATTGAAAAGCTCGTCTCGCATCTCCACCTGCCCGTGCAATCGGGATCCGACCGCGTGCTCGCGGCGATGAAGCGCGGATACACGGCAATCGAATACAAGTCCACGGTGCGCAAGCTGCGGGCGCGCCGGCCCGATCTTTCGCTCACGTCCGATTTCATCGTCGGCTTTCCCGGCGAAACCGACGACGACTTCGAAAAGACGTTGCGCCTCGTCGAGGACGTCGCGTTCGACGGCGCGTTCAGCTTCGCGTACAGTCCGCGCCCCGGCACGCCGGCCGCCGATCTCGGCGAGCAGGTTCCGGCCGGCGTGAAGCAGGCGCGCCTCGCGCGATTGCAGGCGCTGCTCGATCGTCAGTATCGGGACAACAGCGAGCGGATGGTCGGCACGCGCCAGCGCGTGCTCGTCACCGGAACCGCCGTCAAGAATCCGCGCGAGCTGGCCGCGCGCACAGACAACAACCGGGTCGTCAATTTCGCGGGCGACCCCTCGGCGATCGACCGCTACGTCGACGTCGACATTACGGCGGCGCTGCCGCACTCGTTGCGCGGCGAACTTACGCTCGCGTGAACGGTCTTCGACGCGTCGCTGTTGCGACCGGCGCACGACCTCTCGTGGATTCTGGAGACACCTCGTTCATGTTGCATCGTCATCTTTCCCGCGCGAGCCTTGCCGTCGCGATCCTCGCTCCTTTCGTGATGTCCGGCTGCGCGAGCCTGCCGCAGGCCAATGCGGCGAAGCCGCTCGACGCGGCCGCGATCGCGGCGGCCGCCGCTGCAAGCGCCGAGATCCGCGACGAGCCGCCGGGCAACGGCCGCGGCGAGGCGCCCGGCGCGGCGCGCCCGAGCCCGCTGGCCGCGGCAGCCAGCGCCGCCGCGCAGGCGGCGCAATATTCGAAGCCGTTCGCCGAAGTCGTGAAGGATGCCAAGGAGACGTCGGGTCTCTTCAACATCTGGCAGAAGGACGACAAGGTCTGGCTCGAAATCGGCCCCGACCAGTTCGACCATCCGTTCTTCTTCAAGTCGGCGGTGAATCAAGGCATCGGCGAGCACCGGATTTTCGGCGGCGCGATGACCTACCCGATCGGCGTCGCGCAGATCATCGTGTTCCACAAGCACGGCCAGACGGTCCAGCTGATCGCGAAGAACGTGAAGTACACGGCTAGGGCGGGCACGCCGGAGGCGCGCGCCGTCGAGGCGGGTTTCTCCGACAGCCTGCTCGCCGTGGCACCGATCGCATCGCAGCCGTCGCACGAGCGCAAGTCGGTCCTGATCGACGCGAACGCGCTGCTGCTGTCCGACATCCCGGCCGCCGCGTCGATGCTCGACCGCACCTATCATCAGCCCTACGCCTTCGACTCGCGGAACTCGTCGATCGGCACGACGCGCGGGCAACCGGACAACGTGACGCTCGAGGTGTCCGCACATTACGCGGCCGCGCGCCTCGTTGCGCCGGGTCCGAGCCATGCGCCCGGCGCACAGCAGCCGACGCAGCCGATCACGCTTCCCGATCCGCGCAGCCTCTTCATCGGCTATCACTACACGTTCGCGAAACTGCCTGACGAGCCGATGCACCCGCGTCCCGCCGACGAGCGTGTCGGTTACTTCACGACCGAAGTGCTCGACTTCACGTCGGACGTCCCGCGCGTGCCTGTCGAGCGCTATGCCAATCACTGGCGGCTCGAGAAGAAGGATCCGTCGGCCGCGCTGTCCGAGCCGAAGACCCCGATCGTGTTCTGGCTCGACCGCAACATCCCGGTGAAGTACCGCGAGCCGATCAAGGAAGGCATCCTCGAATGGAACAAGGCGTTCGAGCGCATCGGCTTCAAGGATGCGATCCACGTCGAGGTGCAGCCTGACAACGCCGATTTCGACACCTCCGACATCCGCCACGCTTCGGTGCGCTGGCAGACGGTGGCCAAGACGTCGTACGGTGCCATCGGCCCGTCGGTGGTCGATCCGCGCACCGGAGAAATCCTCGACGCCGACATTGCGATCGACGCAAACAACGTGCGCGTCGTGCGCAACCTGCGCCACGAATACCTGCCGGCGCGCAAGGATGCGTTCGCTGCGTTCGCGGCGGCCACCAGCGGCAATGCGCCGGCGATGACGAATGCCGAGAGCTGCGACTACGACGATGCCGCCACCGAGGAATCGGCGTTCGGCATGTCGCTGCTCGAGGCGCGCGGCGAGCTCGATCCCAACGGCCCCGACGTCGACAAGTTCGTCGCTCTCTTCCTCAAGAACGTCACGATGCACGAGGTCGGCCACACGCTCGGCCTGCGCCACAACTTCCGCGCGTCGACGGTGTACGACGAAGCCGAGCTGTCCGACCCGGCGTTCACGGCGGCGCATGGCATCTCGGGCTCGGTGATGGAATACAACCCGTGGAATCTCGCGGTGAAGGGCGAACGCCAGGGCGAGTACGCGATGTCGACGCTCGGCCCGTACGATTACTGGGCGATCGAATACGGGTACAAGCCGGTCGATCCCGCGCAGGAGACGGCCGAGCTCGCGAAGATCGCCGCGCGCTCGAGCGAGCCCTGGCTCGCCTACTCCACCGACGAGGACGTCGCCTATTTCGCGATCGATCCGGCGGTGAACCAGCTCGATCTCGGCAGCGATCCGCTCGCGTACGCGAAAAAGCGCCTCGCGCTCGTGCACGAGCTGTGGCAGCGCACCGAGAGCATGACGCTTGCGCCCGGCGACAGCTATTCGATCCTGCGCCGCAACTTCACGCGCGGGCTCAACGAAGCGGGACAGGGCGCGCTCTACGCGTCGAAGTACATCGGCGGCCTCACGACGCTGCGCGATCACGCGGGCAGCGGCAGGCAGCCGTTCACGCCGGTGGACGCGACGAAGCAGCGCGCCGCACTCGCGATGCTGGCGAACGAAGTGCTGTCGGCCGGCAGCTTCGACTTCTCGCCTTCGTTCCTGCGCAAGATGACGATCTCGACGTTCGACATCGACGACGCGCAGGAGCTCGGCCGGCCGGCGCCGCCGCTCGACCTGTCGATCGACCAGCAGGTTCTCGGGCTGCAGCGCGGTGTGCTCGATACGCTGATGAGCCCGCCAATCGCGCAGCGGCTTCTGAACAACGCGGCGAAGGTCGACGATCCGAAGAACGCGCTCAAGCTTCCCGAGCTCTACGCGACGCTGCACAACGCGGTGTGGAGCGAGCTTGCGACCGGCAAGGACATCACGCTGTTCCGGCGCAACCTGCAGCGCGAATATGTGACGCGTGTCGCCGACGCGCTGCTCCGCCCATCGGGCTCGATGCCCGCCGACGCGCGCGCACTCCTGCGCGTGGAGGCAACGCGTCTTCGCGCCGATCTTCTCCGCGCACCGACGCGCCGGATGTCCGAGGAGGCGAAGGCGCACATCCTCGAGATGGCGGCCATGCTCGACGAAGCGCAGAAGGCGCCGATCGTTCGCCAGGCGGTTTGACCTCGCCTGCGAATCGTTCCAAGGCCGCGGGGCGCACTGCATCCCGCGGCGAGCGCGCGCCTGACGAGGCGCCCCGAGCGCGGGCGGCCGGGCGCGAAGCGCGCGGCCCGGCCAACCCGCCGCCAGCGTGGGGGGATCAAACCCGTCGCATCACCGAAACACTGACGCTCGCACCCGTGGACAACCGTGCGCTCGCCAACCTGTGCGGACCGCTCGACGCAAACCTGCGCCAGATCGAGGCGGCGCTCGACGTC
>Ga0207639_10002606_pt1 | contig 12097 bp, 10 predicted proteins | sample KBSCornC32_FD_184299 | JGI IMG/M metagenome (GOLD analysis project Ga0207639, IMG submission 184299) | Corn rhizosphere microbial communities from Kellogg Biological Station, Michigan, USA - KBS Corn C3-2 (SPAdes) (version 2) | ecosystem: Host-associated > Plants > Roots > Rhizosphere > Soil ...
GCGTGCGCGACCTTGCGCACCGACGTACCCAAGCCGGTATCGAGTGCCATCGCGGGCGTGGCGGATTCGGCGTCGACGCGTTACGTCGCCGGTGAAATCGCCGCGCACCCGGGCGAGTCCGGATTCCGCGTCCTGCAGGGCAATGCGAACGCGCTGATGAGCCGCGTCGTGCTCGCCGACAGCGCGCGCCATTCGATCGACGTGCAGTACTACATCTTCGTCAACGATTCGACCGGACGCCTGCTCGCACAGCGCCTGTTGTCGGCAGCCGACCGCGGCGTGCGCGTGCGCATCCTGCTGGATGACCTGGACATCTCGAAGGAAGACCGCCTGCTCGACGCGCTGGACGCGCACCCGAACATCGAAGTGCGCCTGTTCAACCCGTTCCGCTTCCGCCAGCGCTCGCTGCTTTCCAAGGCAGGCCAGTTCCTGATCGAAGGAGCGCGCCTGAACCGGCGCATGCACAACAAGTCGTTCATCGTCGACGGCATGCAGGCGATCGTCGGCGGCCGCAACATCGGCGACGCCTACTTCGATGCCGGCGACGACGTGCACTTCCGCGACCTCGACGTGCTCGCGATCGGACCGGTGGTGCCGCAGGTCGCGGCGATGTTCGACCGTTACTGGAACAGCGACGCGGCTTTCCCGGTCACCGCCTACGGCGCGGACGCGAACGCGGACCACCTCGCGCGCCTGCGCGACCGCCTGCTGCGCGAAGCGCGCGCGTTCAGCGAAAGCGACTACGCGCAGGCGGCCGCCGAGGAAATGCCGAACGGCCCCAGTGCCGAGCGCAAGGGTGCCTGGTACTGGGGCGACGCGCGGCTGGTCGCGGACGACCCCGAGAAAGTCGATCCCGACGTCGAGCGCAATACGATGCATATTGCTCCGGCGGTCAAGACGGTGCTCGACGGCGCGCGCCAACAGGCGCTGCTGGTGTCGCCGTACTTCATCCCGGGCAAGCTCGGTGTGCAATTGCTCGCGGCGCTCGCGCAGCGCGGTGCCGAGATCGAAGTGCTGACCAATTCGCTGGCGGCGACCGACGAACCGGAGGTACACGCCGGCTACGCGCGCTATCGCGAGGACCTGCTCGATGCGGGTATCGCGCTGTACGAGTTCAAGCCGATTGGTGGTCGCACCGGCCAGCGCGCGTACGGTACTTCGTCCGGCGTCAGCCTGCATGCGAAGACGATGGTGGTCGACCATCACCAGGTGTTCGTCGGTTCGATGAATTTCGATCCGCGTTCGCGCTCGCTCAACACCGAGATGGGCGTGATCGTCGACAGTCCGGGGCTCGCCGGTGCGATCGAGCGCTTCTTTGCGAGCGCGAGCGCGCCGGACAATGCGTATCATGTCGTGCTCGATGCCGGCGACGGCGGCAGCAAGACGATGCAATGGATCACGCGTGAAGGCGAGGTCGAGCGGCGCTACACGCATGATCCGCAGACATCGGTATGGAAGCGCACCAAGGTGCAGCTGCTGGGCCTGCTGCCGATCGAAGGCCTGCTGTAGGGCGCCGCCGTGCGCGAGCACGAAGTCCCCGCGGGCCGGCAATCGTGGAGGCGGCATGCGCGCTTGCGCATGCTGCTGCCGGTATTGCTCGTTGTCACGGCGGTCGCCCTCGCGTGGCATGCGGGGTTCGTCCCCACACGCGCGCTGCTCGCCGACCTGCTCGCCGATGCCATGCGATTGCGTGAATCCCCGTTTGCGGTGCCGGCGTGCGTGCTCGCGTTCGTCGTCGGGGGCATCCTCGCATTCCCGGTCAACCTGCTGATCGCCGCGAGCGTGGTCGTGTTCGGACCGTGGCTCGGCGGCGGCTGCGCGCTCGCCGGCGTGCTCGCGAGCGCGGCGACGCTGCATGCGATCGGTCGGCGCCTGCCGCTGCGCTGGTCCGCGCGGTTGCATCATCCGCGCTGGCGCCGCGTGCGTGAGCGCCTGCTCGACCATGGCGTGCTCGCGATCGCGTTCCTGCGGCTCGTGCCGGTCGGCCCCTACAGCGTCATCAGCCTGCTCGCCGGCGCACTCCACGTGCGTTCGCGCGACTATCTCGTCGGCACCGCGCTCGGCATGCTGCCCGGCATCCTCGTGTACGCGGCATTCGTCGATCGCGCGCGCGCGGCGCTCGCCGATCCGCAGCCGCGCGCATGGCTGGTGGTCGCCGGCATCATCGCGTTCGCCATCGTGCTCGCGCTGGGCCTCGCGGCGTGGCGACGCCGCAGCGACGGCGCTCCGGAATGAACACGTTGCGCGTCGCGACCTGGAACGTGCACGGCGCGGTCGGGCTCGACCGCCGCTGCGACCCGGCGCGGATCGCCCGCATCGTCGTCGAGCTCGATGCCGACGTCGTCGCTCTGCAGGAGGTCTGGCTGCCGCGCGGGCGCACCGCGGACTTCTGCGTGATGCTCGCCGGCGCCAGCGGGCTGCACTGCACGTTCGCGCCGACGTTCGACAAGCGCGGCCAGCCGTTCGGCAACGCGCTGCTTCGTCGCGCGTCGGCGTTGCGCGACGAGGTGGTCGACCTCGCGATCGGTCGGCGCGAACCGCGCAACGCGATCGACGCGCTGCTCGACCTCGACGGCATGCGCCTGCGCGTCGTCGCGACGCATCTCGGCCTCGCCGCCACGGAGCGGCATGTCCAGGCCGGATGGCTCGCGCAGCGAGTCCGCGCAGACCGCACGCCGTGCGTCGTGCTCGGCGACTTCAACGAATGGCGCGCCGTCGGTGCGCTCGCCCCGCTGCGCGACATGGTGGCCGGTCGTGCGCCGGCGACGTTCCCGTCCGCACTGCCCATCGCTTCGCTGGATCGCATCCTCGCGCAGCCCGCGTCGCTCGTGCGCGAGCGTCACGTGCCGGCGTCGCCGCTCGTGCGCATCGCATCGGATCATCGGCCGCTGGTCGCGACGATCGCGCTCGATCGCCTCGCATGACGCGGCTGCCTTGTCGCGCTCAGGCCCGAGTCAGCGCCGGGGCGTCCACGCTCGTGCATGCGATCCAGGAGATGCGCCAATGATCCGCAAGCTGAAATCCGGCGAATACCGCCTCTACTCGCGCAAGGCCGATCCGAAGACCGGCAAGCGGCGCAACCTCGGCACGTTCAGGAGTCGCGCGGCGGCGGAGAAACACGAGCGCGAAGTGCAGTACTTCAAGCGGCACGGTTGAGCGTCGATGTGCATCGTTCGCCCGCAGCGACCGACAGGCTCAGCATTCGATCACGTTGACCGCGAGGCCGCCGCGTGATGTTTCCTTGTACTTGTCCTGCATGTCCCGACCGGTATCGCGCATCGTCTTGATGACCTTGTCGAGACTGACCTTGTGCTTGCCGTCGCCGCGCATCGCCATGCGCGAGGCATTGATCGCCTTGACCGAGCCCATCGCGTTGCGTTCGATGCACGGGATCTGCACGAGGCCGCCGATCGGGTCGCAGGTGAGGCCGAGGTTGTGCTCCATGCCGATTTCGGCGGCGTTCTCGATCTGCCCCGGCGTGCCGCCGAGTGCGGCGGTGAGTCCGGCTGCGGCCATCGAGCAGGCGACGCCGACCTCGCCCTGGCAACCGACTTCGGCGCCGGAGATCGAGGCATTTTCCTTGTACAGGATGCCGACCGCGGCCGCGGTCATGAGGAACGTGCGCACGCCCTGGACGTTCGCGCCCGGGCAGAAACGGTCGTAGTAGTGCAGTACGGCCGGAATGATGCCGGCGGCGCCATTGGTCGGGGCGGTGACGACGCGGCCGCCCGCGGCGTTCTCCTCGTTGACCGCGAGCGCATAGAGGTTCACCCAGTCGAGCGTGGTCAGCGGGTCGCGCATCGCCGCCTCGGGCTTGGACGACAACTCCGCATGCAGCGCGGGTGCGCGACGCGCGACGTGCAGGCCGCCGGGCAGGGTGCCTGCTGCGCGGATGCCGCGCGCGACGCAGGCCTGCATCGCGCTCCAGATCTCGTCGAGGCCGGCGTCGATCTCGTCGCGCGTGCGCCAGGCGAGCTCGTTCGCGTACATCAGCTCGCTCATGTCGAGCCCGCTCTCCGCGCAGCGCTTGAGCAGCTCGTCGCCGGAATGGAATGGATGCGCCAACGGCGTCTCGTCGGCGACGATGCGGTCTTCCGCCGCTTCGTCCTGGTTGACGACGAAGCCGCCGCCGACCGAGTAGTAGTCGCGCGTGGCGATCGTGTTGCCGTCGGCATCGAATGCGGTGAAGCGCATGCCATTGGTGTGGAACGGCAGCTTCTGCCGCTTGTTCATGATGAGGTCGTTCTTCTCGTCGAACGCGATCTCGTGGCGACCGTGCAGGTTGATGCGTTTGCTGCTGCGGATGCGCTCGAGCGCCGCCGGAATCACGTCGGGATCGATCCGGTTCGGCCAGTGGCCCTCGAGACCCATCAGGACCGCCTTGTCGGTCCCGTGGCCGCGCCCGGTCAGGGCGAGCGAACCGAACACTTCGGCGCGTATGCGCGCGGTGCGCGCGAGATCCGCGCCGCCGTTGCCTTCGACCAGCCAGCGTTCGACGAAGCGCGCGGCGGCACGCATCGGCCCCACGGTATGCGAGGAAGACGGTCCGATGCCGATCTTGAAAAGGTCGAAGACGCTGACGGCCATGGTCGCACTATGGAGTTGGACGAGCCGCTATTCTACGCGCTCCCCACCGGCGGCTGGCCACGATGCGCCTTGTGCTGTACCAGCGTGACGATTGCCCGCTGTGCGATCACGCGCTCGCCGTGCTCGCGACCGCGCGCGCACCGGAATTCGCCAGCGTATGGATCGACGACGACGCGGAACTGGAGGCGCGCTACGGTGCGCGCGTGCCGGTGCTGCGCGACGAGGACGAAGGGCGCGAGCTCGACTGGCCGTTCGATCAGGAACTACTCGCGGAGTTCCTGCATCGGCGCGCGCAATCGTAGGCCGGACGAGCGCGATCGGTCGCCGCGGTTGTGCTCGTTGTCGAGATCGCCCATGTGCGGGGGTCTATTCGAAGTCGTCGGCGAAGATGACGTCGTCGGTGACGCGCGCGACCACGAAGTCGATGTGATCGTTGTCGACGGAATTCAGCGCGCCGCCGAGCACGATCTTCGAGCCCTGCAACGCGATGCCGTTGAACAACTGTCCGGCCGGCGTGCTTTGCTGGAAATCGTATTGGCGCTTGCCGACCGCACCGAAGCTCGAATCGGGCGTGCCGTTCGGGCGCAGTCGCATGAGCGTCGCGTACTCGTAGGCAGGCGGCGCTTGCAGGCCGATCGAGGTTCCGGCGATGTACAGGCGCCCGTTACCCTGCTCGAGGATCGCGAGGCCGTAGTCGACACCGTTCGGTGCGAGATCGTACGCGATCACGGTCTTGCCACCGAGGCCGAAGCCGGCGTCCGGCGAGCCGTCCGGCAGCAGGCGCGCGACGGCGACGTCCGGGTTCGCCGGATTGGACACGGTGCCCGAGTTGGTGCTGGAGTCGGCCGCGCCGGCCAGCACGATGCGCTCCTGCCGGTCGATGTACATACCGAGCGCCTGATCGTTGTTGGCGCCGCCCGCGCCACCGAGGTCGAACGCAAGCGTCGCACGACCATCGGCGTTGAAGTTCGGATCGAGCGCGCCCGTCGTCAGTAGGCGTGCGACGGCCATGTCGGCGCCGCCTGGCGTGCCGTGGTCGGCCGATCCGGCGACCACGATGCGGCCGGTGTCGTCGAGCGCGACAGCCTGGGCCGCGTCGTTGCGCGTGGTGCTGCCGACGAGATCGAACGCGACCGTCGCGCGGCCGGTCAGATTGAAGCCGGTGTCGCGCGTGCCGTCCGTATTGAGTTGCAGGATGGCGAAATCCGTTCCGTTCGCAGCCGTCGAAGCCGAGCCGACGACGATGATGCGGCCGTCCGGGCGCAGCGTGACCGCCGTCGCGGTGTCCGCATTGTCGCCGCCGAGGTCGAACGTGACGACGGTCTTGCCGGTCCCGGCACCGAACCCGGCGGTGTCGAGCGTACCGTCGGCGTTGAGGCGCGCGATCGCGAAATCGTTGTTCGCGCTGGCGGCCACGTGCGTGTAGCCGGCGAGCACGATCTTGCCGTCCGTCTGCACTGCGAGACCGGCGCAGAAATCCTCGTTGCCGCCGAAGTCGACGGTGGTGCGACCGTCGAAGCTGAAGCTCGTGTCGAGGTTGCCGTCGGGGGTGAAGCGTGCGACGTAGAAGTCGTAGGTGCCGGTGTCGCCCTCGGTACTGCAGATGACGATCTTGCCGTCGGGCTGCACGGCCATGCCGGCTTTGATGGCGGCAAAGCCGTCGAGGATGCCGCTGATGCGGAAGCCGCTGGTGCCGAATGTAGGATCAAGGTCGCCTTCGGCGGCGTGCACGGGGGCGCCCAACACGAGCGCAAGCCCGATCAGGGTGATTCGACGCATGGTGGTTCCCTCCCTCAAGGCTGGAGCAGTCTACTCCTCCTCCCGGCGGCGTTCCTCAGGCCGCTGGGACCTGGCCGTGGGCGGCCTCGACCGACGGCGTGCGCCAGCCCGTCTTCACGCCCCAGACGTAGAAAACGAGGCCGACCGCGGCGACCACGACGAGGTCCCAGCCCCACGTCAGGTAGCCCTTGCCGCCGAACTTGTCGCTGCCGGCCCACGACAGCACCGCGATCGACGGCAGGTACGCAATCAACCACCACGCGCCGCGCAGCTGGCGACCGAAGTCGGCCCAGCCGGCCTGCCACTGGAAGTAGAAGTAGATCGGCAACGCGACCACGATGAGCAGGATGATCTCGCCGGTCAGCGGCCACTTCGCCCAGTACAGCAGTTCGGTCGCGAAGATGAAGGCGAGTGCGGCCAGCACGGGCAGGCCCTTCAGGCGGAACGGGCGATGCATCTCCGGCGCGGTGCGTCGCAGGGCCATCGCGCTGACCGGTCCGGTCATGTACGAGATGATCGTCGCGACCGAGATCACCGCCGCGAGCGTGCCCCAGCCGCGGAACTTGAACAGGAACACGAACGAGACGGCCAGGTTGAACCACATCGCCGCGCGCGGCACGCCCCACACCTCATGCAGCTTGCCGAACATCTTCGGCATCGTGCCGTTGCGTTCCATGCCGAAGATCATGCGCGCGGTCGTCGCGGTGTAGGTGATGCCGGTACCGCTCGGACTGACGAACGCGTCGAAGAACAGCAGGTTCGCGAGCCAGACGATGCCGAGCAGCTTGGCGAGGTCGGCGAACGGCGAACTGAAATCGATGCCGTGCCATCCGGCCTTCGCGAGCAACTCCGGCGGCACCGCGCCGATGTAGGCGACCTGCAGGATGAGGTACACGATCGTGGCGAGGCCGATCGAGCCGAGCACGGCGAACGGAATGCTGCGCCCGGGGTTGCGAGCCTCGCCGGCGAGGTTTACCGGGCTCTGGAAGCCGTTGTAGCTGAACACGATGCCCGCGGTCGCGACCGCGGTGAGCACGGCCGCGAAATCGATGATGTGCGAATCACCGTGGATGCCGACCGAGAAATTGCCTGGATGGAACCCGCTCATGATCAGGGTGATTCCGGCCAGCGCGGGCACGACGAGCTTGAACATCGTGATCGCCGTATTGGAATGCGCGAACAGTTTCACGCTCCAGAAGTTCAACAGGAAGTAGACGACGACGAGCACGGCTGCGATCGCGAGGCCGGTCTCGGTGAGTTCGCCGTGCCCTCCGGGCACCCTGATGTAAAGGTCTTTCGCCCACTGCCAGTCCCAGCCGGCCATGTACTGCACCGAGGCTTCGGCTTCGATCGGAATCACCGACACGATCGCGATCCAGTTCGCCCACGCGCCGATGAAGCCGACCAGCGAGCCGTGCGAGTAGTGGCTGTAGCGCACCATCCCGCCCGACTCGGGAAACATCGCGCCGAGTTCGGCGTAGGTCAGTGCGATCGTCGTGATGACCGCCGCGCCGATGACCCACGCCCAGATCGCGTCAGGGCCGGCGAGGCCGGCCGCCTTCCACGCACCGAACAGCCAGCCGGAGCCGATGATCGAACCAAGCCCGGTCAGCATCAGCGCGAAGGGGCCGACGGTGCGGCGGAGGGAAGATGGATTCGACATGCAGGACCCCAGCTCGCCGCGACCGCGGCCTCGAATGGCGATGGTCGCAGGTCGGGTCGCGAATGTCAGCGGCCGCCGGAGCAGGCCAGCCCCGCCGCGAACCCGCCTCGGCCCTGTGGGCGCGTCTTCAGCCGCGATGCGTCATTGCGGTCACCTCTCCCGCCTGCGGGAGAGGTCGCGCCGAAGGCGCGGGTGAGGGGAGAGCGGAGCGCAGCCATTCGCACGACAGCCGAAGAGGCGATGCCCGGCGCAGGGCGACCCGCGTCAGGCTGAAGGAGGCGAACACCCCGCGATGCCCGTTCCTGCGAAGCACCGATGCGAAGACTCGGGTCGCAGCGCTCCAGCGCCTTCCTGCGCGCGAATCCAATGCAATGCGGGTTTCTCCTGATCGAAAGCAGGTTTTATCTGCCATGAAGCACGAAAGGCCTGCTTTCGGTCAGCAAAAACCTGCTATCGATCAGGAGAAGCCCGTTGTTGATCCGGTCGGTGGAGGTCATCACGGGGTCGACGCGTCGAAGCCATCGACAAAGAGCGCATCCGACACCAGCCGCGTCGCGTACAGCGCGGACACGTAGGGCACGCCATCGGTCGTGCCGACCGGGATCGGGCGACCGTCCTGCAGCGCGATCGCGCGCCCGGTGACGTGCGTGCCATCGACGCCGGCAGGGACGCTGATGCGTACGAGACCGGCGTCGCCGAACGTCGCATCGGGCGTGCCGTCGGCATCGATGCGCAGTACGGTGAATTCGCGTGCGGACGTTGCAGGATCGCGCGTGGAGCCGAGCAACACGCAACGACCGTCGCTGCCGCAGGCGATCGCGCTGTTGCGCCACGCGAACGTCGGACCGAGCGACGCGGAGACCCAGCCGGCGTTGCCGAAGCCGGTGTCGACATGGCCGTCGGCGTCGATGCGCAGCAGGCACAACGCGGGATCGGCGCCGGCGTAGGGATCGCAGATGCCGCCGATCGTCAGGCGGCCGTCGCGTAGAACGGCGGGGCCTGTGTTGTCGTCCGATCCGGCGTGACGGTTCGCGGTGAAGATGCCGGCCGTGCCGAAGGTGTCGTCGCGCGCGCCATCGGCGGCGAGCCGCACGGCGAGCGCGCTGTAGTTCGCCGAAAACGGTACGAGGTTCGCACGGCCGCTCAGCCAGACGCGGTCGGTGGCATCGCTGGCCACGCCGAGGAAGATCGTTGCCTGCCGTTTCGACGCACCGGAACCGGCGAGCACGTAGCGTCCGCCGGACGCGAACGGCGTATCGAGCACGCCGTCGACCGACAGCCGCGCCGCGACGCCGACGCTCGGACCCCAGGCATTGCCTGCATGGGCGGCGCCGGCGCCGGCGAGCAGGATGCGCGCGTCGCCGTCGCGCGCGATCGCGAATGCGGTCATCGCTTCGAAGCCGAGATCGTCGAACGCGATCGTCGCGATCCCGCCGGCACCGAAGCTCGCGTCGATGCGGCCGTCCGCCAGCAGGCGCGCGACACCGAAGCCGCCGATGTTGCCTGCGGCGAGCACGCGGCCGTCGTGCAGTGGCAGCAGCGACCAGATCGCAGGCAGTGCATTCGTTCCCGTCGCCGTCGCAATCACCGCGATGCCGTGGTCGCCGAAGGACGGGTCCGGTGCGCCGTTCGCGAGCAGGCGCCAGACGACGGCCTGGTTCGGCATATCTCGCGTGGCGAATGCCCAACGCGTTCCAGCGATGAGGATGCGATCGTCGTCGGCGATCGCGACGGCGAACGCGGACAGGCTCGCATCGGCCGGCGCGAGCACGACATGGCCATCCGCACCGAATGCGGAATCGATGTCGCCGTCAGCGGCCGAAGCTGCCGGAAGCATGAAACACGCGGCCAGCACGATGGTACGCATCGGAGCCTCCACGCAACGCCGCGTCAGGCTACGCCCTGGCGACCGCGGCGGCAACGTGAGCCCGCATCGGACGCGCGCCTGATTACCCGCGCACGCGATCTTGCGGTTGGTATGGTGAGGTACAACAATCGATTTCGAACGCAGGCGCCCGCTTCGCGGTTCGGCAGCCGCGTGACCGCATCCGCGCCATGCGCACCGAAGGAGTCCAGGTGGCCATATCCGTGCTCTTCATGTCCATGTCGCTCGACGGGTACATCGCCGGCCCCGACGACGACATCGATCATCCGGGCGGCAAAGGGTTCGATCGTTTGCACGCATGGTTCGGCGATTTCTCCCGACCTTCCGGAGCGGTGGGCGATTTGTGGGACGAATGGAATCCGCCGGGCGCGATACTGGTGGGCCGGCGCACGGTCGAGCAGGTCGATCACTGGGGCGGCGACAATCAGGGCGTACCCATTTTCGTGCCGAGCCACCGACCGCCGGATCCTTCGGTGGCGAACTATCCGCGCGTGAAATATGTGCCGGACGGGATCGAAAGCGCCATGGCGCAAGCCCGGGCGGCTGCGGGGAACCGGATCGTCCTCGTGCACGGTGCCTATACTGCGCAACGCGCGCTCGAGGCCGGGGTGCTGGATGAGCTGCAGATCCATCAGATACCGGTGCTGTTCGGTGCGGGTCGTCGCCTGTTCGAGTTGCTGCCGTCGCGCATCGAACTGGAGATCGTCCGGGTGATCGACACGCGGGACGCCACGCACATCCGTTACCGCGTTCGGCGCTGATTGATTCCAACGTCCCAGCGGAGCGTGACATGACGCGCAAAGACGTTGCCGACGTCGCGGGCGCCTGCAGGAGATCGCCACGATGACACCAGGCATCGGGCGAGAAACAATCCTGCGTCGACGCCGCCGCACCGATGAGGGGCTCGGAACGGCGACGCGACGCAGGCCGGCAGAGGTCATCGCGCCGCAGGGACGGCGCGGGGGAGTGACCGGTCCGCTCAGTCGGTGATATTGACGGCCTCGATGATGTGCATGTCCGGATAGCCGATGCTGGCGGTTGCGGTCGGATCGGCGATGTTGCACGAGGTCGAGCTGATGAAGCTCGGATGCGTCTCGGCCGATGTCGTCGAGCCGATGTAGAAGACCGTGCCGTCCGCGCTGCCATCGTCCGTCGATACTTCCACGACGAGATCGTTGCCGACGGTGTCGGCGACGGTGCCCGTGACGGGTACGGTGACCGAGGTCAGCATCGCATTCACGGGCGACGTCACCACAGCCTGGCCGATCGGGGTGAGCTGGCCGATGTCGATCGTATCGACGGTGACCGTGTGCGGGATCGTGTACAGCGTGACGGTCATGTTCGGCGCTCCGGTGGTCTGCTCGATCGATACCTCGACGCTGGTGACATTGGCGGCCGTGGTCACGGCGTACTCGCTGAAGTCGTAGCGTCGCCAGTACTGGTTGTCCGCGGTGGTGCCGTCGCTGGAGTGGCCGCACGCCACCGAGTTCTGCGCCACCGGCGTGCTGTCGCTCGTCTGCGAGAGTGTGGCCGGGACGCTGGCCGCCTCGAATCCGTCGGCGAAAATGCGATCGACCACGTCGGTGGTGCAGGTCACGCCCACGCTGTCGACGTCAGCGCCGGCGACGGTGCCGCTGCCGTTCGTGACGGAGCAGGTCTGCGCCGGATTGCCGGGCTGGGCCGACACGGTGACCGCGTAGTGGCTGCTGTCGTTGATCGGCGTCGTGAACACGAAGCTGCCGTCCGCGACGATCGCGAGATCGTCGCCGCCGCCCTGCCGCAGCACGAGGCCGCTGCCGACGAGTCCACTGACCGAGCCGCCGATCGTGTAGGTCGATGGCGGCGTCGGATTGAGCTCGAAGAAGTAGGCTGCACCGGGCATCGTGTTGCTCGGCGAACGCCACAACCACGAACCGACCAGGGCCGTATCGCCGTCGAGCGTCACCGGAAGTCCGAACTGGTAACTCGGAGCGCCGTCGCTGGCCACGAAGCGTTGCGTCTCGACGAACGTGCCCGACGATCCGTCGAACGCGTAGACCGCACCCTGCGCGGTGGCCGCACTCCAGCCGTCCGCGCCGATCAGCGCGGTCGTGCCCTGCAGCGCGACCGAATGGCCGAACTTGTCCTGCAGGGCGCCGTCGCTGGCAAGGAGTTGCTGGGTCTGCGTCCAGGTGCCGTTCGAG
>Ga0207639_10002610_pt1 | contig 12089 bp, 7 predicted proteins | sample KBSCornC32_FD_184299 | JGI IMG/M metagenome (GOLD analysis project Ga0207639, IMG submission 184299) | Corn rhizosphere microbial communities from Kellogg Biological Station, Michigan, USA - KBS Corn C3-2 (SPAdes) (version 2) | ecosystem: Host-associated > Plants > Roots > Rhizosphere > Soil ...
CGTCGAAGGCATGCCGTGGCTCGGCACCTTCCACTCGATCGGCGCGCGCATCCTTCGGCGCCACGCCGAGCTCGTCGGCCTCAAGGCCGATTTCACCATCCTCGACACCGACGACCAGGTCCGCCTGATCAAGCAGCTCATCGAGGCCGAAAACCTCGACGAGAAGCGCTGGCCGGCGCGCCAGTTCGCCGGCCTCATGGACAACTGGAAGAACCGCGGCTGGCTGCCCAAGGACATTTCGCCGGCCGAAGCCGCCCAGTTTGCCAACGGCCGCGGCCAAAAGCTCTACCAGCAGTACCAGGATCGCCTGAAAGTGCTGAACGCCGCAGATTTCGGCGACCTGCTGCTCGGCAACATCCAGATTTTCCGCGAGCATCCCGAGGTGCTGGCCGAATATCACCACCGCTTCCGCTACATGCTGGTCGACGAGTACCAGGATTCGAACGTCGCCCAGTATCTCTGGCTGCGCCTCCTCGCGCAAGGAAAGCCCGCGAGCGAAGCCAACATCTGCGTCGTCGGCGATGACGACCAGTCGATCTATGGCTGGCGCGGCGCCGAGGTCGACAACATCCTCCGCTTCGAGAAGGATTTTCCGGGCGCGAAGATCATCAAGCTCGAGCGCAACTACCGCTCGACCTCGAACATCCTCGCCGCCGCCTCCCATCTCATCGCCCACAACGAGAGCCGGCTTGGCAAGACGCTCCAGACCGATGTCGGCGAACAAGGCGAGCTCGTCGGCGTCACCTCCGTCTGGGATAGCGAGGAAGAAGCCCGCCAGATCGGCGAGGAGATCGAGCAGTACCAGCGCAAGGGCGAAACGCTGAACTCGATGGCCATCCTCGTCCGCGCCTCGTTCCAGATGCGCGAGTTCGAAGAGCGCTTCATCACGCTGGGCCTCAACTATCGCGTCATCGGCGGCCCACGCTTCTACGAGCGGCGCGAAATCCGCGATGCCCTCGCCTATCTGCGCCTGACCGTGCAGCCGGCCGACGATCTCGCCTATGAGCGCATCATCAACGTGCCCAAGCGCGGCATCGGCGACCAGACGCTGAAGCAGCTCTTCGACACCGCCCGCGCCCAGAACGTGCCACTCTTCGCCGCGACCCGCATGCTGGTCGAAACCGAAGAGCTCAAGGCCAAGCCGCGCACGACGCTCCGCGATCTCGTCGCCCAGTTCGACAACTGGGCCGAACGCGCCAAGCACGTGCCGCACGCCGAGCTCGCCGAGCAGATCCTCGACGAAAGCGGCTACACCGCGATGTGGCAGGCCGACAAATCGGCCGACGCGCCCGGCCGGCTCGAAAACCTCAAGGAGTTGGTCAACTCCATGCAGGAGTTCGAAACGCTCGGCGCCTTCCTCGAGCACATCGCGCTCGTCATGGACCGCGACCCCGAGGAAGCGGCCGACGCCGTCTCCATCATGACGCTGCACGGCGCCAAGGGCCTCGAGTTCAACACTGTGTTCCTGCCCGGCTGGGAGGAAGGCCTTTTCCCGAGCCAGCGCACGCTCGATGAAGGCGGCCGCGCCGGCCTCGAGGAGGAGCGCCGCCTCGCCTATGTGGGCATCACCCGCGCCCGCAAGCGCCTTCGCCTCTTCGTGGCGCAGAACCGCCGCGTCCGCGGCCTCTGGCAGGCGGCCCTGCCCTCGCGCTTCCTCGACGAGCTGCCGGCCACCGCTGTGGAAGTGAAGGACACCGGCTCCGCCTATGGCGGCTACGGCTATGGCGGCCGCACCGCGAGCCGCTTCAACACCTCCGACCCGTTCGATTCCGTCTACGAAACCCCCGGCTGGCAGCGCGCCCGCGCCCAGGCCGCGCAGCGGAAATCACCCGGCCCCCTCACCATCGACGGCGACCTCGTCGCCCGCTCCACCGACGACGGCCGCGGCAGCAAATACAAAGTCGGCGAACGCGTCTTCCACCTCAAATTCGGCTACGGCAAAATCGAGCAGATCGAAGGCAACAAGCTCTCGATCGAGTTCGAAAAAGCTGGTCGTAAGAAGGTGCTCGATAGCTTTGTGAGCAAGGGGTGAGGGCGCGCCGCGCCGTCGAGCGTCGGTCGCCAGCCTGTCAGTAGCCTGCGGATGAGCACCAGCATCGTCTTCGCCGTCTAGCCTCAAGCCGCGTGGGATGTCTTGCTAGCACCCACTATCGCCAATCCCGATGCGGAAAAGGCACACGTGTCGACCGAAACATTCGTTCGCGCTGCGCCAGTATTGTCACGCTCTCCGGGGAATGCACCACTCGTCGCAGTGGGGTGCGGGCTAGTCCTGCAAAGGGGGGAACTATGCGACACTTGGTGCCGATAGCGGCAATTGCGTCCTGTCTTATGATCGGTGGCGCCAATGCTGAGGATGGGGCGCGCGCTTATTTCCTGCTGCCGGCGGGCACCAACGACTTCGAATTGACCGCGACGTACGTCTATACCCAGCTCAACGGCACGATCGTCGACTCGGCGACGCTCACCCCCTCCTACCGGCACACGTTTGACCTCATGGGTGACTCGGCGACGCTCCTCATCGGGTTGCCGGTGGGGGCGCTGTCTGGAACGATCCATACGCCCTTTCTCGATTTCCCGGCCTCGACCGACCCGGCTCAGGGCGATTTTTTCATCGGCGGGACGCTTGGGCTCATCGGCGCGCCGGCGCTCTCGCCGATGGAATATGCGCAGTACCAGGCTGGCCTCCAGGTCAGCGTCTCAACCCGGCTGTTCCTGCCGACGGGCGACTACGACTCCTCGCGCCCGCTCAGCCTCGGCGGAAATCGGTGGTCCCTCCAGACGAACCTGCCGATCAGCTACGTTTTGGGCGGCTCGCTGGTGAATCCGCAATTGACCACCCTCGAGATCATGCCGTCGGTCCAGATTTTCGGCGACAACCCGGATTCCCCCGGTTCGCATGCGGTGACCAGCCAGGCGCCGCTCTATGGCCTCGAAGGTCACGTCACCCACAACTTCAACCCGATGATATGGGTCTCGGCCGATGCCTATGGTCTCTTGGGCGGCGAAACGACGGTTGGCGGCGTGGCGCAGGGCGACTCGCAGCAATCCGTTTCGGTGGGTGGAACGCTCGGTCTGACGTTCAGCCCCTCGTTTGCGGTTCGGATGAGCTATGACCAGAAGGTCTACTCGAAGGCGCCTGGCTCGGCCGGCAGCACGGCCATGGCCACCGCGGCGTTCCTCTTCTAGCGCGTGCGCAGCGGTACTAGCGAGCCTTCACGCCTCGGATCAGCCCCTGCCGCTTGTCGGTGCGAAAGACGCCGTCCTTCATCTGCGCAGCAATCATCCCGCGCATTGTCTCTAGCTGCGCCTCGGTAGCGCTGTCGCCCGGCGGATAGGACGTGAGCGTGCCGACGATGTCCTCGCCGTCGGTGATCCAAAGCTCGTCGCGATAGATCGAGGTGGTCACCTCCGGCAGCCGGGCGCGCATCGCCGCCTCCGCCGCTTCGATGCCGAAGGCAAGACCGCCGGGATCGCGCTCGTAGCCGCCGAAGGCAGCCGCGCCGAGCGCGTACATCTCGGCCATGTTGTCGTCGCCGTTGGTCGTGACGAGCAGCGCCCCGCCCGGCTTCAGCACGCGCACCATCTCGTCGATCGCCCGCCCCTGGTCGACCGCGTGGTAGAGCATGTGGCAGGCGAGCACCGCGTCGAACGAGGCGTCGGCGAACGGCAGTTCCTGGACGTCCGCCTCCCGCCCGGCGACCGCCCGGTAGCGATTGAGGCCCTTCACCCGCGCCATCGCCTCGCCCACCATGCCCTCGGACAGGTCGGCGAGCGTCACCGACGTTTCCGCCGGAAACCCTTCGGCAGTCCACATCCAGCCCGGTCCGCAGCCGATGTCGAGCACCTCGCCCTCGGCCGGCAGCCGCGCCTCGCGGGCGATCCAGTCGAACCAGCCGATCGGCGCGCGGCCATATTTGTGGATGTTGGCGCGCCGGGCGAGCTTCGAACTGTCGCGGTACTGCGCCTTGACGTTCTCCGTGCCCGCAATCGTCCCAAGCTGCGATTCCGCCACGCGGCCCTCCTCAAGCTGGATGGGATGTAGCGCAGGATGGCGACGATGTAGAGTTGTTGGTGCTTCCAACGACTGGCGTCCTTCACCGTGCTCTCAGGCGCCCGCCGCGTCATTGCTGCCGTAAACCCTTCGTAGCCCTCATGGTGAGCCTGTCGAACCACGAGGGCCGGGCTCAATGGATGCGGCCCATGGTTCGACAAGCTCACCATGAGGCAGTCGTTTTGATCCATTCGCCTCATCCTGAGGTGCGTGGGCGAAGCCCGAGCCTCGAAGGACCCTTGGTGACACACCGGACGTGGTTCGAGGCTCGCCTTCGGCTCGCACCTCACCCATGGGGATATTGGTGGCTTTGGTCCCTGCCTCCCCCGCGGCGTCATTCCGGCGGACGCCGGAATCCAGCGCGCAGGCCGGAGTCCGGCCTCGGCACCTCCGGTCCATCGCTGGGTCCGTGAGGGCAGGTGCTGTTGATCGCGCGGTGCACTGGATTCCGGCTTTCGCCGGAATGACGCCGTGGTGGGGAGACGATAAGGCCTCTAGCAACAACCTCATCCTGAGGTGCGAGGGCAAAGCCCGAGCCTCGAAGGACCCTCGGCGATGCACCGCGCGTGGTTCGAGGCTCGCCTTCGGCTCGCACCTCACCATGAGGAGTTGTTGAACGCGCATCGCACCTGGACGGTCACTCTCGCCATGAACCTCTCCTTGCCCTCATGGTGAGCCTGTCGAACCACGAGGGCTGGCTCCGTGCATGCGGCCCATGGTTCGACAAGCTCACCATGAGGCGGTGGTTGTCGGTCATCCGCCTCCGACGCGGTCATCCCGGCGAAAGCCGGGATCCAGTACTCGGCGAGTTAGCTGGAATACGCGACCGGCTGATGCAAGCTCGCACACGCTGAGCCTACTGGATTCCGGCTTTCGCCGGAATGACATGGTGGTTGGTGGGCGGCACTAGAAGCCACTACGCTCCATTGCCTCACCCTCATCCTGAGGTGCGAGGGCAAAGCCCGAGCCTCGAAGGACCTGCGGTGGCCCACGGCGCATGGTTCGAGGCTCGCCTTACGGCTCGAACCCCACCATGAGGCGTTGGTGGATGGACGGAACGCACCCCACCCACGGCGTCATCCCCGCGAAAGCGGGGATCTCCGTTTCTCGCAAACGCCTTGCACGCCAAAACGGAGATTCCCGCTTTCGCGGGAATGACCGGTGGGGAAAGCACGGCGTGCCCAACCGGGACGGCCCAAAATAACTTATCCCCGTCATCCACCACCGCCTTATCTTCCCCCCCATCCGCCGCGTGTCGCGCGATCATGACGAGTGAACCGGTGGCGGAGACTGGTGGCCGGGAGTCGTTCCGGCCCGAGTGGATGCGGATACCGTGATCCCGATGACAAAAGGATCGATCGGTCGCGGCGAGAACTGCAACTCTCGCCTAAATGCCTGATGATGCCGGCAGTGGCAAAATCAAGCAGGCCGGTTCCGGACTAGGTCTAAGGCCGGACTTTGTAAGTCGCTATCCACGGGAGAACCGGCCGCGTTGGCGAGGCCCTGTCTCACCTTCTTGCGGACTACCCGCTCCGGGATGGAGCCTCGCCAACGCCGCGACGCGGTTGAGGCACGGGAGCGTTCCCAGCAAAAGTGGGCACCACTTTTGCGGTTCGGGAGCGCGACCAACGAAAAGGCAGCATTGTCCGGGTCGCGCCGGATGATCGGTCATGCGCGCGTTGACTTGCCCCCGCCCGGCACGCCACAACGCCAAACGTCCACCGGATCGCCAGCCTCATGTCCCTTTCGCAACTCTCCGCCCCCCTCACCAAGGACCAAGCCTATGCGCTGGTCGACGCGGTGATGGAGCGCGACGATCTCGCCCTCAACGCCTCGGCCCACGAAGACCAGGAAACCGGCGAATGGGTGTTCGAGGCGACCTGCGCCGCCGAGCCCGACCTTGATTCGTTTGCCGAGCTGGCGCGGACAACCCTCGGCGGCGACGTCGCTTTTTCGGTCGAGCCCATCGATCCCGAGGTCAACTGGGTGGCCAAGTCGCTCGAAGGTCTCAAGCCGGTAGTCGCCGGCGGATTCTACCTCTACGGCAGCCACGAAGCCGCGCCGCCGCCGGCCGGCCTCACGGCGATCCGCATCGATGCCGCCGAGGCCTTCGGCACCGGCCACCACGAGACGACGACAGGCTGCCTCGAGGCGATCGACCAAACACTGAAGCGCCGCCGGCCGCACCATATGCTCGATGTGGGCACCGGCACCGGCGTCCTCGCTATCGCGCTCGCCAAGCGCCTGCACCGGCCGGTGGTCGCGACCGACATCGATCCCATCGCCGTCAGGACCGCCCACAACAATGCCCGCGACAATGGCGTCGGCAACGAAGTGTTCGCCATCGAGGCGACCGGCCTCGATCACCGCGTCATTGCCGCCAACGCCCCTTACGACCTCATCGTCGCCAATATCCTCGCCGTGCCCCTCCAGGCCCTGGCCCCCTCGATTGCCCGCGCCGCGGCGCCCGGCGCGACCGTCATCCTCTCCGGCATCCTCAACGAGCAGGCGCAGCGCGTCGGTGCCGCCTACCTGCTGCAGGGCCTGCCGGTACGCCAGCGCATCATCAAGAAGGAGTGGACGACCCTGGTCCTCGAAAACGGCTGAGCGGCCTGCGCGCAAAAGAAAATCCCCGGAAATTTGATCCGGGGATTGCGAACGGCCTGCATGGGGCCGGAGGTCCGCGCCGCAGCAGCGCGAAGAATTTTGGCTCAGGGGCGCTTGGTGATCGCGCCGATGAGCTGGTGCTGGCGGCGGTAACCCACCTGCCGCGTTGCTTCGCGAGCGCGGACATCGACAATTGCGCTCAGCGCCTTGCGGAAATCGTTCTTGGTCTCAACCATCATACAAATCCAAATCAATATGCAGCATCGCCCCGCCGCAGTCCGGTAGATAACGAGCCACTAACGCCTGCACCAGAGTTGCAACTACAAACCAGCCATGCCGAACATGCAGGGCCGCTTAATGAGAGCTAAATCGTGATGGTTAAGGCCTTTTCCGCCGCGCAGTTCCAGAGTTTCGAGACCAAAGCCGACCGTTCGGCCGTGGCGCCGCGGGTCAAGGCGCTGCGCGCCGAGATCGCGGCGGCGGGGCTCGATGCCTTCCTCGTGCCGCGCGCCGACGCACATCGCAACGAATCGGTCCCGGCGAGCGAGGCGCGCCTCGCTTACGTCACCGCGTTCACCGGCTCGGCGGGCCTCGCCATTATCGGCCTCAAGCGCGCCGGTCTTTTCGTCGACAGCCGCTATACCCTCCAGGCGCCCGCCCAGACCGACACCAAGCTCTTCGACGTGTTCGAGGTGCCGACCACCTCGCTTGCCGCCGAAATCGCCCGCTTCGTGCCGAAGGGCGGCAAGATCGGCTACGACCCCTGGTTGCACACGCCGGGCGAGATCAAGGACCTCACGCAAAAGCTCGGCGGTTCGGCGACGCTCGTTCCGACCGCCAATCTCGTCGACCGCACCTGGGCCGACCGGCCGGCACCACCCGCCAGCGACATCGAATTCCTCGGCGACAACCGCGCTGGCAAATCGGCAACCGACAAGCTCGCCGAGCTCCGCACGTCCCTTGCCGCCGACGATGCCGACGCGGTCGTGCTGACGCTGCCCGAATCGATCTGCTGGCTGTTCAACATCCGCGGCCGCGACACGCCCAACACCCCGTTCGTCCTCGGTTTCGCCATCGTGCCCCGGCGCGGCACGCCGACCCTGTTCCTCGACGGCGGCCGCATCGATGCCGGGCTGAAGGCCCGGCTCCAGGATGTTGCCCGGCTCGCCGACGCCAAGACCCTGATGGCTGCTCTTAGCCGGCTCGGCGCCGGCAAACGCCGGGTCTTGATCGATCCGGCCAGCGTACCGGCGGCGATTGCCGATACGCTGCAGCAGGCCGGGGCCGCCCTCGTCGAAAAGCGCGATCCGGTCCTGCTGCCGAAATCGAAGAAGAACGCCGCCGAGATCGACGGCATGCGCGAGGCACATCGGCTCGATGGCGTGGCGCTGGCCAAATTCCTCGCCTGGTTCGATGCCGAAGCGCCCAAGGGCAAGCTCACCGAGATCGGCATCGTCACCGCGCTCGAGAGTTTTCGGCGCGACGAGCCCTCATGCGTCGATGCGAGCTTCGATACCATTGCCGGCGCCGGCCCGAATGGCGCCATCGTCCACTACCGCGTCACCACCGAAACCGACCGCCGCCTTAAGGCCGGCGAGCTGATGCTGATCGATTCGGGTGCCCAATACCTCTCGGGCACCACCGACATCACCCGCACCATCTCGACCGGCAAGACCACAGCCGAGCAGCGCGATCGCTATACCCGCGTGCTCAAAGGGATGATCGGCATCGCCACCGCCCGCTTTCCCCGCGGCACTTCGGGCGCGCAGCTCGATATCCTGGCCCGTCAGCATCTCTGGCAGGCCGGCGTCACTTACAACCACGGCACCGGTCACGGCGTCGGCGCCTTCCTCTCGGTGCATGAGGGCCCGATCGGCATTTCGCCCCGCTATGCGACCCCGCTGGAGCCGGGCCAGATCATTTCGGACGAACCCGGCTACTACAAGGAAGGCGGCTACGGCATCCGGATCGAGAACCTGGTGATGGTCGTCGAAAGCCCCGTCGGCGGCGGCAGATATCTCGAATTCGAGACGCTGACCCTGGCTCCGATCGACACCCGGCCGATCGAGCTTTCGCTCCTGACCGCCTCCGAGCGCGACTGGCTCAACGCCTACCACGCCGGCGTCTACAAGAAGTTGTCCCCGCTGCTGCCCGCCGAGGTAAAAGCTTGGCTCAAGGCGGCAACGAAGCCGGTGTAAGGGAGGCTAGTTCACAGCCCAGGGATCATTTGCCAGGAGCCAGGAGAGGAGCCAGTGCTGATCGGCGCCGAGCGAGGCCACGTCGTCGACCTTCCACCCCTGCGTCGCCGTCTTCTGCAGCGATATCGTCAGCACGCTCGGGTGGTCGAAGTTCTTGTAGGTGACGTTGACCACCGCATGGTCGCCATCGACCACCGCGTCGGTGATCGACAGGTCGAGCAGCAGATAGTGCTTGGCGTTGACGAAGGGATCGAACACGGGTTCGCGCGTCGCCGCGACATCGATCTTGGTGCCGATCCCGCCCGAATATTCGGCCTGCTGCAGGTGCTTGGCGAAGAGGTTCTTGAGCCCGTCCGTGTAGTAGCCCTCGATGTTCGCCGGCTGCTCGCCGCGCGTATAGGGCTGGTAGATCGCCTGGACCAGCGCCTTCGGGTCGTCGAAATTATCGGCGCGCGCGGCGCCGCCAAAAAGGAGTGCCACGGCCACTCCGAGCAGGAAAATGCGCATGTTTTGCCCCACGCTGCTTCGCGTCTAGGGGCCTTGGCTAGCAGCGCCGTCTGGCCGAAATTTTGCGCAAAGACGACCAAATCTTGCCGAGCGTGGCGACAGCGCGGCAATTGTGTCTGGTCAGTTTCCGCCGGTGCTGCCCGCGCTGTTGTCGGTCGTACCGGCATCGCCCGCGCCGGAATCGGTCGATCCCGAGGCGTCCGAGCCAGCGTCGCCCGATGCGGAATCGCTGCCGCTCCCCGTCGAGTCGCTGTTATCCGGCGTAAGGAGCGTCGTGAGCTTCCAGGTGCTGTCCGGCGTCAGCGACTCGATATCCGAGATCTTCCAGCCGCCGCCTTCCTTGACGAGCGAGAACATCAGCGACTGCGGCTGGTCGAAATTCTTGAACGTCACCGGCACCTTGACGCCCTGCCCGTCCGGCGCCGGATCGCCAATCTTGAGCTCGGTAAGTTGGTAGTCCTGCCCGTTGACGAAAACATCGAAGTCGACCGGCCCGACCTCGTCCTCGCCGGCCGCCTCGTCCGCCGCCTTGAACATGGCGTTGAGCTCGGTGGTGTAGAGGATGTCGTTGTCGTCCTGGAAATTGCCGCTCGCATAGGGCGCGTAGGCGTATTGGAGCAGCGCCTGCGGGGTGTCGAACACCTTTGGCGCCGCGGTCGCGGCCAAGGCGGGCGCTGCGGCGAAGAGCAACAGGGCAAGGGCAACGAGCAAACGGCGCACGGCAAATCTCCCGAGGCGAAGGCGGCGAATCAACTGGCCGCGCCGCACATTCTCGCACGGCGAACGGCCGACCGGATGCCGCTACGTGTTGACCAGCGTGAACCAGTCGTCTTCCGAAATCACCTTGACCCCGAGCCGCTCGGCGTCGCGCAGCTTGCTGCCGGCGCCCGGTCCCGCGATCACGATGTCGGTCGAGGCGGAGACGGAGCCCGCAACCTTCGCCCCATGCCGCTCGGCCATGGCCTTGGCCTCGCTGCGCGTCATCTTTTCGAGGCTGCCGGTGAACACGACGGTCTTGCCGGCGACCTGCGATTCCGCCGAAACCGAGAGCACATAGGGCTTTGGCTTCACCTGCTTCAGCAGCGCATCGAGCACGTCGTCGTTGCGCGAATTGCCGAAGAAACTGATCAACGCCTCGATCACCGTGTCGCCGATGCCGTTGACCGACGGGAATATGGCGTGCGGATCGTCGGCGTGCGCCGCCGTCTCCTTGCCGACGCGGATGAACTCTTCGACAGTGCCGAAGGTGCGCGCCAGAACTGCCGCGGTCGTCTCGCCGATATGCCGGATGCCGAGCGCGAAGATGAAGCGGTCGAGCTCGGGCGCCCGCCGTGCGTCGATCGCCGCGAAAAGCTTGTCGAGCCCTTCATATGTGCGCTCCTCGGCGGTGAGCACCTTTTTGCGGGCTTTGCCGGAAGCGGCCTCGCGCTGCCGCGCCTGTTCCTCGCGCCGTTCGAACAGGGCGCGCTGGACCGCCGCCCGGTTGTCCTTGAGCGCGAACACGTCGGCCGCTGTCTTGAGCAGTCCCGCGCCGAAGAAGAGCTCGATGTTTTCCGTGCCGAGGCCTTCGATATCCATCGCGTTGCGCGAGACGAAGTGCTTCAGCCGCTCGACCGCCTGCGCGGCGCAGATGAGCTCGCCCGTGCAGCGACGCCGCGAATCCTCCTTGCCGGTCTTCTCGTTGACCTCGCGGGTGGCCGGCGAACCGCACACCGGGCAAACGTGCGGAAATTCATAGGGCACGGCTTTCGCTGGCCGCTTCTCGACAATGACGCGAACGATCTGCGGAATGACGTCGCCGGCCCGCTGGATCACCACGGTGTCGCCGACGCGCACGTCGATCGGCTCGTCGCCGCGGATCGGCGCGCCGGTCGAATCGATGCCCTTGATGTAGTCCTCGTTGTGGAGCGTGACGTTCTCGACCACCACGCCCCCCACACTGACCGGGGCAAGCCGCGCGACTGGGGCCAGGGTTCCGGTACGGCCCACCTGGATGTCGATGCGCTGGACGGTCGTGCTCGCCTGCTCAGCGGGGAATTTGTGGGCCACGGCCCAGCGCGGCTCACCGCTGGAAAAGCCCCAGCGCCGCTGCAGCTCGAGCTGATCGACCTTATAAACGACACCGTCGATGTCGTAGCCAAGGCTCGAGCGCTGCGCCTCGATCAGCCGATACTGTGCCAGCAGTTCATCGATGGTCTTGGCGCGCACCATCAGCGGGCTGATCTTAAAGCCCCATTCGCCGAATTTCTGCACGGCATCGTACTGCGTCGGCGCCGGATCGGCCGTCGTGGCGCCCCAGGCATAGGCGAAAAATCTGAGGTTTCGGCTCGCCGTGACGGATGGGTCCTTCTGGCGGAGCGAGCCCGCGGCGGTGTTGCGCGGATTGACGTATTCCTGCCCGCCCACCGCGGCCGAGCGAGCCTTGAGCGCCTCGAACTCGGCGTAGGTCATATAGACCTCGCCGCGAATCTCGATGGTCTTCGGCCAGCCGCTGCCCTTGAGGCGGTGCGGGATATCGGCGATCGTCTTGAGGTTTTCGGTGATGTCCTCGCCGACCGCCCCATCCCCGCGCGTCGCGCCCTGGACGAAGACGCCATTTTCGTAGCGCAGCGACGCCGACAGCCCGTCGATCTTCGGCTCGGCGGTGAAGACCAGCTCGAGCCCCTTGTCGCGCTCGAAGAAGCGCTTGCCCCGCTCAGCGAAGTCGATGACGTCCTGATCGGTAT
>Ga0207639_10002611_pt1 | contig 12088 bp, 12 predicted proteins | sample KBSCornC32_FD_184299 | JGI IMG/M metagenome (GOLD analysis project Ga0207639, IMG submission 184299) | Corn rhizosphere microbial communities from Kellogg Biological Station, Michigan, USA - KBS Corn C3-2 (SPAdes) (version 2) | ecosystem: Host-associated > Plants > Roots > Rhizosphere > Soil ...
GCCACGGGGGCGGGGGGCGGCACGGTCGGGTAGCTGGGACCGTAGTCGATGACGTCGGGCGGTGGGGGCTCGGGAGGAGGGGGCGGCGGCGGCCCCGGATCGGGCGCCACCACGACGGCGGGCCGGGCCCGAACGACACAGCCGACGCTCCCAAGGGCGACGACGCCCAGGAACCCCGACAGCAACCAAGTGGACCGGTTCATGAGATCTCCTCTGCGGATAGGACGGGTCGACGCACGCATCTATTTTGCGGCTCCCCCGGCGATGGTAGCAAGTAAGCGACCAGCACTCTGTGTGGCGCCGTTTGACGGCAGGGGGCCCTCTGCTGGGCCTTCATGTCCCGCCTCGCAGCCGGTCGTGGCCCGATCGTGATCGATCTGGTCCTCTCGGGCACAGCGAGCGTGGTCCTTTCGCTTCGGCGCCCGCGCGATTCCGGGCCGCGCCGTCAGGGCTTTGGACAGGGGATGAAGCCCGACTCTCCCAGGATCTGCGCGCCTGCCGGAGACTTCACCAGATCCACCCACTGCCTGGCGAGCGCCGGGCTCGGCGCCTTCTTCACCACGGCGATGGGATACTCCGCGGTAACGTTCGATTCGGGCGGGATGGACACCACCTGGACCTTCCCCGCCGCGCTGACGGCGTCGCTGCGGTAAACGATTCCGGCGTCCGCCTCGCCGAGGGCCACCTTGGCCAGGATCTGGCGGACGTTCAGCTCGCGGGAGGCGACCTTGGCCTGCACCCGCGCCGGAAAATCCGCGCCCTGGCTCTTCGTGGCCTTCTGGAGAATCTGAAGCGTGTAGGCGCCGATCGGCACCTCCGGCGTCCCGACGACAATCCGTTCGGCGCGCGGCAGATGGGCCCAGGAGCGGATGAGAGGGGCCATGCCCTTGCGCACGACCACGACGGGCTCGTTGCAAGTGAAGACGCTGGGGGCGGCGACCAACCCCTCGGCCACCAGCGCGTCCATATGCTTGTGATCGGCGGACGCGAACACGTCGGCGGTCGCTCCGTGCTCGACCTGAGCGCGCAGCTCCTGCGTTCCGGCGGCGTTCGCGACGACCTTGACGCCGGGGTGTTCGTTCTCGAACCGCTGGGCGAGCTTCGCGAAGGCATCCTTCAGCGACGCCGCCTCGAACACCAGCAACTGTTTCTCGTTCGCACGCGCGACCGGTGCGACTGCCAGGGCGACGATCAGCGCGAGCGCGCTCAGTCCGGGGCGCGCCGGTCGAACCCGGTCTCGGCTCAAGGTCGCTCTGGCGGGCGCTGCGGCGCGGGCCGCACGGAGGTCTGCTCGACGACCTCGATCTGCGAGTCCTCGATCTCGACCACGATGTCCTCGAAGTCCGGGAGCGCGATGCGGGGATTCGTTCCTTCGTCGGAGGCCGAACGCACCGGGGCGCGCCGCTCGCCGACCCGGCGTTCGCGCGGGAAGATGCGGGCGTCTTGGGCGTCTCCTCGTCGATCGGTCTCCCGGCGTTCGCGGGAGAGGAGCTGGCGGATGGCCGCGAGGGTCGCCGGCACGGACTCGAGCCGCGCGATGCGACCGGCGCAGCTGTGGCAGAAAGGATGCGACCGCCCGTGGAGCTCGAGCAGGCGGAGCTCGCCGCGCCGGCGCTCGTCGCAGATCGCGCACGACGCTCCCAGCCCGACGGGGCGCGACTCGCCCCAGCGCGTGTAGCAGCCCCAGCAGCGCCCCCGACGCAGCTCGACCACGCGCGCGCCGCAGACGTTACATTCGACCGTGGCCCCTTCGATTTCGTGGCTCATGCCAGCAGTAGAACGCGGGCCGGCAGGCCAGGCAAAAAACTTGATATGGCGAGCGGGCATGCCCCCTCGCGGGCTCATGACCCGAAGGCGGTGACTGTCAAGTTTGCGCCCGCGTTCTCGTTTCTTCGTACGGGATGAGGGGGCGACGAGGGAGTCGGCACGAAGCGCAGAACCGACCGACGGGAAGGAGGTCCTCGCGGAGTCGTTCTGCCAACCAGAACCACCGAAATGACGGCCCAGACGCCCGCCGGTAGCTGCGCCGATTCGTGCAGCTTCCCATGAGAGCGGGGAGGGTTATCGATAGGCACGTTCCAGGGCGGCGATGTCGATCTTGACCATCTGGAGGAACGCGTCCGAGACGCGCTTGGTCCGGGCCGCGTCGCCGCTGGACATCAGGCGGTCGAGCGCCGCAGCGGTGATCTGCCAGCGCAGGCCGAAACGGTCGATGATCCAGCCGCAGGCCTGCGGTTGGCCGCCCCCCTCGAGCAGGGCGTTCCAGTAGCGATCCAGCTCGGCCTGGTCTTCACACCGAATCAGGAACGAGATCGCATCGTTGAACGTGTCGTGGGGACCGGCGCTGATGGCCTGGAACGGCTGCCCGAACAGAGTGAAGAGTACGACCTTCACGGATCCAGCGGGTCCGCTGGGAGTGTCGCTCATGAGCGAGGTGACCGAATCGATCCGGGAATCCGGGAAGATCGAGGCGTAGAAGCGGGCGGCCTCTTCCGCCTCCTTGGCGTACCAGAGGTGGGGAACGATCTTTGCGACGGGGGTCGATGCCATGGCTCGTCTCCTTGTATTTGTCGGGACTCGAAGGGACGACGAAGCTGGGCACCCCGATCCGACACGCGAGCGCGACAAAATTTCGGGACCCGGGAATGGGGACGCCATCGACGCACGAGCGTGTGCAGCCGGCGTGCTAGTCTCGGCTGGTCTGGCCGAGGGAAGTCCGTCGATCACATGCACCGCGTACTGGTTGTCGAACCCGACGAAACGGCCCGGAAGGATCTGCTCCTTGCCTTGCGCCAGCGCCAGATCGAGGCCGACGGTGTGGCTGGCGCGTCGGTGATCACCGCCGTGCTCGCGCAGGGCGATCTACGCGCCGTGGTCGTGGGCACCGGCGCCAGCGTCGAGCTGGGTCACGTGCTGCGCGCGAGCCGACCGGCGTCGGTGGGGGTGGTGGCGCTGGTGCCCGACGCGCGGGCGGGCTGGGACGCGATGCGGGCCGGCGCGACCGACTTCGTCCCCGCTTCGGCGGGCCTCCTCGACGCGCTCGCGCTGGCGTTGCGCAAGGTCAACGCGCGGCTCACTTTCACCCGGGCCCAGGGGGGGCGCATCGAGGCCGTGGCCTCCGCGGCCGAACCTGCCGCCGGCGGCGGCGCGGACGGCGGGGCGGGGCCCGAGCGCGCGCTGGAGCGCTTCGTCGGCGAGACCCCGGGGATCGGCGCGTTGCGAGATCGGGTGCGGCGCTTCGCCCCGGTCTCGTCGGCGGTGCTCATCGGCGGCGAGTCGGGGACCGGCAAGGAGCTGGTCGCGCGCGCGTTGCACGACCTGTCGCCCTGGAAGAGCGGCCCCTTCGTGCCGGTCAATTGCGGAGCGATCCCGGCGGGACTGATCGAGTCGGAGCTTTTCGGGCACGAGCGCGGCGCCTTCACCGACGCCGTCCGCGACAAGCGCGGCCTGTTCGAGGTGGCTGATGGCGGCACGCTGTTCCTCGACGAGATCGCGGACCTGCCGCTGGGGCTGCAGGCCAAGCTGCTGCGGGTGCTGCAGGACGGGATGGTCCGGCGGGTGGGGGCGACCGACGACGTCCGGGTCCGGGTCCGGATCCTGGCGGCCAGCGCGCGCGACCTGGCCAGCGAGGTCCGGGCCGGCCGATTCCGCGAGGACTTTTACTATCGCCTAGCGGGGCTCGAGCTGCAGATCCCGGCTCTGCGCGCGCGCCGCGACGACATCCCGCGGCTGGCGACGCACTTCCTGGCTCGCGCGTGCGCCCGCCTGGGCCTGCCGCCGCGAACGATCGATCCGGAGGCGATGCGGGTGCTGGTGGCCTACGGCTGGCCCGGGAACGCGCGCGAGCTCGAGAACACGCTCGAACGGGCGGCGGTCCTCTGCACGGACGATCGCGTCGACGTGAGCAGCCTTCCCGACAAGGTGCGCGCGGCCGTCGCGGCGGACGTGGATGTAGGGGCATCGGCGGCGATCCCGGTGGCTGTCGGGGATCCTCCGTCAACGGGGGCGGTGGACCTCTCGATCAAGCGGGCGGTCCTGGAGATCGAGCAGCATTTGATACGGCGGGCGCTGGCCAAGACCCGAGGCAACCGGGTCCGGGCGGCCGAGCTCCTCGAAATAAGTCACCGAGCCTTGCTCTACAAGATCAAGGATTACGCCATAGAAGTCGATTCAGTTAAGCGTGGAGCTGGATCGAAGGCCAAGGACGACACCGACGCCCCCCCGGGCGGCCCGCCCGCTCGCTCACCCGGGTGAGCCGGAAGCGGCCACTGGCCGCGCGCGAACGAGGCGGGCGCCGTGCGTTTGGCCCGGGCCAAACCGCAGCGAGGTGACCCGTGGCTAGCTGCGTGGGCCTCGACATCGGGTCGAGCGCGATCAAAGCCGTGGTGCTCGAGCAGAGCCGCCGCGGGACGCGGCTTGTTCATTTTGGTATCGAATATCTGCCAGCGCGCGCCGTCGTGGACGGGGCGGTGATGGACCGCCCGGCTGTGGTCGAGGCCATCGCCCGGCTGAAGGGCGCGCTGGGGCTGGGCAGTCATCCGGTGGCCACCGCCATCTCGGGTCACTCCGTGATCGTGAAGAAGATCCAGATGCCCGTCATGGGGCGCGAGCAGATCGCCGAGCGGATCCCGGCCGAGGCGGAGCAGCACATCCCGTTCAAGCGGGACGAGGTCGACCTGGATTACCAGGCCACGCCCAGCAGGACCGATCCGGCCCAGCTCGACATCATCCTGGTGGCGGCCAAGAAGGAGATGATCTCGGAGTACCTGCAGGTCATCCGCGACGCCAAGCTGAAGCCGGCCGTGCTCGACGTGGCGGCCTTCAGCGTGCAGAACGCGTTCGAGGCGGCCTACGGAGACACCGACCAGGCCGACCGCGCCGGCGCCGTGGCCCTGGTCCATGTCGGCAACGCCGTCACGCACGTCAACGTGGTGAGCGGCGGATCCAGCGTGTTCGTCCGCGACGTGGCGGTGGGGGGCGCGGCCTTCACCGACGAGATTCACCGCCGCCTGGAGGTGAGCCTGGACGACGCCGAGCACTTCAAGATCGCGGGCAGCGACGCGGCCGGCGGCGAAGCGGTCCCCGACGGGCTCGAGGCGATCATCGAGGAGGTGGCCGAGTCGACGGCGGCCAAGATCCAGCGCTCGATCGACTTCTTCCTGGCGACGGCGCCCGACGTCAAGCTGACCCGCATGCTTCTGTCGGGTGGCTCGGTGCACCTGGGCGGCTTGTGCCGCCAGTTCGAGCAGCGAGCCAAGGCGCCGGTCGAGATCATGGATCCTTTCAGGCGCACGACGGTCGACGCTGCCAAGCTGGAGCCGGCCTTCGTCACCGCGCACGCCGCCGAGGCGGCGGTCGCCTTCGGGCTGGCCCTGCGGCGCCCCGGGGACGGTGACCCATGATGCACATCAACCTCATCCGCGCGCGCCGGTCGCGCCGCCTGGCTCCGGGCGATCGCGCCCTCGTGGCCATGGCCGCCGGGGTGGTGGTGGCCGTGGCGGGGATGGCGTTCGTCACCATGACCGCCACCGCCGAGGCGAACCAGGCGGTCCGGGCCAACAACGCCCTGCGCGACGACATCGATCGCCTGAAGGGCGAGCTGGGGGACTTCGAGAAGGTGAAGGGCGAGCGCCTGGGCCTGCTGAAGCAACAGAAGACCATCGACGCGCTGAGGTCGGGGCGGACCGGGCCGGTCTATGTCATGCGGGAGCTGTCGGAGGTGTTGACGGGCCGTAAGGGGCCCACCTTCGACCGCACGACCTACGAGGAGCACGTGCGCCGCGATCCCAACGTGGGCTTCAACCCGGCCTGGGACTCGCATCGGCTGTGGCTGGAGAGCTTCGAGGAGGCTGATCGCAAGGTCCGCATCCAGGGCGCGGCGCGCACCAACGAGGACGTGGCCGAGCTGCTCAAGCGCCTGCAGCTCTCCGTGTTCTTCGCCGAGGTGACGCCCGAGTCGACCACCCAGATCGGGGACGGCACGGCGGTCGCGGGGGCCAAGCGGGTGTCGTTCAACCTCACCGCGCGGGTGGTCTACTGATGGACGAGCTGCTCCGCAAGCTGCGCAAGCTGTCGGGCCCCAAGAAGGTGGCCGTGACGCTCGGGCTGATCACCCTCTTCGCGCTGGTCGACTATCAGTTCTTCTATTCGGACGCGGCCGCGCGCGCGCAGTCGGCGCGCGCGCAGCAGAGCGAGCTGCAGATGGAGATCGCGGGCTATCAGCGTCAGCGCAGCGAATACCTGGGCTTTCGTGCCGAGCTGCGGAGCCTGGAGGAGGAGCAGCGCGATCTGTTGCGGGCTCTGCCGAAGCGCGCCGAGATCCCCACCTTCCTGGCCAGCGTGCAAGAGCAGGCCGAGCTGGTGGGGCTGGAGCTCTTGAGCGTGTCGATCGGCCCGGAGGCGCCGCAGGACCTGTACCTGCGCATCCCGGTCAAGATGGAGGTCCGCGGGACCTTCCACCAGATCTCGCGCTTCTTTCGCAACGTGAGCGAGCTGCAGCGGATCGTCAACATCGAGAACCTCTCGCTGGCCATCGACAAGGATCGTCCGTCCGGCTCGCTGGCGGTCGACCTTCAGGGCTCCGGGCCGCCCAAGCTGCGCGCGAAGTTCGTGGCGGCGACCTTCCGCTTCAACGACAAGACCGCCGTCGCCGCGGGCGGCCCCACCTCAGGAAGTCCCCGATGAAACGCTCGTGGTCCCGATCGAATGGGTTGCGCCGGACGGTCCTTGCCGGCTGTTCCGTCCTTGCCATGCTGGTGACGGGGCTCGGGGTGCGGGCGGCGCGGGCGCTCGAGGCGCCGGCGCCCACCGTGGTCGCCTTGCCGCAGGCGGGGGCGGCAGGCCCGGCGGCCGGGAGCTCGGCGGACGCGCTGGCCACGCGGCTGGCGGCCCTGCGCCACAAGGTCCTGCGCGACGAGGACTTCGTCGAGAACGAGGAGATGAACCGCGATCCCTTCCACCCCTACCTGCGCGTGTTCGTCGAGAACGTGGCGCCGGTCGAGAGCAAGAAGGTGCCGTCGGCGTTCGAGAAGGTGGGGATCGAGGAGCTGACCCTCATCGCGGTGGTCACCGGGGGCGATACGCCGCGGGCCATGTTCCGCGACGCCGCCGGCTTTGGCCAGGCCGTCAAGCGCGGCGACTTCCTGTCCCGCAGCGGCGCCCGCATCGCCAAGATCCTGTCCGATCGCGTGATCGTCGAGGTCACCGAGACGCCGGGCTCCGGCGAGCCGCGTGTCGTCGAGAAAGCCATCCTGGTCAACCCGGAAGAAGCGCCATGAGCATGCCGTCCCTGAAGCCCGTCGTCGCCGTCGGTCCCGGCGTCCGGAGGTGGCCCCGCCGCGCCAGCCATGTCCGCGTCCGCGCGCGCGCCTTGATGACGACGGCGAGCCTGGCGAGCCTCGGTTGTCTCCTGCTGGCCTCGGGGGCCGGCGCCGCCGCGAACCAGGACGTCTCGGGCGTGTCGCCGGCGCCGCCCGAGAAGAGCCTGACGGTCCAGCCGGTCCCGGCGGGCAAGGGCGAGCCGAAGATCACGACCTCGAACCCGCGCACGGACGCGGGCTCCGGCGCCGGGCAGGGGCGATCGGCGGGAGGCGGAGCCGGTGCCGGAACTGGCCCGGCCGGCAGTGCCGTGGGCGGGACGTCCGCCCCGAGCATGAACTACGCGGGGATCCGCCCGACGCGCCGGCGGTACTCCGGCCGGCGCATCGATCTGGACTTCAAGGGCGCCGACATCCACAACATCCTGCGGCTGATCTCCGACGTCGGCAAGGTCAACATCATCACGTCCGACGACGTGAAGGGTGACGTGACCATCAAGATGCGCAACGTCCCGTGGGACCAGGCGCTCGACGTCATCTTGCGATCGAAGCTGCTCGGCCAGGTGCGCGAAGGCAACCTGATCCGGGTGGCGCCGCTCGTCACGCTCGAGAAGGAGCTGGAGCAGGAGATCGCCCGGCAGAAGCAGCTCGCCGACGTGGCGCCCACCGAGACCCGCATCATCGCCGTCAGCTACGCCGAGGCCAAGAGCCTGATCGATCGCGCGCACGATCTGCTGTCGCCGCGCGGGCGCATCTCCGTCGACGAGCGCACCAACCAGCTCATCGTCTCGGACCTCAGCGGCAACCTGAACATGATCGAGGACCTGGTCCGCAACCTCGACTCGCAGACGTCGCAGGTCGTGATCGAGGCGCGCATCGTCGAGGCGAACTCGAACTTCGCGCGCGAGATCGGCGTCCAGTGGGGTGGCTCGGCGTTCGCCGACGCCGCCCACGGCACGTCCACCGGCCTCGGCTTCCCTGGCAACGTCGCCGTCGGCGGCGGCGCCATCACCGACACCACGGCGCCCACCGCCGGCTTGCTCGGCCTCGGCACCGCCAGCCCCAACTACGCCGTCAACCTGCCGGCCAAGGTCGCGACCGACAGCGGCGGCGCGCTGGGCCTGGTGCTCGGCTCGCTGGGCGGCGCCTTCAACCTGAACCTGCGCCTTTCGGCCATGGAGTCGACCGGACAGATCCGCATCCTGTCGTCGCCGCGTATCTCGACCATGGACAACATCGAGGCGGCCATCGAGCAGGGCGTGTCGATCCCGATCTCGATCATCAGCGCCCAGGGTATCCAGACGGTGTTCGTCGACGCCAAGCTGAATTTGACCGTGAAGCCGCACGTCACCAACGACGGCACCGTCATCATGAACGTCCACGTGACGCGCAACGAGCCCGACTTCGCCCACACCGGCGCCCGCGGCGATCCGACCATCCTCAAGAAGGAGGCCAAGACCGTCATGCTGGTGAAGGACGGCGACACGGCGGTCATCGGCGGCATCTATCAGCGGAGCTCGACGCTGCGCTTCGACAAGGTGCCGTTCTTCGCCGACCTGCCGATCCTGGGGTTCTTCTTCCGGCACCGGGTCGAGGCCGACGACCGCACCGAGTTCCTGGTCTTCATCACGCCCCGCATCTCGAACCGCAACGCCGAGCCCCTCCGCGCCGAAGGCTCCGCCGCCCGCTGACCGTCCTCGTCCTCGTCCGCCGGCTCTCGCGGACGGGTAGACTGCCCCCCGTGAACGACCACGCATCATCCGACCGGCCGCTCTTTCTGGTCGGGTTCATGGCCTCCGGCAAGAGCACGGTCGGCCGCCTGGTCGCGGAGCGCCTGGGCTGGGAGTTTCGCGACCTGGACGAGCTGATCGCCGCCATCGCCGGCCAGACCATCCCGGAGATCTTCGCCGCCGAGGGGGAGGCGGGCTTCCGGGGACGGGAATCCGAGGCGCTGCGGGCTTCCACCGCGCTTCGCCGGACGGTCGTGGCCACCGGGGGCGGCGCCGCCTGCCGCGAGGACAACCTGGCGGCGATGCTGGCTGCGGGCGTGGTCGTGACCCTGGAGGTCAGCCCCGAAGAGGTCCTGCGCCGGGCCGGCCCCCGTTCGTCGCGGCCCCTGCTGGCGAACGCGGCCGACCCGCGGGCGACCGTGATCGACCTTCAGCGCGCGCGCGAGCCGTTCTACGCGCGGGCGCACGCCCGGGTCCAGACCGACGGCCGCGCGCCCGAGCAGGTTGCTGCCGAGGTCCTCCGGGTGCTAGAGCAGCGGACGCCATGATCACGATCCCGGTGCCGCTCGGGGAGCGCGCCTACCAGGTGCGCATCGGCCGCTTCGAGCCCGCCGAGGTCGCCGAGGCGCTGGCGGCGGCCATCGGCGCGACGAGCGGGCTGGCCGTGCTGGTCGACGCCAACGTGGCCCGCCTGTCGCCGCGGGTGGCGCCGCTCGTCGAGGCGCTGGCGGCGCGCCTGCCCGGCGTGAAGCTCCATCGCTTCGAGCTGGCTCCGGGCGAGAGCTGCAAGAGCCTGCCCGAGCTGCAAAAGACGCTGGAGTGGATGGCGGGGGCCGGCCTCGACCGCGGCGCGGTCGTCCTGGGGATCGGCGGCGGCGCCGCCAGCGATCACGCCGGGTTCGCGGCCGCCGTGTACCTGCGCGGCGTCCCCTTCGCGATCTGCCCGACGACGCTGCTCGCCATGGTCGACGCCTCGGTGGGCGGCAAGACAGGGGTGGACCTGGGCGCTGGCAAGAACCTGGTCGGCGCGTTCCACCAGCCGCGCGCCGTCGTCGCGGACCTCGGCTTCCTGACGACGCTGCCGGCGCGCGAGCGGATCGCGGGCCTGGCCGAGGTGGTGAAGAGCGGCCTCATCGCCGACGCGGCCCTCTTCGCCCGCCTGGAGGCCGACGCCGATCGGCTGGGCGGGACGGCGGGGGCATCGACACCGTCGCCGGACGAGCCGGAACTGGCGCGCGTCATCGCCGCGGCCGTCCAGATGAAGGCCGACGTCGTGACGGAGGACGAGCGGGAATCCGGCCGCCGCGCCATCCTCAACTTCGGGCATACGGTCGGGCACGCCATCGAGTCGGCGTCCGCCTACGAGCTGCTGCATGGCGAGGCCGTGGCGCTGGGCATGATGGCCGCGCTGTCGCTGGGCGTGTCGCTGGGGGTGACGCCGCCCGCCGTTCGCGAGCGGACGCGCGCGCTGCTGCGACGCCTCGGGCTGCCGGTCGACGTCGAGCATCGCCTGACGCCGGAGGTCCTCGCTCGCATCGACGTGGACAAGAAACGCCGCGGCCAGTCGGTGCGCTTCGTCCTCGTCGGCGAGCCGGGCACGTGCACGCTGCGAGACATCGCTCTCGACGAGCTGCGCGCCCGCCTTTCGGCCGCCTGACGTCGCGGAAGTCCGCGCCGGAGCGCGTCAGCGCTCAAGCCCCGGCCGATCCAGGACGATGACGTCAAGGGCATGGCGCCGCGTCCCCCCTCCGAGAAGATCCCGGTCGCAGGGCCGTGGGTCACGGAGCGCGAGATCGAGCTGGTCACGGAGGCGGCGCGGACCGCGTGGTACGGCGGCGCCGGAGAGTTCGTCGACCGCTTCGAGCGCGCCTTCGCCGCCCACGTCGGGACCAAGCACGCGCTCGCGCTCCCGTCCTGCACGGCCGGCCTGCACCTGGCGCTCGCCTCGCTGGGCGTCGGGCCGGGCGACGAGGTCATCGTCCCCGACATCACGTGGATCGCCACGGCGGCGCCCGTGACCTACGTCGGCGCGCGCACCGTGTTCGCCGACGTCGACCCGCACACCTGGTGCGTGACCGCGCCGGCGGTCGAGGCGTGTCTGACCCCGCGGACCCGGGCCATCATCGTCGTCGACCTGTACGGCGGGACGCCCCGGGATCTCGACGACCTGCGCGCGCTGGCCGCCGCGCGCGGCCTGCCGCTGATCGAGGACGCCGCCCAGGCGATCGGCGCCGTCAACGGAGGACGACGCGCCGGTTCCCTCGGGGACGTGGGCGTGTTCAGCTTCCATGGCTCGAAGACGCTGACCACCGGCGAAGGCGGCATGCTGGTGACGGACAGCCCCGACGTGTGGCGGCGGGTGCGGAAGCTGGCGGATCACGGGCGGGCCGAGGGGCCGCGCATGTTCTGGAACGACGAGGTCGCCTTCAAGTACAAGATGAGCGCGCTGCAGGCGGCCTTCGGCCTGGGCCAGCTCGAACGGGTGGACGAGCTGATCGCTCGTAAGCGCGAGATCTTCGAGTGGTACGTCGAGGACCTGGCGCCGGTCCGCGAGCACGTCACGCTGAACTTCGAACCGCCGGGCACCACGAACGGCTACTGGATGACGACCGCGGTGATCGACGAGAGCTTGGGGCTCGACAAGGACCAGATGATCGGATGGCTCGCGGCGCGTGGGATCGACGCGCGGCCCTTCTTTCACCCCCTGAGCACGCTGCCGGCCTACTCCGGTACGGTCGAAGCGCACGCGGCTCGACGCCGGAATCGCACGGCCCTGTCCCTCGGGCCCCGGGGCATCAACTTGCCGTCGGCCTTGTCGCTCACGCGGGCGCAGGTGGCGCGGGCGGCGGCGGCCTTCCGCGACATCGTCGAGCAAGCGGCGTCCGCCGCCCGACCGGCCCTGCGCGCACGACTCGGCTAGTGCACCGCCGTCGAAATAGCGTCAACGATCCGCCGACAAGCCGGCGGGCCCGCGAGGCGCGACGACGAGGCATACCCGGCGGTATGGTGAGGAGGAGCAACGAAGCGGGACCGTCGGATCGT
>Ga0207639_10002613_pt1 | contig 12085 bp, 12 predicted proteins | sample KBSCornC32_FD_184299 | JGI IMG/M metagenome (GOLD analysis project Ga0207639, IMG submission 184299) | Corn rhizosphere microbial communities from Kellogg Biological Station, Michigan, USA - KBS Corn C3-2 (SPAdes) (version 2) | ecosystem: Host-associated > Plants > Roots > Rhizosphere > Soil ...
GTAGTACACAGCCACGCGGCTGCCTTTGGGCGCGTTCTTGAAGCGATCGCTTTCGTAGGCATCGGGAATACCACCGAGCTCCATGAACTTTGCCGATGCGGCGCGGCTCACGGGCTGAATGCAGATGTGCCCATCCTTGCATTTCAGCGGACGGCGGTCGTTCGCGAGCGCCGGTGTGTGACCCATGTGGCTGACCGGTGGTTCGAAGGTCTCGCCATAAAGATGTTCGATCAGCATGAAATGCGTGAAGCATTCGAACATCGGCACTTCGACGAACTGGCCTTCGCCGGTTGCCTTCTGGTGATAGAGCGCGGCGAGGGTTGAGGACAGCGCGTGCATGCTCGATACTTTGTCGGCGATGAAGCTGGGCAGCAGGCGCATGTCTTCATTGCCATCGACGCGCGGAAGCAGATCGGCTGTGCCGCTTGCCGCTTGCACCAAATCGTCGAAGGCCTGACGGCCGGCGTAAGGACCGTCCGATCCATAACCGACGCAATGCACATAGACGATGTGCGGATTGATCTTGGCGACTTCCTCATAGGAGAAGCCGAGCCGCGCCATCGCATCCGAGCGCACATTGTGGATGAACACCTGTGCCGTCGGGATCAGCGCGCGCAGTTTCTCGCGGTCCACATCCGCTTTGAGGTCGAGCGTGACCGAGCGCTTGTTGCGGTTCATGGTCATGAACGTCGCGCCCATATCATCGTGCTTGGCGTGCTTGGAGCCGTGGCGCTGGCGGTCGCCGCCGGGGTTTTCGATCTTGATCACATCGGCGCCGAGATCGCCGAGCGTCTGCGTCGCGTAAGGCCCAAAGATGAATTCCGTGAGGTCGAGGACGCGCACGCCGTCCAAAGGCCCTTTTTTCGCCGACATGAAATCCTCGTGAATGCTAGAATGGCTTGGTCCGGGGAGATTACGGCATGGCAGCGAAGGCGCAACCGAAAGCGAAGAAAGCCAAGGCGACAGGTGGCGAACTCTGGCCGCCGCCATCCTACAGCGAGGAGAAGGTCAAGGCCGCGACCGGCAAGGGCTGGATGGGCTGGTTCATCATCCTCAACAACGCGGAGGCCAGCACCAAACCGCACAAGGAAATCGCGACGATCCTTTACGACAAGGGCTGTCCCGGCTGGTGGGCGCAGATGATCGCGGTCGAATACGAACGCGCGCGCGGCGGCCGCAAGAAGAACGAGCGCGAAGGCGGCACCTTCGCGGTGAACGTTACCAAGGTGATGCCGGTCAGTCTTGCCAAACTTTTCGCAGCGGCAACGAACGAGAAAACGCGCAAGGACTGGTTCCCCGCCGGCGCGTTTGAGGAGACCTCGAAGACCAAGGACAAATACTGGCGCGGCAAATGGAAGAAGGACCGCAAGCTCGAGTTCGGCTTCTACGCCAAAGGTGAGGGCAAGTCGCAGATCGCGCTCGAGATCAACAAGCTCCCGACTGAAGCCGATGTCGAGAAAGAACGCGTGGCGTGGAAGAAGGCGATGGAGAAGCTCGCTTCCGTGCTGGAGCCGTGATGCGGGCAATAACAATCGTCGCTGCGTCGATCATCGCCGGATTGGGGATACCGTTGACGCTTCTGACACTATTCCTGATGCCGTTTAAATTGAGTCATCTCATACCCGGCATACTCGCGGCGGTGCTCCTGGGAAGCGCCATGATAGCTGGAGGTGGGGGTGGTTTGTGGTTCCTGCGGTTGGCATGGCTGGTGTTGTTTGTCGCGTTGTTCTGGTCCGACCCTCCTATGGGGCTGTTTGAAGGCGGCGTCATTACATTGCCCCTCGCGCTGTTAATATTGGTGGGCTTCGTCAGCTCGCTGTTCGCACGTCGCGCGAGACCTGATAAGGAGATCGCTGCAGAACACGGATAGCGACATGCAGCTCCATCTCTCCTCCTGGCCGGAAGTCCAGAAATATCTTGAGACCTCGAAGGCCATTCTCATCCCCATCGGCTCGACGGAGCAGCATGGACCGAACGGGTTGCTCGGCACCGATGCGCTGTGCCCGGAGATCATCGCTAAGCGCGCGGGCGACGAGAGCGGCATCCTGATCGGGCCCACCTTCAATGTCGGGCAGGCGCAGCATCACATGGCGTTCTCCGGCACGATCACATTGCGCCCGTCCACGATGATCGCGGCGATGATGGACTGGGCGCAGTCGCTGACGCGCCACGGCTTCGAGCGCATTTATTGGTTCAACGGCCACGGCGGCAACATCAACACGATCAACGCGGCGTTCAGCGAGATGTATCACGGCATCTCGTTCGACCGCTCCGGCTCCAACCATCCACCTCTACGCTGCATGCTGCGCAACTGGTGGGAGCTGCCGGGTGTCGGTGAATTGTGCCGCCAGCTTTTTCCGGTGGGCGAGGGCCATCACGCGACGCCGAGCGAAGTGTCGGTGACCTATTTTGGTTATCCCGAAGCAGTGAAGAATGTCGAGATGACACCGAAGATCGCGCCGACCGGCCCGATCTACGACTCGGAAGATTATCGCCGTCGCTTCCCCGATGGCCGCATCGGCTCCGATCCATCGCAAGCGAGTGTCGAAGCCGGCGGCAAGATTGTCGCCGCGGCGGTGAAAGGCGTGATCGCCGAGTTCAAGCAGTTCGAAATGTCGTAATCGTTGTCGTTGGGGGATGAGATGAAACGCAGAACATTTCTTGGTGCAGCCGCGTCGGCGCTCGCCCTATCGGCCACGCACGCGACCGCGGAGATCAAGACCGGCGGCGTGAAGATGATCCCGGTCGGCGGCGGTCACAATGTCTGGACCAAGCGGATTGGACACGCGCCGATCAAAGTTCTTCTGCTGCATGGCGGTCCGGGCTTCACGCACGAGTATTTCGAGTGCTTCGAGGATTTCCTGCCGCAAGCTGGCATCGAGTTCTACTACTACGACCAGCTCGGGTGCGGGAATTCCGATCATCCGAACGACGACAAGCTCTGGACCATCGCGCGCTATACCGATGAAGTCGAAGCCGTGCGCAAAGGTCTCGGCCTCGACAACTTCATTCTGTATGGCCATTCGTGGGGCGGGATGCTTGCGATCGAGTACGCGCTCAAATACGGAAAGCATTTAAGCCGCGTCGTGATCTCCGACATGACGGCAGGCATTCCCGACTACGTGCAGCATGCCAACGCCATTCGCGGCGCGCTATCGCCAGCAGATCAGGCGACACTCGCGAAGTATGAGAAGCTGAACAAGACCGACGACGCCGCCTATCAGGCGGTGATGAACCGCGTCTATGCCGAGCATGTGCTGCGGCTGAAGGATTGGCCAGAGCCGGTCGCGCGCTGTTTCACCCATGCGAACCAGCACATCTACAACGTAATGCAGGGTCCAAACGAGTTCGTCATCACCGGCAATCTGAAAAACTGGAGCCGCTGGGCCGATTTGCCCAAAATCAAGACACCGGCACTGGTGATGGGCGCGAAGAACGACGAGATGGACCCGAATCAAATCCGCCGCGAAGGGAAACTCATTCCCGGCGCGAAAACGTGGATCAGCGACAAGGGCAGCCACCTCTGCATGTGGGATGATCAGGAGGCATACTTCGCCGCGCTGATCCCCTTCCTTCAGGGCCGCGCGTAGTTGTCCTTGTTCAGTGTGAAATTCCTCATGTTGCGCCACATGCGTCTCAGCCGACGCTTCTTGCCGCGATAGACGTAGCGTACATCGGGCGTGCGCTCTTCATTGTGGCTTCCGTCTGTAAACTCGACCGGCTCGCAGCCGAGCTTTTCGTAAAACCGGCGCGCGCGCTTGTTCGCCTGAAACGTCCAGAACTGGAAACCCTTGGGCCGCTCAAGCCGCGCGGTTTCGAACAGCGCAAAGCCCACATTGCGGCTGTGATAGTCGGGATGGACATAGAGCTGTTCCAGCCAATCGTTGTGGAGGCACATCAACCCGGCGATCTGTCCATCTAAAAGAGCAATCCAGAATTCCTTGGTTGCGATCAGGCCGCGGATGAAGGCGCGGTCTTCTTCGTCGCTATGGATCTTCGGAATGCCCGGCATGCTTTTGAACGATGCGGAGAACACGGCGGCGGTCTCATCGGCGTCCGCAAGGCCTGCGCGGCGAATTCTCAGATTCATGGCGTCCCCCTCCCGTAACGGTCCAACCATTCGGCCAACGGCGCAAGCCCCGCCGGCACCGACCGGTAGATGCGGTTCCGGCCCTCGGTGGATGCATCGACAAGGCCGAGTTTCTTGAGCGCGGTCAGGTGCTGGACCACAGCGGCACGGCCAATGGGCAGTTCTTTGGCCAGTTCGCTCGCGGTCGAAGGCCGCCGGGCGACGCGCTGAAAGACCACGAGCCGGAGTGGCACGCCCAACATCTTGAACAACGGAATGGCCGGATGGCGACGCATCGCTCCCCCAATGAGTCACGCCACACTAACACATTTGGCACCGCTGTGCGCGCCTTCCATGATCCACCGAAAGAGGGAGACCCGCATGATCGACGGCGCGCATGTCATCATCTATTCCAAGGATGCAGAGGCCGATAAGGCGTTCTTCAAGAACATCCTCAATTTCGGCCATGTCGATGTCGGTCATGGCTGGCTGATCTTCAAACTACCGCCGGCGGAATGCGCGGTGCATCCGTCAGACGAGAACGGCCTGCACGAACTCTATCTCATGACCGACGATCTCGATCTCGAGATGACGAAGCTCAAGAAGGCCGGCGTGGCATGCGAGGAACCGAGCATGCAGGGCTGGGGCCGCCTGACGCGCATCACCTTGCCGGGCGGCGGCAAAATCGGAATCTATCAACCGCGTCACTCCCGGCCCTAGTTCGAACGATGCCGCTAATGCCCTGCGGCTCGATCAGAACTCCATCCGTCAATCGCCACGCGCCAGCGCCCGTCTTTTCCGTGGCGGAAAATGTTGATGCCTTTGCCCGTGTCATGCGTAACCGTGCCGGTCTTCTTGTCTGTGTCGGTTGATTTGTAGGTGTAGCGTTCAAAGGCCCAGTCGCCGTTGATGACGAAGCCGATGGACGTTTTCTCCCAGCGCGTGTGATACGCGCCGAAATACGCTTCGATCCATTTGCGCACGGCCGCCTTGCCGACAATCTCCGGTTCGCCCGGCGATTGGTAGACAATGTCGTCGGTCAAATCGGCGAGAAGCGTATCGACGTTGTTGCTGTTGATGGCAGTCACATAGGCGCCATGCGCCGCGTGCTTAACGGATTTGCTATCTGCTGCCAGCGCCGGCGCGATGCAAAACGCCATTGCGGCGACAGCCAAAACTCTACCAAATTGCATTTTCAGACTGCGCATAAATCCCCCACCTGGAACTCAGATTGCCCAACATCCCGGCCGATGGTGGGCAGGTATCTGACAATCCGTCAACGGGGCGCCTGACGACCACAACCGGCCACGACGGGTATTGCGCGCCGCGCCAAACTGCTATTGTTGGACCATCCCAGGGGCGCCCCAACGAGGGCTGAGATCGCAATTCCGCGAGTCCCTTTGAACCTGATCCGGTTAGAACCGGCGTAGGGAGAGGTCCGAATGAACAAGCCCGTCTTGAATCAGAAGGTCATGGAGATCACGCGCGGCGCGTTACCCGGTTCGCGGAAGATCCATATCGATGGTGTTCCGTTTCGCGAGGTCGCGCTGTCGGGCGGCGAGCCGAGCGTGCGTCTCTACGACACCTCGGGCCCCTACACGGACGAGACAGCGAAGATCGATATCGAGAAAGGCCTCGGCGCGCGCCGCCGTGAATGGATTCTCGCGCGCGGCGATGTCGAGGAATACGAAGGCCGCACTCGTAAGCCCGAGGATGATGGGCTGAAGCGCGGTGAATTGCTCTCGGTCGCGCAATTCGACCGCTCGGGTTTGAAACCGCTGCGCGCGAAAGCGGGCAAGAACGTCTCGCAACTCTACTATGCGCGGCAGGGCATCATTACCGAAGAAATGAAGTTCGTCGCGGCGCGCGAGAACCTCGGGCGCTCGCTGCTGGTTGACGGCAACTCGTTTGGCGCGAATATCCCGAACGAGATCACGCCGGAATTCGTGCGCAGCGAAGTCGCACGCGGCCGCGCGATCATTCCCGCGAACATCAATCATCCGGAAACCGAGCCGATGATCATCGGCCGCAATTTCCTGACCAAGGTCAACGCCAATATCGGCAACTCCATTGTGACCTCCGGCGTTGCCGAGGAAGTGGACAAGCTGGTGTGGTCGATCCGCTGGGGCGCGGACACGGTGATGGACCTTTCGACGGGCCGTCACATCCACACCATCCGCGAATGGATCGTGCGCAATTCGCCGGTGCCGATCGGCACGGTGCCGATCTATCAGGCGCTGGAGAAAGTTGGCGGCGTAGCGGAAGATCTCACCTGGAACATCTATCGTGACACCTTGATCGAGCAATGCGAGCAGGGCGTCGATTATTTCACCGTGCATGCCGGCGTGCGGCTCGCGCACATCCCGCTGACGGCTGAGCGCGTCACCGGCATCGTGTCGCGCGGCGGGTCGATCCTCGCGAAATGGTGCCTCGCGCATCACAAGGAGAATTTCCTCTACACGCATTTCGAGGAAATCTGTGAGCTGCTGAAGCAATATGATGTGTCGTTCTCGCTCGGCGATGGTCTGCGTCCCGGCTCGACCGCGGATGCGAATGATGCCGCGCAATTTGCGGAACTCGAAACGCTCGGCGAACTCAACAAGATCGCACAACGCCACGACGTGCAGGTGATGATCGAAGGCCCCGGCCATGTGCCGATGCACAAGATCAAGGAAAACATGGATCGCCAGCTCGCGGCTTGCGACGAGGCGCCGTTTTATACGCTCGGGCCACTCGTGACCGATGTCGCGCCGGGCTACGACCACATCACGTCCGGTATCGGCGCTGCGATGATCGGCTGGTTCGGTTGCGCGATGCTTTGCTATGTGACGCCGAAGGAACATCTCGGTCTTCCTGACCGCGATGACGTGAAGGCGGGTGTGATCACCTATCGCATCTCTGCGCACGCCGCCGATCTCGCGAAGGGCCATCCGGCCGCGCGCATCTGGGACGACGCGATGAGCAAGGCGCGGTTCGAATTCCGCTGGCGTGACCAGTTCGCGCTCGCGCTCGATCCCGAAACCGCGCAGGCCTATCACGACGAGACGCTACCGGCCGACGGCGCGAAAGTCGCGCATTTCTGTTCGATGTGCGGCCCAAAATTCTGCTCGATGAAGATCAGCCAGGAAGTCCGCGACGCCGCCAAAGGCCAGAACGACACACTCTCCTCCGCCGACATCCGCGCCGCGATGGCGAAGAAGGCAGAGGAGTTCAAGCAAGGCGGCGGCGAAATCTATCTTCACAAGAATGTCGCATCCTAAGACCTCCGCCGGCGCGCCGGCATTCCAGAACGCGGCGGAGCTTCATCGACAGGGGCGCTTGCGGGAGGCGGAGCAGCTTTACCAAGCCGCATTGAGTGCCGATCCTGCGCATTTCGGAGCCGCACATTCGCTTGGCGTGCTCTTTCTTCAGAGCGGCCGGCCGGATCGTGCTGCCGATAGCCTGGGCTTGGCGCTCCGCATCGATCCGAACAGCGCGGTGGCGCATCGCGATCGCGGCGTTGCGATGCAGACGATGAATTTGGGTCACGAGGCCATCACAAGCTTCGATGCCGCGATCCGATTGTCGTTGAGCGACTCATTCACACACTACGCGCGTGCCAACACACTGCTTCGCATGGGTCGAAACGTGGAGGCAATCACGGGTTACGACGCCGCGACGGCGCTCCGGCCCGATTATTTCGAAGCGATTCACAATCGTGCCAATGCACTACGCGAGCTCGACCGACTGGAAGAGGCGGTCGCGGACTATCGCAAAGCTGCTGCGCTTCGGCCCAATGAGCCTGTTGCGCTCTACAACCTCGGCTTCGCACTCCAGGACATCGGTGATTTCGATGGTGCTTTTGCGAGCTACAACCGCGCTATCGGCCTGAAGAAGGATTTCTACGAAGCGCGAAAAGCGCGTGGAAGTCTGAAGCTCCTTCTCGGCCGCATGCCGGAGGGCTTCACCGATTTCGATTGGCGCTTGAAGGTTATGGAGCAGACCACTGATCCATCCTTGCGTGGGATCCGTTACTGGTCAGGCCAGAACGTCCAGGGCAAGTCGATTGTCGTTTTCGGCGATGGCGCGTTTGGCGACCTCGTGCAGTTCTCGCGTTATCTGCCACTTCTTGCCGAACGCGGCGCGGAGGTAACACTTCTCGCACCAGCACATTTCCACAAAATCCTGTCTTCCGCGGACCTGAAGGCCCGCATTGTCGCAGACTTGGATCCGGCGCACTTGCCCGATCTGCGTTGCGAGGCGATGAGCTTGCCCAACATCTTCAAGACCGATCTTGCATCGGTCCCACCTGGGATCGATCTGTCCTCCAAAGATCAAAGCAGGATCGACACCGGGCGTGCCGCACTCCCGCGCAACAAGCTGAATGTCGGCATCTGTTGGCAAGGTAATCCAACGCGTGACATCGACAAAGGCCGCTCCATTCCGCTGAACGAGTTTCAATCGCTCGCGCACATTCCCGGCGTTCGCCTTGTCAGTCTTCAGCGCAAGCACGGGCTTGAGCAACTCGAGAATTTGCCGGCGGGCATGGACGTTATTCAATTCGACGAAGGCTTCGACGCCGGCAACGAAGCGTTTGTGGATACGGTTGCGCTAATGAAAAGTCTCGATCTCGTTGTGACCTCGGACACCGCCATGGCGCATGTGGCGGCAGCGGCAGGTTGTCCGACCTGGGTCGCACTGCGCTATGTCCCCGAATGGCGCTGGCTCACCGAGCGCAGCGATAATCCTTGGTATCCCAGCGTGCGGCTGTTCCGTCAGCGCACGCTCGGCCAGTGGACGCCGGTGTTTGCGGAGATCGCGGCCGCGCTCAGGGACTTTCGCGTTGGTTAGTTGCGCCGCGCGACCGCGTGATAGAGCAGGAGAACGATCACCGAACCGATCACGGCGACGAACATGCTGTAGAGGTTGAACCCGGTGATGCCCTGGTGGCCGACTTCCTGGAACAGCCAGCCGCCGACCAGCGCACCGACAATGCCCAGCACGATGTCCATGATCAGGCCTTCGCCCGTTTTATTGACGATCTTGCTGCCGATCCATCCGGCGATCAGGCCGAGGATGATCCAGCCAAAAACGGACATAGGCATCGTGCGTCTCCAAACATTGAGTCGAGAACAATATACTTCACCGGCGACGCTGCGCCGCTCGATTTCACCCTACCGCGGTCTAGGTCCCAACGTCAGCGCGGGCGGCATGTCGGGCAGCATTTCTCCGGTGAGCCCGCCCAGTATGAGTGTGGCGTCCAGACTGCCATCCAGAAAAGTCATGAGAGTTTCTTGCGTTTCTTCCGTTTGTTTTGCGGTGAAGTTCGGCGGAGTTGCCGGCCAGAGGGAAAGAGGCACGTTCTTCGCGACGACCGCGTCAGCAGTCATGGTGTCTGAGGCGCCATAGAGAATGCCCAACGGTTTGAGCGAATGGGCATCGATTATCGCTACGCCATAATTCGCGAATATGCGAAGCGTCTGCTGATCGTCATTCACCAGACCGAGCCCATAACCGTCCGTCTGCCCCCAAACCGGCGCATCGGTCTTGAACACCACGGCGTAGAGGTCCACGTCGGTGCTTGGCGACAGGCCCGGGAATCGCGGCACGAATTTCTTGTTCGGTCCAACGACTGTCGACCACGCCAGCTGACGGCGGTCATAAGCCACATCCTTCACGGCAAAGCGCTTGGCGACATCGGCTTTGATCCGCGCCTCGATTTTCTCATCAAGCTTCCAACTGGGCACAGAAGCGCGCATGGATGCTGCGTTGCCAGGAAAGATTCCTTCGCGTTGCCGCAACAGCGCGACGTCATCCCCCAATACCGAAATCACCGCGATGGATTTGGCGGGCGCATAGATATCTTTTTCAGGGGGGATCGGTCGCAACGATTTGGCTTCGCGCGCTGAAGCGCGTGACTCGAGTTGTAACGCGCGCAAGATATCCGCCAGCGAGCGTTCAACGAGAGACACCGAGGCCTGTCTGAGCTTTGCATAGACAGGGGGCGGAGGGACCGATTCGTCCTCCACCTCTAAATCCTTGCCATAGGCAATGTGCGCGACGCGGGGGAAGGCGCCCGGGATGTCGTCAAGGCGCGCGAATGCCTTGGAGATCGTCGCGAAGGAGTGCGCGTCCATTATGTCCAACTCATAATTCGCGCTTACGGTCGGAGTCGTCTTTGCACGATAGTCTGCCCACAAGCCGAGGCCAGCATTGCCGGTGACAGTTCCGCCCACGGAAGGACGAACCACTATGAAGGCGTCCACGCCAGGATTGGGAAGATTAGACAGATAATGCTGCAAGGCATTCTCTGAACTGTCCCATCTGCCGTTGGGGATCGCGGCCAGTGCGTCGCGATCGTACGCAACGCTTTTGAAGGAAAATCGATCACCAAGGCCTTGCCGCAAGGTTGCATCAACTTGTTCGTCGATTTTCCAGTCGGCAATCGGCACCGGCCACACGTGATAGTAGAGGAAGTAGTGATTTTCGATGACGAATTGTGACCCGATTGCGGAGATGACGGCCACCGAATGAATGTTGGTGAGAGAGCCAACAACAGGCTCCGGCGGCCCTTCTGGAACGGAAACAACAACGGCGATCGGAACGCCGCCGCCTTGGACGGCACATGGCCACATTGCAGTTAAAACCGCTAGCAAGCAGACGACGATTAAATTCCGCATGCGATGCCTTCGAGATCAGAGAGATGCGCAGGGCTCAACTTCCGGTCGCGGCGATATATAGCATTGCAATGGTAGCTGCCGCCATCACGGCAGCGGAAGTCCAGCCTAATGTTTTCAGAATCGGTCCGGCGGTGAACTGGCCCATCTGCTTCTTGTTGGTGGCCACAATCATCATCGCGGCCATGATGGGAACCGCGATGACGCCGTTGATGACCGCGCTCCAATAAAGAGCTTTGATGGGATCGAGCCCGGAATAGTCGATGCCAATGCCGAGCGCGACCGACATCGCGATCACCAGATAGAAGCCAACGGCCTCCCACGGTTTGTTGTCGAGACCGACTTTCCAGCCACGGCTCTCGCCGATGGCATAGGCGGCCGAGCCCGCGAGCACGGGGATCGCGAGCAGCCCTGTGCCGATAATCCCGAGACTAAACAGTGCGAATGCAAACTTGCCTGCGATCGGCTCAAGCGCGCGCGCCGCGTCAGCGGCCGTTTGAATATTGGTTTTGCCGGCGGCGTGAAGTGTTGCCGCCGTCGCGATCATGATAGCAAGCGCGACGATGTTGGAAACCGCCATTCCCGTGATCGTGTCGATGCGGATGCGGGCGAACGCGCGCTTAGCCTGACGGGGTACGTCCTTGAGAGGCTTCTCGCCCTTGTGATGGTTCAACTCTTCCACTTCCTCGGCGCTTTGCCAGAAGAAAAGATACGGACTGATGGTGGTGCCGAAGATCGCGACGATCGTTGTCGCCGCGGCGGGCGTCAGCGCTGCGTGTAATCCGATCATGTTCCAACCGATCTCGGACCAGTCGAGGTGAATCATGAAGACGAGCGCGACATACGAGAAAAGGCTGAGCGTCAGAACAGTCAGGAGCCGCGCATAGCGCTTGTACGGCACGAACATCTGCAACACGACCGAGATGATCGCGAACAGGATTGTGAAGATATGTTCGTCCAATCCGGTGACAAGCTTCGCGGCCTCACCCATCGCCGCGACATCGGCGCCGATGTTGATTGTGTTGGCGACAAACAGCAGGGCGATGAGCGACAGCACGACGGGCGTGGGCAAAACCTTGCCCATGTTGAAGGCGAGGCCCTTGCCGGTGATGCGGCCGATATGCGCGCTGACCAGCTGGATCGCCGCCATCAGCGGAAAGGTGAGCACCAGTGTCCATAGCAGCCCGAACCCGAACTGGGCGCCAGCCTGGCTGTAGGTGGCGATGCCGCTCGGATCGTCGTCGGCGGCACCGGTGATCAGGCCTGGCCCGAGCTGATTGAACAGCGCGATCGAGCGCAGCCTGTGGCGAAGCGAAGGCTTGTGCTTCGCCTCGCTCATCCCATGGTCACGATAACTTTG
>Ga0207639_10002615_pt1 | contig 12079 bp, 13 predicted proteins | sample KBSCornC32_FD_184299 | JGI IMG/M metagenome (GOLD analysis project Ga0207639, IMG submission 184299) | Corn rhizosphere microbial communities from Kellogg Biological Station, Michigan, USA - KBS Corn C3-2 (SPAdes) (version 2) | ecosystem: Host-associated > Plants > Roots > Rhizosphere > Soil ...
GCGGCTACGGGACGTGCGGGCGGGTCAGCGTCCGGTTCTGGCATTGGTCAGCCAGCCCCACAGGCTGAAGACGATGAAGCTCAGGGCGATGCTCATCAATAGGTTGGATCCGGTCTGCGCCAGGGCGGCACTGCTGATGGCGGCGGTCAGGAACATGATGCTGTTCCCCGCCGAGGCAGCAGTGCCCGCGCTGCTTGAGAACAGCAGCATCGCCGCAGAAATCGCCGCCGGGCGAACCAGCGTCACGGCCAGGGCGCTGATTAACATCGGGATGAGCAACGTCACAGTGGTGATGGCGTCCAGGCTGACGATCAGCGTCAACAGCACGCCAGCGACGAGTAGCAGCCCCAGGCCGATATTGATTTGCCGGGACATCACAATGCGCTTTTGCAGTTACGAGGCTGCAACGCCGCCCAGTAGATAGGCCACGCCGTACACCATCAGCACCAGCGCGTACTGGTATTCGGAGAGCTTCAGCGCATCCATGAAAATCAGCGGTGTCACGCTGATCAAGGCGAAATAACACGCGAATACCAATGCGGCGATCCACCAGTAGCGCAGGAAGTCGCGATTGCGGGCGACGGCTTTCAGCGTGCCGATGATCGACACCGGCGTGCGGCGCGGGCTGGCGGACTTGGACGGCAGGATGCAGAGGGCATGGATCAACATGCCCAGTGCCATCACGGCGAACCCATAAAAGCTGCCTTGCCAGTCGAAGGTGGTTTGCAGCCAGGAGCCGATCAACGGCGACAGCGCGACGAATGAACCGCTCAGGGTCATGTAGTAAAGGCGCACTCGAGCGCGGTCCTGCTCCTCGAACAGGTCTTCCACCAGTGCGTGGCCTAATACAAAAAAGCCGCAGCCCAGGGCCTGGACAGAGCGAAACAGCAGGAAGGTCAGGTAGTCCGTTGCCATCGCGCAACCGATCGCACCCAGGATCGACAACGTGATGCAGCCCAGCAGGACTTCCTTGCGGCCCCATTTGTCCGACAGTGGGCCGGCGATCAGTTGGGAGATGGAAAAGACCAGGGTGAACAGGCTGATGGACAGCGCAACCTCTGCGCTTGGCGTGTCGAATCGGGCCGCCAGGGCAGGGAATGAGGGCAGGAGAATATTGATCGGAAAGAAGCTGATCAATGAAATGCAGGTAATGAGGATGAAGCGGGAGAGGTAGGGCCCAGACATTGTTTTTGTTTTCCGGAATAAAACCAGAAACGAATACTAGTCTGCGAAAAGTGGAATTCAATCAAAAGCGTTGAGAGAAACTTCCTGAATTGACGTGGCTTGCTTGGGTAGGAAAAGCGTTTACGGCAACCACAAAACAAATGTGGGAGGGGGCTTGCCCCCGATTGCGTAGTGTCAGCCCCATATTAGCTGGCTGACACACGGCTATCGGGGGCAAGCCCCCTCCCACATTTTTATCTGTGCTTGGCTTTAGCTATTCGGCAACAACCGGCACGTAATGCTCTTGATATACCGCGTCTCGGCAATCGCCGGATGCACCGGATGATCCGGACCCTGGCCACCACGCTCCAGCATCTGGATATTGCGGTCCAGGTGGCGGGCGCTGGTCAGCAGGATGTTTTGCAGGTCGTCTTCCGGCAGGTGCATGGAGCACGACGCGCTGACCAGGATGCCGTCCTTGCTGAGCAGGCGCATGGCTTGCTCGTTGAGGCGGCGGTAGGCGCCTTCGCCGTTCTTCATGTCTTTTTTGCGTTTGATGAAGGCCGGTGGGTCGGCGACGATCACGTCGAAGCGCTCTTCGCTGGCTTTCAGCTCTTTGAGGGCTTCGAACACGTCGCCTTCGATGCAGGTCATCTTCTCGGCAACGCCGTTCAGCGCGGCGTTGCGCTCCACGCCGTCGAGGGCGAAGGCGGAGGCGTCGACGCAGAACACTTCACTGGCGCCGAAGGCCGCGGCCTGCACGCCCCAGCCACCGATGTAGCTGTACAGGTCCAGCACGCGCTTGCCCTTGGCATACGGGGCCAGGCGGGCGCGGTTCATGCGGTGGTCGTAGAACCAGCCGGTTTTCTGGCCCTGGATTACCGGGGCTTCGAATTTCACGCCGTTTTCTTCCAGCGCCACCCACTCCGGCACCAGGCCGAACACGGTTTCGACGTAGCGGTTGAGGCCTTCGGCATCGCGCGCGGCGGAGTCGTTCTTGAACAGGATGCCGCTTGGCTTGAGCACCTGTGTCAAGGCAGCGATCACGTCTTCTTTATGGGCTTCCATGGTCGCCGAGGCGATCTGCACCACCAGGATGTCGCCGAAACGGTCGACGACCAGGCCTGGCAGCAGGTCGGAGTCGCCGTAGACCAGGCGGTAGAACGGCTTGTCGAACAGGCGGTCGCGCAGGGACAGGGCGACGTTGAGGCGGTGCACCAGCAGCGACTTGTCCAGCGGCAACTTGATGTCGCGCGACAGCAGGCGGGCGCAGATCAGGTTGTTCGGGCTCATGGCCACGATGCCCAGGGTCTTGCCGCCGGCCGCTTCGAGGATGGCCTGGTCACCCGCCTGGAAGCCGTGGAGTGGGGTGGCGGCCACGTCGATTTCGTTGCTGTAGACCCACAGGTGGCCGTTGCGCAAACGACGATCGGCGTTGGCTTTGAGACGCAGGCTTGGCAGGGACATGACGTCGCTCCGGAAAAAAGAGCGGGAGTATACCTGTTGCGGCGCGCTTCATGTGGGCATGGGCTTGCCCGCGATGCAGGCGGCGCGGTGTATCTGACGTACGGCGGTGATGCCATCGGCAGCAAGCCCACTCCCACATTTAGTCCGGTTTCAATCGGGCATTTGGGTGTCGGTCAGGTTTGCTTAGAGGTTAGAATCCCCGTCTAGCCCAGAGTATGTACTTATGTCCCAAGAGCTTTCCGCCGAACAGATCCAACAGGCCCTGCAGGGCATCAGCGTGCCGCCCCAGCCGCAAATCATGGTGGATTTGCAGATGGAGCAATACATGCCCGATCCGGACCTGGAAGTGATCGCGCGGCTGATCTCCCAGGACCCGGGCCTGTCGGGCGCACTGCTGAAGATCGTCAACTCGTCTTATTACGGCCTTAGCAACAAGATCGCGTCGATCCAGCGCGCAGTGAACCTGTTGGGCAGCCGTTCGATCATCAATCTGATCAACGCGTTGTCGATCAAGGGCGAGATGAGCGACGACACCATCGTCACCCTCAACCGCTTCTGGGACACCGCCCAGGATGTGGCCATGACCTGCCTCACCCTGGCCAAGCGCACCGGCGCCCAGGCGGTGGACGAGGCCTATGCCCTGGGCCTGTTCCATGACTGTGGCGTGCCGCTGATGCTCAAGCGCTTCCCCAACTACATGGCGGTGCTGGAGCAGGCGTATGCCAATGCCGGCCCCGATTGCCGCGTGGTCGACACCGAGAACAACGCGTTCAACACCAACCATGCGGTGGTCGGCTACTACACCGCCAAATCCTGGCGCCTGCCGCAGCATGTGACCGACGCCATCGCCAACCACCACAACGCCTTGGCGATCTTCAGCGATGAGTCGTCGCGCACTCCGCAGCTCAAGAACCTGCTGGCGATCCTGAAAATGGCCGAGCATATCTGCTCGTCCTACCGTGTACTGGGCAGCCAGACGGTGGACCATGAATGGAATGCCATCGGCCACCTGGTGCTGGATTACGTGGGACTGTCGGACTACGACTTCGAGAGTATGAAATTGTCGATCCGCGAACTGGGCGCCCACTGATCCTTCCTTAAAGAGGCACCTATGCCCGAGTTACCAGAAGTCGAAACCACCCGGCGCGGGATTGCGCCCCACCTGGAAGGCCAGCGGGTCAGCCGCGTGGTGGTGCGTGAACGGCGCCTGCGCTGGCCGATCCCGGAAGACCTCGATGTGCGCCTGTCCGGGCAGCGCATCGTGCTGGTGGAGCGGCGGGCCAAGTACCTGTTGATCAATGCCGAAGTGGGCACCTTGATCAGCCACCTCGGCATGTCGGGCAACCTGCGTCTGGTAGAGGCTGGCATGCCGGCGGCCAAGCATGAACATGTGGATATCGAGCTCGAATCCGGCCTGGCCCTGCGCTACACCGATCCTCGGCGTTTTGGCGCGATGCTCTGGAGCCAGGACCCGCACAACCATGAACTGCTGATCCGACTGGGGCCGGAGCCGCTGACCGACCTGTTTGACGGCGAGCGTCTGTTCCAGCTGTCCCGTGGGCGGTCGATGGCGGTGAAGCCGTTCATCATGGACAACGCGGTGGTGGTGGGTGTGGGCAATATCTACGCGACGGAAGCGCTGTTTGCGGCGGGGATCGATCCGCGTCGTGAGGCGGGTGGTATTTCGCGAGCGCGTTATTTGAAGCTGGCGATCGAGATCAAGCGCGTGCTGGCGGCGGCCATCGAGCGTGGCGGCACCACGTTGCGCGACTTTATCGGCGGCGACGGGCAGCCGGGGTATTTCCAGCAGGAACTGTTCGTCTATGGCCGGGGCGGCGAGGCGTGCAAGGTCTGCGGCAGCGAATTGCGCAATGTGGTGCTGGGACAGCGCGCGAGTGTGTTTTGCCCCAAGTGCCAGAGCTGATTGATGGGTGATTGCTGATATTGCCATCGGGGGCAAGCCCCCTCCCACAGTGAAAGTGTTCGCAATCCAAATGTGGGAGGGGGCTTGCCCCCGATGAGGTCATGACAGGCGCTAAAGGTGGGTCAGGCCTTACCGGTAATCTTGCGGTACTTCTCCATCAGTTGCTCTTGCGTCTCTGGATGGGCTTCATCCAGCGGGATGCAATCCACCGGGCACACTTGCTGGCACTGAGGCTCGTCGTAGTGGCCGACGCACTGGGTGCACAGGTTGGGGTCGATCACGTAGATCTCTTCGCCCTGGGAAATTGCGGCGTTCGGGCACTCGGGTTCGCAGACGTCGCAGTTGATGCAATCGTCGGTGATGATCAGGGACATGGAAACTCCTGCCAGGGCCGTCCGCCAAGGCATCTGAAAACTAATGCGCGCAATTGTGCCGCATTGGCGCCCGCAGTGCGAGCAGGCGCCGATTGGGGGCTTATTTCTTGAAGCGCAGGGTCAGTGCATCCGCCACGGCCGGGTGCACGAACTTGGTGATATCTCCGCCCAAAGCGGCAATTTCACGGACCAACGTCGAGGAAATGAACGAATAGCGTTCCGACGGTGTGAGGAACAGGCTTTCCACGTCCGGCGCCAGTTGGCGGTTCATGTTGGCCAACTGGAACTCGTACTCGAAGTCCGACACCGCACGCAGGCCGCGCAGGAACACATTGGCGTTCTGCTCTTTGGCGAAATGCGCCAACAGTGTGGAAAAGCCCACGACTTCCACATTGGGCAGGTGTTTGGTGACCTCACGCGCCAACTCCACGCGCTGTTCCAGGGGAAACAGCGGGTTTTTCTTGGGGCTGGCCGCGACCGCGATGATCACATGGTCGAACAAGCGTGAGGCACGTTCGACCAGATCGCCATGGCCTTTGGTAATCGGGTCGAAGGTACCTGGGTACAACACTCGGTTCATCGCGTCGTCCTGGCGGAGTCCGTTGGGGAACCGGATGGTATCGCAGCCGTCCCGGTCGGGAAAGTCAACTTATGCAGAAGAAAGCACTATAGACACGGCGAATACCGTGTTTTTTCACGCTGTTTTCAGACGTTCGGCCAAGGCTGTCGCCAGTTGGGCGGTCAAACCGTACACCGATAATTGTGGGTTGGCCCCAATGCTGGTGGGGAATAGAGAGCCATCGTGGATCGACAGGTTGCGCAACTGATGATGGCGACCCAGGCTGTCGGCCACTGCATTTTTCGGGTCTTCGCCCATGGCGCAACCGCCCATCACATGGGCGCTGCCCAGGCAGGTGCGATGCAGTTCCAGATTGAGGCCTTCAATCAGCGTGCGCGCTTCGCCCAGGGTTTTTACGTAGCGGGCATCGTGATGCAGCGGCTTGACCGACTTGGCGCCCGCCGCGAACTGGATCTCGGCCATGCTGTGGAAGGCACGACGCAAGCCATTCCAGGCGTAGTCCGACACCTGGTAGTCGAGCACCGGCGTGCCATCGCCACGTAGCTCCACGCTGCCGCCCGGGCTGTCGGGGTGGAAGCCGTCGCGCAGCAGCGCCAGCATCGCGTGGGTGTTGGGCAATTGGCTCATGTCCAGGGCGTTCTGGGTGCCGTAACCGCCGAGCAGGGTGCTGGCCAGCGCCGGGTGCAAGGGCGGCGCCTCCAGCTTGTACGACATTTTCCCCGTGGTGCCGTCCTGCCACTGGAAATGGTCGGAATAGATCGACTGCGGCGCGCCGTAGAACGGGTTGATCACCTCGTCGAACAGCCCGGCGGAGAAGTTCACCAAGTGCAGGAACGTGCGTTTGCCCAGCCGCGAGTGCGGGTCGGGCGCGTCCGAGCGCATCAGCAGCGCGGGGCTGTTGATGCCGCCGCCCGAGAGCACGTAATGTTTGGCCTTCACAGTGATCTTGCGTCCGGTAGGCGCCACGCAACGCTCGTCCATTGCCATACATTCCAGGCTACTGATGGTGTCGCCGCTGTATTTGAGGCGCTCGGCGCGGGCCAGGTACAACAGCTCGCCGCCTTTTTCCAGGGTGGACGGGATGGTGGTCACCAGCATCGATTGCTTGGCGTTGACCGGGCAGCCCATCCCGCAATAGCCCAGGTTGAAGCAGCCGCGCACATTGCGCGGGATCACATGCCAGCTGTAACCGAGCTTTTCGCAGCCTTTGCGGATCACATCGTTGTTGGGGTTGGGGGGCAGGGCCCAGGGCGCGATGCCCAGGCGTTGTTCCATTTTTTCGAACCAGGGCGCCATTTCGGCGCTGCTGTGGCCCTTTACGGCGTACTCGCTGGCCCAGTGAGCGAGGGTGGCGTCCGGGGTGCGGAAGCTGGACGTCCAGTTGATCAGCGTAGTGCCGCCCACGGCTCGGCCCTGCAGGATGGTGATAGCGCCGTCCTTGCTCATGCGACCGATGCCCTCCTGGTACAGGCTGGTGTAGGCCTCGTCCTCCAGTAGCTTGAAGTCGCTGCTGGTCTTGAGCGGGCCTTCTTCGATCAGCAGCACCTTGTAGCCGGCGGCACTGAGGATTTCGGCAGTGGTGCCGCCGCCGGCACCGCTGCCGATGATCACCACATCGGCTTCCAGGGTCAGGTCGTTATCGAGGGTGGCGCCATTGTGGGTTTTCCAGCCACGGGCCATGCCGTCGCGGAACAGGTCGGGTACGGGCATCAGGGTCGTCTCTTGTTTTTATGGGAGGGCGGCGAATCAAATCTTCGGCGGGCCGGGGTAACCGCAATGCGCCCAGGACGCCGGCTGGAAATACCAGGCCATGATCACCAGCTTGAGCAGCGAGCCCTGGCCCATGCGCAGCAGGTTCAGGTAGCTGTTTTCCCAACGGTGCAGGAAGTTGCGGATCTGCTCGCCGCTGGCGTTTTCCCAACTGCCCCAGATTCCGGTCAACGGTCCACGGGTGACGCCCATGCCCAATACGTCGAACAGTTGCTGGGTAAGCTTGAACATCTCCGGCGACAGGTGTTGCAGGCTGAAGTCGAGCTTCTTGAGGGTGTCTTCAATCCCGCTGGCAACTTCCTGGGCGCTGGCCACGCCTTCGAGCAGCACCGGGATGACCGCGCGCAGGAACGGCAAGTCACTGCTGCGCAGCATGGCAAAACCGCTGGCCGGCGTGCTGCTGGAGCAACCGCTGAGGCTGGCGCCCAACCCGGCGGTAGCCAGGAAGGCGCTGGCGCACAGGCCAATCTTCAAGACGCCGCGCCGCGACAGCGCGGGTGAATCAGTCAGGCTAGGGTTCATTGTTATTGTTATCCCGTGGGTGGCGGTTTCAGCGAACGAACAGCTTCTGGATCAACGTCTGGATGGCTTTGCCGTAGGGCGGGTAGATCAGCTTCGCCGCGTTAAGGCGCTGTTTCACCAGCACCCCCTTGGCTTTGCTGAACGTCAGGAAGCCTTCATGCCCGTGATAGTGGCCCATACCCGACGGGCCGATGCCGCCAAAGGGCATGTCGTCCTGGGCCACATGCAGCAGCGTGTCGTTCAGGCACACGCCGCCGGAATGGGTTTCGTGGAGCACGCGGTCCTGCTCGCGCTTGTTGTAACCGAAGTAGTACAGGGCCAGTGGGCGAGGACGTTGGTTGATGTAGGCAAAGGCCTGGTCGATACCGCGATACGGCACGATCGGCAGCACCGGGCCGAAGATCTCGTCCTGCATCACGGTCATGTCATCGCTGACATTCAGCAACAGGCTGTGGGCCATGCGCCGCGCCTGGCCCTGGTCATACAGCGGGATCAGGGTGGCGCCCTTGTCGGTGGCGTCCTTGACGTAGGCATTTAGCCGGGCCAGCTGTCGTTCGTTGATGATGGCGGTGTAGTCCGGGTTGTCGGCCAGGGTCGGATAAAATCCGCGAACGGCCTGGGTGTAGGCCTCGACGAAGCCGTCGACGCGGTCTTCCGGCACCAATACATAGTCGGGCGCGACACAGGTTTGGCCGGCGTTCAACGCCTTGCCGAAGGCGATGCGTTCGGCGGCGTCCTTGAGTGGTACATCCGCAGACACGATGGCCGGCGACTTGCCGCCCAACTCCAGGGTGACCGGTGTGAGGTGTTCGGCCGCCGCACGCATCACATGCTTGCCGATGCTGGTGGCGCCGGTGAACAGCAGGTGGTCGAAGGGCAGCTTGGAAAACGCCATGCCCACCTCGGCTTCGCCAAGCACTACGCACACCAGGTCTTCGGGGAAGATTTTCGTCAGCAGCACCTTGAGCAACTCGCCAGTGGCGGGGGTGGACTCACTGAGCTTGAGCATCACCCGGTTGCCCGCCGCCAACGCGCCGACCAGCGGACCAATGGCCAGGTACAGCGGGTAATTCCAGGGCACGATCACGCCAACTACGCCCAACGGTTGATAGATGACTTTGGCCGAGGCCGGTTGGAAGGCAATGCCTACAGCGCGCCGGGATGGTTTCATCCAACCCTTGAGGTGTTTGCTGGCATAGTGAATGCCATGCAGGCTGGGCATCAGTTCGGCAAACAGGGTTTCGTCGGCACTGCGGTGGCTGAAGTCCTGGCTGATCGCGTTGATCAGTGCCTGGCGCTCGTCGCTGAGCAGGTCGCGCAGAGCCTTGAGCCATTGCTGGCGCTGCGCGGCCGATGGCATCGGGTTGGCGGCGTAGGCACGACGCTGGGTGTCGAACAGGCGCTGGAGTGAGTCCAGTGCCTGGGAATCTTGCAGGTAGGCAACGTTGGCAGACATGGCGGCGTTCCCGATTGTTATAGGTCTGCCTGGATTTTTAGAGTCATTACTCTAAATTGTCAAATAACATTGCAGCAACATCCGGTTTTATCCGTGCAAGGATAGGCCGTAAGATGCCTTATCACGTGTACAGAAGCTGATCCCCTATGGCACCACGAGTAAAGACCAGCGAGCGCATTGTGCAAACCAGCCTGGAGCTTTTTAACCAGCAGGGCGAGCGCAGTGTGAGCACCAACCACATTGCCGCCCACATGGAAATTTCGCCGGGCAACCTGTACTACCACTTCCCCAACAAGCAGGCGATCATCGCCGTGCTGTTTCGTGAATACGAAGCCCTGGTGGACAGTTTCCTGCGCCCACCCCAAGGCCGCGCCGTCACCGTCGAAGACAAGCGCTTCTACCTGCAGGCCGTGCTGGCCGGTATGTGGCGCTACCGTTTCCTGCACCGCGACCTGGAACATCTGCTGGAAAGCGACCCGGAACTGGCCACCGGCTACCGGCGCTTTTCCCAGCGCTGCCTGACCCAGGGCGGCGCCATTTACCAAGGGTTTGTCGACGCTGGCATCCTCAATATGGACCCGGTGCAAACCGAAGCCTTGACCCTCAATGCCTGGATCATCCTCACCTCCTGGGTGCGCTTTCTGTGCACCACCAATGAAAACTCCGCCCACCTGAGCGCCGAGGCGATCAAGCGCGGGGTGTATCAGGTGCTGGTGCTGGAGGCGGGGTTTGTCACGCCCCAGGCGAAGGAGGCCGTGGATGCGTTGTTCAAAGAATTTTACGTGCCGTTGAATCAGGCATTGGAAGAAGTGAAGTAGGACCTTTCCCGAATCTGTTCATAGGAGTCCGTCATGCCGCTTGCCCAACTGATCAGCCCCCAGCAATTGGCCGAGCGCCAGAAGGCCGGCGGGTTGGTGATCCTCGATTGCCGTTTTGCCCTGGAAGACCCTGACTACGGGCTCTGCAGTTATGCCGAAGGGCATATCGAGGGCGCGCAGTACGCTGACCTGGAACGCCACCTCAGTGGGCCAGTGATCAAGGGCGTGACCGGTCGCCATCCGTTGCCGGCCGCAGATACCTTCGCCGAGCAATTGCGTGCCTGGGGGATCAACGCCGACACCGATATCGTGCTGTACGACGACGGCCCCGGTGCCTATGCCGCACGGGCCTGGTGGTTGTTGGCGTGGCTGGGCAAGCGCGATGGCGTGTTTATTCTGGATGGTGGCCTCAAGGCCTGGCATGCGGCGGGTTTCCCGCTGAGCCTGGACGCGCCGGTGGTTGAGCCGGGCGCCTTCGTTGGTACGCCAGATAATCGCCTGGTGCTGGATGTCGAACACCTGCAAAAACGCCTGGGCCAACCCGGCTTGACCTTGCTCGACGCCCGTGCACAGCCGCGCTTTCGCGGTGAAGTCGAGCCGATCGACCCGGTGGCCGGGCACATCCCTGGGGCGCAGTGCGCGGCGTTCAACGAAAACCTGGGTGCTGATGGCCGCTTCCTGCCGGCAGACCAGCTCAAGCAACGCTTCGCTGCCCAACTGCAAGGTCGCTCGCCGGATGAACTGGTGGCGTACTGCGGTTCAGGGGTGACGGCGTGCCACAATCTGTTTGCCCTGAGCCTGGCCGGTTACCCGTTGGGCAAGTTGTATGCAGGGTCGTGGAGCGAGTGGATCACCGATCCGGCGCGGGCCATCGCTACCGGCGACTGAGCAACCAGGCCGGAATACGGCGCTCCAGGTAATAACCGGGGCGCTTCAGTGTTCCATCGACAAAACCGACATGCCCGCCCTTGGCCAGCAATTCGAATTCGGTGCAGTCCGACAGCTCACTGGCCTCGGGCAGGCTGTGGGCAAACACAAACGGGTCATCGGCGGCCTGGATGATCAGGGTCGGCGTGCGGATATCGCCCAGATAATAGCGACTGGAGGCGCGGCGGTAATAGTCCTCGGCGTTCAGGAAACCGTGCAGCGGCGCGGTGACCCGGCCGTCGAAGTCCCAGAACGTGCGCATCTTTTCCAATGAACCCAGGGCCTCAAGCGTCTTCAACCCCTCCGCACGACCATCCTCTAGAAAGCGCCGTTGCTTGACGCGGATATAGGCCAGCATTTCCCGCATGAAATGCTTCTGATAAACCCGCGAGAATCCCAGGCCGATGCGATCCGCGCACTGGTCCAGGCGAAACGGCACCGATACCGCCGCCGCGCCTTGCAGCCCTGATGCTTCGCCGGTTTCGCCCAAATGCTTGAGCAGCACATTGCCGCCCAGTGAATAACCCACCGCATACAGCGGCGCCAGCGGTCGCTTGGCGCGCAGATGGGCAATCGCCGCGGCCAGGTCTTCGCTGGCGCCGGAGTGATAGCTGCGCGCCAACAGGTTTGGTTCGCCCGAGCAGCCACGCCAATTCAGCGCCGCGCTGGCCCAGCCTTGCGCAGCCAGGGCTTTTTGCAGACCGGCCACGTAGGGCGAATTGGAGGAACCGGTCAACCCATGCAGTACCAGCACCAACGGTGCTTGCGCGTCATGGGGGCCATGCCAATCGAGGTCGAGGAAGTCGCCGTCTTCCAGCCACAGGCGTTCGCGTTGGCGTTCGATGTGGGTGGTAGGGCGCCACAGCGGCCCCCACAGTGTTTGCAGGTGGGGGTTGCCGAGGCCGAAGGCGGGGGTGAACAGGTCGGAAGAAGGGGTCATGACACGCTCTGCTGCGGATGCATTTAACTGTGGCGAGCGGGCTTGCCCCGCGTTGGGCTGCGAAGCGGCCCCAAAACCAGTAATGATGTTCTAACTGAGCAATCGCGGTGTTCTTGGTGGGGCTGCTGCGCAGCCCA
>Ga0207639_10002616_pt1 | contig 12077 bp, 8 predicted proteins | sample KBSCornC32_FD_184299 | JGI IMG/M metagenome (GOLD analysis project Ga0207639, IMG submission 184299) | Corn rhizosphere microbial communities from Kellogg Biological Station, Michigan, USA - KBS Corn C3-2 (SPAdes) (version 2) | ecosystem: Host-associated > Plants > Roots > Rhizosphere > Soil ...
GCCTTCTTGCAGCGACGTTCCCTTCTTCGACGACTGGATGATGGGGACCGCGCCGATCAAGAAGGCGGCGGACGTGATCTCCAGCGGCCACCGCAAGGATCGCGACTGGCAACGCCAGGCCTTCGGCGACATGGGCCGAGTCGGCGAGACCCTGCCCGCCGGTTCGAAGGTCCTCGTGCACGACCTCCACATGCACGTCGGTCTGCGCGCCATGAGCGTGTCGGACGCCAAGGCGTGGCAAGGGGGGATCGCCTACGGAACGATGAGGTCGCCCCGCGCGCTGCACGACCAGCTTCGAGCCTGGGGCGTCACGGACGTCCTGTGGCAGACGGGACTCTCGCAGGGCCTGGACAGCTACGCAGGCGAGTTCGTCTTCCATGAGTTCGCCGAGCGATACTGCGAGCGAAAGCGGCCGTTCGGCGCCCTCGCCATCGCGAAGATGCCGCCGTCGCCGCCCCCCGAGCGGAGCTGGCTGGACGAACGAGCCGTCGTGGTGCTCGGGCCCAGGTCCGGCACGTACGCACGAGGGGTTTACCCGATCCGCGATCTGGGAATCCTCGAAGCCGGAAAGCCGGAGGCCCGCCCGCGGCCGCAGCGGCCCATCGACGACACCGCCGCGCTGGAGGCCGCGGTGGGCGACGCGGCCTTCATCGTGTACGGTCGCGACGAGATCCTGCCCTTGCCCGCCCTGGTCGGCGCAACCTTCACGCCGGTGGTGAGCAACGACCGCGTCCGGATGTGGGTGCGGCGGCGGCCGTGAAGAAGAGCGGTGTTACCGCCGACCTTCACGGCGCGTTCAACCTCCAGAGCGGAGGATGCGATGCCGAACGAAGCAGCCCGGACCCATTCCGTCGAAGTTTTCCACGATGGCGCCTGCCCCCTGTGCGCCCGGGAGATGCGGTGGCTGCGAAAGCTGGACCGTGACGGTCGGATTCTGTTCACCGACATCTCCGCCCCGTCATTCGACCCGGCGTCGGTCGGGCTGACCTTCGAGGCGCTGATGGCCCGCCTTCACGGCCGCCTGCCCGACGGACGGATGATCGAAGGGGTCGAGGTCTTCCGCCAGCTCTACGCAGCCGTCGGTTTCCGTCGCCTCGCCGCGTTCAGCCGGGCGCCCGTCGTCTCGCACCTGTTGAACGCCGGCTACGCGCTGTTTGCCCAGAACCGCCTCCGGCTGACCGGGCGATGCGCCGGCGGGCACTGTGCCGTGCGGGCGCCCGTCGGCTCGGCAAGCTAGCTTTAGCGGCGATGTCCGCCGTGAGTGTCCCCGAAGCCTCCGCCCAGGCGCTGCGCTACTTTCGCAGCGGCAACGTCATCTGGGCGGTCGAGCTGCTGCTCGGGTTCGCGCTGCCCGCGCTGCTGCTGTTCACGGGTTGGTCGGCGCGCCTGCGCAGCCTCTCGTCCGGGATCGCGCACGGGCATTCCTACCCGACGTTGGTCGTCTACCTGGTCTTGCTGTCGGGGCTGCTCTTCTCGATCCAGCTCCCGCTCACCGTCTATGTCGGGTACGTGCGCGAGCACGCCTACGGCCTGTCGGCGCAGACGTTCTCCAAGTTTGCGCTGGATCGGCTGAAAGGGCTCGTCATCGGCTTGATCGTGGGCGCGCTGGTCATCTGGGTCCCGTACCTGCTGCTGGCGCGTAGCCCGACCCGCTGGTGGCTGTGGACCGGCCTGCTGGCTCTGCCGTTCTTCACGCTGGTCTTGTTGATCACGCCCGTCTACATCGCTCCGCTCTTCAACAAGTTCGGGCCCATGAAGGACAAGGCCCTCGAGGGGCAGGTGCTGGCGGTGGCCGCGCAAGCAGGCGTCGAGGGGGCGCGGGTGTTCGAGGTGAACAAGAGCGTCGACACCGAGAAGGTGAACGCCTACGTGACGGGCATCGGCCGCACGAAGCGGATCGTCCTGTGGGACACCCTGCTGGCCCGCCTCACGCCCCAGGAGACGCGCTTCGTCGTGGGCCACGAGCTCGGGCACTACGTCTTGGGGCACGTCTGGATCAACATCCTGATCTCCTGGGGGCTGACCCTGGTTGGCCTCTACGGCGCCCACCGCGGCGCCGGGTTCCTCCTGGCGCGCTTCGGCGGCCGCTTCGGCTTCACGACGCTCGCGGACCCAGCGTCGCTGCCCCTCCTGATGCTCCTGCTCTCGTTGTTCTCGTTCGTCATCGGTCCGGCGTCGCTGGCGCTCTCTCGCCACCACGAGCGCCAGGCCGATCGCTTCGGCCTGGACCTGACCGGCGACACCCACGCGGCCGCGACCGCGTTCGTGGCGCTGCAGAAGCAGAACCTCGCCGTCCCCCGCCCCGGCCTCCTCTACAAGATCTTCCGCGCCAGCCATCCCCCCATCGGCGAGCGGGTCGACTTCATCAACAGCTACCGACCGCGCGCCGCGGCGCCGTAGGTCCCGCGGGCATCACCGCCTCTCGAAGAAGCGCTCCCGCCGGAAGAGCTGGCGGCAAAGAGACAGCGGCCCTTCTCTCGGGTTTCGTGGGCGAAGGTCGAGACGGACCGGGCCGGGGCCTGGTTCAGCGGCTGCTTGGCGAGCTCTTGCCGTCCAGGAAGGGGCGGACCGTCTCGACGAGGCGAGGCGACGTGAAGATGTCGTAGTGGGTCGCGTCCGGAAGGATGGCCAGGCGGTTGCGGGACATCGTCTCGCGGCCCCAGCCTGCGTCCTTCAGGCCTCCGCCCAGCAGTTGATAGAACTTCACCTCGTGTTCGGGGCGGGTCATGTCGGCGTCGCCGTAGACCAGCATCACCGCGATGTTGGTCCTGGCCAGCCGGGCGACGTCGGCGGACCAGTCGTACTTCTGGCGCATCTGGTCCCCCATGGCGTCCAGCAGCCTGGGGAAATCGTCCACCTTGGGCGCCACGGCCACATACGACTCGTACATCGGCGTCTTCTTCATCATCGCGAACATCTCGTGCGAGACGGCCGCTTGCTGCGGCTTCATCTCGGCGTACCAGCCGTCGTCGGCGAAGGGCGTCGAGACCAGCGCCAGGCGGCGCACGACCTCGGGGTGCTGGACGGCCAGACGCAAGGCCACGCACCCGCCGAACGAATAGCCCATCACATCGACCTGGGCGTGCCCGAGCTGCTTCAGCAACGTCGCCAGGTCGTCGGCGATCGCTTCGCAGCGGATGGGACGCGTCCCAAGGGTGGTCCGTCCGTGCCCTTGCAGGTCCACGGTGATGAGCTGGCGATTGGCGCCCAGGGTGGGCAGCAACGGCTCGAACATGTCGCTGCTGCCGAGGCCCCCGTGCAGCAGCAACAGCGGATCACCCTGGCCGCGGACCTGGTAGGCGTAGGCGATCCCCTTGATGGTCGTGCGCGCCACCCTGGACGACGGGGCAGCCGGTCGGATGGCGGGCGACGGCGCGCGCTGCGCCTGGGCCCAACCCGCGCTCTGCGCGGCGCACGTGGCGACCAGCGCCACGGTGGTGATCAGCATCGTCTTGAACATGTCGTCTCTCCTGGCCAAGGGCGTCGCGATGACGCCCGGGTTCGATTTCACGCCGAGACGACGAACGGGCCCGTCCCGAACCGACATCTCGCGGACAAAAAGATCGGCACGGACGCCTGACCCAAGCCGGGACATGAATGTCAGGGTCGTCTGCCCCTCGGGGCGTGTGCGCGGCGCCCCCTGGCGCCCTTCTCGAGCCATCTCGCACATATGCTCGAAGATCGCGTTGACCACCCGTGGCATGTTTGATGCTCTGGTCGTCTCCATGTCGCCTTGCCGTTCTCGTGGGTGCCTTGCTCTCGCCGCAGCCTCGGTGGGTCTCCTCGGTGCGGCCTGCGTGGCCAGCCCGCACGGGTCATCGAACGGTCCGGGCTCCCCCGACAGCGGGACCACGCCTGGCAAGGACCTGTCTTTCGTGACGGCGCCGCGCGATCCCTCGGCCGGCCTGGTCGGGATCGTCGAGGCGGACTTCGACGGTGACGGCAAGCTGGACGTCGCGGGGCCGACCACCCCATCCGGTTTCCGAGTCCTGCTCGGCGACGGGCGGGGCGGATTCAAGGCCCGGGCCAGCTACCTGCCCGATCGCAACGGCGGTGGCATCGTCGCGGCCGATCTGGACGGCGACGCGGACATCGACCTCGTCGTGACCTCGTGGGATTCGAACGAGGCGACGGGCACGGTCACGATCCTCTTCAACAAGGGCGATGGGGCGTTCGCGAACCCCACCGATCTGCAGTCTTTCAAGGACTACTGGCTCGTCGTCCGGACCGGGCACGTGAACGGCGACGGCGCCGTCGATCTGGTCCTCTCCGGCGGACCGCGCCCCGCGACGGTCTTGCTCAATGATGGGCACGGTGCCTTCGCCGCGACGGACTACCTGGTCGACGCCGGCACCAACTACCCGAGGGGCCTGGTGGTGGCCGACCTCGACGGGAACGGCACCGACGACGTGGCCGTCGCAGCGCCGGCGGCCCCCGCAGTGACAGTGATGTTCGCCTCGTCGGACGGCCGCCTGGCTGCGCCCGTCACCTACCCGCTGATGGTCGAGGAGGACGCTCGCACGAACTACCTGGCCGCCTCCGACGTGGACGGCGACGGCAAGGTCGACCTCCTCGTCTCCATCACGCGGATCACCACGAACGGCCTCGGCAGCTTCCGCAGCGCGACCGCCAGCGTGACCGTCTTGCACAACGCCGGGGACGGGACGTTCTCCCTCGGAGGAACGTACCCCACGGGAGTGATCGGTGGCGTGACCGACGTCGGAGATCTGAACGGCGACGCCCTGCCCGACCTCGCCCTTGTTGACGAAAGTCCGGCCCGCCTCGTCAAGGTCTTGCTCAATGACGGCCACGGCGCGTTTCCCGGACCAGCGGCCGGCTACGCGGCTGGCCCCGACCCGTCAGCCGTGGCGATCGGCGATCTCGACGGCGACGGGCGCGCCGACCTCGCCGTGTCGGCGAAGGGCCTGACGGTCCTTCGAAACAAGGGCGGCGGTACCTTCGACGCGGCCCCTGTCTCAGCGGGCGGCGAGCACGTCGCGCTGGGAGACATCGACGGTGACGGGCGCACGGACGCGGTGACGGCCGAGGACGTCAGTGGCATCGCCGTCCTCCTCGGCACGCCGGGCGGCGCGTTCGCGCCCGCGGTGTACGACGACACGGTGCGTGCCGTGGGCCTCGCGCTCGCCGACCTGGACGGCGACGGCCGGACCGACGCCGTCGCCATCGACTGGCTCCCCGAGTACCTGGAAGACGACCTCCTCAGGCCCGGCCACGTCGGAGGGTACAGCCTGCATTTCAACGACGGTCACGGAGCCTTCAGGACGAGCGCCCGCTATGTGCCTTACCCCGACATCGTCGCCATCGCCGTCGGCGATCTGGATGGCGACGGCAAGCCCGACCTGGCGCTGGCCGGGCAGCAAGACAGCTGGGGCCAGAAGTCCCCCTGGCTCTCGATCCAGCTCAACGACGGTCACGGGTCCTTCGACCGCAAGGATCCTTTGACCGTCGACGGAACGCCCTCGGCGTTGACCGTGGGTGACTTCGACAGCGACGGCAGGACCGATCTCGCCCTGACCAGCAGCGACGACGGAAGCGTCAGCATCTACCTGAACGCCGGGGCGGCCACCTTCCGGAAGGCCGGCCGGATCGAGGCGGGCAAGGGCGCCGGCTTCGCTGCCGTCGCCGCCGCCGATCTCGACGGCAACGGGACCATCGATCTCGCGGTGGGAAATTCCGCCAACCAATCCGTCAGCGTCCTGCTCCGGCGGGTCAACGGAGACTTCGCGCCGGCCATCACCTCCCAGCTCACGGGAGCCCCCTCGACGCTCGCCGTCGCCGACCTGAACGGTGACGGCCGGCGGGAGGTGATCGCGGTCGTCGACACGTCGGTCGACGTGCTGGTCAACGCCGGTCACGGAGACTTCGAGGCGGCGCGATCCTTCAACGGCGGGGGCGCCCCCTTGTCGGCCGCCGCCGCCGACCTGAACGGCGACGGCCTCACCGATCTGGTCGTCGGCAACGCCTTCGGCACCGTCTGCACGCTCATCAACGACTCTCGTTGAGCCGCGAGCGCGAGCGGCGCGAACCCGGAGAACCGCGCCGTGCTTTCGTCCGTGGTTGAGATACTCTGGGCTCGGACGACGACGAGGGAACCGAAAAATGGCGGCACCGACAGTCCGACGCGCTGACTTCTTGATGGCCCTGGCCTACGGGACGGACCTGGCCACCGGGCACTCGCGAGACTTCGCGCTTCGCTCTTGCGTGCTGGCGATGCGCATGGCGGACGCCGCGCGGCTCGACGACTCCATGCGCCGCGCCATCTATCATCAAGCGCTCCTTCGTTACATCGGTTGCAACGCCGACAGTCACCTGCTGGCGGCGGCCTGGGGCGACGAGATCGCCCTGCGCAAGGAGCTGCAGGGGCTGGACTTCGGCGACAAGGCCGAGTTCGCCGCGGTCTTCGTCCGGGCCATCACGCGCCTCCTGCCCGGGGCGCCGCCCGAGGAGCTCGCCGAGGCGGTGCAGCGCGGGCTGGCCCAGGCGCCGCAGGTGAACGTCCCGATCTTGTCGGGACATTGCGAGGTCGCGCAGAGGATCGCGGAGCGACTGGGCTTGTCCCCCGAGCTCCGCGAGAGCCTCGGCCAGATCTACGAGCGCTGGGATGGGCGCGGATTGCCTCGAGGGCTCTCGGGCGAGGCGGTGAAATTTCCCGTCCGGCTGGTGACGCTGGCCCAGGACGCCATCGCCCTCACGGAGGCCCATGGCTTCGCGACGATGACCCGGATGATGGCCAAGCGCGCAGGCGGCGCCTACGAGCCCGAGCTGGTGGAGCGGTTCCTCTCGGACGCGGAAGGACTCATGGCCAGGCTGGACGAGCCCGTCGACCGCGAGGCCATCCTGGCGCTGGAGCCGCGGCCGCACGCGATGCTCGACGAGGCGGCCTGCGAGGAGGCCTACCTGGCCATCGCCGACTTCATCGACATGCGGATGCCGTTCACGTTCGGGCACTCCCGCGCCGTCGCTTCGCTGGCCGCCGACGCCGCCAAGCGCATGGGCCTCCCGGCGGCCGACATCCGCGACGTGCGCTGGGCGGCCTACACCCACGACCTCGGCGAGCTCACCGTGCCGGTCGCGACCTGGATGAGAGCGGGCGTCCTGACCGAGCGCGAGACCGACGCCGCCCGGCTGCACCCGTACCACGGCGAGCGCGCGCTCACGTCGCTGGGCGGCGACGGGAAGCTGGTCGCCGCCCTGGTCCAGCGCCACCACGAGCGGCTCGACGGCAGCGGCTACCATCGCAACTCGCGCGGCCCTGACCTGTCGCCCGCGGCCCGCATCCTGGCCGCCGCCGAGGCCTTCCAGACCGCGCGTGAGGCGCGCCCCCACCGCCCGGCGTCGAGCGACGCGGCCGCCGCCGTCAAGCTCCGCGCGGCGGTCAAGGACGGGGCGCTCTGCCCCGACGCGGTGGAGGCCGTGCTCGCCTGCGCAGGACAGCCGGCCCGCCGGGCGTCGGCCGAGCGGCTGGCGGGTCTGACCCCGCGAGAGATCGAGGTGCTGCGCCTGATCGCCGGCGGAGATACGACCAAGGAGGCGGCCCGCAAGCTGGACATCGCCACCAAGACGGCGGACAACCACATCCAGAGTCTCTATTCGAAGATCGGCGTCACCACCCGCGCGGGCGCGGCCCTCTACGCCCTCGAGCGGGGCCTCGTTCAGCAACAAATAGCGACGGCCTAGGGAATCTTCCCCATGTGCGGCCGGCGGGCCGCAGGCACTCTCCCTTCGAAAGGAGAGGCCATGAAAGATTCATCCATCAAGGTAGGCGTGATCGCGGACCAGACGGGGCCGCTGTCATTCGTGGGGATCGCCAACGCCAACGTCGCGCGGATGGTCGTCGACGACATCAACGCGAGCGGGGGCCTTCTGGGGCGCAGGCTGGAGCTGCTGGTCGAGGACAGCGCGACGATCGACGCCGTCGCCGAGGCCAAGGCGACGAAGCTGGTCCACCACGACGGCGTCGACGTGCTGTTCGGCGGCATCTACAGCTCGACCCGCCAGGCCATCAAGGGACCCGCGGTGGTGAAGGGAAAGAAGCTCTACATCTATCCGGAGCAGTACGAGGGGCAGGAGTGCGATCCGCTGATCTTCTGCACCGGGCCGGTGCCGGCCCAGCAGGTCGATCCGCTGATTCCCTGGCTGATGAAGAAGACCGGCGCGAAGCGGTTCTACCTGCCGTCGGCCGACTACATCTGGCCGCACATCCTGAACCAGCGCGTGCGCCGGGTGGTCACCGCCCACGGCGGCACCATCGTCGGCGAGGAGTACTTTCCCCTCGATCACGCCGACTACGGGGCGACCATCGACAAGATCCGGTCGAGCGGCGCCGAGGTCGTGTTCAACACCGTCGTCCCGCCTGGAGTCTCGCCGTTCCTCGAGCAGCTCCACGACGCCGGCTTCGCCGCGCGCGGCGGCCACCTGGTCTGCACCTACTTCGACGAGAACTTCCTGAACATGGTGCCGGCGCCGCACGTCGAGGGGCTCTACAGCTGCCTCGACTATTACCAGGGCGTCGGCGATCCCTTCAGCCAGGCCCTGCTCGGCCGCTACGACGCGCGCTTCCCCGGCCACGCCAAGTTCACCGGGGGCAGCGCCTGCTCGGGCCTCTACCGCGGCATCAAGCTCTGGGAGGCGGCCGTGAACGAGGCCGGCTCGCTGGTGCAGGACGACGTGATCCGGGCGCTCGACCACGCGAAGATCGCCGACGGCCCCGGCGGCCCGGCCGCGATGGTGCCCGGCCAGCACCACGTCCGCATGAACATGTACATCGCCCAGGCCGCGGGCGGCCGGTTCCGGATCGTCGAGAGCCTCGGCGCCATCGAGCCCGACGAGGCGCTGGTCCCGGCGGCCAGTCCGATGCGCGCCGCCGTCTGAACGAACGTTCCTTCCAAACAACAACGCGACAAGGAGACACGACCATGATGCTGGCAACGACGAAGGTGGAGGATTTCGATCGCTTCCTCGAGGTCTTCTCGACCAAGGGAGCGGAGAAGCGAAAGCAGCACGGCTCGAAGGGCGCCGCGGTCTTCCGCGATCCCCTGGAGGCGGATCGGGTGTGGGTGATCTTCGACTGGGACGAGCAAGGCTTCAAGAACTACCTGGCCGACCCGGAGGTCCCGGCGATCATCAAGGCGGCCGGCCACGTCGGCAAACCTCAACCCGCCCTCCTCGGCGGCAGGTACGGCGCGTAGAGCCGTCCGGGCGCGGCCGTCGACCAGCCCGCCGGCCATGTCGCTCGTGACGGCAAGGCTTACGCTTGCTGAATGACGACCCCGATCACGATGCTGTGGCGCCGGCTCGACACGCCGGGACACGACGCCTGCCGTCTCGATGAGGGCACGAGCCGGTGGAGGCTCGACGGGACGGCGGTGTTTCGGGACCCCGGCGGCGGGCCGGCGGCGCTCGCCTACCACGTCGAGGGCGACGTCGGGTGGCAGGCGCAGGTGGCGACCGTCCGCGGCTGGGTCGGCGATCGCCCCATCGACGTCGCGATCTCGCGGGCGCGCGCGGCCTGGAGTCTGAACGGCATCGTGGTCGCCGGGCTCGACGGCTGCGCCGACGTCGATCTCGGCTTCACGCCGGCGACGAACCTGATCGCGATCCGGCGGCTCGGCCTGCAGGTGGGTCAGGCCGCCGACGCGCCGGCTGCGTGGCTCGACCTCGCGACGGGCGCGCTCGAGCGACTGCAGCAGCGCTACGATCGGCGCAGCGAAACCACGTACGGGTACGAGGCTCCGAGGTTCGGGTACGCCGCCCCGCTGGAGGTCACCCCGACGGGGTTCGTTCGGCTCTATCCCGGCCTCTGGGAGTCGGCCTGATCGCGATTCGCCCTCGTCCGATTGGACGGCGTGAGCGAGCCGGGCGCGCCGCCGGGGCTTCTCTCGGCGAAGAGGCCCCGGTCAGCGAACCGCGACGCTACCGGCGCGGGACGATGGGGAGCTCGATGCGGCTGGGGTAGGCCGGGCCGTGGGCGACCGTCAACACGGGCGAGCCAGCCGCGGGGATGCGGGCGAAGGTGCTGGCGTCGTGCCCGGCCACCGCGACCCGCAACGAGTGCCCCGCCTTGACCAGCGCGCTCGGACGTCCGTTCGATCGGCGGCGTCGGGGCCGACAACTGTCCGCGCGCGTGGGCGCGTGGCGGCCGAGGACTCGACGGCCGGCGGCCGCGATACCAGCCGGCGACGAGGCTGTCTCCGAGGCGCGCTCTGTGAGAACATGAAGCGGGTGAAATCCCCGCTGTCGCCGTCGTCGTGCGTGGTCGGGTTCGCGTGCCTGCTCGCCGCTGGCGCGTGCGGCGGCGGCCAGCCTGCAACGTCGCAGTCCGCCGATGCCGGCACTGGCGGGGACGCCGCGGACGCCGCGGACACCGGCACGGGTGGCGCCGCTGACGCCGGTGACGCCGGTGCACGTGATGACGCCCCCACCCAGGAGGGCGCCGGGGTGTGCTCGCCGGCGGGCTGGTGCTGGGTCAACCCGACGCCACAAGGAGACAGTCTGGCGGGCGTGTGGGGGACGGGCGCGGACGACGTCTGGGCCGTGGGAATGGGAACGGTCCTGCACTGGAATGGCAGCGCCTGGTCACAGACGGCGATCGACCCGTCGACCGCGCTCGCCTCGGTGTGGGGCAGCGGACGCGACGATGTCTGGGCCGCAGGCAGCGTCGGCGTCGCGGGCGTCATCTGGCACTGGGACGGCCGCGTCTGGTCGCGCGCCCTGACCGGCCCCCTCGAGAGGCTGCTGCAGGTGTGGGGCAGCGGTCCCGACGACGTCTGGGCTGTCGGGGACGCCGGTCAGGCGGTCCACTGGGACGGAGCCGCGTGGACGGCGATGGCCACCGGCACCACCGCCGAGCTGGCCGGCCTGTGGGGCAGCGGCCCCCAGGATGTGTGGGCCGCGGGCGGGCTCTTCAACGGTCCCGGCGCCATCGTGCACTGGGACGGCAACGCCTGGTCGGTCTCCACGGAGACCGCCACCTCGAACCTGAGGGACCTGTGGGGCAGCGGCCCCGACGACGTCTGGGCCGTCGGGGTCCCCCTTTTTCAGATGCAGGGGACGATCCTGCACTGGGACGGCACGGCGTGGTCCCCTCAACTGGACGTCAACGAGTTCCTCTATTGCACCTGGGGCAGCGGCCCCGGCGACGTCTGGGCGATGGGCTTCTACCAGGACGACACGACCCTGATGACCGGGGCGACGGGCCAGCGGCTCATGCACTGGGACGGCACCTCGTGGTCCCTCGCGACGCTGGGCACCGGTCCTACGCCGGCCGGCATCTGGGGCAGCGGCCCCTCCAACGTCTGGGCTGTCACCACCGGCGGCTTGCTGTTCCACTTCACCGGCGGCGAATGGACCGCCGCCTCGAAGTCGCGCGTTCCGGTGCTGGGATTGAGCGATGTGTGGGGGACCGGCCCGGATGACGTGTGGGCCACCGGCGCCAGCCTCAGCGGCAGCGGCGTCTTCCACTGGGATGGCCAGGCGTGGTCGCGCTCCGAAACGCCGGTCAGCCTGGCGTGGGCGGTGTGGGGCAGCAAGCGGGACGATGTCTGGGCCGTCGGCAACGGGGGCGCCATCATCCACTGGGACGGCACGACCTGGTCGTCGGTCCCGAGCGGCACCGTCGACCACCTGGTCGAGGTCTGGGGCACCGCCGCCGACGACGTCTGGGCCGTCGGCGGCCAGAACCCGGGTCTGTCCCACACGATCGTCCACTGGGACGGCCAAGCGTGGTCGGTGTCCCTCACCGCCAGCGGAAAGCAGCCGCTCTCCAGCGTGTGGGGCAGCGCTCCGAACGACGTATGGGTCGGCGGGCCGGGCCTCCTCTTGCACTGGAATGGCGCGGCCTGGTCCGACACCGGCGTCGTCACCGCCGGGACATCGGTCAGCGCCCTCTGGGGCAGCGCCGCCAACGACGTGTGGGGCGTGTCGGGTGTCTACGACATGGCGAGCGGCGGCTACCTGGGCGTCACCCTCCACTACGACGGCAGCACCTGGTCGACCACCCGTACCACCATCCCGGGAGGATTCGTCGGCGTGTGGGGCACGGGGGCGCGCGACGTCTG
>Ga0207639_10002617_pt1 | contig 12076 bp, 9 predicted proteins | sample KBSCornC32_FD_184299 | JGI IMG/M metagenome (GOLD analysis project Ga0207639, IMG submission 184299) | Corn rhizosphere microbial communities from Kellogg Biological Station, Michigan, USA - KBS Corn C3-2 (SPAdes) (version 2) | ecosystem: Host-associated > Plants > Roots > Rhizosphere > Soil ...
ATAGGCGTCGGCGCTCTTCGGATCATAACGTGCCGCCTTTTGAAAGGCGTCGGCGGCCAGCGCGAATTCGCCGCGGGCGAACAGCATGCGGCCCTTTGCCAAGGAAGCCGCGTCGGCCATGCTGGCGCTCTCCGGCGCTGGCAGCGCGCGGACCGCGAGCTTAGAATGCGTGCAGCCCATCGCCGAAACCGTGAGCAGCAGCGCGGCGGCCACTTTCCTCTTCATCCGACATGTCCTTGCATGGCCGGCAACAGCACGCGGACCACCCGAATGCCAGCCGGCAACATCAGTACGCCGATCATCACCGGCAACATGCAGGTGACCAGCGGGATCGATATGAGCACCGGTAGCCGGTGCGCCTTTTCCTCGGCACGCAGCCGGCGCTTCTCGCGCATCTCGGCGGCATAGACCCGCAGCGTCTGGCCGATGCTGGAGCCGAGCTTATCGGACTGAATCAGCAAGGTCGCGAAAGAGCGGATCTCCTCGACGCCCGCCCGATCGGCCATGCCGCGCAAGGCGTCTTCGCGCGCGCGGCCGGCGCGCAGCTCCAGCACCACCGCGCCGAGCATTTCGGCGAGAAGCGGGTGCGAAAGACTCATCTCACGGCCGACGCGATCGAATGCCGCTTCGAGCCCCAGCCCGGCTTCGACGCAAACCAGCATCAGATCCAGTGCGTTCGGGAAGCTGTTGACCAGTTGCTCGCGGCGCCGGTCAGCCCGCGCAGTGACGAACAGGTTGGGAAGATAGAGCCCCACCAGCGCCAGGATCGCTCCCATAAAATAGAGCTTGAGCAGGGAGGGCGCGCCGCCGGTCACGTAGAGGATGGCGATGAACAGGCTCGGCAGCGCCAGCGTCAGCACGAGCCGGATCAGCGTGAATAACCGGGGCGCGACCGGGGAGGTGAAGCCCGCCGCGACCAGCTTCTTGCGCAGCACATCGCCCTTGCTGTCCGCCAGCGACAGGCCGCTGGTCTCGATCGTGTCGACCAGCTTCGTCCATGCCGATTTGGTTGCCTGGGTACGCAGCGTCGATTGACCACCGACCACCGCGCTTGCGCTGGCGGTCTCCTCCAGCCGTTGGCGCACGAGAAGGCGGCGATCGAAGGCGCGGCTCAGGACGAACGCGATTCCCGTCACGAACAGGAACAGGGCCGCGAGCAGAAGACCGCGTAGCAGGGGCTGTGCCAGAAGCTCGCTCATCGCATCAGACTTTCAGATCGACCAGGCGCCGGATCCAGAAGAAGCCGAGCGCATACAGAGTGATCAGGATCGCATAGCCTGGCACAAATGCCGGATCCTTGGCGACATCCAGAAAGAAGCCGGGGTTGAGCAGGAACAGGCCGACAAAGGCGAGCACTGGCAGAGCCGTGAGGATCACCGCGGTCATCCTGCCTTCGGAGCTGAGCGAGCGAACCTTCAGCATCATCGAGGCGCGCTCCCGAATCACGCCGCTGAGATTTTCGAGGATCTCGGCGAGATTGCCGCCGGTCTCGGTCTGCACCGATAGCGAGACGACGAACATGTGAATGTCCTCGATCCCCCAGCGATCGGCCATGTTCTGCAGCGCATCGCGCAGCTCGGCGCCATAGGTCACTTCATCGACGACCAAACCGAACTCGCTGCCGATCGGATCCCCCATTTCTTCGGTCAGCAGGTTGAGCGCCGAGGAAACCGGATGGCCCGCGCGCAGGCCACGCACGAAAATATCGAGGGCGACCGGGAACTGCTCCTGCATCTTCTTGCGCCGGCGATCGGCCATGCGCGAAAGCACCATCATCGGCAGGCCGAAGCCCGCCGCAAAGGCGAAGGTCAGCAGCATCAGCACCATGCCGCCGGTAAGCACCAGCCCGGCGGCCATGATGAACAGGAGGCCGATGATGATGATGCCGAGCACCGTGCCTGCCATCAGCATCATGACCGTGCGCGCCGACCATGGCAGCCCGGTGACCATGAGCGTGCTTTCTATCTGCCGTCCGGCGCGGCCGAGCAGCCCTGGCATCGAGCCCAGCCCTTCAGGGCGCTGACGGCGAAGCCGCGAATAGACAACCTCGCGGCTCGCGCCGTCGCCGATCATCTGCAGCCGCTTGTTCATGCGGCGATTGCGCTCATGCTGATTGCGGACAAGGCCGACGAGGCCCTCGACGGCGAGCAGAACGGTTCCGAAAACCAGGATGAGAAGGAGCAGCTTCAGCCAGGCCGGATCCATTATTCGATCCTCTGGTCGGGCCGGAAGAGATCAGCCGGCAGCGTAATGCCGCGATCGGCCAGCTCGCTCATGAATTTGGGCCGGATGCCGGTCGCCTCGAAATGGCCAAGCACGCGGCCTTTCTCGTCGCGGCCCGCCATCTTGAAGCGGAAGATCTCCTGCATGGTAATCACGTCGCCTTCCATGCCGGTGAGCTCGGACAGGCTCATCAGCTTGCGGCGCCCGTCGGACATGCGGCTGACCTGGATCACCACGTTGATTGCCGAGGCGATCTGGGCGCGGGCCGAGCGCAGCGGAATGTCGACGCCGCTCATGCCGATCATCTGCTCGATACGGGCGAGCGCGTCGCGCGCGGTGTTGGCGTGGACCGTCGTCATCGATCCGTCATGGCCGGTATTCATCGCCTGCAGCATGTCGAATGCTTCGCCGGCGCGAACCTCGCCGACGATGATCCGGTCCGGCCGCATGCGCAGCGCGTTCTTGACAAGATCGCGCTGGGTGACTTCGCCGCGTCCCTCGATATTGGCCGGGCGCGTTTCCAGCCGCGCGACGTGACGCTGTTGAAGCTGAAGCTCCGCCGAATCCTCGATCGTGACGATTCGCTCGGTTCCGTCGATATAGGCCGACATCGCATTGAGCAGCGTGGTCTTGCCCGAGCCGGTGCCGCCCGAAATCAACACATTGCGCCGCGCCTGCACAATCGCGCGGAGCACCTCAGCGACCGGCGCAGGAATGCTGCCGAACTCGATCAGCTTCGCCATGTTGATCGGGATCCTGGCGAATTTGCGAATCGAGAGCAGCGCGCCATCGACTGCGAGCGGCGGGATGATCGCATTGACGCGCGAGCCATCAGCAAGCCGCGCATCGACATAGGGCGAGGACTCGTCGATCCGGCGTCCCACCCCGCCGACGATCTTCTGGATGATGCGCTGGAGATGGCGCTCGTCCTTGAAGCGGACCTTCGATTCCTCGAGTCGGCCGTGGCGTTCGACGAAGACGAGGTTGCAGCCGTTGACCAGAATGTCGGTGATCGACTCGTCCTTGAGCAGCGGCTCGAGCGGCCCGAGCCCGAGCAGTTCGTCGAGCACGTCCTCGACCAGCTGCATCCGCTCCTTCTGGTTCAGCGCGTGTTTTTGCTGGGCGAGCTGCTCGTGCACGAGATCGCCGATTTCGGCCTGCACCTGCGCGCGCGACATCGTGTCCAGCGCCGAGAGGTTGATCAGATCGAGCAGCTTCTTGTGCAGCTCCACCTTGAGGTCGGTATGGCGATCGATCTCCTCGTTCACCACGGCGGCCGGGCCGTCATAGCGAAGGTCGGCGGTGCCGACGCTATCGAGGAAGCTGGGCGCCGTCCCCGATTTCTTGATTTGCCACATTACGCACTACTCCGCTCGAACAACATTTCGCAGCCATTGACGATTTCGCCGATATCCTTGGCAACCTTGCCGCCGGCCTTGAGATCGCTGACCAGCACGCCCTGATCGAGCGCGGTGCTGACCAGGTTGAAATCATTGGCGATCGAATAGCTGACGTCATGCCCCAGCGCGCGCTCGACGTCGGCGAGGCTGATCGCCTTGAACAGCTTCTTCTCGACGCGGTTGACGACGATGTGGATCGGCGCGTCCGCAAGGCCCTGGCTGCGCATGAGCTGGAGCTGGCGCTTGGCCTGGCGCAGGCTGGCGATGGTTTCCTCGACCACCAGCAGCACCGCATCCGAGCGCGCCACCAGCGAGAGCGACCAGTTCGTCCAGTTGCCCGGCAGATCAAGATAGACCGTATCGAATTCGTGCGAGGCGAGCTCGACGATGTTCATGACTTGGTCGGCACTCACCGATTCGAGCGGCACGATGTCCGACGGCGCGGCGATCACGTTGAGCCCCGTCGCGGTCTGCACGCAGGCGGTCTTGAGCAGCTCGCCATCGACCCGCGAGCCCGCCTCGAGCAGATCCTGCAGCGTCAGGCGCGGATGGACGCCGAGATAGGTGCCGGCATTGCCGAACTGGAGATCGAGATCGAACAGGCAGGTCTTGCGGCCATGTTCGGCGTCCAGCCGGGCATGCAGGCTCGCGGCCTGCGTCGCCAGCGTGGTCGCGCCGACGCCGCCGACGCTGCGCACGATCGAAACGATCTTGCCGGTCTTCTGATCGGAGGTGGCATTGCGCGCCATATCGGTGCGCAGCTGCTCGAGCACCGAGCGCAGCTCCTCGACGCGCAGCGGCAGGCTGACGACGTCGTTGACGCCCGCCTTGAGTAGCGCGCGCACCACCTGCACCGAAGGTTCGCGGACCGCGGCGACGATCGGCAGATGCGGATGCGCCGCGCGCAGCGCCGCCAGCCGCCCGAGCGACTGGGTCGAGCTCGGCACCGCCTCGATCACGATCGCGCGGGCGGGGCTGATCAGCTCCTCGGTGATGGCGGCATCGGCCGGCACGGCGTTGACCGTCACCCCGAAGCCCGCAATCTCGCCCGCCGGAATATCCCCCGCGCCGATCTCCGCCTGAGACAGGATCAGCTGCACGCTCGCCTCACCCGTGCGAAGCGTCCACCCGCCCATATCTGTCTCCGGATTATTCACGACGCCCACTGTGTTTTATCCTTCTAGTTCGCGACAGTGCCCTGACCGTCTTCCATCGTCAGCGCGGCAGAAAAACCTGGCATTGGAATGGCAGCCCGAAACAATAAGAAAGTTATTGGTTGGAAATTGAGTGCATTTGCGCCGGTCCGCAGGCTGACTGTTACCAGTGGAGAAACATCCGGGCCGTTGGGATCCCCAGCGTAGCCCAGGCCGACATTCTCATAGTTCACTTGTACGTTCGAGGCGGCAATTTTCGGATAGATGGATCGCATCCTATTTACGATGGCGGTAAAGGCCGCACTGCTGAACCCGCATTGATTGGCAGATCCGGTACAGGTGCAGCCTGAACTTATGCACGTCGCGTTGCCAAACATGCTGGTCGGAACCGCCTGGCCGCCGGCGACACCCTGTGCCGTGAAGTCGTAGCTTGCAAGGGTGGACGGAACCATGTTGGTAGCTACGGCGTAGCGTACACCCATTTGCGTCGCTTTTTCTGCGCGGTTGCAGTTCCACATGAAGCGAGCTGAATCAATCAAACCGAACATAAATAAAAGTAACAGGGGTAGCACCATTGCAAACTCGGCAGCGGTGCTAGCGCGGTTTTCTCCAGCAAAACGAATAAGAAAAGACCTCATATTCCAACTACGACCGCCTGAGCACGCCCCTGAAGCGTGAGGGTTGAAGAACCAAGACCTAGCGTTGAAAAAAGCGAATGGTAGGATAACTTGGGTGAGTTGTTATTGATACTTACTTTGACAACTGGAACGTAACTTAAGCCGTTATAAACCCCGCTATAAGAGGGGCTTCCGGTGGTAACGGAGACGCAGTCATATGTCACAACTACGGTGGCCGCGTTCGTCCAGCCGGGTAAGCGCGCACTTCCGCCGGATACTTGCCCGGTTCTCACTATATTCTGTGTATTGCTGACCACCGTTGTTGCTGGTGTAGACCCAGTGGTGGCTGTGGTACATGGATAATTCGACAGACTTTGTCTTGCCGCGTAGCGTGCGCCATCCCTTACCGCCTTAGCGACCACGTGGTTGTCGAGGAAATAATTGCCAAGTTCAAACGAGCTGAAGATCAGCGTCATCAGCAGCGGCGTTACAAGCGCCATTTCAGCCGCGCTCGAGCCCTTTTCGCATTGGGCCAAGTTGATGCGGGAGTCGCGCATTGCCACTACTCGATCAGGTATGGCGCGTCACGCCGCACCACCTGAGCGCCAGAGTTACCAGTGCCGCTGTCTTTGGATCGCCCGATGATCTCTACGTAAAGTTCGTTAGCGGCTGTGCCGGCTGCCGACCGTGCGAGCGCCGGCTGAACTAGAAACACGTCCATCCACGTGCTTATGTTGGCTGGGACCGATGAGCCGTGCAATGACCCGCAATTGCTTACGACAGCGACCGAGACAACCCGCCGGTCAGGCTGATTTCCGCCCGCCGCGATGCCGGCCTTGCAGAGTGGTGCGCCATATTGCCCGTACGAGCTTCCACCGCCTCCGCCTCCATTGCCATTGCCATTGCCATTACCATTACCATTACTACCCGTTGTGAAGGCCTTGACTGGAGGGTTGGGAGCGTTGGGAACGTTGTTGGTGCTGAGCTCCCACTGGTAAACTCGATAACGCGAGGCATTGGAGGGAAGCCCCGTCACGCTCGACCAGTTGCTGCCCGTGCTGTTAACTAAGTTTGGGTGGTTAACTTTGAAATAGATGTCAGGCCGCCAGGTACCGTTGCCGAGCCTGCCGCAGCTGTTGACCGTTGCATAATGACAGATGTCCATAGGATATCCCATGTGCGTAACGGAGCTATCGTCGCCTGCGGCATTGCTCGGGACGTATTGATCCGCATCGGATGGAAGCACCCAAGAGTCGCTATTGGTATTGTTGGCTACGCCTGCCGTAGCTGAGGTGCAGGTTGAAGTTCTCCGTACTACATCCTTGGTATTGTTCATCGATGAACTACAATTGTTACTGCCAAAGCAAGTGTTGCTTGCCCAACCATTCTGAAAGATGTCAAAGCGTACATTTAATGCATCGACGATCGAGCTTGATACGCCCGTGTCGATGTCTCCAGATACAGCATTTTGGCATGGCAAGGCGGTTCTGTTGAAGCCGAGTGCCGCGCGCTGGTCTGGGCTACCGTTGTTTGCGGCACCAACATTGAGATAGCCGAATGCACCAGCAGCATAAGCTGCACCAGCTCCTTGCGTTTCTACGAGCCTCAATCCTTTGCCAACGTTTGCGTCAGGATCAAAGTTGGCGGTGCCGTCAGGACTACAGACCATGAGCGGCGGCACTTGGCAAACCGCCGATCCAAGGCCTGCGTAAGCAGTCGCGGTAATTGCACCCGAGCGAAATGCCCCTACGACGGGGGTTAGAGCGTAAAAGGCCTCGCGGCTATTTACCGTCACTTGTACAAAATGAGCATCGGAATCGGTGCTGGCGGCAACCGATCGATCTTGCAATTTCCAGAATTTGATATTGTTGCTGGTATCACAAGCTGTCTCATCATCGGCTGCGCTAACAATTGTGACAGCTAACCCACTGCCATCATTCGCGAAGCGGGACTGATTGGAGACTAACGACTGTGCAGCATGGGCAGCGCGCGAACAGGCGCCGGGCTGACCATCGAGCTGCGACGCGGCCGCTAAGGCAGCCTGATCAGCGGCGGCCTGCAACTCCGTGTCCATGGTCGCTAGCCGCGCATAATCAAACGCGATTCCACCGACGGCTATCAGACCAAAAAGCGAAAGTGCTACAATCGGCGCGACGGCAGCATTTTCTGATCTGGCGAAGCCGGCGAGGATGTAGGGCCGCATCGGGCGCCCCTAGTTGGACCCGCCGCCGGAGCCGCTCAGGCCCTCGGTGGTCTTGATCGTCTGGGGTTCCTTCACCTCGCCCTTACGATAGCGCTCCATCGCTGAAGCGGCATGGTCGCCGGATCCGCCTTCCATCACCGTCCCTTGATAGCGTGGCTCGGGATCAATGGTCTGCATCGCCACATTATGCTTCACAGCGCCGCCGAACGTCACATCGTTGGGGGTACAGGCAGTGGCTGCTAGACCAAGCAACGCAATGGAAAGAATACGCATTGCCAACTCCTTACAGCTCATAACCGGTCGGACCCGAGAAGCCGCCCTTTTTATTCTTGTCCGCCGGCTTGGCCGGAGAGGCCGGCTTTTCTGGGGGCGGCGCATCGGGATCGAGCGGATTGATGCCCACCGCCTTATCCGTCCGGCCCATCAGGAACAGGTCGAGCTCGTGCGGATCGCCGACGCGATCGGTCGGCAAGCGCACGTCCGCGATATTTTCCACCGGTTTCACCAGCCGGGGTGTGACGATCATGACCAGCTCCGTCTGATCCTTCTGGAATCCCGTGGAGCGGAACAGCGTACCGATGATCGGCAGCGAGCCCAGCACCGGGAGCTGGCGCACAGTGTCTTGGAAATTGCTACGCAGTAGACCTGCGATTGCAAAGGATTGGCCGTCGCGCAATTCGACAGTTGTCTTGGCGCGGCGAGTTTGCAAACCGGGTATGACGAGACCATTGATCGTGACCGATGCCGATGGATCGATCGAGCTGACTTCTGGCGTCACGGCCAAGCTGATCACGCCATCGGCCAGCACGGTGGGTGTGAAGCCAAGGCTTACGCCGAAGGGCTTGAACTCAATCGTAATGCCGCTGTTTCCGTTATTGGAGCCGGTGCCGCCGCTGTTTTGAATGACTGGGATAGGAAATTCGCCGCCTGCAAGAAACGAAGCCGTTTCGCCGGAAAGTGCGACTAGCGTTGGCTCGGCGAGGGTTTTGACAAGCCCCTTTTTCTCAAGCGCGTCCAAGGATGAAAATAGCTGGAGGCTGCCCAAAGTCGTAGACAGCGTCCCAACGCCAAAGGCGTCTTTCAAAGCATCGATTGCAATCGACGGGCTCGGTTTACCCGCTTGGATTGAATCGCTAATAGCGGTGGTAGATTTCTGTGAGAGATCGCCGATGCTGCCGTAGCTTTTGTTGCCCAGCCATGAATGGTTGAACCCAAGATCCTTGGCAGCCGAACGGTTCACTTCCGAGAAGCGCACTTCGAGCATGACTTGCTGCGATGCGCCGACCGATAGCATGTTGACGACCTTCTCGGGCGCGCCGGTATAGGTGGCCGCAAGCTGCACGGCCTTGTCCACCGCGACGGCGCTGGATGCGGTGCCGGTTAGCACGATCGCATCGTTCGAGATCTTAGCGCCGATCTTCTCGCCGGGCATGAGATCGGCGAACTGGCGGCGAAGGCTCACCACATCGGGGCCGACCACCACGTCGATCACCTGGATGAGCTGATTGCCCGCGCCGTAGAGCGTCAGCGTGGTCGTCCCGGTCTTCTTGCCGATCACATGCAGCGATTGGTTCGAGAGCGGCAGGACATCGGCGATGTCCGGATTGCCGATCAGAGCCTTGGTGAAGCTACGGTTCGAGTGATAGACCTGGCTCTTGTTGAGCGGGACTTCGAGCGAGCCCGCCTGCTGCACGGGGGCGATCACAGGAGCCGGCGCTGGCGCCGGGGCGGCCTGGACCGAGGGCGCCAGCAGCGCCGTCGTCAGCAGCAGCGCGGCGGCGCGCTTGGCCTTCATCGCCTCAATACCCGACATAACGCCCTACCTCATAATCTTTGCTGGTCACGCCGCGCACGACCTCCACGGTCAGCGGCTTGCGGCGCGGCGAGATGAAACCATAGCGAACCCGATGAAGGGGCGCGGCGATGCTTGGCGCAGGGCCGGGGCTGGACAAGCCGCCGGCATAGGCCCGGTCGCGAAGATCGTCGGTGGCGACCGTCTCGACCATCGGGCGGGGATCGTCCGCGGCTTTCTTGAGCGCGAGGCTCAGCGAGCCGACCTGCTGCGCGAGCGCAAGCTTCTGCGCATCGGTCTGGCTGACTTCGAGCGTCGCGGTCTTGCCCACACGCGGATCGGATTTTGAGTCGCTTGCATCCTGATCGATCGCGATGACGCGAACGTTCTGGAGCAGCACGTCGGTGATCTGTTGGGCGTTCTCGCCGCCAACGTTACGGGTGATAAGTACGTCGACGACATCACCCGGAAGTGCAAAGCCGGCCACTCCGGTGGCATCGCTAACCCGCACCGCGAACGCGCGCATGTCCGGTCGCAACAGAGCTGCCAACGTCGCGCGTCCCCCTTCACCGGAAAGCTTGGAGCTAAGGATCGGCTCGTTAGCTGTCATCGGACGCAGCACGACGTGGGTCTTGCCTGCGGGGAAAAGTTGTTCAGTGGAGTTGAAGGAGCCATCCGGGACCGACCAGCTTGGCCAATCTACGAACCGCACCTTGTCCGGCGTTACCGGCACGCCAAAATCAAGCGGTCCGTTCGCAACCGCTATTCTAACCATGCCTTTGCCCGCGGCCTGATCAACGGCGCGATTTTCGACGCCGCCCAAATAGGCGTTGGCAATAATGACAGCGCAGATGCCGAGCAGCACCGCCACTGTAAGAATGATAAGTGAACGCCCCTGTAGCATGGCCTCTTGCCCCTTAGGCCTCGAACTTAAAAAATAGTCGGCTGCCCTTACGGTTAAGAAAGGGCAGCCGCTTACGAAATATCAGCAGCCGGTGGCTGGCGCGGTACCAGCAGTCTGCGGAATGCAGCCAGCCGCGCTGTTAATAGCATTCTTAATATTACCACCAAGCGTCCAAGCCGCACCAGCGATACCCGTACCAACAATCGCCAGGATGAGTGCATATTCCGCCGCCGAAGCGCCGCTGTCGTCCTTCAGAAAAGAAGTAATAAACTTGACCATGATAATGACCCCTTACTGGAGGTGGTAAACTGTCCCACCTTTCAACACTCCGTTTACCCTGTTCGCCGTTCTGCAGCCCCGCCTAGGAAACCACGCCCCGCTCCCGCCTCGGTAAACGATGTGTTTACGGAGATACAAACCTACCTTGATGTCAATCGGAGTTTTTTCCCGTTCGAAATCAAGGTGTTATATGTCATCTCCTGTTAACCAAAGATATCATTCTTGATTTAACTATCGAATAAATCCTCGATTCGACTCATATACCATTTTTCTTTACTTCGCTCGTCCTCAAGAAGAGGAGTTTTATCGCTCATCATAATGTGTATTCTACGTATATCTAAGGTTATATATCTCTAGATATACTTCTATTAATCTTGGTCACCATTATAGATCTCGTTAAAAGAACAGCCAAGTAAATGTCCGACCGATTTTGGCTCGGTAAATTGAATCAATGTTCTCTTGCAAACGTGGCGGATGTGGATAGCGAAGGCGGGGCGGGGCTGGTATCCGGGTGGCTGGGGAAGCGGCGATACAGCTTGTTAACCAATTTCCGGCAGAGGCTTTGCAAGGCCGGAAGCGGGGAAATGCGTGAGTCATTCTGACGTCAGCGTCGATGTTGCGATTGTGGGTGCCGGCCCGGCGGGCCTCACTGCGGCTTATCTTCTTACCAAGGCCGGCAAGCGCGTCGCCGTGATCGAGAAGGATCCGGTCTATGTCGGCGGCATCAGCCGCACCGTGGAGCATGACGGCTTCCGCTTCGATATCGGCGGCCACCGCTTTTTCTCGAAGTCGCGCGAGGTCGTCGATCTGTGGAACGAGCTGCTGCCGGACGATTTCATCGAGCGGCCGCGCATGAGCCGCATCTATTATGAGGGCAGGTTCTACAGCTATCCGCTGCGCGCGTTCGAGGCGCTGCGCAATCTCGGCCTGTTCCGCTCCGCCGCCTGCATGATGAGCTATGCGCGCTGGAAGCTGTTCCCGATCCGCAATGCGCGCTCGTTCGAGGATTGGACGGTCAATCAGTTCGGCCGCAAGCTGTTCTCGATCTTCTTCAAGACCTATACCGAGAAGGTCTGGGGCATGGCCTGTTCCGACATTTCGGCGGATTGGGCGGCGCAGCGGATCAAGGGGCTCAGCCTCGGCGGCGCGGTGCTCGACGGGCTCAAGCGCTCGCTGGGCCTGCATAGAAGGCCCAATGACGGCATGGGCGTGAAGACGCTGCTGGAAACCTTCCGCTATCCGCGCCGCGGGCCGGGCATGATGTGGGAGGCGGCGCGCGATCGGGTGGTCGCCGGCGGCAACCTCGTGCTGATGGGGCATGCATTGAACCAGCTCAGCCACGATAGCGAAGGCTGGCGCATGACGTCGTCCAGCGCCGCGGGCGAGCATGTCATCCGCGCCCAGCATGTGATCTCCTCGGCGCCGATGCGCGAATTGGCCGGGCGGCTGCACCCGCTGCCCGCCTGCCTGCCCAATGCGATGGAGCTCCAATATCGCGATTTCC
>Ga0207639_10002620_pt1 | contig 12072 bp, 10 predicted proteins | sample KBSCornC32_FD_184299 | JGI IMG/M metagenome (GOLD analysis project Ga0207639, IMG submission 184299) | Corn rhizosphere microbial communities from Kellogg Biological Station, Michigan, USA - KBS Corn C3-2 (SPAdes) (version 2) | ecosystem: Host-associated > Plants > Roots > Rhizosphere > Soil ...
CGCCGCGACCGAGCGCTGCTCGCGCAGGCGATCCATGAGCCCCTGCGCATGGCGCTCGAGATAAGCGAAGAGACCCGCGTCGGGCGCTCGCAGCGGCAGATCGAAGACGGCGCGACGCAAGACCAGCCTCGTCTCCTGCGCATTGAAGTGAACCGGACAGCCGAGCTCCTGCCGGTAACGGTCGGCGTTGGGCGGCGGCGGGTGCTGGAACGCCGCCTCGACCGCCGCCGTGGCCGCGCTCTCGATGCCGGCGAGCTGGCCCAGCAACGTCAAGGTGCCCACGGGCGCGGAGACCGCCAGCGCCGCCAGCCGCGCGATGCGCGGCGGCTCCCTGCGGTGAAAGACCACGTGCTCACCCTCCTCGTCGATGATGGGACTGACCACGTCGCCGATCAGCTTGCCGAACCGATCGAGGCACCGGAACGCGACGCGCACGTCCGGGGCGTGCCGCATGGCAAAGCCAATCACCCCCAGGGTCTCGACGGTGACCGAACGCCCCAGCCAGAACCCGAAGTCCTGCCCGCGGGGCGCGGCGGCGATGCCCTCCCACAGCGCGACACATCGATCGAGGGGGATGCGGCCGTCGGGGTCGCCAAGGTCCGCCTCGGTCAGCCCGGCGGCGCTCGCGAGCGCGTCGGCCGGCAGACCGTAAGCGCGCGCCGCCTCGACGTGTCCGGCCACCATCGCCGCGAGCATGGTGGGCGCGTCCCCCGTGGCGCCGCCGGTGGCGCCCGAGGTCGAGTTTGTGTCGTTCGCGGTCATGGGCTGGCTTGGCGGTCCGACGTACTTCTGTCACGTCACGCCGGCCCGCGCTGGGTCGGAGACGAGAGAGCAAACCGACAGGAGAAGACCACATGATACGCGCAGTCATCGAAACGAAAGCGGGGGCCCTGGCCGGATCGCTGGCGCTGGCCGTGATGGCGCTGGCGTCCATCGCCAAGGCGAAGGCAACGAAGGAATCGACGGCCGACCGCCAGGGTCTGGAGCAGGCCGAGCGGACCTGGGTACGGGCGCTCGAGACCGGCGATGCGCGGCTGCTCGAGACCTTCGTCGACGACGAGATGTCCTTCATCGGGCCCGACGGGCAGGTCGAGGATCACGACGCCTACCTGGCCGGCTATCGCGCGCTGCCGTCGATGGGCGTCAAGGTCCAGAAGATCGACGTCGACGAGATGAAGGTTCGCGTCCTCGGCGACACCGGCGTGGTGACCGGCCACGTGATGGCGCGCGTGCAGATGCACGGGGACACGATCGTCGAGAACGTGCGCTTCACGCGCGTCTACCAGCGGCGAGGATCGCGCTGGCGCATGGTGGCGGGTCAAGGCACGCGGCTGGCGCCGCCGCCCGACTCGGCGCCCGGGACTCAGAAATAGACGGCGCCGGTCCCGGCGAGCTCACCAGCTCACGGCAGTCCGATCGTCTTCAGCGCCGCCGCCAGGGCGGTGGCGGCCTTGCCGCTGCCTTGCGCGTTGGGGTGCAACCCGTCGTCATAGTCGCTGGCCGCCAGCCAACCGGTGGTGTCGACGTAGTAGACGCGCATGTCGCCGGCCGCGTTGCGGGCGTCGACCTCTGCTTTGATGGGCGCGGCCTGCGATCCATTGAAGGGTCGCAGCGCGACCAGCCTGGCGTTGGGGTAGGCGGCGCGGATGGTGGTCAGGTACTGGGCGTAGCCGGTGCGAAAGGTGGCGGCGGCCGCGCCGGAGTCGTTGGTGCCTTCGTTGACGACGACCATGTCCGCCTGCCACGCGTCACGCGGGACGTCCTTGTAGAACCAGTTGAAGGAGTCGTTGGCCTTGGGCACGCCGCCGTTGCCCGTCTTCAGGATGCCGAGGTAACCGAAACCGACCTGCCGCCACTCGGCGCCCAGCATCTGAGAGGTCTGCGAGGCGTAGGCGATGCGCGCGTCGTCCCGCCAGCACTTCCGCGTCTGGCCGTTGTGCGACATGAAGATGTTGACGCCCTCGGTGATGCTGTCGCCCAGGAACTCGATCTTGGGTCGGCTCGGGCGCGCCGAAGCTTGCAGCGCGCCGCCCGTGACGGTGAACCCGAGGAAGGTCGTGCTGGAGACCAGCGGGGGCGTCCAGCGACTCTGGTTCTCGTCCATGGAGCGCGCCATCAGGGTCACCGTGTGGGTCCCGACGGTGAGGCCCGTCGCCAGCGCCACCGTCGCCGCCAGATCGGCTTCCTTCCATTCCCCTGCGTCGATCTGCCAGGCGAGCGTGGGCATGTCCGACGCCATATTCACGGCGGTGTCGAAGCGCGCGGTGATCCCGGTGCCTGTGAACGTCGCGCCCACGTGGCTGCCGCTGTTCACGGTGATGGCGCGATCGGCGCGCACGTCCCAGCGACCGTAATAATGAATCAGCTCTTCTCCTCCTCCGCCGTTGCCGGCGCTGCCGCCTTGGCCTCCCGCGCCCATGGATGTCGCGCCAGCCGTCCCGCCGGCGGCGGCGGCGCCTCGGCCACCGGCGCCGGCCGCGTTGCCGGTGCCTCCGCCCCCACTGCGTCCTCCGCCGGAGCTCCCGCCGCTGGCCGCCGTGGCTCCGCCGCTGCCAGTCCCCGTGGCGCCGCCGGCCGCGCCCCCGCTCCCCGGCGCGCCGCCACTGCCGTTGCTCGGCGCGCCCCCGCTCCCCGGCGCGCCCCCGCTCCCCGGCGCGCCGCCGCTGCCGTTGCTCGGCCCGCCCCCGCTCCCCGGCGCGCCCCCGCTGCCGTTGCTCGGCGCGCCCCCGCTCCCCGGCATTCCGCCGGTGGCGGCGCTTCCACCCGAGCCCATCACCCCGCCCGAAGAGTGGCCGCCGGTTCCGCCTCCCGATCCTCCGCCGGAAGAACAGGCGCCGACCAGGAGCGCCAAACCCAGAGTCAGCCGGAGGCGTCCCGGACGCGGTGCGCCTCGTACCATCGCGTTCACCGCGCGAATGCTACCGCAGGATCTCGCGTCCGGTCGTCCGCCGGATCGAGCCCCACCTCGGCCGCGTTCAGGTCCTCTCGGCGTGGAAGTTCACCGCCTGCACCCGCAGATCGCGCGAGACCTTGGCGCCGGCGCTGGTGCCTGCGAAGCAATCGAAGCGGTGGGTAATCCGACCGCCACCCAGCCCGGCTCCGGCGGCCAGCTCGTGGAGCTCCGGCTCGCGCACGGCGCCCCCGATGCATGCGGCCCAGAGATCCGGATCCTCCCGCACCTCGAGGGTCAGCTCGCGCGCCACCACCACGTCGGCCAGGTACAAGCGGCCGCCCGGGCGCAGGACCCGCGCGATCTCGCGAAACACGCGCGGCTTGTCGGGGGACAGGTTGACGACGCCATTCGAGATCACCACGTCGACGCTGGCGTCGGGCAGCGGCAGCTCCTCGAGCAGGCCCGCGTGGACCTCCACCGGCGGCACCAGCCCGGCCGCCCCCGCGGCCGCGACCGCCCGCTCGCGCATGGCGGGCGTCAGGTCGACGCCGACCGCCCGGCCGGTCCCTCCCACCCGTCGCGCCGCCAGCAACAGGTCCATCCCCGCGCCGCAGGCGTGGTCGAGGACCGTCTCCCCCCGCCGGATCGGACCGACCAGCAGCGGGTTCCCCACGCCGGCGAACCTCTCCGTGCAGGCGGCAGGCAGCCCCGCCAGCTCCGCGCTGTCATAGCCCAGGCGTTGGGCGGCGTAGGCCGATCCGCGATGGAAGTGAAAGTCACCACCGGGCTCGTCCGCTAGTCGCGTGTACGTGCGCAGGACCTCCTCTCGCAAACGTTCGACGTCGAAGCCGGCGAGGCAGCTGTGGGCCATGGCATCACTCCGCGAGGATCGTCCCCGTGCCGCCCAGCTCACCCGGCAGATCCTTCTGCTTGAGGAGCCCGTCGGGCACGCGCACCACCGCCTCGCCATAGTGAACGTGCAGCTGCGGCTCGAAGGGCAGGTCCTTGATGATGGCGGCGTACACGTCGGTCAGCCCCATGCCCGGGTGCTCCGTCAGGACGTGCCCGCCGCACGTCTTGCACCAGCGCCGGTAGCTCCGGTCGGTCTTGTTGTAGGTGCTCAGGTTCTCGGCGCCCTTGGTGACCTTCACGGCCTGCGGCGGCCACAGCGTGAACGCGTTGATCGGCCCTGCGGACCAGTGCCGGCACGACTCGCAGTGGCAGTATCCCATCGCCGCCGGCGCCCCTTCGACCGCGACCTCGACCGCCCCACAGAAGCAGCTTCCCTCGTGTTTGCTCATGGCTCTCTCCTCGTGTTGTTTTCTTGGTTCTCGGGTTTGTCGTTCGGTGGAAATGTCACAGCCACTGCCGGGCCCGCTGCAGGTAGGCCAGGTACTCGGCCTCGACGGGCGTCGCGGCCCGCCCCAGCGCCGCGTTCCGGTGCGGAAAGCGCCCGAAGCGCACGATCACGTCCAGGTGCTTGCGGGCCCAATCGACGCTGTAGATCAGAAACTCTTCTAGGTGCGGCGGCGCGGCGAGCGCGTCGGTGATCGCCAGCGCCACGGCGCGCTTCTGCGACTCGACCTCCTCGGCGTGCCGGAAGGGCAAGGCGGCGAACAGCCGCTCGATGGGGTCGAGCGCATCGAACCGCCCGGCGTCGAAGCCGGCCCGTGCCAGCCCCAGCGCGACGCCGTCGTGCGAGAACGCTTCGGGCGTCCCGCGGTAGAGGTTCCGCGAGAACTGATCGATGAGGATGATCAGCGCGAGCGCGCCGCGCGGGGTCGCGCTCCAGCCGTCGAGCGCGCCGGAGCGGGCCTGGGTGACGAGCCCCCCGAACCGCCGGCGGATCTCTTCGTCGATGGTCGCGCCGCCGGTGAACCAGAATTCCTTGCGCACCTCGGCCTCGGCGGCGGTCCGCGGCGACGGCGTCAGCCAGTACGAAAGGACGTCCTCGATCTCGTTCATCTGCTCCTCCGGCGGGAAAGGGGCGACCTTGGCCCCCCGACGGGCACCAGCGCCCGACGAGACCCAAGGTGACAGGTCCGCGTTGAAGTCCCCGTTTCAATGTGCGAGGTATTCTGCGTGACAGCGCCCGCCGACAGCCGCCTGGAATTGCGGCTGCTGGGCCGGTTCGAGGTGGTGCGCGCCGGGCAGGCCGTCGAGCTGCCCCCCTCGCGAAAGGCGCGGGCGCTGCTCGCCTATCTGGCGGCCACCGGGCGCGCCCATGATCGGGGGCACCTCTCGGCCCTCCTGTGGAACGAGCGGAACGACGCGCGGGCCGCGCTCCGCTGGGCGCTCACCCGCCTGCGCCCGGTCCTGGGCGATGGAAACATCCGCCTCGTCGCGGAGCGCGAGCTGGTCAAGCTCGAGGCGAGCGCCGCCGCGATCGATCTCGCGGAGGTGAGGGCGGCCCTGGCGGGCGGGATCGACCAGGCCTCGACCGACGTGCTGGCGCGCACCGCCGGCCGCTTCCGGGGCGAGCTCCTCGAGGGCCTCGACCTGACCGACTGCTACGGCTTCCACGCCTGGTGCCTCGCCGAGCGCGAGGCCGCCCGCGCGCTTCGAGGGTCGATCCTCTCGACGCTCGTCGATCGCCTGGGGGACGATCCCGCCCAGGCCCTCCCGTTCGCGCGCGCTCGCCTGGATCTCGACCCGCTGGCGGGCGCCGCCCAGGCCGCCGTGATCCGCCTGCTGGGCGCGCTCGGGCGCGAGCGCGAGGCCGAGGAGCTCTACAAGAGCCTCAAGCAGATGGTGCAGGCGAGACTCGGCGAGCGCGCAAGCCCGGAGCTGGAGCGTGCCCGGGCTGCCCTGCGATCGGCGCCGGGCGCCGCCAGCCCGACCGCGCCCGGCGCGCCGGCGGCGCGTGGGGCGGGGCCGCCCGTCACCGCCGAGCCGCTGGCCCGCCTGGTGCGCACCCCCTTCGTGGGGCGGGGCGACGAGCTCGCGACGCTGGCGTCCGCGCTCGATGCGGCGCTGTCGGGCGCCGGTGCCTTCGTCGAGATCTCGGGCGAGGCCGGCATCGGCAAGAGTCGCCTCGTCGAGGAGATCGTCCATCAGGCGCGCCTGCGCGGGGCGCGAGCGCTGGTCGGCCGCTGCCTCGAAGGGGACGCCTCCCCTGCCTTCCTGCCGTTTCTCGACAGCCTCGAGAAGGCCCTGGAGAAAGAGGTCCACCTCGACCGCCTGGTGGGGGACGACGCCGTCCTCGCCACCCGCTTGTGTCCACGACTGGCGGCGCGCCTGCGCCTACCCGCGCCACCGGCCATGGACGCGACCTCGGAGCGCTACCTCGTGTTCCAGGCGGTCGCGGTCCTGCTCGAGCGGATCGCGGCGCCGTCGGGCGCGGTCCTGGTGATCGAGGACCTGCACTGGATCGACCAGCCCTCGCTGGCCCTCTTGCGTTACCTGGCGGCGCGCCTCGACGGCACGCGGCTGCTGGTGGTCGCCACCTATCGCGACGAGGACCTCGAGCCTCGAAGACACGACGCCCTGGTCGACCTGCGCCGCCAGGGGGGCGCCCGCGTGCGCCTGCGCGGCCTGGCGCCCGGCGAGGTCAACGCGCTGGTCGACGGGTTCGGCGGCCGGGACGTGCCGGTGGCGCTCCGCGCGCGGCTGGCCGCCGTGACCGACGGCCATCCCTTGTTCCTGCAAGAGATGCTCAAGCACCTGGCCGAGGAGAACGCCGGAAAGGCCGCGGAGACGACCGCGCTCGATCCCAGCGCCCTCGATGGGCTCTCGGTGCCGGCCAGCGTTCGCCAGGTGATCGGAAGGCGCCTGGCGCGGCTGTCCGAACGGGCGCGCCGCCTGCTGGCGATGGTCTCGCCCATGATCGGCCCCTTCCGCTGGGAGCTGGTACAGACGGTGGCAGGCGCCGCTCACCAGGAAGATGACCTGCTCGACGCCCTCGAGGAGGTGCTGGCGGCGCAGCTCCTCGAGGAGCGGGTCGTCGCCGGCGCCGCGACCTACCAGCTCTCGCACCAGCTTGTCGCCCAGACGTTGCACGACGCGCTCCCGGCGCCGCGGCGCGCGCGGCTGCATCGCCAGATCGGCGAAGCGATCGAGCGGCTCCACCCGGCCGATCTCGAAGAGCACCTACCGGCCCTGGCCCACCATTTCTGGATGGCGGCGTCGGACGATGCCGGCAAGCACAAGGCGGCCGACTACGCCGTGCGGGCCGCCGCGCGCGCGACGGCGCTGCTGGCGTTCGAAGAGGCCGCGCGACATTACCAGCGGGCCGCCGCGCTCTTGCCCGGCGAGGCGCCGGCGCGGCTGGCCGACATTCACCGACGGCGCGGTCACGCCCTCGCCGTCGTCTCGGCCTGGGACGACGCCTGCGAGGCGTACGAGCAGGCGCTGGCGCTCGGCCCCGCGGACGCGCACGAGTGGCGGGCCGAGGTCCTGATCGAGCTCGGCACGGCGTCGCTCTGGGCGATGAACATGCCCGCCGTCTACACCCGCGCCCGCGAGGCCGACCAGCTCGTCAGATCGCTGGGGCGCGAGGATCTGACCCTCGGGATCGGCGGGCTCCTGGGCCAATGCCAGGCCGCCGACGGCGAGCTCTCGCCCGCCATCGCGAAGTACACGGAGATTCGAGCGATCCGGCGCGACCGCCACGTCCCGTCCATGTCGCTCGCGCCGCTGACGCTGTACTGGAACGGGCGCATCACCGATTCGATCGACTGGGCTCACGAGAACCTCGCGGCGGCCCGGGCGGCCGGCGACATCGTCTCTCTGCTGGTCAGCCTGCCGCCGCTGGGCATGGCCCTGGCCGCGAGCGGCCGCTACCGGGACGCAGCGGCCGCCTTCGCCGAGGCCCGCGGAATCGGCGAGCGCCACCGCGCGACGTCTCTGCTGGCGCGCGCGATCTCGATGTCGACGGGGATGCACCTGGACCTGGGCGACGTCGACACGGCCGAGGATCTGGCGGCGGAGGCCCGCGAGCTGGGGCGCTCGAGCGGCTGGGCGCCCGGCGAGGTCAGCGCCTCGATAGATCTGATCGTCTGCCGCCTGCGGCGAGGCGACCCGGACGCCGCCGCGACGATGCTGGAGGCGGCGTCGGCGCGCGCCGCGGAGATCAGCCGCCGCAAGCCGGGAGGCGCGGGCTTTCACGACTGGCTCTGGACCCTGCGCCTCGCCTGGGTCCGCGCCGAGGTCGGCGCGGCGCGCGGCGAGGACGAAGACGTCGAGCGCTGGTCGGCCGAGGCCCTGTCACGCGCCGCCGGCACCCGACCGAAGTACGAAGCCCGCGCCCTGATCACCCGCGCCACCTTTCGCGCCCGCCACCCGGCCTCGAAGAGCCGCCGCCGAGACGCCCTCACCGATCTCGATCGCGCGCTCACGATCGCACGCGCGTCCGGGGATCCGGCCCTCATCGGGCGCGCCCTCGCCGCCCGCCTGGCGCTGGAGGGCAGCGACGCCCTCGCCCAGGAGGCGCGCGCGATAGCGCAGCAGATCGCAGCGGCGCGAGCGTGACCGGACGATCGTCATCCCTGCGCCACACGGTCGATGGAACGGAATCAGGTCGTCAGTGCCCCCGAGCCTCGATCCGCCCCGCGCCCCACGCCGCCAGCGGCAGCGCCGCCGCCAGCGCATCGACGTCGGCGCGGGTCGACGTCCCGCCGCCCCGCAGCTCGAGGTGGATGCCCGAGCGCATCTGGATCAACAGATCGCAGCTCGGCGGCGAACCCTCGATGCACTGGTAGAAGCCGTTCACGTCGCCCGGCGGCGCGGCGAGCGTCGCCTGCGGATAGCCGGCGCGGCTCATGCCGAGCCAGCGCTCGAAGCCCCCGGGGCCTTGCTGCGCCGTCGCCAGGGTGGCGTCGACGCGCGTCGGCCCCCGTTCGTACCGACGGCGCATGAATGTGTCGCCGTGAACGACGGCGCCGCCTGCGAAGCCGGCGAGCGTGTCCGGCAGCGCGAGCGGCCGCGCGACCAAACCACCCTCACCCTGTTCTCCCGCGGACCCGCCTCGGGCCGCCACCAGCACCGGCCGGCGGTCGCACGACGATGAAGCCGCGAGCGACAGGAGCGCCATCGCGGGCGCAACCCGGACGGCTCGCACAACACGGACCTGGACACGCGACACTCGCCGCCAGTATGCCACCAGCGCGATCGCGAAGATTCGGTTACGCTCGGGGTTTGCAGCCCCGGCAGCTGGCTCTCGGCGCGGCCCTGGTCGCCACGGCGGCCATCGGGGCGCCATCGCCCGCTCGCGCCGCCGCCGACACCGTCGTGCAGCTCGAGTACCGGGCCGCCGAGCAGACCGGCTGTGTCGGCGAGAGCGAGCTCCGGCGCATGGTGATCGAACAGCTGGGTCACGACCCGTTTCGTGCCGACGGCGATCGACGAGTGACGGTCACCCTCTCGCGGGCCGATGCCGGGTTCCAGGGACGGATCGCCTGGACGGACGTCCGTGGACGATCGCTCGGCGACCGCCTTCTTTCGTCACGTAGCCGCGACTGCCGCGAGATCGCGGCGAACGTGGCGTTTGCGGTCGCGCTCCAGCTGCAGCTCGTCGAACAGGGCGCGCCCAACGAGGGCCGCGCGGGAGCCTCGGCCGCCGCCGCGCCGCCGAAGTCCGACGACGAAAGCCACAGGGCCCACACCTCGTCGGATCGCCCGGTGTCGCCGCGCGAGGGGCAGCCCTCCTCGAGCGTGGAACAGCTCCCCCCTGCGGGCCCGGAACGACGAGAGCCGCCAGTCCCCGAACGTCCCGCCCCTCCGGACCAGCCGCCGCCCCCCCCTCCAGCTCCCCATTCGTCCGATCGCCTTCGCCTGGCGATTGGCCTGGGTCCGGCCATTGCCGCCGGGATCCTGCCGGGGCCGGCCGCCCTCGGGCGCCTCTTCGTCAGCGCGCGTTTCGGCCATTTCTCCGCCGAGCTCGCCCAGGACGCGGCTCTCCCGACCACGGTGACCCAGCAACGTGGCGCCGCGGTCGACCTGAACGCGCTGGGAACGAGCGCGGCGGGGTGCGCGCATCTGTCCGCCGCGTCGGCGTGCCTGCTCGGGAGGTTCGGATGGCTCCGCGGCCGGGGCAGCGGCGTCGACCGTCCGGCCACCTCGTCGGGCCGATTCGGGGAGGTGGGGCTGCGCCTCGCCGCGTCCCGGGAGCTCGGAAGCTTCCTGATCAGCGTTCACGCCGACGGCCTCGTCATGCTCTCGCGCTGGAACGTCCTCTTGAACGACGCGATCGTGTGGCGCGTCCCGCGCGTTGGAGGTCTCCTGGGCCTGGACGTAGCCTTACATTTTTTCTGACAAGGTCGGCCGCGACGACACAATTCCTCCAAGATGGGCATCCGCCCGCTCCTGCGCGCCTCTCCTCCGGGGCAAATGACCCGGAAAGACCCGGTCCTGGAGGCATATCAGCAGGAGATCACTTACGTATTTCATGCTCTCCGGTGGCTGGGAGCACGGCCGGAAGAGATCGAAGATCTCGCGCAGGAGGTCTTCATCGCCCTCCGGCGTTCGTGGCCGCACTACGATCCCTCGCGCCCTCTTCGCCCCTACCTGTTCGGGGTGGCGTTCCGGGTGGCGTCGATGCACCGACGCAAGCGCAAGCACGAGGTCGCCTACGCGACCTTGGAGGTCCGCGACGGCGCCCCCGACCCAGCCGAGCTGCTCCAGGCCAAACAGGCGAGGGCGATGGTGATGCGAGCCCTCGAGAAGATCCCCCTGCGCCGTCGAGCGGTGCTGGTGATGTACGATCTGGAGAGCGTGCCGATGAGCCAGGTGGCGACGGCCCTGTCGATCCCGTTGTTCACGGCCTACTCCAGGCTGCGCAAAGCACGGACGGAGCTGGAGACCGCGATCCGCCGCCTGTCCAAGGACGCGAGCCGCCCATGAACACGCCGCCGCCCCTTTCTCCGGAGCTCGAGGCGTTCCTGGCGCCGCACCGAACGATCGTGCCGCTTCCCCCCTCGGTCGAAGCGCGCGCGATAGCGCGAGCCGCCGCCGCGGTGGAATGGTCGAGGTCCTCCGCTCGCCGCCCGACGCTCCCCGATCCCCGGCGATGGGTCTTCGCGGCCGCGGCCGGCGCGGTGGTGGTCGCCGGTGCCGCGGCCTACGCCGCTCACGCCTGGATCATCGCACCTTCGGCCGTGGCGCCGGGCAATGCCGTCCCCGCCCTCGCGGCGCCTCGCGCGGGCGCGCCCCGGGCGAGGGCCCTGGTCCCGACCGTCGCGGCACCGGAGGCCGAGGTATCCGACGTATCCTCGACGACCGCTCCGGATACGGCCCCCCGAAGGCGTTTCGTGGGCCGGACGAACGCGGCGCCCCTCCGGGCGACCCACGCGGAGCTTCAGCTCTTGCGGATGGCGCGCGCGGATGTCACGAACGGAGCCTATGCCCAGGCCCTGGCCATCATCGGAGAGCACACCCGCCGGTTCAGAAACGGCGGCCTCGTCGAAGAGCGCGAGGCACTGCGGGTGAAGGCCCTGGCCGGTCTGGGTCGGCGCGACGAGGCCCAGCGGGCCGCGGCCGACCTGCAGGCGCGGTTTCCCCGCAGCGTGTTTCTGCCGACCTTCGAACGAATCCAGGGCAAGGGCACGGGGGCCGACCGCTGACCCGGTGTGGGTGGCTGCAGGCGCTCTCCGTGGCTGCGGTCGCCCTGACGAGCGCCTGCGGCGACGGAACGATCGACGCTGGCCGGGACGTTCCCCACGGATCCCTGCCCGTCGACGAGCGGAACCCGGTGATCCTGGCGAACGACGGGGCCACGGACAACTGGCTCGGAGAATACGCGATGCTGCTGGCCAACTCGGGCGGCCCTCCGCTGGCGGGCATCATCGTGAACCCGAGCATGTACTGGCAGGATCTGTCGGCGAGCGTCGGCGGATGGAACGAGATGATCGCGGCGGCCCGGACGAGCGGCCTCCGGAACATCCCCGACGTCACCCCGAGCCCCGGCCCCATCCTGGCCCGCCCGGCCGATGGCAAGATCGAGTCGACCGCCCCCAACAGGTCCGAAGGGGCGAAATTGATCCTCGCGCTGTCGGCGCGACTGAGCCTGCCGTGGCGTCCCGTGGTGGTGGTGACCGGCAGCCGCCTGACGGACGTGGCCGACGCCTATGTCATGGATCCCACCGTCGCCGAGCGGGTGGTCGTGGTGGCGTCGCTCGGAAGCGCCGGCGGAAGCGCCGGCGGAAGCGCCGGCGGCGGGACCATGGGCTGGCCAAACGGCGAGC
>Ga0207639_10002621_pt1 | contig 12070 bp, 13 predicted proteins | sample KBSCornC32_FD_184299 | JGI IMG/M metagenome (GOLD analysis project Ga0207639, IMG submission 184299) | Corn rhizosphere microbial communities from Kellogg Biological Station, Michigan, USA - KBS Corn C3-2 (SPAdes) (version 2) | ecosystem: Host-associated > Plants > Roots > Rhizosphere > Soil ...
GGTCACGCGGAAGCATGATTAGCGGCAAGGCGACACTGGCGGGCCTGACGCTCAACTATCCCGTTGTTCGATCGACGAAGACCCAACTTTCCCTCACCGCGTCCATCGACGGCATCGACAGCGACAATTATTTCCTCGATATCCGCTTCGGGGATTATCGATCGCGCGCGTTCCGCCTGGGCGCTTCCTGGTCCCGCGCCGACGCGACGAACGGCTATGCGATTTCCTCAGTCATCAGCCAGGGTATCGACGCATTGGGCGCCAGACCCTTTGCCGGCTTTTCCGAAACCGGCTTCACCAAGGTCAATGTTCAGGCCATCGCGGTGAAGGGGATCAGCGGCAAGCTCAGTCTCAGAACTTCAGTCAAGGGCCAATATTCGAAAGATCGCCTTCCGGTGACGGAGCGCTTTCCGCTGGGTGGCCGTGGCGCCGGCATGGCTTTCCGCACTGGAACGCTGACGGCGGAACAGGCCCTTGCCGGCAGCGCGGAACTCTCATGGTCGCTGCCCGCCCGGTCGCCCTTGCTGAAGGCCAGCGCGTTGTTCATCGCGGTCGACGGTGCGCTGGCACATGGGACGGCGCGGCCGGCCTACCGTCTTGCGGCACGCGACTACAGCCTTGCATCTGCCGGCGGCGGGGTGCGGCTGGGCCTGGGACCGAAATGGCGTGTCAGCGCGGAAGTGGCCGTGCCGGTCAAGCGGCCCGATCCGGCCTATAGCAGCAAGGCGCGTTTTTTCTTCGGGATAGGGCGGGCTTTTTGATCCGTTCTTTTTGCGAATACGCAAAATAAAAAAGCGGGAAGCAGGACAATGAACAATGTGTGGGAGCTATGGCCCTCGGCTCTGACCGGGGCGGAGTGTGATGCGATCGTCAAGCGCGCGGCACTTTACCAGCCGGAAAGTGCGACTGTTGGCTTTGCGCAGGCGGTGCGCAGCGACCATGGCTATCGGTCGTCGACCATAAGCTGGCTGGATATTCATCGCGACAAGGACATTGTCGATCGGCTGATGCAGTTCGTTCAATCTTCCAACCGCACCAATTTCGGGGTCGACATCATGGGGCCCTATGAGCTGCAGTATACGGAATATCATGGGCGGGCTCAGGGCAAATATGACTGGCATCAGGATGTATGGCTGGAATCCTCCCGTCCCTTTGACCGTAAGCTTTCGGTCGTGGTGCAGTTGTCCGACCCGGAGCAGTATGAGGGTGGCGCCTTCGAATTTTTCGGCCTTCAGCAGCCCGGCGTCAATTTTGCGCCACGCGGCAGCATGCTGATCTTTCCCTCTTTCCTCCAGCATCGCGTCCTGCCCGTAACCAGGGGCGTGCGTCGCAGCCTGGTGAGTTGGATCGAAGGGCCCAGATGGCGATGAGTCGTCGCTGACGGTTCGATCAGCATTTTGTCCCCAAGCGAAGAACCGTAGGCGATGATCTGGCGCGGGCGGGATGCGTGCGACCGACGCATTTACGACCCCTAGAGCGATTTCCAAGCGATCGGAACCGATCGCTGATTAAGAAATCGCGGCAAACAAGGAATTCGGAGCGGCGAACTGATTCAATCAGATCGAAACCCGCTCTATGATCGATCCTCGCCCTGCAGGAAGAATGAACCATATCGGAAGAAAAGCCAGGGAAGGAGATTTGCTTGCCTCAACCCCACCCTTGCGGGCGAAGGGCTTTTTTGGAAGCCCATAAAAGCGCTAAAATTCAGCGATTGACTCATGTTTACGAAGGCTTTGCGCATGCGGCAGCATGCTTTTGCGCGGTGGATCGGGGCGCATTCGGGCAGTGTGAACTGTTATAACCAGACTGGTTTTTTCTTGACGCGGCGATAAGGACTGGCCCGCTTAACTTGCTCCCGTTGCGATCTGCTCGCAGGAAAACAGGGAGTCTTGCAATGCCACGTTATGGATCGGTCCGTTCGGGACGGCATTATTTGCTGTGCGCCACGGCGATACCTCTTCTTTTGCTCAGCGCCTGCGCCGACGGCGTGGGCTTCGACGTGGGGGCGGGGGGCGGTCCGTCTCCCACTGGTCCCAGCGGCCCGACAGGTCCGACCAATCCATCTGGCCCAAGCGGACCAACCGGTCCCGGCGGACCCTCTGGCCCTGGCGGTCCCACAGGTCCCACCAGTCCCACAGGTCCAGAAGGCCCCACCGGCCCGTCCGGTCCCACGGGCCCTGGGGGACCTGCTGGACCGACAGGCCCTGGTGGGCCCACTGGACCTGGTGGTCCAACGGGACCTTCTGGTCCCACCAGCCCGACCGGCAGCGGATCAATCATCGGGGCATCCATCGGCAATCTGCCGGTGGTTGGCCCAACCGGCCCGGGGTCGCTGATCGGCGTCAATGTCCTTCCCGGCGAGACTCCGGCGACTGGCAACCTGGCCACGGTTGATCTGCTGACGGGCGACGGCACCGTTGCGCAAGTCACCCTGCCGACCACGTCCCAGGGCGTTCAGCAGGGGCTTGCGCCGGTGGGCACGCTCGCCGGAAGCCTGCTTGGCGCGCCAGCCGGGGAGGCTGTGTCTCAGCTTACCGATGGCCTTTCCCCGACGGTTGCGGCTGTCACCTCGACCGTCAGCCAGCTCACCACGCCCGTGCTGGACACGGTCAACGGGGCGCTCTCGCCCATTGCCGGCCCACTGGTGGGCGGTAATGGCGTCCTCTCCCCGGTGACGGGGCTGGTGGAAACTGCGGTGGGCGGCCTGACCGGCGCTCTGGGCGGTGTCGGCGGCGACCCCGCTACTGGACTGAACGCGCCGCTGGTCGGCGCGAATGTCGGTGGCAATGTGCTGACGGGTGCTTCCACTGCAGGCACGTTGGTTGGTGTCAATCTCCTGCCATCGGATGGCGGCGCGGTTGCCGGGCAGCTGGCGACGGTCGATGTCCTCACCCAAGGCAATCTGGTCGCCGTCGCTGTCCCCACTACTGCAGCCGGGGTTCAGGCGGGATTGCAACCGGTCGGCAATCTGGCGGGGGGCCTTCTGGGGCCGCAGGCGCAAAGCACGGTCAATCAGGTTGTCAGCGGCGTTGCCCCAGTGGTCGCGACCGTCACCAGCACGGCCGATAGCGTTGCCGCGCCGTTGCTCGACACCGTCAACAGCCTGGCTCCTGCGCTGCCCGGAACAGGAGGCGCTACCCCGCTCGCTCCCGTGACCGGCGTGGTCAACGGCTTGCTGGGGGCAGGGGAGGGAACTGCCGGCAATGCCCTGGCACCCGTCACCGGCCTGTTGAACGGCGTCGTCGCGCCGGTGACAGGATCGGGTTCTGCCACGGCGCCGGTGACCGGCCTGCTCGGCGGGTTGCTCGGGGGCAGTAACTGATGCGGCGTCGCGGTCCGCCATGGTCCTCATGCATGACAGACCGCGCGCCGACGATGCTCTCCCCCAAATAGCCCCCGGGGGTAGGGCGGGGGCGAGGAGGCAGTGGGCGCACTGCCTCCTCAAACCCATTCGAACGCAGCTCGGTGGACTTTGCGTTCACGCAAAAAATGACTTCGTCAAAAAGGGGAATATCATCTTGCTCACCCGCCTCTTCTCCGTTCGGCGCCTTATCGAAGGCGCTGCGGCATTACTGATGCTTTATGGCCAACCCGCCATGGCCGGTCCCTATACGCCCTATGCCGTAACGCCAGGCGAAGCCGCAGTCGGGATGACGCTGGACGCCGCGTCGGGCGCGCCCGGCAGCGACCGCTCAGCCATGCTTGCGTCGATCGATGCCCTGCCCACGGCTGCGGCGCGGGCCGATGCGCTGGGTCAGCTTTCGCCGCGCAGCTATTCCCTGCTGCCCCGCCTGTCGATCCAGTCCATGGACGCCGTCGACCGGGATATCCGCTCCTGGCTGGTTGAGCGGCGCAGCGTCGCCATCGACGCGCCGGCCGATATTCCGGTGCGCGGCGACCGCACCATTACCATGATGTTGAGCGGCGGGATAAAGCAGGCGAGCTATAAGGCGCGTATCGATCGCCCCGAAGCGGAGTCCGACAGTCGGTCGCTGCGCTTCGCCGTCGATGTGAAGCCCGTCGCCGGCCTGATCGTCGGCGCAACCCTGGGCATCGACGGCATCGACGCACGGCTTGGTCCGGCGCAACGCCCGCGCATCAGCCAGTTCAACAGCCAGATCGGCTCTTATGCCAGCTATAGTGACGGCCGCTTTTATGCCGATGCGACGGCTGTTTATACGCTCTCGGAATATAAGCTGCGGCGCCAAGTCGGCTGGGCGGGTTTCACCGGACATATGGTGGCGCCGGTCGATGGCGACGGCTGGGGCGCTTCGGGCGAAGCCGGGGTGATGCTGCGATCCGGCGCTGTCCGGATACAGCCCTTTGCCGGTTTGCACTATCGTTATGCGGATGTCAGTGGCTTCGTCGAAAATGGCGGACCCGCCGCTCTGGAGGTTGCTGCCTTCCGCACGAAATCGCTTCGTAGCGGGTTGGGCGGGCGCATCTCCGCCACGGTGATGCAAGGCGGCTGGACCCTCAGGCCCTCGGTCGAGGCGCAATGGCAGCGCGAGCTGCGCAGCCATCCCGACAGTCGGATCGAGGCGCGTTTCGCCACTCGTGACCTGCCGATTTTTACGCTGCGTCCCACGCGGCTGGCGCGAGATGCAGGATTGGTGAATGCCGGGGTCAGCGCAACATGGAATAATCGCACCACGATCCGTCTCGGCTATGCGGGCGAGTTCAGTTCCGACCGCCATGTCCACGCGGCGACGCTGACCGTGGGGCGGCGCTTCTAGAGCGGAACAAGTGGGAACGGGCTTTCCACTGGTCATGATGTGGCAGGAAAAGCTTGGAGCGCGTGATCTGCATCCGTTTCAACGCAATGCGTGATTGATCCGAAACGAACCCGATTCCGGCCCACAACCGTGCCTATATCGCTATTGCGTAGGCCAGCTCACGCAAAGGAAGTGAATCATGGCACGCTTCATACGCGACATTCTGGCGACCCTGGCCCAAGAACCAGCCGACAAGGGCGCGGCCGATGAGGAGGAGCTCAGCCGCCTCGACCAGCGGCTTGCTCCGTTCGCGGACAGGGCGCCGGGATCGCGGGGCACGATTTTGATCCAGCCGGACGAATGTTCAGTCTGGGACGGCAATCCGCGCGACCAGCCGGGACTGACGGCGGACGGCTGCCGGTCGCTCATCGATTCCATCGCCAGCGAGGGGGGTAATCGCATCCCCGTCCTCGTTCGTCTCAATCCACCGGGTTCGGACCGGACCTATCAGCTTCTGGTCGGCAGCCGCCGCCGTTTCGCGGTGGACTGGCTCAACCATAATGGGCGGCCGGAAATCCGGCTGTTGGCCCTGGTGGTCGACCTGTCGGACGAGGAAGCCTTCCGCCTGGCCGACATCGAAAATCGCGAGCGGTCGGATATCAGCGAGCTGGACCGGGCGCGCAGCTATCAGCATGCGGTCGAGCGCTTCTACGGCGGGGTGCAGTCCCGTATGGCCGAAGCGCTCAGCCTGTCCAACAGCCAGCTGAGCCGGCTGCTTGCCCTGGCGCAATTGCCCGTGGAAGTGGTTGACGCATTCGCCACCAAGGATGAACTTCGGGTGCGTTATTCGGAAATACTGACGCCGCTGTTGCGCCGTCCTGACCAGCGGGCACGCATGATTGCCGAAGCCCAGTATATTGGAGGGCAGCAAGGGGCGCTGGCGCGTGAAGGCGGCCGCATGATTTCGCCCGCGACGGTTCTTGCCCGCTTGCGCAAGGCGGCCATGCCGCAACCCGTGGAGGAAGCGCGCGACATGACGATTGTCGCGGGTGGATCGCGCATCGGCTGCGCCAGGCCCGGTCGAAGCGGGTGCCTGACAATCGACCTCAGCATCGCTCATGATGCGGATCTGGACGAACTATTTGCACGACTGCGCGAGACAATCGTCGCGGCCCGCGCCGGTCCCGCCATAGTATAGCGATCCGCTTTCGACACGATGACCGGCGTTGCGTATACGCAATATCTGTCCCCCAGGTGCGCTTTCCTGCCTCCTGGTTGGATGATCACTTGGACTTGGGCAGACGGCCTTTGTCAGCTTCTGCGCCGTCATCCGGCGCCAGGCCAACGGGGCATGTCGCGGCCGACGCAGCCCGCTATTCCCGCCTTCTTCTTTTGGCAGCGCCAAGAAAGCTGAAGGCGTGCCGCGCTCTTGAACAGTGCTTTTCCTTCTTTAATTTGTCGTTTGGCGGCTACCGCCGAAAGGTAGAGAGGATTGGAAGAAAGGAGGCAAGCCCATGTCCCTCTCCCATTTTCATGGACCCTTTGAAAAGGTCGATCATCCCCAGATGGAGCCTGAGGTGAAACGCGCGATCCTTGCATCCTGGGCCTCGGACGCGAATGTCGTAGAGCGAAACCCCAATGTTCCTGGCCTGCCCATGCACCTCAAGAGCGCGGCGCCGCCCCGGCCGCCGGCGGACTGAACGCCCGGTAATCTTTGTGACGGATGTTGTGGGGCAGGCCGGTTCTGCCGGACCTGCCCCAAGCCGGTCCGACCTGCGCCTAAAGGCCGCTGTCGTAGCGAGCCAGTCTCCCGCCGTAGCGGCCGCCCGCGCTTTCTCTCTTGCCCGGGCGCGGTCCTCTTCCGATTCCGGGAGTGACGGCGGCGACGATCCTGTCGATGACGGACATGGGAGACTCCTTTGTTCGTGAGCGTGACCCCATGCAATCGTCGAGCGGCAGCGCTGGTTCCTGATCGGCGGGCCAAAGAGCAAGGCCGCTAACACAGGTTAGAGCCCGCCCTTCAATAGCTTCCGTTCGTGACGATGACGCTGGCGCTGACAGTGGGGGAGGGCATGGGCACGAAGGCTGCATAGCGCATCATCGGACTGCCGCTCATATTGTAGCTCACACGCACCCGGAAGGTGCCGGTCGCATCCGGCACGGCCGTGACGACCGGCCCGCCCCCTGCTGCGAGCAAGGTGCCGTATCCGCTGATCACCGCCTGTGCCCGATCCTGCGCCAGCGCCGTACGCTCCGCTGTGGAAAGGCCGGCAACGGCGGCGCGGGCGCCCTCGATCGCGGCATGGCGCACGCCCATCAGGGCGGCGAAATAAAAGGAATAGAGCACGACCGCGAAGACCAGCATGAGCAAGGCAGGAGCCAGCAGCGCAAATTCCAGCGCCGCCAGCCCCTGCTCGCATGCCCGCAGCTGTCGTTTTCGCATGGCGATCAGCTTGATGGGATGCTGTTGAACATCGTCGTGAAGGCGGCGCCGAGCTGCGTGCGGAAATTGGTGCCCACCGCAACGATGGCCGCGACCACCACGGCGCCCAGAACGGCATATTCGACCGCCGTCAGGCCCTTTTCATCCCGCGCCAGTTTCGCGATCAGCGAACCCAGAAACTTGTTCATCCTAGTCCTCCTGTCCCCTCGGCAAATGACCGGCTGCGCGCGACGGGGGGAACCGCGCGCCGCCGTAAGACTCACACCAGCACCGGCACTCCGCAGCGCGCGCCGGTCGCCCAGAGCGTGGCATGGCCAAGCTGGATGCCCAGCGCTGCAAGCAGGTTGGTGACCAGAGGATCGATGGTGGTGCCGACCAGCCCGGCGACCGGATTGACCACCGCGCTCAACAATTGTGATCGTGCCAGCGCCCTGGTCGTGTCGCAGACAAGCGGCAGACATGCGCCCAACAGATTGATCTGCAATCCGTCCTGTCCGCCAAGGCTGCCCACCAGTGACGTCAGCAGCGGCCCGACCTGCGCCTCATTGCCGATGCTGGCAGGCGTACCGGGCGATCCGGGGCGGCCTATGCTGCCCTGTCCGCCGGGACCGAAGATGATCGTGCCGCGCGCGCCCATGACCGGCTGCGCCACGGCGCGGCTGTCCACCGTGATGAGGCCCAGGACATTGACGATCCGGACCGGGCGCACATCGGCGGCCGAAAGGGGTGGCATAGGCCGCGCCATGGCACCGGCCGGCAACGCGCCGATATAGGCGTTGACGAGGCCGCTGCTGGCCTGGACCGTCACCCGCGTGTCGCGCGCCTGTTCGGCCGTATCGGGGCAATCGATGGCGCTGACCTGCCCTTGGGCCGCCGCGATGTCGATGGTGACCGGCAGGTTGACGGAGATCAACGAAGCGCCGAGCAGGCTGACATTCCTGATCCCGACATCCAGTTGCAGCCGTAATGCGGAGGTGGAAACATGGGTTTCGCCCACTGGGCCAAAGGAAAAGCGTGGCCGGTCCATCGGCCCTGTCGCCATTGCCGCCAGCAGGACGCTGCTGCCCGGCGCGACGGTGCCGACCGCGTCCGACAGGTCCACCGCGCCGTTGCCCGCCTGAACGGCGTAGGAAAAGAGTTGATAGGCATTGATGCCGGCGCGCAGAGCGGGTTTTTCGTCTGCGCCGCCGACCGGCATGTTCTTCCACACGCCAAGGCCGAACAAGCCGTTAAGCGGTACCGCATAGCCATTGCCGACCTGCCCGGCGAGCAGGGTGAGGGCGGCGGCGGTGGCGCTGTCGTCTGCGGCACTGGCCGCGGCGGCCAGCAGGTCGCCAAGCCCCACGGTGCGGGCCGTGAGCGCGCCATAGGTGCCGCTTTCCCCGACCCGCCGCGCCAGCGCGTCGAAGAAAAGGCCGGCATCGATATCGCTCGCCATCAGCGCCTCCACATCGGCTGTGGAGAGGCGCAGCTTGAGGTCCAGCAGCGCGCCCAGCAGGTCATTGACGCTGTTCACCAGCGCATTGGTGACGGTCAGTACGCCGGAGCTGATGCCGATGCCGGCCTCGTCGATGCGCGCTGCCGTGGCAGTGGCGGACAGGTCGGGCAGGGGATTGGCCGGACCCAGCACGCGCATCAGGAACTGTCGCGCCGGCTTGCCGGTGCGGATGCGCACGGCGTTGACCCGCCCATTGCCGGGGCAAAGCGCCATGCTGGCGTCGAAGCGTTGCGCGGCACCAAGCGCGGCATCGGCGCAATAGCGGCCCAATTCGACCGAGCGGAGAATGGCGGGGTCATATCCGTTGCGGCTGAGGCTATCCCGCGCGCGTGCCGCTGCCTGAGCCGGGTTCTGCGCCGCAGCCAACGCGGCCGCATCGGTCGCGGCGCGCAGATCGCGCTCGCTCACATAATAAAGCCCTGCATCCAGCGCGAATCCGACCGCGCCGATCAACACCGCCCCCAGCGCAGCGACCATTGGTGCGACGGCGGCGGATTGGTCGCCAAGCAGCGAGCGAACCTGCGCCCAACAGGATAGCTGCTCCCACAAAGGCGTCGGAAAGAGGCCAGAAAATCGCGATAGCTCGGATCGGATGGTGGCTCTGATCGACCAACTCCACGGGATCATCGCGCCGCATCCGCCGCCCGATCGAGTTGCCGCCCAATCGAGTCCAGATATCGCTGCCGGATGAGCGCGGCCTCCTCCGCCGACAGCAGGGCATCCTCGCGTGTCGGTGCCTTCAGCTGCGCCTCGACGACCTGCCGTGCTTCGCCAGCCGGCACCGGCGTTGTCGCGGATGTTGGCGTTGTCGCGGACATCATCAGTAACAGCGCCATCATTTCTCAACCCCCTTGCCGATCCGTGCCGCTTCCGCTGCCAGTTCTTGCCGCAGCGCGCCGTCGCCGGACCGACGCAATGCAGCCTCCGCCTCATCGCGTCGCCCGCCCACCATCAGCGCCAGCAGCAGATTGTTGCGGACAACCGCCACTTGCGGCGCCAGATCACTTGCCCCACGCAATACCTCTATCGCCGCGTCGACTCGCCCGGACCGCAACAGCGCATAGCCCAGCGCGTTGCGCAGCAGCGGATCGGCCGGGCTTGACCGGCTCGCCTGTTCATAGCAGGCCGCCGCTTCGCCCCATCGACTCCGCGCCGCCAGCAGATGTCCGCGCACCGCGCTGACGTCGCCGCCGGTGGTTTCAGGCGGCAAGGGCACCGCTTCCGCCGCCTCGATCTGCCCCAGGTCGATCAGGCTGTTGACCCGCAGCAGCCGGGCCTCCGTATCGCCGGGATAGCGCCGCTCGAAATCGTCGAGATAGGCCAGCGCCGCGCGTGGCCGTCCGTCCGCCCGCGCCTGATGGATGAGTTGCAGATAAAGTCCCCGCGTGTCGGGCGTTTCCTGCGCCTGCACGGGCACCGCCGCCATCAGCATTGCGGCCAGCATGAAACGCCTCATTGCGACACTCCCCGCAAAGTATCGAAGATCGCCACCACCGGCGGCCCGCCCAGCACCACGAACAGGGCGGGCATGAAGAACAGGATCATCAGCACCACCATGCGCACGGTGATGCCGCCCATCGCCTCCCGCGCGCGGGCGACGCGGCGCTGGGTAAATTCCCGCACGAATTCGCGCAGGGCAGGGGCCAGTTCGACCCCCTGGAACAGAGCCTGACGGAAGAGGGCGGCCAGTTCCCTTGCCCCATTCACCGTCACCCGCGCTGCCCAGCGATCCAGCGCCTGATCATAGCGCATGCCCCGGTCGAGATCGGCCACCAGCATCGCCACCAGCCGTGCATGGTGCGGCACCGCAATGGCTTCGTCGCGGGCGATGGAGCGGAAGCACTGGTCGAGCGAAATGCCGCTTTCCAGCATCATCAGCATCAGGTCGAGCAGGAAGGGAAATTCCGCCATGATCGCCCGCGCTCGCCGCGCCGCGAGCAGGTGGATCGCCTGCTTTGCCCCGACATAGGCGAGGCCGGTGGCAATGACGATCAGCAGGGGTTGGGCAAACAAGCCGCCCCAGCCAATCCGCGAAGCCAGCATCGCTGCCAGCCCCGCGCCGACGGTCGCCGCCATGCGCGCCCAGACGAAACGGTCCGCAGCCCTTGCATCCTGAAACCCTGCCAGCATCAGCTTGTCAGCGATCTCCGATCGGTCCCGTCCGCGCGCGGTGAAGGCCGCGGGGAGGCGAAAGCCGGGCCGATCCCCTGCCATGCCCAGCCGCGCTTCCAGCCGCTGGTCGGCCAGTAGCATCCGCATGCCCATTACGGCGCACAGGACGCCCAGTGCCGCGCAGAAAAGGAACAGCGCGCCCATCAGAAGGTGAGCCTCATCACCCGCCGCATCACCAGCATGCCCAGCCCCTGCAGGACCATGGCGACGATGGCCAGCCGATGCCCGCGCGGATCGCGCAGGAAGAAGTCGATATAATCCGGGTTCATCGCCACCAGCGCGGCCATTGCCACCAGCGGCATGACGATCAGCACCCGTCCGCTGATCTTCGCCTCGGAGATGGTGGCTTTCAGCTCGCGCTTGATGCGGATGCGCTCGCGCAGGATGTTGGCAAGGTTCAGCAGCACCGCGGAAATCGACCCGCCATAGCGCATGTTCGTGCGGATCGCGGCGGCGAGCATCGATATTTCAGGAACGCGCAGCCGCTCCGCGAGCATCTGCATGGCGTCGGCCACCGATGCGCCCAGTTCCAGCCGTCTTGCGACCGGCGCGATATAGCTTTGCACCACGGTGGGCGCATCGGCCAGCGCCCGTTCCAGCGCCTGCGCCAGGGAATTGCCGACCACCTGCATCTGTCGCACGGCGTCGATATAATAGGGCAGCGCCTCGATCAGTGCTTCGACGCGCCGCTGCGCCCGCCGGCGCACCCAACCGAGCAGCGCCGTCGGCACGCCCGCCATCACCGCCAGCGCAGCCACCGGCCCCGCCGCAAGCAGCGCGGACAGCGCGATCAGAAGCAACAGGCCGCCCGCCATCCCCACCGCCCGCGTCGTGAACTCGATCTGGGCCTGCGCCAGCAGCGGCGCTATCCGGTCGGGCACCGTCAGCGCCGCGGCGCGTGGCGGTGCGGCGGACAAGGCCGGTCCCAACCGGCGGTCGATCACCGCTCTCTGCCGCGCCTGCTCGGCCAGCAGTTGCCAGCCGATCCCGGCTATGATCAGCAGCGACAGCAGAAGGTAGGCGGTCCCGCTCAGCACGATCGGCCGCTCCTGTAATCACGCAGCCTTGGCAGGAAATGGGGCCGCAGCGACAATGTCCGGAACTCGCCCAGTCCCGACAGGGCTGGCTGCTCCTGAAAGGCGAAAAGTTCGTTGAGCGAATAGGCGTCGCCCTCCAGCCCCGTCACCTCGCTGACCGACATGACCCGTCGGCTGCCGTTGGAAAGTCGCTGCAGCTGCACCA
>Ga0207639_10002623_pt1 | contig 12067 bp, 11 predicted proteins | sample KBSCornC32_FD_184299 | JGI IMG/M metagenome (GOLD analysis project Ga0207639, IMG submission 184299) | Corn rhizosphere microbial communities from Kellogg Biological Station, Michigan, USA - KBS Corn C3-2 (SPAdes) (version 2) | ecosystem: Host-associated > Plants > Roots > Rhizosphere > Soil ...
ACCAGAGCGTCGATCCACACCAGTTGCTCGGGCTGGAGGTCAATCCACGTGCCGCGGCCATTGCGGAGCTGGTGCTGTGGATCGGCTTCCTGCAGTTGCACTATCGGCAGTCCGCCGATCATCCGGCCGAGCCGATCCTCAGAGCGTTCAAGAACATCGAGTGCCGGGATGCAGTCCTGACGTGGGATGGCGCGCCGCTGCCAAAGATCGTGGACGGCAAGGAGACGTATCCCAATCCACGGCAGCCCGACTGGCCGATGGCGGAGTTCATCGTGGGCAATCCGCCGTTTTTGGGTAAGGGAGAACGGATGCGCGAAGCTCTGGGGGAGCCGTACGTTAGCGCGCTGCGGGCCGGTAACGCTGACGTTGAACATAGCGTCGATTTCGTCATGTACTGGTGGGATCACGCCGCCAAGTTGCTCACGGCAAAAGGCTCAGTGCTGCGGCGCTTCGGCCTCGTAACGACAAACTCTATCGACCATTTCTTCAATCGGCGACTTGTTGCCCGGTACCTTGAAGGCCTGCGGCCCATCTCCCTAACGTATGCAATTCCGGACCATCCTTGGACGAAGGCCACCAAGGATGCTGCAGTCGTGCGCATCGCAATGACCGTTGCAAGTGCTGGGATGACCGTCGGTCGACTGCTCGCGATCGAGCACGAGTCGCGCCTAGATTCTGATGCTCCCACGATAGCCTTTGGACAGGCAGAGGGCTTTATTAGTGCGAATTTGACCATCGGCGCTCGACTGTCGGATGCAAAACCCCTGAGAGCGAACGCTAAACTAGCGTCAATGGGACCAGCGCTTGGTGGCCGCGGCTTCGTGCTTCAGCCCAGCCAAGTTGGCCACTTCCAGGGCATAGCTGGAGCTGACGCATCGATAATACGTCCTTTGGTAACAGGAAAGGACATAACCGAACGAGATAGAGCTCGCTTTGTCATAGACCTCAGGTCGTTTTCATCGGAAGCCGAACTGCGTGCCAGAGTGCCAAGCATCTACGACTATCTCTTGGAAACCGTTCGACCCGTCCGCGCGAAGAACAACGATCCAAAACTCAGAGATGAATGGTGGCGGTTCCGGAGATCAAACGAAGACTTTGCGTCAATGACACAGGACCTTGGCACATACATCGCTACCGTTGAGACCACAAAGCACCGTGTCTTTGTGTTGGTGCGGGGTGTAGCCCTTGTTGAACATGGTGTGGTTGGCTTCGGCACCGATGATCCGATGATCTTGGGGTACCTGTCGTCCCACCTTCATGTCTGTTGGACCCTCGCGCAAGGGGGAACGCTTGAAGATCGCCCCCGATATAACAAGATACTTTGTTTCGACCCATTCCCCTTTCCCGATCCAGTCCCTGAAACCTTGAAGCAGGAGTTGCGCGAGGCGGCGGAAGAACTGGATTCCACCCGCAAGGCGGTGCTGGAGGCGCATCCCGATCTGACGCTGACGAAGCTGTACAATGTGCTGGAGAAGGTGAGGGCGACTGCGAGGCAATTGCCGGTGGCCCTCACCCCCAACCCCTCCCCGCAAGGGGGAGGGGAGCAGGGCGCCGGCAATGGTTTGACCGAGGCGGAAATCGACATTCGCGATCGCGGGCGGGTGCTGATCCTCAAGGATTTGCACGACACAATCGATCGGCTGACGTTCCGCGCCTATGGCTGGCCCGAGACGCTGAGCGACGAGGAAATCCTTGAGCGGCTGGTGGCGCTCAACAAGGAGCGCAGAGCCGAAGAGGCCAGAGGGCAGGTGCGCTGGTTGCGCCCCGAGTATCAGATCCCGCGCTTCGGGGCGCCGGCCGAGAAGAAGGCGCAGATCGAGGCTGAGCTCGTGGCGCCCGAGGATAAGGCCAAGCCGGGTTTTCCCAAGGACGAGACAAGACGGGCCATGGCGATCTCCGGGGTGCTGGCGGGCGCCGGCGGCCCCCTGTCGGTGGCGGACGTTGCGACACATTTCAGACAGGGCAAGAAGCTGGAGCGCGAGATCGGCCTCACGCTGCGGGCATTCGTCCGCCTCGGCTATGTGAGCAGCGAAGATGGCGGCAAGAGCTTCCTTTTGAGGCGAATTGCCTGAGTCAGGGAACATAAAGGCGCGGTGCCGTGTGCTCCGGGCGGAGCCGAGATCGCTTCAGGAGACCAATCCCGGCATGATCGGCTGTGTCAGCGCGGTTGCATTGGACGGCCCGGCGCCGGGCTAGAGCTCGACCGCGTCCGGATAGTCGGCCTTGAGGACCTGCAACAGTGCGCGGATGTAGCCAAAGCAATAGGCGAAGGCGGCCGCGTCGTTGGTACCGCCGGGCTGGGCGGGGGCGTGATCGGGCATGGTGACGTCGCGATAGTCGGTGCGGGCGGGGCCCGGCCCGGATGTGCCGCTCAGATGCGGCACATGGTCGGGCATCACCATGTATTTGTAGCCGAGCTCGGCGAGCAGCCTCAGGCAGCCCCACATGTCCATGTCGCCCTCGTCGGGGAAGGCCTCCCGGAAGCTCAGCCGGCGGCCGACGATGTTGCGGAAGTGGATGTTGAAAATCTTCCCGCGCTCGCCGAACCAGCGGATGATTTCGTTGATCTCGGCGCGCGGGTTCTCGAGCATCTCGCCGACAGTCCCCAGACAGAAGTTCAGCCCATGCCAGGGACTGTCGCGCAACTGGACGAAGCGCTTGAGCCCTTCCACCGTGCCGAGCACGCGGGTGACGCCACGATAGCCCGGAGGCGTGTAGGGATCGTGCGGATGGCAGGCGAGGCGAACGCGGTTCGACTCGGCGACGGGCACGACGCGCTCGAGGAAGTAGTCGATGCGCTCCCAGTTTTCCTCCTCGGGCAGAATGCCGACGAGCGAGGGTGGAGCGGCCTGATCCATGCGCTCCCAGCGGAACGCGGAATTGCGCGAGCCGCCGCGGCCGGGCTCGTCCTCCGAGCGTGGAATGCCGATGATGTTGAGATTGTATTTGGCCGAGGGAATGCCTGCGGCGGCGAGGCGCTCGATCAGCCGACAGATGGAGTCGATCTGGCGATCGCGCTCGGGGCCTTTGCTGAGGATATCGGGACTTTGCTGAAGCTCTATCGGGCGAGACGAGAGCGGCAGCTGCACCATTTCGAGCTCAAGGCCGCAGCGCTCGAGGCGCTCGCGATGGCGGAGCAGATCATCGACGCTCCAGTCGTGCGGATTGCCGGCGGGGTCGGCATTGACGTGGCGTACGCCGAGCTGTGCGAACTGGCGATATTCGTCGTCGGTCGTGACGGCATTCTGTGTGCCAACGTACATGAGCGTCCTCCATCGCCGGTACCGGGTTGCCACTGGACCGGTCCGGCTTCGGCCAGTAGCTTGGACCGGAATTGCAGCGAGGGGGAAGGCCGAAGATGGCACGGTTTGCGCCGGAGGAGATGGCCGAGGCGATCGCCAAAGGTCTGCTGTCCTTCCCGATCACGCATATGCGCGCCGATCTCTCCTTCGACGAGATGCCCTACCGGGCGCATTTGCGCTGGATTGTGGAGCAGGGGCCGGCAGCTGTGTTCGCGGCCGGCGGAACCGGCGAGTTCTTCTCGCTTTCGCCGGACGAAGTCGAGACGGTGGTCCGCGCAGCCGTCGACGAAGTGAAGGGGACGATGCCCGTGCTGGCGGCGGCCGGCTACGGAACGACGATGGCGATCGACCTTGTGCGCCGGGCAGAGCGAGCGGGGGCCGATGGCATCCTGCTGTTCCCGCCCTACCTGATAAATGCCAGCCAGATGGGCTTGGCCGCGCATGTGGAGGCCGTGTGCCGGGCGACGTCGCTGGGCGTGATCGTCTATAACCGAGACAACGCAGTCCTCGAAGCGGAGACGACGGCGCGCCTGTGCGACGCGTGCCCAAATCTGGTGGGCCTCAAAGACGGAGTCGGCGACATCGAGCTGATGGTGCGAACACGTACTCTGCTGGGCGATCGGCTGGTCTATCTTGGCGGCCTGCCGACCGCGGAGACCTTTGCACGGCCATACCTCGCGATGGGCGTCGCCACATACTCTTCGGCGCTCTTCAATTTCATGCCGCGCTTTGCGTTGGGATTCTATAACGCCGTTCGCGCAGGGGACGTTGCCAGCATCGAGGCGGGCCTGCGCGATTTCGTGCTGCCCTACACGGCCATCCGCAATCGAGGACGGGGCTATGCCGTTTCCATCGTCAAGGCGGGCGCGCGGATCGTTGGGCGTTCCGGCGGCCCGGTGCGGCCGCCACTGGCCGAGCTCGACGCGAAGTCGTATGCGGACCTCGAGTCCCTGATCGCTGCGCACGGGGATTTGGCGCTAGGGACTTAACAAACCCCCAGACCGACCGCCGGCGGGGTGGGGTGAGGAACGCAAGGGCCCGTCGCGGATTCTCCTTCTTGCAAGCGCCCATCGGGCGGAAGGAGAGGATCATGGCGACCAATACAGGCGAGGGGCATCGCAAGGGCGCGGTTACGGCACGGACGCAGGTCGAGCAGCCGGGCGGGGTCTGGCAGAAGCGTGACGAGCGGTCAGGTGAATATATGGACCGCAAGAAGGAAGGCTCGGGGCCGTTCAAGGGCGTAGCCAAGGAGCCCGACGGGCGCGACACCAAGAAGAGCCCGGAAAGCCCGAATCGCTCGAAGCGCTAGAGCGGGAGTTCGCTAGCGGCGCGGCGGCGCGGTGGATGCGCGCACGATCAGCTTGACCGCCAGCTCCACGTGCTGCGGCTTGCCGGCATCGAGCAGCAGACGGGCGGCGAGGCGAGCGCTGTCGGCGACGGGCGCGGCGATGGTGGTGAGGGGAGGATCGGAAATCGCGGCGGCAGGGGGATCGTCGAAGCCGGCGATCGAGAGATCGCGCGGGACGATCAGGCCTCGGGCGCGGGCTTCGGCGAGTGTGCTGAGGGCAATATCGCCGCCCAGGGCGACGACAGCAGTGGCGCCGTCGAGGGAATCGAAAATGAGCGCGGCGCCGCTCCCGTAGCGCTTGCGTTCTTCCTCGCTGCCCCAGGCTTCGACCAAGGGCATATCGTTGATCGACAGACCCGCGGCCGTCAGCGCTTCGGCGACGCCGGCGAGGCGCTCTTCGTCGGCGGGGTGCGCCGAGACGAGCTGGCGGGCCGAGCCGGTGACGCGGTGGAGCACCGGAGCGATCCAGGTGCGGGTGAGGGTCGCGACGAGCATGCGGCGATGTCCGAGCGCGAGCAGATGTTCGGTGATGCGGCGGGCGCCGCCACGATCGTCAATGCTGACGGCGCTGATGTCGGTGTCGGGGGTGCGATCCATCACGACGATGGGGAGACGCTTGCGCAGCGCGGGATCTATGGCGCGGGCCTGTTCGGCGGTGGCGAGGATAAGGCCATCGACGACGGCGCGGCGGATGGCATCGGCGCCGGACTCGCCGTGGCCGTCGATGAGCTGCAGCGCGGCCTTGTGTTCCTCGCAGGCGCCAGCGACGGCGCTGAGCACGGTGCGCATATAGGGATCGTCGAACACCCATGAGATGCCTTCGCCGGAGGGCACAATGCCAATGACGTGCGCCTTGCCTGAGCTCAGCAGGCGGCCGCGCGGATCGGGACCGGCAAAGCCGAGCGAGCGGGCGGCATCCTCGACGCGCGAGCGGACCTCGGGCCGAACCCGCTCGGGATGATTGAAGACGTTGGCCGCCGTGGACTTCGAGACGCCCGCGGCTTGCGCAACGTCGAGCAGGGTGGCGGGGGACTTCATGACGCAAGGATAACAGATATTTGCACCGGTGCAAAATTTCGCTTGACTTGAATTTTCGGTTGGAGCATTTGGCGCGCCACGGGGCAATTGCACCGGTGCAAATCGCGCGCAGACGCGGTTTGGCCAAGCGCCTGAGGGCGCAAAAGGAGAATGCGCAAATGCGCGACTTTACGAAGAGAGCCCGACTCACCGGGCTCACACTTGGCACGATCGGCCTTGCCGGTCTTGCCGCACTGCTCGCGACCGGGGCCAGCGGCCACGGTATCGGGATGGCACCGCGGGCGGTTCTGCCGTCGTTCACGGTGCCCTATGGCGACCTGGTCGGTGATCCGACCCATGATCGGATGATCGCTCCCGTCCTCGTGGCGGCGACGACCGCCGAACCGGACGCGGGCGAGGGGCTGCTCGTGGACGCGGTGCGCGCCGCCAATGCGCGGTTCGCAGATGTGAAGGTGGCGCTGGCGGAGGGCTATTCGCCCCTCCCCTGCACTAGCGGTGTCGACGGGGGCGCGATGGGCGTCCATTACGTCAACAGCGCGCTCATCGGCGATCCGGCGGTCGAAATCGGCAAGCCCGAGGCGGTGATGTACGAGCCCCAGGCCGACGGCTCCATGCAGCTGGTCGCAGTCGAGTACATCACGGCCAAGGGTCCGGCGCAGCTTGGCGGACAGCTGTTCGCCTTCAACGGTGCACCGAACCGCTACGGGCTGCCGCCCTTCTACGAACTCCACGTCTGGGCCTTCAGGGACAATCCCAAGGGCACCTATTCCGACATGAACCCCAACGTCTCGTGCGAAATGGCGCACGAGCAGAGCAAGTGAGACTGCACATGAAACGCTATGTCATCGAACGCGAAATCCCCGGGGTCGGCAGCAAGAGCGCGGCCGAATATCGGGGCATCTCGGAAACCTCCAATGCCGCGCTGGCGCAGCTCGCGCCGCGGGTGCAGTGGGAGCAGTCCTACATCGCCGGCGACAAGACGTTCTGCGTCTATCTCGCCGAAGACGAGGATGCGATCCGCAAGCATGCCGAGATCAGCGGCTTTCCGGCCAGCCGGATCACGCCGGTGGTCGAGGTGATCGATCCGATCACGGCCAATCGTTGACGATCGGGACAGGGGCGCCGGAGCGATTCGGCGTCCCTTCGCCGGCACTAGAGAGCCGGCGGAAATATTAATTAGGTCCGGCCCGGAATTTCGGGCATGCAAGGCCGATGCCCTTTTCAAATCGCCTGGTCGTTGGGTCGACCTTCGCATTCCTGGTTGTCGGTTTTCTGGCCCTGATGGCAATCGTCGGGGCCAATTTTTGGCTCAACCAGCGGGCGGAGCTGTTTTTCCAGCAGCAGATTTCGGCGCGCGACACGCGGGCAGCAGCGGTGGAGCTGCGCAACGCCGTGCAAGCGGCGGAATCGGCGCAACGCGGCTACCTGCTGACCAACAACGAGATTTATCTGGCGCCCTACGACGTCGCCAAGACGCAGGCGGACCGGCAGATCAGCCATCTGCGCGCGCTGCTGGCGACTTTTCCGGAGTCGGCAGGACCGCTCGACAAGCTGGCGGGACTGATCTCGGACAAATTCGACGAGCTCGAGCAGACCGTCACGCTCAAGCGCAACGGCCATGACGACGAGGCCATGGCGCTGATCAACACCAACAAGGGCAAGACCCTGATGGACGAGGCCAACGTGTTCATCACCGGCCTCGTGTCGCAGGCGGACGACCGGCTGACCAATGGCGCGGCGGAGCAGCAGACCAACGCGGCATTGCTCGAGCTCGTATCGGGCGCGGCGGCGGTGGTGATCGTGGTGGTGGTGGGTGGAGCGGCGTTCCTGCTGCTGAGCTATACGCGCGAGCTGAGGCATGCGCGCGACGAGGTCACGGGCCTCAATGCCGAACTGGAGCACCGGGTGGTGGAGCGCACGGCAGACGTGACGCAGGCGCGCGACCGGGCGGAGGTGCTGCTGCGCGAGGTGAACCATCGCGTCGCCAATAGCCTGGCGCTGATCTCGTCGCTGGTGAGCCTGCAGAGCAAGGCGCTGGGCGACGAGGCCGCAAAGAAGGCGCTGAGCGAAATGCAGGAGCGCATCTTTGCAATCTCGCTGGTGCATCGCCGGCTTTATGGCGCGCGGGATGCACGCGCGGTGCAGCTCGACGACTACCTCACGGGCCTGCTCGACCATCTGAAGACCTCGCTGCGCGGCGAGGGGCAGGGGATCACGCTCAGCTACCAGATCGAGCCGATCGAGCTGCCGACCGATGCGAGCGTCAATCTGGGTGTGGTGGTGACGGAATGGATCACCAATGGCTTCAAATATGCCTATCCGGGCGGGAGCGGGGAAATCCGTGTGCGGGTGCGGCGGCTGGCGGACGGGCAGGTGGAACTCACGGTGAGCGATGACGGGGTGGGACGAGTCGAGGACGCACCGGCCAAGGGGACGGGCCTCGGCTCGCGCATTGTGACGGCCATGGCGGCCAGCCTTGCGGGCAAGGTCGAGTATCTGTCGCCGGGTAGCGGGATGACGGCGAAACTCACGTTCCAGCCGCGCGATATCGTTGCGCAGGCAGCGGAGTAGACGCCGGCCCCCGGACATGTGAGAACAGCGCGCCCTTGTGTCAGGGCGCCAGGCTTCAGGGTTGTGAGGGGCAATTGACGAGGGACAGCTCCCGGGTCGGGGGTCTGATGCGGGCTGGCTGCGCCGGACTGCTGGCGACTCTGTTTGCGTTGACCGCCGCGCTTGGCGCCGAGCAGTCGCAGGGGATCACCCAACCGGTCGTGCTGCCGCCGTTCAATCCGAGCGCGCCTGCATGTGCGGTGCCGGCGGGTCTCAGCAGGACGCTGGCGTTCGTCCAGGACAACCGCCGCGACTTCATCGAGGGTGCGGGCTATGGGCTGAGCCGGGCAGCCAAGGATCGCGGGCTCGATTATCGCGACCTCGTTGCCGACAATAGCGCCGGGCAGCAGGCGAGCCAGATCACCGCGCTTATCGACGAGAAGGTGGGGGCATTCGTCGTGCCGCCGGTCGATCCGGACGAGCTGGCGCCGACGCTCAAGCAGGCGATCTGGAGCGGCGCCTTTGTCGGTACGATCGTGCCGCCGCCGGCGACGACCATCCTCAACGCGCCGCAATATCTGACAGGCAAGGTGCTGGGGGACGCGGCCGCGGGGTACATCCACGAGCATTTCCACGACAAGGCCGACGTGGTGCTGCTGACGCAGGACAGCCTGCAATTCCTCGCGCCCCGCTTCACCGCCATCCGCGACGCGCTCAAGGACATGCCCAATGTCGATATCGTCGCAGACCTGTCGCCCAATCCGGTGAACGAGGAGGGCGGCTACGAGACGATGAAGCTCATCCTAGAAGCGCATCCGCATGTGGACGTGGTGCTCGGCGCCGATACGGTGGTGCTCGGGGCGCTGCGGGCGCTGCGCGAAGCCGGCAAGGTGCGGCCGGACCTCTATCTGGGAGGGATCGACGGCGAGCCGGGCGCCGTTGCCGAGATCAAGGCGGGGGCCGGGCCCTACAAGCTCACGGTGGCGCTGTCGTCGCCGATCTTCGGCTATGCGCTCGGCTGGGAAGCGGCGGATTGGCTCGAGGGCAAGAGCGTTCCACAGGCCATCGACGCGCTGCCGATCGCGCTCAGTACCGCAAACATGGCGCAGTACGAGACAGACCAGGCCGATCCGGGCGCCGTGTTCGCCGATCCGGCGCGGCGCGATGTCTACCTTAAGCGATATGGCAACGTCTGCGCCGATGCCCGCGACCAATATCTCGATTTTCCGTGGTCGTCCGAGGGGCGCTGAGAGCTGGACGGGCGCGTCCAGACTCGTCGGCGGGCATTCAATTCGAACTGGACGGTATAGTGTGACGTTGGAGACGGGCCCGTCCAGTTCTAGAGTGCCGCCCCATGACCAGCCAGTCCAAGCTTAAGAGCCAGACCAGCCGCGGAGAAGGCAAGCGGCAGGCGATCCTCGCGGCCGCCGGGGCCGTTTTCCTGCGCGAGGGCTTCGCGGCGGCGAGCATGGACGAGATCGCGGCCGATGCCGGGGTGTCCAAGCAGACCGTCTATTCGCATTTCGGGACGAAGGCGGACCTCTTCCGTGAGGCCGTGACGGCGATGGCCGATGGGAGGGGGTTGCGACCCCAGCAGTTGGCTCCGGACGATGTCGAGGCAGAGGACCTCGAGTCCTTCCTTGCGGACTACGCCGAGCGCCAGCTGACGGGGTCGCTCGGGGCGGAGGCGTTGCACTTGTCTCGGCTCGTGATGGGGGAAGCGTCGCGCTTTCCGGACCTCGCGGGGGCTTTGCATGAGGGGGTGCCGCAACGGTCGATTTCGGCCCTGACCCGCGAGATCACGCGGCTGGTGCGGCAGCGGCTGCTCGAGACGGAGGACCCGCGCGCGGCGGCGATCGACTTCTACTGGCTGATCGTGGGCGAGCCGATCAATCGCGCGCTGCTCTTGGGTGACGATGCGATCCCGTCGGCGCGCTCGATACGAGCGCATGCGGAGCACGTGGCCGCGGTGTTCGTCAGGGCCTATGGGCGAGGCGCCGCGAGGTAACCGTTCCTTCACCGTGATTGCGAGTGGCACGGTTCATTTACCACCGGGAAGAGTGGTCCGCCTTAGTGTGGAACCTATGTCGGCGGGCGCTGTGCGCGGCCGGCGGATGGGGGTCTTCCGATGCGCGGCAAGAAATTTGGGTTCGGCATTCTAGCGATCGGGCTCGCGGCGCTGTCGCTGAGCGCGTGCAGCTCGGTGCTGCCGGGGCAGAGCAAGTTCGGCGACAATCAGCTGAGCGTGGCCGATTTGCCCGCGGTGAACGAGACGACCCCGGCAGGTGCGCTGGTCGATGCGCGTGCGCATTTCAGGAACAATGATTTCGGCTACTCGGCCGCGCTCTACAAGAAGGCCGTCGAGCTCTCGCCGAAGGACCCCGAGGGCTATGTGGGGCTCGGCGCGTCGTATGATCGGCTGGGCCGGTTCGACCTGAGCGATCGGGTGTACGCAACGCTCTATGCGCTGTCCGGCCCGACAGTGCAGTACTACAACAATCTGGGGTACTCGTACCTGCTGCGCGGCAACCTCTCGCAGGCCCTGACATATTTCCGCAAGGCCAAGGCGCTGGCGCCGAACAATGCGGTGATCGTGAACAATATCGCGATGCTGAAGGCTGCGACGAGCGCGTAGGCTCGATCGCGAGCCCGGTGGGTCAACCCTTTCTGAGGGAGGGACCCTACTGAGACGTCAGGGGTATATCTAGAACACTGGTATAGTGGTTTACGGCGCTGAGGCCGAGGCGCCGGCGTCGCCTTGCGGGCCGTTGGCGCCGAGGCCTTTGGTGTTGTAGGCGGCCTTGCCGTCGGGGTTGGTGGTTTCGCCCTCGAGGTTGGCCTTGACGGCATCGCCGGCGCTGTAGGCGACACGGTCGGTGTGCTGCAGGTAGTCGTAGGAGCAGCCGGTGAGGACGAGAGCAAGAGCGCCGAGGGCGGCGGCGATCATGAGGGCTTTGCGCGAGACGATCATGCTCATTGCCCCAGATCGATGATGTAGCCGTAAGGACCGGAGACGCCGCTGCCGGACTGGAAGTTCTGGATCATCTTGGAGGTGACCTCCATCTGGCCCAGGGCGAAGAATTCTGGATCGTTGGCGGGAGCGGTCTGGTCGAGCGGGGTCGCGACGGTCTGGCCGGGGGCGCTCGGCTGGACGAGGCGCGGGGTCACGATCACAACCATTTCGGTCTCGTGCTTCTGGAAGCTCGAAGACTTGAACAGCGAACCGATGACGGGGACATCGCCGAGCCAGGGCAGCTGGTTCTGGCTGAGTTTGGTCTCGTTCTGGAGAAGGCCGGCGACCGAGAAGCTCTGCCCGTCGCGCAGCTCGACGGTGGCGTCGAGGTTGCGGGTGGTGAAGAGCGGGTCGGCATTGGCGCTGAGGGCGACGGAGCTGACTTCGGGAGTCAGGTGGATCTGGATGCGGCCGCCGTCGAGGACGGTCGGGGTGAAGACGAGCTTCACGCCGAAATCCTTGTAGTTGAGCGTCACGTGGTCGTTGCTGTCGAAGGTCCGGATCGGCACCTGGCCGCCGGCGAGGAAGCTCGCGCTGACGCCAGAGAGGGTCGTGAGGTTCGGATCGGCGAGGGTGCGGACGAGGCCCTTGTTCTCGAGCGCGTTGATGGTCGCCGTCAGACCCAGGCTCGGGCCCGAAAGGACGTTGGCGATGAAGGCCGAGAAGGTCGCGGCGTCGGCAGCGGGGCTCAGCGCATTGGTGGCCGAGGTCTCGAACTTGGTGGCGCCGGTATGTCCGGCCCAGTCGATGCCAAGCTCGCGACCGGCGTCGCGCTGGGCCTCGAGGATGCGCACTTCGAGATTGACCTGCTGGCCA
>Ga0207639_10002627_pt1 | contig 12059 bp, 15 predicted proteins | sample KBSCornC32_FD_184299 | JGI IMG/M metagenome (GOLD analysis project Ga0207639, IMG submission 184299) | Corn rhizosphere microbial communities from Kellogg Biological Station, Michigan, USA - KBS Corn C3-2 (SPAdes) (version 2) | ecosystem: Host-associated > Plants > Roots > Rhizosphere > Soil ...
CCGACGACAAGCGCCTGCCGGCCGTGCTCGCCAACACGTCGGGCTTTGTCTACTACGTCTCGATGACCGGCATCACCGGGGCCGCGATCAAGAACCACGCCGCGGTGGGCGATGCCGTCCGGCGAATCAAGGGCCACACCAGCCTGCCGGTGGTGGTGGGCTTTGGCATCAAGACCGGCGACGATGTGGCTACCATGGGCCAGGAGGCCGACGGCGTCGCCATCGGCACGGCGCTCTGCACCGCCATCGGCAACAGCCTCGCCGACGGCAAGGCGACCGAGAACACGGTGCCGGCCGCGCGGCGACTGGTGACGAGCCTTGCCGAAGGCGCGCGGCGAGCGAGGGGTTAGCCGCTCCATTGGCCCTCATGGTGAACTTGTCGAACCACGAGGGCGGGCACAGCGCTTATGGCCCATGGTTCGACAAGCTCACCATGAGGCGGCGTGTTTGGGGTGGTCGCCGCAGCGTGAGAGGGATGCGCGAAGCGCGAGCCTGCGCCAAATATCCTCACGGTGAGTTGCGAGCCGTGGGCGAGCCTCGAACCACGCGCGGTGCGTCGCCGAGGGTCCTTCGAGGCTCGCTGCGCTCGCACCTCAGGATGAGGTTTCGGCACAGGCACAAGGACACGCGCCTTCGCACGAAGATGCCGCGGCCGCCCCAAACACGCCGCCTCATGGTGAGCTTGTCGAACCATGGGCCGCAAACGCCTGAGGCGCGAGCCTCCACCAAATATCCTCATGGTGAGGTGCGAGCCGGAGGCGAGCCTCGAACCACGTGAGGTGTATCGCCGAGGGTCCTTCGAGGCTCGGCTGCGCCTCGCACCTCAGGATGAGGTTTGGAGGTGCTCTACCCCAGCCTCTCGCGCCACCACCCCACCGCTTCCTCAAGCACTTCGCGGGCCACGCGCTCGCGCCCATTGGGCCAGGCGAACAGTACGCGCTGCACGGTGTGGCCGTTGTAGAGCGACACCATGAAGTCGGCGACGTCGAGCTTGGCATAATCCGCGAGCGGTACTTCGACGGCGTGGGTCACGAGGCGGGGCGCATCGACCTGCATGCCGCAGAGGTCGAAAACGTCGGCTATCGCCGGGCAGGCGGTGCGCAGCGCCCGGCGGAAGGCCAGCGGATCGGCCGCGCCCAGCAGCCGATCGGGCGCCGCGCCGTGCCAGGCATCGAACGCCCGGTCGGCGAGATCGTCGAGCAGGGTCGCGACGAGCAGCGTTTTGCGGGCCGAAAGCGGCCGCGCCGCGAGGGCCGCTAGCTCGGTCTCGATCAGCCCAAAACGTTCGGCGAGGGATTCCGCCATCCCGCCTCAGGCGAGATGCTTGGCGAAGAAGGCGAGCGTGCGCGCATTGGCTTGCTTGGCGGCCGCCGCGTTGTAGTGGTCGGCGCGGTCGGCGTTGCAGAAGCCGTGCACGGCGCCGGGGTAAACATAGATCGGCAGGTCGGGGTAGCGCTGGCGGAGCTGCTCGATCTGCTCGAGCGGAATGCCGGTGTCCTTTTCGCCGTAGTGCATTTCGAGCGGCATCTTGGGCGCCATGTCGATGTAGCTCGGCACGCCGCCGCCGTAGTAGCCGGAAGCCGCCGAGACGCCGAGGCCGAAATGGGCGGTGCGCCACGACCACGAGCCGCCGAAGCAATAGCCGGTGATGCCGACCTTGCCGCCGGCCGAGGCTTCTTTCGCCGCGGCCTCGATATCGAGCTGGGCTTTGGTCGGATCGAATTTCTTCATCAGTTCGCCGACCTTGACGAAGTGATCCTGCCCGTAGTTCTCGCTTTCGAAGCCCATCTCCATGCGGTCCATCATGGCGGGCGCGACGCAGAGATAACCCTCGGCGGCATAGCGATCGACTTCGCTGCGGATCCAGCGATTGAGCCCCCAGACCTCCTGCAGCAGCACCACGCCGCCCTTGGGCTTGCCCGCCGGGGACGCCTTGTAGCCGTTGATGGTCGTGCCGTCGGCGGTCTTGAGTTTGATACGCTCGCCCAAGGGAAGTCTCCTCGTTTGTCGGGGATTGGTGCGACGTTGTCGCGGGCGCTAACAAACCCAAAGGCAGGCGCCTCCGCAAGCCCGTGCGGCATCACGGCGCGGTGAACTCAGCGTAAACAAAAAGGCGCCCAAAAGGGCGCCTTCAGCTGGATCGGATGATCGCAGGCCTTACTTGTTGAGGCCGCGGACCGCCGCCACGATGTTCTCGCGCTCGATGCCGATATCGGCGAGCTGGCGACCGTCAAGCCGGTTGAGGGCGCGGACGGCGCGCTGGTTGGCGGCGTACTGGTTCAGTCTCTGGAAAAGCTTCATTTTCATCCCCTTTCGATTGCGACACTGAAATGGGGCGAACGCGGCCTGTTGAGCAGGGCCGCTTTACTCAGACGAGCCATGCGAAGACAGCAGATCGGGTTAACGCGGCAGTTTGGCGAGCAACCCGGGCGGGGGGGACGCCGTTGCCTCGCAGCAAGAGGCAGACATGGACAAGTTTGCGCACTTCATCGAAGCCCAGGCCCCGCTGATGGAGGCCGTCGAAGCGGAGCTGGTGGCCGGCCGGAAGCAGACGCACTGGATGTGGTTCGTCTTCCCGCAACTCCATGGGCTCGGCCACAGCCCGATGGCGCGGCGCTACGCCATCCATTCGCTGGCCGAAGCGCAGGACTATCTCGAACATTCCGTGCTCGGCCCGCGCCTCCGGCGCTGCACCGGCATCGTCAACGCAATCGTGGGCCGCTCGATCTACGATATCTTCGGGGCGCCGGACGACCTCAAATTCCGCTCGTCGATGACGCTGTTCGACGTGGCGGCGCCGCGCGATGTTTTCCACGCGGCGCTCGAGAAGTATTGTCACGGCAGCCCTGACGAACAAACGCTCGAGATGCTGGAAGACGCCAACCATGCCCAATGACTACCCGGACCTCATTGCCCGGCTCGACGCGCTCGAAATCCGCGTCGCCTACCAGGACGAGACCATCGAGGAACTCAATGCCGCCCTCGCCCGGCAATGGCAGGAGATCGACCGGCTGCGCCGCGACATGACGCTGCTCGAAACGGAGCTGCGCGAGACGGCGGCCGGCTCAACGGACGGGGCTGCGCCGGAACCACCGCCGCCGCACTACTAGCCGCGGCGCGACAAAGGCTCCCGCCCGTTCATCCCCGGGTCAGGCTCGGTATGCCACACCGCGCGCCACATCAGGCGCTGCGGGGCCGCCGCCGTTCTGGAGATGATAAGATGCGCTCATGTTTTGCCGCCGCGACCATTGCCGTGGCCGCCGGTCTTTTCGCCCTCCCCGCCGTTGCCGCCGAGATCAGCGACCTGTCGGCGCTCGACGCCAATGCGGGCACCAAGGAGGTCTATTCCTGCTACTCGCGCCAGTACGACGCGGCGCACCTCCAGAGCCACCCCAAGCAGAACGTCACCGACATCAAGATATTCGTCGACAGCTCCTACGACGAGACCTGGAAGCATCGCACCTACCAGATCGAGATGGGCGTGAGCTTCCGCGGCCTCAAACACGCCTTCGAGGTTTCGGGCGATTGCGCGACGGTCGATGGCGAGAAGTCGCTCGCCTGCGGCGTCGACTGCGACGGCGGCCAGTTCAACATCGGCACGCAGGACGTATCCACCCTACTGCTGTCGATCCCCAACTCCGTTCGCATCTGGGATCCGACCGACACGAGCGATGATGGCCCCGGCGACACCAACCTGCCCAAGGCCGCGAGCTTTGGCGACGACGACAAGGACTTCAAGCTCGACAAGGTCGACGTCAAGGAGTGCCAGTCGCTCATGAACGACGACCAGAAGACCGCGATTCTGGCCAGCAAATAAGGGGCGCGCGATGTCGAGAGCCATTCTTCTCGCCGCCCTGCTGGTGCTCGCCGCGCCGGCCGGCGCGGCGGTTGCCGCGGGGATGACCGAGGCCGACCTCCTCGGCAAGGACCCGGGCAACCAGGCCGCCTACTCCTGCTTCAGCCGGCACTATGACGCGGCGCACCTCCAGAGCCATCCCAAGCAGAACGTCACCGACATGCGGGTCTTCGTCGAGTCGACCTACAACGCCGAGTCCGACTCGCACCGCGACGACTACCTCACCATCGGCATGAACTTCCGCACCCTCAAGAGGGAGTTCCGGGTGGATGGCGGCTGCTCGATGGAAGACGGCAAGCTCACCTGCGGCGGCGATTGCGGCGGAGGCGGCACGTTCGCGGTCGAGACCGCCGACAAGGGCTCGATCATGGTGGCGATTCCCGACGGCGCGCCGGTCTACGATCCGGCCAGCAACGACGAGCCCCCGGACGGCGCGGCGTTCGGTACGGACGACAAGCTGTTCAAGCTCGATCGCGTCGATCTCAAGCAACGCGACCCGCTGATGTCGGACGACGACCGCACCGCGATCTACGGCAAAACGGAGACGGCCAAATGAGCCTCAGCCGCCGCAACGCCTTCATCCGCCTCGCTGCAGCCGTTTCGGCTGGCGCGGTCGCCTTCCGCGCCTCGACCGCCCTGGCCGACGAGCCGGCGGCCTCGCTCTCGGCCGGCGCCGCGCCGGCCGGGGTGCCGAAGGTGGTCTATCACCTCGCCGACCTCGACAAGGTCGACTTCGTGATGGGCAATATCGGCAACCACTTCAAGGGCATGGGCGGCACCGACAAGGTCCACATCGAGCTCGTGGTGCACGGCCCGGCGCTGCTCGCCTTCAAGGTCGGCCGGGCCAATCCCGACCTGACGCGGCGGCTCGGCCAGATCCAGGGCCAGGGCGTCGGGCTCAACGCCTGCGGCAATACGCTCGATGCGCAAAAACTGACGACCGCCGACCTGCTGCCCGGCTTCAGCCGGGTGAACGAGGGCGGCGTCGTGCGGCTCGCCACCCTCCAGGCGCAGGGTTACGCCTATCTGCGGCCGTAAGCCGGGCGACTAAGCCTTGTCGAACGGGGACCGCATCGGCTCGATGCCGAGCGAGGTCCAGACGTCGTCCTTGGGGGCGTAGCCGATCCACTGGCGCGCTTCGTCCAGATCCCAGAGCGCGCCGCGATTGGCCGAGGTGCCGTTGACGACGATGCCGGGCTCCGGCCAGCGCGATGCGTCGGCGGTGAAGCCCGCTTCGAACAGCGCGCAGAAGTCGCGGTTCGAGAGCCACATGTTGCGGAACCAGACGAGGTCGCGCGCCGCCTCGTCGGCCGGCTGCACGGCCGCGCCGCCGGTCGAGCGGCCGCCACCGGCGGGATTGATGGTCTTGGGGTCATTCTCACCCCTTTGGCACCAGCCTACGCGCATCGAAACAGCAGTGAACTTGCCGCCCGAGACAATGGCGTGGGCGCGCAGCATGCGCTCGCCGACGAGTTTCGAGCCGCCATACATGTTGGGCTGGGCGTAGCCGCCGCCCGAGAAGTAGCGCGTGCCCGGCAGCGGCGGTGTCGCCGCCTTGAGCTTGCCGACGGCCTGCCAGTCGGCGTCCTTGTAGCCGCCCATCACGTGGTTGGAGGAAGCATAGAGGAAGCGGCAGCCCGAGGGTTTCGACCGGGCAATGAGGCTTGCGGTCATATCGACGGCGATCACCGCGTCGTCCCAGTTGCCGCTCGGGGCGGGATTGCGCACGGCGAAATGGGCGATGCCGTCGGCACTCGCCACCGCCTCGTACCAGCGGCTGTCGTGGGCATCGCCGAGGTCGGCCACGACCTGCCGGACTTTCGGCGAGTCGAAGGGCGCGCCGGTCATCGGCTTGATGTCGAGGGCGTAGATGGCCTTGCACCAATCGAGCCCGAGAAGGTGCGCGACGAGCTTGCTGCCGAGATTTCCACCCGCGCCTGTCACCAGAACGGTTGCGGGGCCACTGTTGGTCACTTGCTTTCCTCCCATCAATCGGGCCGGAATTGATCAGCCTCGCGGCGCTTTGACAAGCGCGGGGATGGCGATTCCGGGACGACGATTCCGGGACACTTGGTCCGGTCGCGTCAGAAGAGCTTGGCGAGCTGGTCGAGATCGGGGAGCTGGTCGGCGCTGGCGGTCTTGCCGCCGGCCGAGGCGAGGGCGTCCGTCGTATCGGTCAGCGACTGCATGCCGAACCAGAGCGCCATCATCATGACGACGATCATCGCCGCGCCAACGATCGTCCAGCTGCCGCCGCGGCCGATGGTGCGCGCCGGAAACAGCACGATCTTGATGACCGGCAGGGCGATGGTCAGGATGATGAGCAGGATTTCCATGGATTTCCCCGGACGGCGGAGCATCTCGCCAAATGCTTTCGCAAGGACGCGGCGGATCGGGGCAATTTGATTGAATTGGACGCCGCCTCATGTTTTGGCTGCAGCGAACTGAACGCCGCCCGCCGCATCGCCGCCATGAGCCGGTGACGGGTGGAAACGCCGCCCGAACCGGCTTATCTAGCCGGTATGCAACTCAATCCCTTCGACGCCGTCATCTTCGACATGGACGGCACCCTGCTCGATACCGAGCTGGTCTTCAAAACCATCGTTTTCGACGTGGCTGGCTCCCTCGGCTATGAAATGACCGAGGCGGTGCACCTCGCCATGGTCGGCTCCTCGCACGAAGCCTCGAACGCCATGCTGGTCGAAACCTATGGGGTGAGCTTCCCCTATGCGGTGTTCGATGAGAAGTGCCGCGAGATGATGCACGAGCGGATGGCCGAGACGGTGCCCGTCAAGGCGGGCGCGCGCGAGCTGCTGCTCGAGCTCAAGGCGCGCGGCCTGCCGCGGGCGGTCGCGACCTCGTCCCGTTCGCAGCATGCGTTCGGACATCTGGGGCGAGCGGGCCTCCTCGACCTCTTCGACACGATCGTCGCGCGCGACGACGTCGAAAACCCGAAGCCGCATCCCGAGCCTTATCTTCTCGCCGCAGCGCGGCTGGGTTATCGGCCGGAGCGGTGCTTGGCGCTCGAGGACTCGCATTCGGGCGTGCGCGCCGCCCACGCCGCCGGTATGCAGACCATCATGGTGCCCGACCTCGTGAAGCCGACGGCCGAGATCGAGGGCCTCTGCGTTGCCGTGCTGACGAGCCTCAAGGACGTGCACCGGCTGGCGCTGCCGCCGCTGGCTGCCGTCGCGACCTAGCCGCCAATCCCCCCGCCGCCCTGCTTAGCGCCCTGTGCCAATTCGGCACGGCGGCGCCGCAACTGATTCTTTTCAGGCGGTCTTTCGGGCGTCTCCGGGCCTTTCCACAGCATTCGAATCAAACTGATTCGCTGCCGTTCGTTGACCTTTAGCCACAGGTCGCGATCACCTTGCATAACCGCTAAAACGCGCTGGCAATTGGGCTTTTGGCGTTTTAACCCTGTCTTAAGAAGCTAACGATCATGGTTAAGCGATCGTAAAATTCTGGTTTTCAGGCGGCAAAGCTTTGGCTAGTGTGCGGCCGGAAACAGACGGAAGAGCTGGCTACGCTAGAGGGCGGGTCGGGGAAAAGGGGTAGGTTGGCGGGGTCGCTGATCGGGGTCGTCGTTGGTCCGGTATTCAGGGTGGTTGCCGTTGCGGCGACCGCTTTGGTGTTTGTGGCGGGCATTGCCCCGGCCATGGCGCAGGACGTCGCTTCCGCCGATATTCAGCCGCTGACCATGCAGTCCCTGCCGGTCGAAAACGCCTCGGCGTCGACGTCGGGCGCGCTGACTTCCGCCGTGCTCGCGGCTTACGTCGCCCGGCAACAAGCCCAAAAGGGTTTTGATATTTTCGGCCAGCCGCCGCAGCAGCAGCTGACCAGCGCCATGGTTTCCGCTTATGCCGCGAGCCACTACCGCACCAATGCGGCGCTCGATGCCATCGATAGCGCCGCGGCGCCATCGGTCGCGCTGGCCACGACCTTCTCGGCCCAGGAAGAGGATGACGCCGCCGCGGCATCAGCCGCTCCCTCGATCACGCCGGACATGCTCTCGCACTACGCCGAGCACGGCTTCCTGCCGACCGAAAAGAAGATCCAGCACGCCAACCAGGAGAAGGATTGCCTGAGCAAGGCGATCTATCACGAGGCGCGCGGCGAGGCGACGAACGGCCAGTGGGCCGTCGCCAACGTCATCATTAATCGGGCGCTGTCGAAACGCTTCCCGACGACGATGTGCGGCGTCATCTACCAGAACGCCGACCAGGGCCGCTATCGCTGCCAGTTCTCGTTCGCCTGCGACGGCCGCCCGGAAGTGATCCGCGAGCGCCAGGCGTGGGCCAAGGCCAACCAGATCGCCGCGGCCGCCTATTCCGAATTCCAGCACGGCGACCGCCCGAACGTGGTGCCGGGCTCGGCGCTCTACTACCACACCACCAGCGTCTCGACGAACTGGGGTTTTAAGCGCGTCGCGACCATCGGCCAGCACGAATTCTACTCGCCGATGTGACCCCGACGGCTGCGCTCTCGACAGCCGAGGCCGTCCTCCACGCTTACGAACAACGGATCAACCGGCACGATTTCGATCTGCTGGCCGAGCTGATTGCGCCCGATGCCGTATTCTGGTTCTCGGACGGCAGCCATATGGGGCTGCCGGCGATCCGGGCGGCATTCGAAGCGACCTGGCGCGCCCTCGCCAACGACACCTACTGGCTCGACGAAAAGCGCTGGGTCGCGACAGGCGACGATACAGCGGCGTGCATCTATCGGTTCAACTGGCAGACAACGATCGATGACCGGCTGCAGTCGGGCAGCGGACGCGGCACCACGGTGCTGAGCCGTGCCTCAGGCCGCTGGCTCATCGTGCACGAGCACCTGAGCGCGCGGCCGGGCGGGTGAGTTTTCCCGCTCTGGGTGGTTGCGAGGCCGTGTCGCGTTTGCGGCCCATGGTTCGACAAGCTCACCATGAGGGCGGTGAGGAGGCGACGCGGCTCTCACCAGCGCAGAGGCAAGAGACCGTCGGCCGCTGTCGTGGCCCTCATGGTGAGCCTGTCGAACCACGAGGGCGAGTACTGCAGTCGCTGCGACCCTACTCCGCCGCCTGACGCGGCGCCGCTTCCGGCGCGGCGACATCGAACTTGCGATAGTTGGTCTCGAACAGGCCGAGGAGCTTCGCGGCCTGCGCGTCGTAGGCGGCGCGATCGGCCCAGGTGTCGCGCGGGGTGAGCAGCACTGCCGGGACGCCATCGACGGCGACCGGCACGGCGAGGCCGAAGACGGGGTCGAGCCGCGATGGCGCGTCATCCAGCTCGCCCGACAGCGCCGCGTTGAGCAGGCGGCGGGTCATGGCGATGTCGATGCGCTTGCCGACCCCATACCCACCGCCCGTCCAGCCGGTGTTGAGGAGGTAGGTCCGAGCGCCGCTCTCTGCGAGCCGCTGGGCGAGGAGCCGGCCATAGACGGTCGGGTGGAGCGGCATGAACGGGGCGCCGAAGCAGGCCGAGAACGTCGCCTGCGGCTCGGTGACGCCGCGCTCGGTGCCGGCGACTTTGGCAGTGTACCCGGAGAGGAAATGGTAGACGGCCTGCTCGGGCGTCAGCCGGCTGATCGGTGGCAGCACGCCGAACGCATCGCAGGTGAGGAACACCACGGTTCTGGGTACGCCGCCGCGGCCGCCCGGCGCCACCGCCGGCAGCGTCTCGAGCGGATAGGCCGCGCGGGTGTTTTCGGTCAGCGATGCATCGTCGAAGTCGGGGCGACCGGTTTCGACATCGAGCACGACGTTTTCGAGCACGGTGCCGAAGCTGCGCGCTGCCCGATAAATCTCCGGCTCGGCGGTGGCGCTGAGCTTGATGGTCTTGGCATAGCACCCGCCCTCGAGGTTGAAGACGCCGTCGGCGGTCCAGCCGTGCTCGTCGTCGCCGATAAGCGGGCGTGCAGGATCGTTCGAGAGCGTCGTCTTGCCGGTGCCGGAAAGACCGAAGAATAGTGCGACGTCGCCTGCCGGCCCGACATTGGCCGAGCAGTGCATGGGGAGCACATCGGCGAAGGGGGCGCGGAAGTTGAACAGCGAAAAGACGCTCTTCTTGACCTCGCCCGCATAAGCGGTGCCGCCGATCAGCACCAGCCGGTTGGCCATGTCGAGCGCGATGACGGTTTCGCTCCGCGTGCCATGCCGCGCCGGGTCGGCACGAAAGCTCGGCAGGTGAAGGATCGTCACCGGCACGGTGCTCCCGTTGCCAACCGCATCGCGGATCAGGAGGTTGCGGATGAAGAGCGCGTGCCAGGCGGTCTCGGTGATGACGGTCACATCGAGCGCGTGAGCGCGATCGGCCCCGGCGAAGAGCTCCTGGACGAAGAGCGGCTTGCCCGCGAGCGCCGCGCGAAAATCCTCGAGCAGCGCCGCGAAGTGCGCGGGGCTCATGGCGTTGGCGTTGTCCCACCAGACCTCGCCCTCGGTCGCCGCATCGCGGACGATGAACTTGTCCTTGACCGAGCGGCCGGTGAAAATGCCGGTCGTCGCGGAGAGCGCGCCGTCCGCCGAGAGCTCGGCTTCGCCACGGGCAAGGGCAGCCGCAACGAGTGCGCGCGGGGTGGCATTGCGCGACAATTCCGGCGCCGCGGCAAAGATTTCAGTGCGCAGGCGTTCGTGGTCGAAGCTCGGCATGGGGCGGCTCCCGGGAGGAAAAAATGCTTGCACAGAGCGGCAAGAGCGCCCAAATCGTAGGCAAATGGTCGCTGCGCCGGCCATCTGGCAATGCGTCGTAAGACCTAAGTTGGACGGTCTGGGGACGGCGCGAACAGGCGGGAACGCCTTATTTCGTGCGTATTTGTGGCACCCAAGATCGCCGCAAAGCGCGCATGGACGGCCTTTTCGAGCCGGCAGCATCAGTCTGGGAAAGGATCCTTGATGCCCAAGATCGCCCTGGTGGACGACGATCGCAACATCCTGACGTCGGTATCGCTGACGCTCGAAGCGGAGGGCTATACCGTCTCCACCTATACCGATGGCGCCTCGGGCCTCGAAGGGCTGACCGCCGAGCGGCCGGACCTCGCCATCCTCGACATCAAGATGCCGCGCATGGACGGCATGGAGCTGCTGCGCCGGCTGCGCCAGAAATCCGATGTGCCGGTGATCTTCCTCACCTCCAAGGACGAGGAAATCGACGAGCTCTTCGGCCTCAAGATGGGCGCCGACGATTTCATCACCAAGCCGTTCAGCCAGCGGCTGTTGGTCGAGCGCGTCAAGGCGATCCTCCGCCGCTCGGCGCCGCGCGACGGCACCGCCCTCCCCGGCGGCGTGGAGCCACCGCCCGGCAAGGCGCTGATCGAGCGCGGCAACCTCGTGATGGACGAGGAGCGCCACACCTGCACCTGGAAGGGGCAGCGCGTCACGCTGACCGTCACCGAGTTCCTGATCCTCCAGGCGCTGGCCCTGCGCCCGGGCGTGGTCAAAAGCCGCAACGCCCTGATGGACGCTGCCTATGACGACCAGGTCTATGTCGACGACCGCACCATCGACAGTCACATCAAGCGGCTGCGCAAGAAGTTCAAAGCGACCGACGACGATTTCGAGATGATCGAGACGCTCTATGGCGTCGGCTATCGCTTCAAGGAGCAGTAATCCAGGTCAGGTCGGCTGGCGCATCCGCCCGGCGACAACGGCGGCGCGGAAAGCTATCATGCCGATTCAACGTGAATGGATAAAGCTCTAGTGGCCGTTACCGGACACGAACTGGAAGGCCGGCAGGAAGCAGCCGGCGCCACGGCGGCGCCCGCGGCCTCGAAGGGTCCGCTGTCCGCGGTTGGCCGCTGGATCATGTGGCTGATCGCTGCGATCCGGCGCGTGCTCGGGCTCACGATCTTTGCGAGCCTTACCCGGCGCATCATCTTCCTCAACCTCGTCGCCCTGGCGATCCTGGTCTTCGGCATCCTCTACCTCAACCAGTGGCGGGCCGGGCTGATCGACGCGCGCGTGCAGTCACTGCGCGTCCAGGGCGAGATCATCGCGGCGGCGATCGCCGCTTCGGCGACGGTCGACAGCGATGTGATCCAGGTGAACCCCGATCGGCTGCTGCAGCTCCAGCCGGGCGACAACGTCTCCCCGCTCAGCTTCTACGATCCGGCGCTCGAGTTCCCGCTGACGTTGCGCAGCCGAATCATCAAGGAGCGCAGTCGACTACAGGCTCTCGAAGAGACCGGGGAGCCGAACGCCGAAACATTCATCGAATATCTCGGCGAGGGG
>Ga0207639_10002631_pt1 | contig 12052 bp, 13 predicted proteins | sample KBSCornC32_FD_184299 | JGI IMG/M metagenome (GOLD analysis project Ga0207639, IMG submission 184299) | Corn rhizosphere microbial communities from Kellogg Biological Station, Michigan, USA - KBS Corn C3-2 (SPAdes) (version 2) | ecosystem: Host-associated > Plants > Roots > Rhizosphere > Soil ...
TCCTGCGTCCTCGGCGCCGACCCTGTCCAAAACGAGGAGGATCTGCATGCGACCGCAGTCGCCTCCTACATCGTCCTGCTCGCCGCCCACGCCCGCGGCTACGCCGGCTACTGGCGCACGCCCAGCTTCCTGCGCGCTCCCGAGGGCCACGCCGCGGTCGGCCTCCCCGACAGCGAGCGCTTCGTCGGACTCCTGCACCTCGGCCACCCACGCCAGGCGAAGGAGCCGCCCGAGCGGCCGCCGATCGAGCAGTCGACAGAGTTCCTCGCCTGATGCTGTCCCGGACCGCAGCAATCGAGGCGATCGCCGGCCAGCACTTCGAGGTCGTCGTGATTGGCGGCGGCATCACCGGCGCCGGCGTCGCTCTAGACGCCGCCTCGCGGGGATATTCGGTGGCCCTCCTGGAGCGGGGCGACTACGCCGAAGGCACTTCGAGCCGCTCCTCGAAGATGGTCCACGGAGGCCTGCGCTACCTGCAGAACCTCGACCTCGGGCTCGTGCGCGAGGCGCTGCTCGAGCGCCAGCTGATGGTCCAGCTGGCGCCGCACCTGGTCTACCCGACGCCCTTCCTCGTGCCCGCCTTCCCCGACGAGCGCCGCCAGCGCGGCCTCGGGATCGGGCTCAACATGTACGACGTGATGGCGACGACGCGCGTCGGTCGCAGCCGGCGCGAGATGCGCTCCTCCAAGGACGCCGACGAGGACTACTACTGGTCGCCCGACCGCCACCGCACGATCGACCGCGACGAGGTCCTGCAGATGGTGCCGGCCCTGGAGTCCCGAGACCCCAAGAACGCCTACCTCTTCTACGACTGCCAGACCGACGACGTCCGCCTCACCCTGACCGTGCTGGGCGAGGCCGAGCGCTTCGGCGCGGTGATGCTGAACGGCGCCGAGGTCACCGAGGTGCTGGAGCGCGGTGGCCGCGCCGCCGGGGTCGCCTGCGTCGAGGCCGGCTCGGGCGAGCGGCTCGAGGTCACGGCCGACAACGTGATCAACGCCACCGGCGTCTTCGCCGATCGGATCCGTCCGGAGGAGACGATCGAGGAGGAGGACGTGCCGCGGATCTCGCCCAGTCGCGGCACGCACGTGCTGGTCGCCCGCGAGAGGCTCTCGACCGGCTCTGCCGCTTGCATCGTCCCGGCCGGCGAAGGCCGGGCGATCTTCGCCCTGCCCTGGTACGGGCGCACCCTGATCGGCACCACCGACAACGACTTCGAGGGCGACATCGATCATCCGCGACCAGGCGGGGAGGACGTCGCCTACCTGCTCGACGCGGTCAACGAGTTCTTCGGCGTCTCTCTTGGTGCCGGCGACCTGGTCGGCGCCTACGCCGGGGTGCGACCGCTGATCGCCACCGGCGACCCGAAGAAGTCGGTCGACATCTCGCGCCGGGCGGAGCTCTACGAGACCTCCTCGGGGATGCTGACGATCACCGGCGGCAAGCTGACCACCTGGCGGCGCATGGCCAAGCAGACGGTCGACCGCCTGGTCGAGCGGGAGGGCCGCGAGGCGCCCTGTCACACGGCGGAGATCCCGCTCGGCATGGAGGCGCGCCCGGAGGACCTCGAGGCGCCGGACGGGGTGGGGGAGAAAGCGCTCGAGCAGCTCGCCTTCCGCTACGGGCATGCCGCGCGCCAGGTCCTGGACCTGACGCGCGAGGACCCCAAGCTGGCCGAGCCGATCGTGCCGGGCCGTCCCGATCTGCTCGCCGAGGCCGTGATCGCCGCCCGCCACGAGCAGGCCCGCACCGTCGCCGACGTGCTGCTGCGCCGCACCCGCCTCGGCTTGCTCGCCGCGCCGCAGCTGCGTGACGACGGCCCGGCCCGCGCCGTGGCCAGCGCGCTGGGCGGCGAGCTCGGCTGGTCGCGCCGCGAGGTCAAGCGGGCGGCGGAGGCGTGGCCGGCCGCGGCGGCGGAGGCCGGCATCGATCCCGCCGGCTCACCCGTCGAGTCGCTGCAATAACCTGCCGCCGGTGAACCCACGGAGATCTCATGAATAAGACAGAACTCGAGTCCAAGCACCTCGCCGAGCTGCACTCGCTGGCCGCCGAGGCCGACGTGCCGCGCTACCGCATGCTGCGCCGCGAGGAGCTGATCGAGAAGCTCAGCCGCGGCGAGGGCAAGTCCGCCCAGAGCGAGAAACCGCGCGGAGATCGCCCGCCGCGCCGCGAGCGCCCGCCGCGCCAGCGCCGCGAGCGCTCCGGCGGCCGCGAGCCTTCCTCGGGTGGTCGCGAGCGCCCGCCGCGCCCCGCCCGCAACGAGCGCACGGAGGATCCGCCGGCGAGGGAGCCGGCAGGGACGGCCGAACCCACCCAACCGCCCGCGCCGCCCAGGGAGTCTGCTGCCGCTGCCGAGAGCTCGCCCCGCCCCAAGCGCAAACGTCGCCGCCGTCGCTTCGGCCGCAAGAGCAAGGGCCTGCGCGCCCAGGATCTGCTGCTGCCGCCGCCCGGCCGCCAGGCGCTGGTCTACGGCGAGAGCCGCGCCACCTGCACCTCGCTGCTGCGCGAGATCGCCGGCGAGCTGGCCGGCGCCTCGGACGGCCCCGATCCGATCGCCCTGCTGATCGATCCCAGCCCCGAGGAGTTGGCCGACTGGAAGCGCGAGGCACCCGACGCAGAGCTGGTCGTCGCCGCCCAGGCCCGCCATGCCGGGGACGCCCTCGCCCAGGCGATCCGCCGCGCCGAGGCGGGCGAAGATGTGATCCTCCTGATCGACTCCCTGACCCGCCTCGATGACGCCGACACCGCCAAGGAGATCTTCGACGGCGGCTTGAACCTCTCAAGCTCCGGATCCCTAACCGTCGTGGCTGCCCTAGAGCGTCAACCCTGACAGCGCTGCTCAGGTCAGGGGTGGAGCGTCTTGCACTTTTTCGGCGCTGACCTCGCGGCGCAAGCAGACCGACGCACCATCGAAAAAGTTAAGCGAAACCCCTGGCCTGAGCCGCGCTATCGCCGGTAGGCAATGCGCCGCCACGACGGCTCTTTGGACAGCTCGATCAGCTCCGAGCTGCGATCCGGCTGCACGTAGCCGAAGGTCTGGTTGCGCTCGTCGAAGACGACGTCGAGCTCACCCTCCTTGACCCGCTGGTCGAGCCAGGCGCCGCGGAAGACGAGACGGCGCAGCCAGTGCACGAGGCTGCGATTGGCGGGGCCGACGAGGTCGTCCCAGTTCTCGTTGATGTGCTCGCCGAGGCGCGAGCTGGGCTCGGCGATCTCGCCGCTGACGGCCAGATCGAGCAGGTCGTCCAGCTCCTCCTGGCTCAGCCCCTGGTCGACGAAGCCCAGTTTGACCGCGGCCTGCTCGACCCGCTGGCCGAAGTCCCCCTCGTTGAAGGCGAAACGCAGCTCCCCGTACTCGAGCACGTAATCGGAGCCAGACTCGTAGTTCCCTCGGCGGGTCGTTTTCTTGTCCATGAGTTGAAGCCAAACTGCTCGCGCCAGCCCAGCGGGAGCAGGTGCTGGATCATGCCGATCATCGTAGTCTCGTGCCCGCATGGGCCCGTGCCTGAAACGCTGTTTGCACCGATGATCGATCTGCACTGCCACATCCTGCCGGGGGTCGACGACGGCTCGCTCGACCTCGCCGACAGCCTGGCGCTGGCGAGGCAGGCGGCGAGCGACGGCGTCGAGCGGGTCTGCGCGACGCCGCACATCCGCCACGACCACGACGTGCGGATCGAGCAGATCTCCGGGCGGGTCGAGGAACTCAACCGCGCACTCCGCGACGAGGGGCTGCCGGTGGAGATCCTGCAGGGCGGCGAGGTGGCCGAGACCGCGGTCGAGGCGCTGAGCGAGGAGGAGCTGGGTCGGGTCTCGCTCGGCGCCGGTCGCTGGATCCTGCTCGAGCCGGCGCCCGGGCCGCTCGGCAACACTCTGATCGCCCGCGTCGGCCACCTCGCCGAGCGAGGCCACAGGGCGCTGATCGCCCACCCCGAGCGCCACCTCTCGGCCGACATGTACGAGCGGATCGCGGCCCTGATCGCGGAGGGCGCCCTGGTCCAGGCGACCGCCGACTTCTTCCTGCGCGAGCGCTTCGCCGCCGGCATGCGGATGCTGGCCGAACAGGGCCTGGTCCACGTCCTCAGCAGCGACGCCCACTCCTCCCACGGCGGCCGCCCCCTGCACCTGCGCGAGGCGTTCGGCGTCCTGGCCGGAATCGACTCGGTCGCATCTCATCTGGAATGGATGCGCGACACCGCGCCGCGGGCGATCGTTGAGGGGGCGGAGCTGGAGCTTCCCTTCGGGCCCTCGATCTGAAGGCGCAATTTCCCATTCCAGTGGGGAAAACAAGGTGCGGGAAATTGACGCAATGGGACTCCTTGGTTAGCCTGCCGCGCGCAGCGCCTCCGTCCGCCCCCGAAAGGAACCCGAATGCGCGTCTTCCGTGCCCTCCTCGCCTCGCTGGTCCTGCTGCTGATCGCTGCCGCCTCCGCCTCCGCTACCACGACGATCGGCCAGCTGCAGCCCGTGTACTCCGGCGGCACCTGCGCGGGAAGCGCCGTTATCGAGCGGACTGTGCCCGCTGGAACCGCCTCCTACGAAGTTCCTCCCGGCGGCTGGGTGATCACCTCCTGGCAGACGAAGACCGGAACGCTGGCGGGGACCGCGAAGCTCAAGGTCTACCGGCCGACTGGGGTTGCGAACGAATACCTGATCCTGGCGGAGGAGGGCCCCCATTCGATTGCGGCCGAAACCTCGCCCACATTCTCGGGGCTCCAGATTCCGGTCCAGGGAGGTGACCTGATCGGCCTCACCGGCAGCGGGACCAACTGCACCTATTACTTCTCGGGCAGCGAATACTCGCTTTCGTCGTTTGGGATCAGCCCAGGCGTCGATCCGGCGCTGGGCACGACCGCGAAAGTCATGTCGACCACGCCGGGCTCTGGTGTCGAGGTCCAGGCCACGCTCGAAGCCGACGCGGACCGCGACGGCTACGGCGACGAAGCCCACGACCCGTGCCCGCTCGATGCCGCTGCGCACGTGTTGCCGTGCCCGGTCCATATGACGCCGCCCGCCCCGGACACGACCGCGCCGCAGCTGACGCTCAGCGCCAAGGCGATTCAGGACGCGCTCAAGCAGGGCGGCGTCAAGGTGACCGCGAAGGCGAACGAGGCGGCAGCCTTCGCCGGCAACGGCTCGATCTCGATCCCCTCGACCGGCAAGTCGTTTTCACTTGCGCCGGCGAGCGCGAGCGCACCGGGCGGGACGGACGTGACCCTGAAGCTCGGTCTCACCAAAGCCGCCCGCAAAAAGGTAAAGGCGGCGCTCGCCGGGGGCGACAAGGTGCGCGCCACGGTGCACGTCACCGCCACCGACCAGGCGGGCAACAGGAGCAGCGCCAACCAGGCGGCGACGGTCAAGCGGGCGAAGAAAGCCAGCTGAGGAGCGAGCTGCGGCCGCTCAGTCGAGCGGCCGCAGCTCGACCTTGCGGGCAAGGTCTTCGATCACGGAGCGCGAGCCGCTGCCGAGGCCGGCGCGAAGGAAGTTGGCGGCGCCGGCGGCCGCGCTGGTGCGCAGCGTCTCCTCCCAGTCGAGGCCGGCCGCCATGCAGGCCGCCAGGCCGCCCATCATCGAGTCGCCGCAGCCCTCGCGGGAGCCGCGCTCGAAGCGGGGCGGGATCAGCTCCCATGCTTCGTCTCCGCGCACGACCATCGCCGGCTCCTCGGCGCGGGTGATGATCGCGGCGCCGGCGCCGGCGTCGAGCAGCTTCTGGGCCGCGGCGCGCATCCGCTCTTCGGTGTCGACCGGGCCCTCGATGTAGCCGGCGAGCTCCCAGTCGTTGATCTTGACCAGATCTGGCCCGCCCTCGAGGGCGCTGTCGAGACGCGGTCGCGAGAGGTCGACGACGACCGGCGTGCCGTTGGCCTTGACGTCGGCGACGAGGTTGCCGTAGATCTCAAGCGGCAGCGCCTCGCCGGGGTACGGACCGCAGAGCGCCAGAGCCCCAGAGTCGAGCGCGGCGGCGACGGCGGTCGAGAAGAGCTCGTCGATCTCGTGGCGCGAGGGCGGCATCGAAGCGCTCTGGGCGATCGGCACGCGCTCGCCGCTGCGGCGGTCATGCAGGTAGGCGCCGCTCGTCTCGGTGGTCTCGACCAGGCGCAGCTCGACGTCCATCTGCTCCAGCAGCGGCCGCAGAACCGTGCCGGTCTCGCCGCCGATGAAGCCGCAGAGGATCGGCTTGGCGCCGAGCTCCGCCGCCATCCTCGCCACCCAGACGCCCTGTCCGGCGGCGTGCAGGTGGATTTCGTCGCCGCCCTCGCTGGTCAGCGCCTCGACCGTGATCGCCAGCATCGGGTGCGGTCCGAAAACGGTGACTTTGCCGCCGACTGGCATTGACAGAGGCTAGATGCCGGAGCCGCCCCTCGCCAAACGCCTGTGTCGTTTGCCGGTCGCGGCCGTGCTTGGCCGGGAGGTTCGGGTCGCCACGGGGCCGAGGGCGCGGTTACTGGGTTTGGCCTATCTCGATCGCGAGGACGCCGGCCCCGGGCTTCTGATCCCACGTTGCTCGAGCGTCCATACCGTCGGCATGCGGTTCGCGCTCGATCTCTACTTCCTCGGCGGAGACAGGGAGGTGGTTGCCGCTCAGCTGGGAGTGCGCCCCCGGCGCCTCGCATTTTGCGGGCGGGCCAAGGCGGTCCTCGAGGTGCCGGCGGAAGAGGGGGGAGAGATCTTGCCGGACGCTCCTTAGACCGGCCAATGCTTCCCCAGCGCCGCGAGATCGCCAACCTGGTCGTCTGCGAGGACGACGCCCAGACGCTGGAGCTGCTCTGCGACAACCTCGTCGCCGACCGCTTCGGAGTCCTGCCGGCGCCGAACGCCTCCGACGCCCTGCGGCTTTGCCGTTACAACCACCCGGACTTGCTCTTGCTCGACCTTTCGCTGCCCGATGCCTCGGGCCTCGACGTGTTGCGCGAGATCCGCGAGGCGGACGGGATCGCCTCGCGCTTCGATCCGGGGCTGCCGGTGATCGTCCTCACCGGCCACGGCGCCGACGAGGATCGGGTGCGAGGGCTGGAGACGGGAGCCGACGACTTCCTCGTCAAGCCATTCTTCTATCCGGAGCTCCGCGCCCGCATCGGCGCGGTCCTGCGACGCGGCTCGGGCGAGCGCAAGGGACCGCTCCGGGTTGGCGACATCGTCATCGATCCGGCGCGGCGCAAGGCCTGGGTCGGCGAGTGCGAGGTGGTGCTCTCGAACAAGGAGTTTGGCCTGCTGCGCGTGCTCGCCAGCGAGCCCTCGCGGGTCTTCACGAAGCGCGAGCTGCTCGAGGCGGTTTGGGGGTATCGGAGCCCGGCGCGGACGCGGACACTGGATTCGCACGCCAGCCGCCTCAGGCGCAAACTCGATCCGGAGAGCGGCCGCTACGTGATCAACTGCTGGGGTTACGGCTACCGCTTGATCGACGGATGACCGAGCTGGCTCAGATCGTCGCCGGTTGGCCGGCCGTCCTATCGATGGCCGCGGCCGTGGCGGCGCAGAGCCTGCGCGCGGGCCGGCGGCGCAGCGCTCTCAACGAGGCGCTGCACGAGCTGCGCCGGCCGCTGCAGGCAGTGGCCCTGGCGGTGGGCCCGCAGTTTGGAGGCCCGGCTGGCGCCGAGGAGCCGATCGAGCTAGCTGCCGCGGCCCTCGAACGCCTCGACCGCGAGATCAACGGCGGCCCACTCGCGCCCACTCTGGGCGTGGTCGACGCCGCCGCGCTCGCCCGCTCGGCCGTCGCGCGCTGGCAGGCGCGCGTACGGGTCGCGGAGGGCTCCCTCGAGCTGCGCTGGAACGCCGGCGAAGCGTTCGTCAGTGGCGATCGCCGGGGCCTCGCCCAGGCGCTCGACAACCTGATCGTCAACGCGATCGAGCATGGCGGCCCGACCATCGTGGTTGCCGGCAGGATCCTGGAGGGGCGCTTGCGAATCGCGGTGGCCGACTCTGGTCGCGCCACGCGACCACGCTCGCGACGCAACAGCCCGGCCCGGGTGATAGCCCGGCTGTCGGGCCGCCATCACCACGGACACGGCCTCGGTGTCGTCCGCCGCGTTGCGGTCGACCACGAGGGCCGTTTCGTCCTTCGCCGCTCGGAGCGGGGATCGCTCGCCGTGCTAGAGCTGCCACTGATCGAGACGGAGACCGGGCGGGCGGCGTGAGCCGGCGCGGCCGGGCGATCGTCTTCCTCGGGCTCGCCCTGGGGACCGCCGCTCTGGCGGCCGGCATCGCCGACAGCTATGGCGCGCGGGTGGCGAGCGGTTACGGGCCCCTGCGCCAGGTAGTGGTCGCGACAAAGGACCTCGAAGCGAAGAGCGCTCTGGGGCCGGCCGACATCGCCGACGGGCTCGACGTGCGCCGGGTGCCGGTTCGGTTCGTGCCGGCGGGGGCCTTGCGCGACCCGCGTGAAGCGCTCGGACTGGAGCCTGCGGTCGGACTCGAGCCGGGCTCCTACCTGGTAGCGAGCCAGCTGCGGGCACGCCAGACGCAGGACGGGTCGCGCGGCGCGCTCGGACCGAGCCGGCGTCCGGTCGAAATCGCGGTAAGCGGCGCCGAAGCCCTGCTGGCGACGGGTGCGGGGGTATCCGGGGCAAAGGTCGACGTCGTCGTCACCACCGAGCCAAGCGGCCCCGGCCCCGGTCGCACCTACGTGGCGGTGGCGGCGGTGCCGCTGCTGGCGCTTGGGCCGGGGGCGGATGGGCCAGGTCCCGGTGGCACCGCGGCGGCGACTCTGGCGCTGACCAAACGGCAGGCCCTGCGCCTAATCGCTGCCGAAAGCTTTGCCCGCAAGCTGACCCTGTTGGTGGAGGGCTGAGCGGTGGCAACGCGAGACCACCACCTCGCGGGCCTCGCCGATGAGCTCCGTTTTCGGCTGATCGAGCGGCGGCGGGTCGCGGCTGCCGGCGGGGACTCCGTTGCGGTCGATCTTGCCGATGAGGTGCGCGCCCTGGTCGACGAGGATGCGGCGTTGCTCGACCCCGCCACCAGGGCGGCGATCTCGGCCAGGATCGTTCGCGACACCGTCGGCCTCGGCCCGCTCGAGGACCTGCTCGCCGATCCCTCGGTCGACGAGGTGATGGTCAACGGTCCCGACGAGGTCTACGTCGAGCGGGCCGGCCGTGTCGAAGAGGTCGATGTCCGCTTTCCGGACGAGGAGGAGCTGCGCAACGCGATCGAGCGCATCCTCGCGCCGCTCGGCCGGCGGATCGACGAGCTCAGCCCGATGGTCGATGCGCGCCTCGCCGACGGTTCGCGGGTGAACGTCGTCATCCCACCGCTTGCGATCGACGGGCCGGCGCTCTCGATCAGGCGCTTCGGCGCCGCTCGCCCCGGACCGCGGGAGCTGGTCGAGCGGGGCAGTCTCAGCGTCGCTCAGTGCGAGCTACTCGAGCAGGCGGTGGGGGACAGGCGCAGCATCCTCGTCAGCGGCGGTACAGGCGCCGGCAAGACGACCCTCCTCAATGCCCTCTCGGTCTTCATCGACGCGGGCGAGCGCATCGTCACGATCGAGGACGCGGCCGAGCTGCGCCTGCAGCAGCGCCACGTGGTGCGGCTGGAGAGCCGGCCGGCCAGCGTCGAGGGCAAGGGGGAAGTGACCGTCCGCGACCTGCTGCGCAACGCGCTGCGGATGCGCCCCGACAGGATCGTGATTGGCGAGGTGCGCGGACCCGAGGCGCTCGACCTGTTGACCGCGCTGAACACCGGGCACGAGGGCGCGCTCTCGACCCTTCACGCCAACTCGGCGGCAGACGCGCTCAGTCGCCTCGAGACGCTGGCGCTGATGGCGGGAGTGGGATTGCCGCACGAGGCGATCGCCGAGCAGGTGCAGCGCGGCGTCGATCTCGTCGTCCATGTCGAGCGTTGCCCCGATGGTTCGCGCCGGGTTGCCGAGATCGCCGAAGTGGTCCGGGCCGCGGGTGTCACGGCGGTCAGGGCGCTTGACTCCGAGCACAAGCGATGAGCGCTGGCTCCGGGCTCTGGGTGCCACTCGCCGGGGCGACAGCGGGCGGGCTCCTCTCCGTCTCGGCGCGCGAGGCGGTGCTCGCGAGCCCTGCCCTTGTGCGCTGGGTGCGGATCGCGCTTGAGCCGCTGCAACGAGCCGGTCGGGACGGCTACGCCCCTTCGAACCCGGAGCGCCGTCGCCTCGCTGTACTGGGCAGTGTCGTCACAGTGACTGCAGGTTGGTTCGTCGGCGGCGTGTCGCTGGCGCTGCCCCTCACGGTCGCCGGTCCTGGCCTGGCGGCCTGGGCTTTGGCCGGGCGGCGCCGACGCTACCGGCGCGCGGTCGAGCGGGCGCTGCCCGACATCGCACTCGCGGTTGCCGACTCGCTGAGCGCGGGGCGTTCGCTGCGCGCCTCGTTGCCGGCGGCCGCCAGCTCGCTCGACGGACCGGCCTCGGTCGAGCTGGCCCGCCTCGGCGCCGAGCTCGATCTTGGCGCCGCGACCGGGCACGCGATCGCAGCCTGGCGTCGACGCATGCGCTCGGCGCGGGTCGACGCCCTTGCAGCCGCGCTGCTCAGCCAGCAGCTTGCGGGAGGAGACCTGGCCGGCCTCCTGCGACGCTTCGCCGAGGGGGCGGCGGAGCGGAACCGGGTCGCCGAAGACGCCAGGGCGGCGACGTCACAGGCTCGTTTCACCGGCTTGCTCGTCGTCGCGATGCCAACCGGCGGTGCTCTCTTCGCCGAGCTGCTGCAGCCCGGATTCCTCGCCAAGCTGCTGGGCTCGCCCGCCTCGGCGTTGCTGCTCGCGCTCGCCGCCCTGCTCCAGCTCGCGGGGTTCGTCGCGATCCGACGGCTCTCTCAGGTGGTCGAGTGAGTCGAACTGGGAATCCCACGTGAGCCCGGCTGGCGTCCTGGTGGCGATCGCGGTTCTGCTTGCTTGGGCTGGACTGCGGGAGTTGGGTATGGGCGCCTCGACGGTCAACTTGCGCCTCGCTCGGGGCGGTGGGCGCCTGGCGCGGACAGCGCTTCGTCTTGGCCTCCCGGAGCGGATCGCCAGGTCCGGTCTCGAATCGCGACTGCCGCTGGCTGCGGTTCTGCTGGGCAAGTGCGCCGGAGCCTCGATGGGGGGCCTCGTTGCGCTGGACGCAGCGCCCGCGGCGCCGGGGCATCTGTCGCTGCTGGTCACCGTCGGGTTGCCCGCCGCCGGCTTCTTTCTCCCCGACGCGCTGCTCGAGCGCCGGGCCCGGTTGCGCAAGCGTCGTCTCGTCGGCGCGCTGCCCGATGCCTGCGATCTGCTCGCGGTTGCCGCCGCGGCGGGCCGTGGGCCAGCCTCCGGTTTTGCGGAGCTGGCATGCGGCAGCGACGGGCCGCTCGCCGAAGAGCTGCGGATGACCGTTGCGGAGCTCTCCTGCGGTCGGCCGCTGGCGGCGGCGCTGCGATCGCTGCGCGAGCGTGTTCCCGGCGGCGAGATCGCCGCGCTCTGCGCCGCGATCGAGCGCTCGCGCCGCTATGGCTCGCCGCTGGCCGAGCAACTGCGCCGCCAGGCGAGCGCCCTGCGCAGCGGCCAGCGCCGCGCGGTCGAGGAGCGTGCCGCTAGGGCGGCCCCGAAGATCCAGCTCGTCGTCGCTCTGATCCTCGTCCCCTCGGTCCTACTGATGATCACCGCCGCCCTGATCGCCAACGCCGACGTGCTGCTCTCAGGGTTCGGTTAGCGGCTCCCGGACGCGGAGGGCAGCCGCGAGATCGCCGGGTGTGACTCGCGCTGGGGAGCGGAGGAAGCCGCGCGGTCCCTCGGCTGGCCAGCCATCCGCGTCAGGGGGTGTGCTGATCCTCTGGGGGGCAAGCGCGGCGCAGACCGGAGTGGACGCGACGACGATCCTGCGGCACGGGTCGGCATCGCCCAGATCGGAGCCCGCCAGGTAGGCGCGTCCGTGATCGCGGTCGATCCATTCGATGCGGCGAGCGAGAACTATCGGCGAGCGCACTTCGGCTTTCGCAGCTCGTTGACGAAAGGCCAGACGCTGATGGCGCAAAGCGCAGCCGACCCTGGATGCCACTCCTTGCCGAGACCTAGGCGGATCGGGGAATTCGTTGGCCTAGTCGCTATGGGCGATACTGCGGCGATGTCGCCAGGGGCC
>Ga0207639_10002634_pt1 | contig 12049 bp, 9 predicted proteins | sample KBSCornC32_FD_184299 | JGI IMG/M metagenome (GOLD analysis project Ga0207639, IMG submission 184299) | Corn rhizosphere microbial communities from Kellogg Biological Station, Michigan, USA - KBS Corn C3-2 (SPAdes) (version 2) | ecosystem: Host-associated > Plants > Roots > Rhizosphere > Soil ...
CAAAATTATAAACTGGGACACGCCCGTCCCAAGATCATCCAACGGAAGTCGAATATGATCCTCTTCCGACAGCTCTTGACTAACAAAAATCCCCATCTCATTCGGAGATTCGATGGTCACCGAGTATCCGAGTAGAACTCTCAAAAATCGTTCAAGTTTTCGTTTCAGGGGAATCCACTTTGCTGAATTCGTCCTATCTTCAGCAATACGCTTGAAAGATCCGATAATATCACTGCCGTTGGTTCGACTACTTTCTCCAGGAGACGCGGGCGACGCACTTGCGGCCGGCATCGACGTCCGAACCGGATCAACGAAGTAGATTCCATCAGCGATCGCTTCACACAACAAGGTAAATGCCTTAATCGATGACTGGTTTTCCTGAGGATCTTCTACGCAGTTGTTACCTTCGTTCCAGAGGAGCAGCTTTGCGTCTTTCAGCTTAACAAACTTGTACGGACCCGCTGACATATTGATCTCGAAGCGGGCCCCAGACTGCTCTGGAATCAATAAAATTGATACTTTGACGAGCCCTTCGTCACTCATAAACGGCCCAAAAATATTCAGGTCACTTGGTTTCCCAATGATTAATTCAAACTCGGCTTCGATGACTTTCGGATTTTGCCTCCAGTATTCGTCGTCACGTAGTGGAGACTTAATCTGCTGCGCAGCCTCGCGCCAGTGCTTGCTTTGCGTCCATGTTCCTCGATACTCACGAACTGCCTTATGAATAAGGCTCATAAATCGGACGAGGTTTGACTTTCCTGAGTTGTTGGGACCTATCACAAGATTGACGTTCGCTAGCTGCGATAGGACGATTTGACTGCCGAAAGATCGATAACCATTCACCCTGATTGCCTTGATCCGTAACATCTTGTGTCTCCTCGGTCGTCGGCTTCGCGGAGCCGCCGGAGCCGAACTCACTAGGCTGCAGCCAGGAGACGCGCCAGCGTCTCTAGCCAGTCGCGCGGTGTCATCCCCCATTCAACCGGACCGACCTCTGGCTGGAACAGCTTCGGGAGGTCGGCAGCAACTTGTTGGTCGCTGCGACCCTTCAGAAAGCGGGCGATGTCCGTTATCACCACCTGCCAATCGCGCTCCGGCGACCGGCGTTTGAACGCCCCGACGATCTCCTCGAGGGTCTCACCGTCGAGGTCGTAGTCTTGGTGGAACCAACCGCCGATGAAGGCATTCAGGTAGGGGTACGGGTGATCCGGGGATTCCGACATGGCTCGCTCACGGGACTGGGAACGCAGTGAGGACGAAGTAGAGCTTCCCATTTCGAGTCGTCTTCTCGAGCACTACGATCACCTTCTGCATTTCGCTGAGTACCTCGCTGCCCCGGACGATGCCATAGCCAATGGTCTTGGCAGCATCGTACGTGATTCGCAGCCGCTGATTCAGAAGCGCGCCAGCTGCCCACTTTTGGATCGCTCGCGCATTCGCTCGCAGAGCGTCCGTGACCGCGACCTCTGCAGAACCGAGCGTAGCAAAGGACGTGGCCGCCGGAATTCGGGGCTGACTTGCCAAGCGAGCGCGAAGCTCGGCTTCCGTCCGACCGACGTGCCGAGCGATGGTGTGCCCTCCGGCCAGCTCGTGTTCAGCCAAGGCGATGCGCCCTGCACGCACGGAAGCTATCCGGGCCGCCCCAAGGACCGAAGCAACCGCCAGCGGAACCGCGATATCCACGGCCAAGCCGATCTTGCGCGCTTGGGCATCGCTCGCACCCAAGTAGCGTGCGGCGGCAGCGCCGGCCTGCTCGGTCACGGTCAGCTCTTCCATGCCGGTCCACACTTGCCGGACGCCGGTCGAAAACGCGTCGCTTCCGTGGACACCGAGAACGGTTCCACCAACCTTCGTGACCATCGTCGGCTCGGGCACGAGTAGCAGCGCTGCTGCGCCCATGAGCTCCACCGCGCCTCCGACGACCTTGAATCCGCCGCCGAGGCGATTCAGGAACGCTTCTCGCGGAGAGATGTTCTCTTTCGAAAGAATCGCTGACAACTGGATCGGTGTCAGGGCGATCGTGAGGGCCTCGGTCTCGTGGCTCACGTCGATGAGAATAGTACGATGTCCGAGGAAGGAGTAACGTGAAAATGGGGGACGGCAGCGGCTATGCGGATGCTTGCTCCTCACCAGCGTCGCAACGAGGTATGGACCTGCGATCCGCGTAGGCTGAGTGCGATGTCTAGATCATCGCAGCGAGATGGGCTTCTCGGCTCGCACCACCGGACCCCGCATGTGCGAGGTCGAAGTAGTTCAGAATACCCGCTTCGAGTGATTGGGAACTGACGCGAAGCGAAGCTCGGGAGGGAGTTACAATGGGGAACTCGGTAGTCATAAACGGCGCTTTCGCCGCCCCGCTCGTCACACGAGTCCGACGCCGTCCTCTAGCCAGAGGGAGACGCAACCGGAGTCGGCCAGAAAGTCGGCTCGGCCGTCGGGGCCGGTCCAGAGGCCGGATGATTTGTCGCCGTAGAGGTCGTAGGCCGAGCGCACGACGGTGAAGCGGTCGGGACCGAACGAGTGCTTGATGGTGGCCAGGTGGTAAAACCGCTTGTTCACGCGGCCGGTGTCCATGTTGATGGCCCTGACGCCTTGTCGGGCGATGTTGATGACGACCGCGAGCGCGCCGCGCGAGCCGGGCACGCCTCCCATCCGCACCCATCCAGCGACGTTCTGATCGTCGTAGTAGCGCTCCGCGCCAAGCGCGAACTGCTTGCGCACCTGGAGCAGAAGATCGAGGTACGCCTTGCCCGCCGGTTGGCCTCGCCCGTCGAGGGCGGCGTCGATGCCGTAGTAGTCCCCATGAAAAATGCAGGGGTAACCGCCGGGCCGCAGCAGGATGTACGCGTAGGCGATCGGCTTGATCCACTCGCGGACGTGCGAGTCGAGCGCCCGGTTGAATTGGTAGTCGTGGTTCTCGACGAAGGTGACGGCCTTGGCGGGCTGTTCGGCCATCAGCGTGCCGCGGTTGAGCTCGCGCAGGTCGAACTGGTCCTGCGCCCAGCTGCAGTTTCTGAATTTGAACCGCAGGGGGAAGTCGAACAGCGACATGTCCTGCGGGTAGTCGCCGCGCGCCGTGACCTGGGTCAGGTAGGCGTGCAGGGCCTCGGTCCCGCCGTCGATGTACTCACCCACGGTGAACAGCGACTTTCCGGAGCGGGCCCGCACGTGGCCGGTGAACTCGCGCGCGTAGTTGGCGGTGTAGTGCTTGACCGCGTCCAGCCGGAGGCCGTCGGCGCCGATGGTGTCCACCAGCCAGGCGCCCCAGTACTTCAGCTCCTCGCGCACGTCGTAGCGACCAAAGTCGATGTCGACGTCGCTCAGGAACTCGTAGTTCCCCTTCTCCAGGGAGACCCAGGTGCCGAAGGCCTTATCCTGTGGGTCATAGCCGAGCTCGTTGTGCAGGAAGCGGTAGATGTACGGCTGCCCGGGCTCCTTGAAGGTGTTGCCGCCCTGCCGGATGGAGTCCGTCGTGTCCACGCTGTCGAAGTGCCGCGCCCGCCACTCGAACGTCGAGTACTTGCCCGCGCGCTTGGGGAACCGGAAGTGGGTGTAGCCCTTGATCTCGATCTCGCCACGTTGGTACCCCGAGCCCCGGAGCTCGTAGGTGCGGTCGTCCTTGTTCACGCGGATCGCCTGCCAGTAGTCGGGGTCGACGTCGCCACCCGACTTCTGGTTGAGCACGATGTCCACGTAGACGTCGATGTAGCGCACGCCGAGGGCCACCAGCCCGTTCGCCGTCTGCTGGTAGCCGTGCAAGGCGTTGACGGCCTCGTGCAGCTCCTGTTTGGTGCCGTGCTTGGTGGGGACGGCGCCCTGCTGGTCGAACTCGCCCAGGTCGAAGTGGTCGAAGACGTCGTACCCATTGCTGCTGGCGCCCGAGCGCCCCTTCTGCGGAGGCGGGATCCAGACCGAGTCCACGCCGATCGCCCGCAAGTTGTCGGCTTCGGCCGCCAGGCTCTTCCAGAGCCGGCCAGACGCCGGCAGGAACCAATGGAAGAACTGAAACATCACCCCGTTCGTCGACATGGCTGTCCCCTCGACGAGATTAACGCGCCACGCGAGTTTTCTTCCCGCCGGACCTTCAGTTCCGTCGAGATCGACTCCTGTTAGCAACTCGTGCGGCGGGCGTCCGATAGCCGGCCATCGCGACGAGGGGGAACGATGGCACACCTGACCCGGCATGACTCTTTGCACGCCCGGTGTGCCACCCTGGACCTAAGACGAGGCCGCTCGACTACAGGCCGTCGATCACCTCGTCCGGGGGACATTGGAGCTTTCGCACCTGGGGCCGATGGGGCCGAGCCGTGAGATCTGGCACGCAACTTCCGGTGCGCCAGAGCCGACGGTAACCTGACGCCAGAACAAACGGACGGATTCATCCCTGAGTCTATCGGACGGTCGCAGCAGCAGAAATGAAGGTGGTGGAATCAGATGCACGTGACGCACGAAGAGCCATGGGGAACCACGGACATAGATCTCGTCAAGGGCCACGTGCTCGTTCGCCAAGACTGGAAGTATGCCTGGCACGTCCAGGCTGGCGCTTCACCGTGGACTCCGGATGAAAAGACGGCTTATCACCAAGCGGTCGACAAGCTGATCTGGGCATTTTGGTCGTTCCGGGCCCGACTGCTCGTTGTTCCGAGCGGGTCGCCAGCGACAAGCAGCGTCTCGAATACGTTGCTCAAGAAATTTCCGAACCTCGGCCTTACCTTGAGCTTCGACATTCGACGGGTCACGATGCGCCCGCATTGGCATGCGACCGTCACGAAGGTCAATCCAGCGATTCGCCAGTTACCTCGTGCCCAGGCCAACTTCCCTGCCAGAACGCTTCGTCTCTTCAACACCGACATCGTCCCGCACACCGCCTCACGCTACAAGGGTGACCGGATGGCGAGGTTCGGATTCTTCGTAACGCCGCATGAATTTGGTCACGCGGTAGGCTATGGATATTCCCGCGGAAATGGCGAAGAGTACGACCCCGATCACCCGTACTACGACGACGTTTCAAGCATCATGAACATCGGAAGCGCTATCCGGCCTCGACATCTCGCGCTCGTGGTCGAGACCTTGGGGAAGATGGTTCCGGGATGCAAATTCGTCGCGGCAGTGACGCGTTGATGACCTCGGCAAGGATCTCGACTGTCGTCCTAACCATCGTGGTCGCGCTGGCAGGGAACGGGTCCGCGCAGCCCATCCTCTACGATGACGGCCCGGTGGCCTCGGCAAACAAACGTTACTTCGCCGTCCTGGGTTCGGACCAGCAATCGACGGTCGTCTTCAAGCGATTGAGTCGAAAGAAGCGAGAGAAGCTCTGGGAGGCTCCCGTCTGGTCGCCTGCGACTTACCTCGCCGACGACGGTGACCACCTGGTCATCGGATATGAAGGCGGAAACCTCCTGAGTCACCAATACCGGTTCGATCAGGTCATGGTTTCATTCTACAGGCGTGAAACATTGATCAGGTCGGTATCCCTAAACGAAATCATCCTAGATCGAAGGCATCTAGAGGCATCGGATTCGGGCGTCCAGTGGGGTTTCTTTGTGGGTCTGATAGGACCGACGAAGTTCGCGCTGGACACCGTCGAACGTCGCCGATTGATCTTCGACATTGCGACAGGGAAGCTGCTCCAAGTGACGCGGCCCGACCGTTCATCGCTGCTTCCGCCCGATTGAGAAGCACCACCACGATGACGAGCAGGCGGTTTCAGGCCTGTCCAACCTTCTTCTCAGACGGTGGCGCGAACCAATCCTCTGCGCCGATCCGTCTTGAGTGGACCGTCATCCCTGGATGACGGTCCACTCGCAGATGAGGCTCGCTACTCGGCCTTCTTCTCGGTCTTGGTCTCGGTGGTGTTGGTCTCCTCGGTGCCGTCCGCCTTCTTGGACTTCTTGGACTTCTTGGTGGTCTTCTCGGTCTTTTCGCCGGCAGGGGCCTCTTCGGTGGCGCTGGCAGCGGTCCAGGCGGCGGGAAGGAGAACTGCCAAGGCGAGGAAGACGATCCGGGTCAGGTTCATGTGGTGCTCCAGTTCGAGGGTTGGTTAGGCCAAGTGAGGCCCCGGAACATAGGCCCTCGCTCGGTCATCGCTAGGGGTGACCCTGGGGTTTTTCCTCAGCGGCCTCGAGCAGAAGTCCGACGAGGGTCGATGTCCCCCCCCCCCCGGCCGCTGGACGTCACAACGCGTTCACTTTTACGCGGGGCGCCCCCAGGCGAAGCTGTCGCGTACGCGCGCGCCGCTGGACGATCTCGGACGGGTCGAGCAGGCCTAGCGTGCCGAATTGCCGGCGCGCGCGGAAGATGTCGATGTTGATCTGGCCCGGCGACGTCCCCAGCTCGTCGGCGAGATCGTCGACGTAGACCCAGCCGCACGCGCTCTCGGGAAGGCGCGCCGCGCGATCCTCCACCAGATGGCGTGCCAGGTTGACGAGGAGCGCGTTGTGGGCCCGACTGCCCATATCGATGCGCCGCCCGCCCAGCTCGACGGTGAGCTCGACGTATTCCTCGTCGCGCGACATCCGGAACTCGAGCGCTGCTGCCGAGAGCGGCGGGCGCCCGTCGCTGGTCTCCGTCGGCGAGACGGCGTGCGGCGAGGAGAAGCGCCACTGGTGGCCGTCGGCTTCGAAGGCCTGTCCGTGGGCAATCTCGACCGCCGACCCGTCCGGTCGTTCGAGCCGCCAGCGCCCATCGCCGGCGCGGTAGATCGTCGCGATCGGCGCCTCATTCGACGGAACTCCGACGATCTCGTCCTCGAGGCACGCCACCCGTGTGCCACCGACCTCCACGGCCATCACGGCGGGAGGCGCGTCGTCGACCAGCTCCCAGTGCGCTTCGGCGCTGCCGAACCCGGCGCGCGCGCCCCGTCGCAACGGACGCGCTTGCCCCGCGGCCAGGATCGTCCCGTCGACGCGGGTCCCGTTTGCGCTCCCGAGATCGCGCACCTCCCAGACATCACCGGTCCACCGCACGCTGGCGTGTTGCGACGAGACGTAGGCGTCCTCGAGCTGGATCGAGCAGACGGTCGAGCGTCCGATGAGGCACTCCGACTCGAGCACCCAGCTTCGACTGGTCCGCGCGTCTCGCAGAATCGCCATGCGCCGTCCCTCCAGCAAAAGGACCATAGCCCAGCAGCGCCGGCGCCTTCAACGACGTCGCTGGACGTCGCATGGCGCCGATGGTTACATCCGAGCGAAGCTCAGCGGCGGAAAAGGGGGGATCGTCTCGATGGAGTCAACCGTTCCTCGCCATCTCGGGCCCTATCAGGTCCTGTCCGAAATGGCGCGCGGCGGCTCGGGCATCGTCCTCGAGTGCCGGCACGAGCGAACGGGCACCATCGTCGCCGTCAAGACCGCGCGCGAGACGGGCCGTCTTCACCGGGCGTTCCTCCGCAAGGAGATCGCCATGCTCTCGCGCCTGGGCCTGGCGCACAACGATGGCGTCGTCGCCGTCCTCGACAACGGGCTCGACGGAGGCTTGCCGTGGTACGCGATGGAGTTCATCGAAGGCGCCGACGCCGCCTGGTTGACTCGAAAGTTGTGGAGGGACGGGTGGCCCGACCGGCTCGACGGCGCGTTCCTGGAGCCGCTCGAGGAGCTCGAGACGCGCCTCGAGGTGCCCGGCCGACAGGCTGCCTCGACCAATCCCACCAACGTCGCCCGCCCGGCCCCGGTGAGCCGACCCGCCGCGGCCGGACACCTCGACCGCGTGCTCGAGCTGGTGGGCCGGGTGGCAGACATCCTCGCCTTCGTGCACAGCGAAGGGATCGTTCACGGCGACCTCACGCCGCGCAATGTCCTGCTTCGCCGGAACGGGCGACCGGTGCTGGTGGACTTCGGCACCGCCCTTCACGTGTTCTCGGACGGCGTCTCACGCGAGGTCGCCCAGGTCGAAGGCTTGCTGCACGGAACGCCCGGCTACATGGCGCCCGAGCAGATCCGAGGCGAGCCGCTCGACGCGCGCTGTGATCTGTACGCGCTCGGCTGCATCTTCTACGAGCTCGTCACGAGCCAGCCCGTCTTCCGCGCGCTCGACGGCGTGATCCTGCGCAACCAGCACCTCTTCGGCGTCATACAGCCACCGAGCGCGCTCGTGCAGGGCGTCTCGCCCGAGCTGGATGCGCTCATCTTGGGTCTGCTCGCCAAGCAGCCCGAGCAACGCATCGGGTACGCCGACGAGGTCTCGGCGAGGGTGGCGATGCTGCGCGCCGAGCCTCCGACGTCGCGGCCGGCCTCCCGCGCCGCGCACCTGTATCGCCCGCGTCTCGTCGGGCGACAGGTCCCCTTGCAGCGCCTCGTGAGCTTCCTCCGCGATGCCGAGAACGGCCACGGCGGCTGCGTCTTCATCTCGGGAGAGAGCGGCATCGGGAAGACGCGCCTGCTCAACGAGCTCGGCAGCCGCGCTCTGAGGCAGAAGATGGAGCTGGTCCTGGGGCGCTGCTTCGATCTCTCACAGACGGACGACGGCAAAGCGGGGATCGAGGGGCCGGCCTTCCAGCCGTTCATCCCGGCGCTTCAGCGCGTCGCGGACACGTGCCACCTCGCCCAGGGCGAGGTGTTGCGGCGGCGCCTGGCGGAGGTCCTGCCGATCCTCGCGCCGTACGAGCCCACGCTGGCCTCGGTCGACGCGGGGGTCGCGCCGCCCCTCGAGCTCGAGCCGGACCTGGCCCGGGCCCGCGTGCTGCGAGCGCTGAGCGAGGCGCTGAAGATCTTCGCCGACGAGCGCCCGTTGCTGGTCGTGCTCGACGACCTGCAGTGGGCCGACGAGCTCACCCTGGCCTTCCTCAAGTCTTGCCAGAGCGGCATCCTCCTGGGCTCGCGGGTCCTCATCGTCGGGAGCACCCGCGCCGAGCACGCGCGGCCTGCCGTGGAGCAATTGATCGCGGCCGAACCAGAGCGACACCTGGCTTTGACTCGTCTCGAGCGAGAAGACGTCGCGGCCATCATAAGGGACTCCGTCGCCTCCGATGAGGTCCCGCCGGCCTGGTCCGAGGCCCTGCAGCAGCACTCCGAGGGGAACCCGTTCTTCGTCGCCGAGTACCTGCGCGCAGCCGCCGAACAGGGCGCGTTCACCCGCGATTCGACGGGCGCCTGGGTCCCCCCTCGGTCGTTCCCGGGGGGAGGCGACCTGCCGGTCTCGCTGCGCCGCTCGATCGACCAGCGCATGCAGGGGCTCTCGGCCGGTTCACGCGAGGTTTTGAAGCTCGTCTCCGTCCTGGGCCGCGAGTTCGACTCCGACTGGCTGGTTGCGTACACGGGGACCGGTGACGTCCTCGACGGGGACATGGCGCTGGAAGAGCTGTGCGCGCGGCGCATCCTGGAAGAGCCCGCCCCCGCTCACTTCAGGTTCGTCCACGACAAGATTCGTGAGGCGTGTGAGGCGGCGATCTCGCCCGAGCTGCGGGCCGATTTGCATGGCCGGGCGGCGCGGTACCTGGAAGCGGTGGCGGCCCGCGCGCCGGCCGCGGCCCCGCTGGACGCCGTGCTGGGCAGTCACTGGGCCAAGGCCGGTCAGCCAGGCCGCGCGTTCGACTACCTCATGAAGGCTGCGCGCCACGCCGAAGGGCTGCACGCCAACAGTCAGGCCATCCAGCTCTATCTCCTGGCGCTCGAGCAAGCCGACGCGCTCGGCTGGCGGCGCGAGCCGGAGTGGGCGGCGCGCCTGCGCGACCTGGAAGAGCCTCTGGGCGATCTGTTTCAGTCCTCGGCACGGCACGACGAGGCGCGCGCGCGCTACCTGGCGGTCAGCGCCAGCCTGTCCGCGGACGAGCGTGAGGCTCGAGCGCGCCTGGCCCGAAAGATCGCCAACACGTTCTGGAAGGAGCACGATTACCCCCGCTCGCTCCAGGCGCTCGATCAGGCCGAGTCGTGCCTGGGGGCGTCGGAGGAGCTGACGACAGCGACCGCGGCGCTCGAATGGATCGAGATCCAGCGCAGCCGGTTCTTCACCTTCTACTTCGATCGCCAGGTCGGCCGGCTGCCGCCGCTCATCCGCGCCGTCTCGCCCGTCATCGAGCAGCACGGCACGCCTTCGCACCGCTACTTTTTGTACCAGAGCATGGCCATGGGCGCGATGGCGGCGAGCGGCTACCGCTACTCGACCGACGCGGTCGCGCTGGCCAATCGCGCGCTGGCGCAGGTGACCGGCGATCCTCGCCACCTCCGCGACTGGTACGATGGGCGCTTCACGGTTGGCCTGGTCCGGCTGATGGGTGGCCCGGACGAGTGCGCCGAGGCCGTCGCGTTGCTCGCGACCCTCGCCCAGGAGATGGAGCAGATCGGCGACGCGCTCCTCGAGTCGCGCGTGCTGACGTACCTCGCGATCGCACATCGCCGCCTGGGCGACACGGAGGCTGTGCGGAGCGCCGCCCTCGCGGCGCTCCGTGCCGCCGAGCTCGCGTCCCAGTGGCAGTACATCGGCGCGGCCCGCGCCTGCCTGGCCTGGGTCGACTGGAGGACGGGGCAGCGCGCGGCGGCGGCGTCAATGGCCGAGACAGCGCGGGCCGACTGGCGCAAGACCGTCCACGACTTTCCGTTTCATTGGCTCGCGACGCTGGTCCTGCTCGATCTCGCGCGCGCTGACGAGAGCAACGAGAGCATGCCGACGCTGCGCGGGCTCGTGAGCGACCTGCTGGCCAGGGGCCAGCAAATGTTCGCCGAGCCGATCCAGACGGCGCTCGCGTCGGCCTCGGCCGCGTGCGAGGCGGGAGAGCCTCGCGCCACCCTCGCGACGGTGGACCGCTTCCTGGCCCTGGTCGCGCAAGCCGGCTACCTCTGAGAGGCGGCAGCCCGGGCGCCCGGATACATCGTCTGGAGGTGAGCCAGATCGGAGTCCGTGGGCCGCTGGAGGCTGAACAGCGACCCTAGCAAGGGGTTCGCCGCCAGACTCGCCATGACGCCCCTGTAGGTCACGTACTGGCGCCACATGGGGTCCGTCATGATCGAGTCGAAGTCATAGTCCTCGTCGTCGTCCTCGGCCGGAGGATCTCTCCAGTCCGAAAACTTCGGGCCTTGCCCCGGGACCATCGTCGTCGGCCAAGGCTCGAGGATCTGGGTGCGAATGAACTCGAGCAACGTCTCCTTGGGGATGGGCTCCCCATCAGGGGTGAACTGATCGGGCGCCTCATCGACGAACCGTTCAGGAGTCAACCCGGTCGCGGCCGAGAAGATCGTCGCGATGGCCGGGGCGGCCTTCCAGTTCGTTTGGGCCCTTGGATTCTGGTGCTCGTGCGGCAAGCCCAGCACGTGGCCGAACTCGTGGACGATGCAGTGGCCGAACTGATCGCTGTTGAAGTACTGGCTGACGCTGGTGGCCGCGGGGCCATCCTTCATGTACTGCGGGCGCCCGAGATATACGGTTGGAGTGCCCAGCGGCACGCGCCGTGCGTAGGTCCCGAGTTGCGCGCGCGGCAGGCGATGAATGGCGCCGGGCAATTGCTCGTCTGTGGGCGGCTCCTGGACCGGATCGAGCGGCGTCAGTGAAACCAGCACGTCGTAGGCGTGTCCGGGGCTGCCCCCCGGACGGGACAACGACCAGCCTGGTCCGATGGGTGCCGGCCACCAATCGTCGGAGGACTCGTCGAAGAATTGGAAGAAGATGTTGGCGTTTCCACCCGGGTAGCCGCCGCTGAGCCAGGTCGACGCGCGACTCTTCACCTTCGTGAACAGGTCGCGTTGATAGGCGTCGTCGATGGTGATGCCGCGCAGCGATGGGTGGCTCTGCTGTAGGCGCTGGAACGCAACGCGGATGACCGATCCCTGAGGCCATTTGAAGTCCCAGGTCCCGAAGACGCGACGGCTGGCCACGTCGGCCGCCCTGGCCGCCGCACCGGCCGTCCCCGAGGCGGTGGCGGGAATCCTCAATGATGATCTCGTTCCACAAAGCATGATGTTCTCCTCAGAAGCTGAGTGCCGGAACGTTGAAAAGGGGCAGGACCCGGCCGGGCTCTTGCGGGTGCCGGTAGTACTGCGCGCGTCCGGCGACCACGCCGCTGCGAAGCTGAACCCAGATCTCGCCTTCATAGGCCAGATCGACTTCGTTCATTGACGCGGGG